>Ga0209536_100005061_pt1 | contig 20625 bp, 17 predicted proteins | sample DeeMarSeWOR28_12_FD_187461 | JGI IMG/M metagenome (GOLD analysis project Ga0209536, IMG submission 187461) | Marine sediment microbial communities from White Oak River estuary, North Carolina - WOR-2-8_12 (SPAdes) (version 2) | ecosystem: Environmental > Aquatic > Marine > Intertidal zone >... | reverse complement strand
AGCTGCAGCACCGTTCCCAAAAGAATCTCAAGAGATTTTGGAGAACGTTATCGGGGAAGGTAAGTTAATAGAGTTATACGGGATGACTGAAACTTCACCCCTTACCATCGGAAATCCCTCAAAAGGCAAGAAGAAATTAGGGCATGTTGGTTTACCATTCCCTAATGTCCACTTCAAGTTAGTTGATCCTGAAACAGGAAAAGATGTACCAATTGGACAACCAGGAGAAATTTGTGTGAAAGGTCCGATGGTTATGCAAGGTTATTATAATAAACCGGAAGAGACCGAAAAAGCTATTGATGCTGATGGATTCATGCATACTGGTGATATGGGCCAAATGGATGAAGAAGGATATGTGAGAATCGTAGATAGAACCAAGGATATGATTATCGTAGGAGGCTATAAAGTATTTTCCGCCAAACTAGAAGATACCCTCACAGGACATCCGGCAATTGATATGGTTGCAACTATAGGAATCCCAAATCCAGATAGACCCGGTTCTGAAATCGTAAAAGCATTTATTCAACTCGATCCGAACTATTCTTACGATGGGAACGAAGAAGCATTAAAGGCAGATATTCTAGCATATGCTAAAGAAAATTGCGCACCCTATGAAGTTCCAAAATCATTAGAAATTACGGAAGAATTGCCACTTACAGCTGTAGGTAAAGTGGATAAAAAATTATTAAGAAAGTAATTCCTACCCTTTTTTTTAATTCTATTTCTTTTTTTGGGTTTCAAAAAGGAAAGATCAGAAGATAAAGATTTAATAACTGGATTTTTATTAATGAAATATATTATAAAATTTACTTAAACATCGATAATTCGTCTTTCCAAGATTACTTGTGAATAGGATTTCGCGAATTCCCTACTAAGAGTTGATGGTGAGAATGCATATTTCTGCGACCCGGTCGTTTATCTATAAAGTGTGTGTTGTTGGTGATGGTGGAGTAGGAAAAACTTCCATGGTCCTCCGATATTGTGAAGACACGTTTAAGGAAAATTATATTATGACAATCGGGTCTAATTTTAGCACTAAGCAAGTTAAGCTTGAAGACTATCCTAATTTTACTGTAAAACTACAACTCTGGGATCTTGCAGGGCAAAAACACTTCAGTTTTGTACGTCCTCCTTTCTACCGTGGAGCTACAGCAATTATTTATACGTTCGACCTTACAAGAAGGAGTTCCTTTCAGAATATTCTTCAATGGAAAGATGAAGTAGAGAAAGTAATCGGTGATGGTAAGCCAAGTGTACTAGTGGGGAATAAAATTGATCTGGCAAACCAAGGGAATAGAGAAGTTGGAGAAAGAGATGGAGAAGCGTTAAGGAGAGAAATCAACGCAATAGGGTATTATGAGACAAGTGCAAAAGAAGATTATGGGGTTGATCCTGTTTTTAAAAGTGTGACCCTTGCAATTCTAAGAGAGACCCATAAGATCTAACTTTTTATTTACTATAAACATTAAATTAAAATCTTGGAAAACATTTCTATTAAATATCACATTAAATCGTAATTTCAAAAATTACATATTAAGAGAAAAAAAATCATGTTTGGTGGAGCTGGAGGACGGGGGTATGATAGAGCTCTTACAGTTTTTAGCCCCGAAGGTCGACTTTTTCAAGTGGAGTATGCCTTAGAGGCAGTAAGACGTGGTACGCTTGCTGTGGCAGTAAAATCTAAAACAGATGTTTGTTTAGCCGCCCAGATTAAAATTCCTTCGAAATTAATGGATGCCGATTCAATTGATAAAATATTTCAGGTTGATGACCACATTGGGGTCGCTATTTCTGGTTTGCATGCAGATTCACGTATGCTTATTAATTATGCACGAGTTCAGGCCCAGTCTTTTAGATTAACATATGATGAACCCGTCCGATTAAATATGCTAGCAAAAACAATAGCAGATATGAAGCAGATGTATTCCCAATATGGGGGAATTAGACCGTTTGGGTGCGCTCTCTTCTTTATTGGAATTGATGCGTCAGGAACTCAAATTTACACAACAAGTCCAAGCGGAATTTACCGTTCATTCAAAGCATATGCGTTAGGGAGCGGAGAAGCGTCAGCCAGAGAATATATTACTGAACATTACAAAGAAGATATGACATTTGAAGAAATTGTCACTCTTTCTTTACAGACCTTAAAAGAATCAATTGATGAGGATGCTACAAAAGATAACATAAGATTAGCCTATATAAAAGGAGACACAAAGAAGTTCTATGTAGCAGATAAGGCAGAAATAGATGCATTCCTGTCTAAACTGGTATAATTCTTTTTTTTTCATCTCATCGTAAAAGGTTTTATTTTCTAAATTTATATTATAGTTAATATTAAGTAATCACAAATTTTTCATTATTCTAATCAGATATAGGTACGTATAATGGCAAAGAAGAAAATTAGAGAACAATTTGAAGTGGCGTTTAAGAAAGGTGATGAAAGCACTATAAAAAAAATGTTAGAGAAAAATCCATGGTTATTAGATGAGGTTGCGCATACTATGGACGCTGGAATGACAGAGCAAAACCAAATAATAGCAGCGTTAGGCGTTATGGAAGATGAAAAGGGAGGTGCGGTTCCCCTTGATGAGATCTTATTTAGTCTTAAAGTAGATTTTAATCTTCGTAAGACAGAGAGCGAAGTTCGAACACTATTAATGGATATCGAGAAGTTAAACCTAGTTAAACGGGAATCCATGGGTTGGATTTTAACGACTGAGGGAGGAAAAATATGTGATGAGTATCTTAATAAAAACTTAGGAAAATTTGATCTGTAATTAATTAGGTTAAATAGTGGATTCTAGTCAATAATATCAAACGCATCTAATTCACTTTCTGACAAAAGAGTAGATAATTACTTCCTAATTTTCCTTAAAAATAGAGGATTAAAATGAACGAGCGAAAGGACGAAGAATTTGATGAAAATGGATTCGATCCTACTAAAGATGCCTTTTTTTCTGATTTAATGGGTATGGAAGAAGAAATTGCTTCAGAAGCTTACGAAATGGTAGCACATGCTATTAGTCTCATTGAATCAAAATATTATGATGATGGGATAGAAGTTCTACGTCAAGCTATCGGAATGTATACCCAAATTAACCGAGAGGATGAAATTGAAGCCATTAGTGATAAAATTGCTGAAGTTTATCTTCTTAAAGAAAAACAGTTTAGAGAGATTGAAACTGAGCCAGTAGAACAAGAGATCCCTATTATCGAAAGCGAACCGATTAGAGAAGTAATTAAAGAAGACTCACATGTGGATATAGAACAGTTATTGAAGGATGGGAAACAACTACTAGATTCCAATAATTTTGAAGAAGCTTTAGACGTTTATGATAAGGCAGTTAAATTTTATGAAGAAATAAATAATACTGAAGGAATAGAATGGGTATTCAAATTAATTGAAGAATGTTATAATCAAAAAGCTGAATTTTTACGTAATATAAAAAAAGAAATCCCTCCTGAAGAATCCCATGTAGAATTAGAGCAGGAGGAATTAGTAACTGATCAATCATTAAAGGAAGAAAGAGTGAAGCAATATGTTAGTTCAAGACAGCGAGAAGTAGACATCTCTAGGCAGGCTTATGATATTTTAGGAAAAGCAGCAAAATCCGCAGAAGTACAGCAATTTGATGAAGCCCTTCAACTTTATGAGGAAGGGGCTAAATTATTTCATAAATTGGGTTGGGATTATGAGGTTCAAAAAGTCCAAGAGACAATTAAGCAAGTCCAGAAAGATAAAGAAGTATTAGTATCTCAATTAGAAAGCCGGCGAATGAAAAAGGAAGAGATTCAAGAACCTCGGCAACCTCAAGTAGAAAAACTTGAACAACAAGTTAAAGAAAAGGAAGAACAGGAAAGACAAGCGCGATTAGAAAAATTAAAAGAGATAGAATTTCAAAAAATGGAAGATGAATTTTTTAAAGCACAAATTGATAACATGGCAACGGAAGCATTACGTATGGCCCGAGAATATGAATTATCGATGCAAAAAGCGATTAAGAAAGGAGAATTAGTTGATGAATGTATCTATCCTGAAGTAATTGAACTTTATATAAAAATAAGAGAGTTACTCCTTGATAAAGGATGGAAGAGTGAAGCTGCTATTTATAATGATACAGTTAATGTATATATTCAAAAATTTGAGCAAGATAAAAAAATCCGACAAATTGAAGCCGAAAAAGTGAGAAAACAAACGGAAGTAGAAGAAGTCCTAAAAATTTCGAGGAAGGAAGATTCAACTGGAATTGGTGAGGAAGAACAACAAAAATTAGAGGAAAAACGTAAAAAACATCTTGAAGTTCAAAACCTCAGAGCAAGTCTCGAAGAAATGACCAATAAAGCTGACAGACAAGCAAGAGAATATGAAGTAGCTTTACGAAAGGGGAAATTTGATTTAGAATGTCCTTATCCAGAGATTATCAATATTTACGAATCGGCAAAAGAAACAGCGGTTGAGAGAGGATGGAACACAGACATCGCTATTTTTACAAGCCACATTCAAGCTTATAAGGAAAAATTACAGAAAGATAAAGTTCTAAGGCAGATTGAAGCTGATAAGCAGTTAAAACAAAAAGATATGGAGGAAGTACGAAAATTCCATAAAAAGAAAAAAGAATCAGAAGTAAAAGAAGAAAAGTTAAAAGAAATTGAAAAACAGGCCCTATTGAAAGAAGAGGAGGAAAAATTTGATGATCTAATAAATGAGATGACTGCTAGGGCTGAAAGAATGGCCCGGGACTATGACGCAGAAATGAAAAAAGCTGTAAGGCGTGGGAGGTTAGCAGAGAATCCCCCATACGGGGAAATAATCGAGATTTATGAAAAAGTAAGAAAAATGGCTCTAGCAAAAGGTAGAGATAAAGAATCTGCTGCTTATAAGGAACAGGTAAGTTTCTACGCCCAAAAACTGGAAAAAGATAAGAATCTGCGCGAGATAGAAGCAAAAAAGCTAGAAAAACAAAAAGATATTGATCAAATCCAAAAAATTGATAAAACCATCGTTGTGGATAAACAAAGGTTAAACGCAATTGAAAGAAAAAAGGAAGAAGAAGATTTTGAAACATTCATAACGAAAGAGGTTAATAGAGCAGAAAAGCTTGTACGAGAACATGAAACCGTCATGAGAAAGGCAATGAGGAGGGGAGGTATTCTAGAGAGCACGCCCTATTTAGAAGTTATTGATATTTACAAACAACTCTATGATAAATTGCTAGAAAAGGGATGGAAAGAACAAGCTATCATTTACACAAACCAGATTAAGGTTTATGAAGATAAATTAAAACAACACGAACACCTACTCGAAGTAGAAAAAGAAAAACAACAAAGACAAAGAGATCTTGAGGATATGCGTAAAATTGATAGATCTAAAGCGGTGGATCAACAAAAATTAAGAACTATTGAAAAAAAAAAGGAAGAAGAAGATTTTGAAAAGTACATAACTGAAGAAGTTGATAGAGCAGAGAAATTTGTGCGAGAATATGAACTAGCAATGAGAAAAGCAATGAGAAGTGGAGAGATTCTAGAAGAAACTCCCTATTTAGAAGTCATTGATATATACAAACAGATCTATGATAAATTGGTTGAGAAGGGATGGAAAGCACAAGCAGAAATGTATAAGAATCAGATAAATATTTATCAAGACAAATTAGAGAAACACGAAAGATTACTTGAAGTTGAAGCTAAAAAAGTTCAACGCCAAAAGGATGTTGAAGATATGTATAAGGTTGATAAAACAAGTGAAACTCTCTCTCCAAAAATGGAATTTCTTGGCACAAGAAAGGAGGAAAAGGAATTTCAAAAATTTATTACAAATTTAAAAAATAAAGCAGAGAAATTAGAAAGAGATTATGAGTCGACATTAAAGAAAGCTCTTAAAAAAGGGGAAATAATTCAACAAACTCCTTATCCTGAAATAATTGAAATCTATACCAACATCAGAGAAAAACTAAAAGAAAAAGGCTGGGTTGACCAAGTTAAGATTTATTCTAATCAGATTAAAATTTACGAAGAAAAGTATGCCAAGAGTGAAAAGCTAATAGAAATTGAAGCGAAAAAGTTAGAAAGGCAACTTCAAATTGATGAGATGCATAAGGTTAAGGGAGATCTTAAACCAGTTAAACCCGAAAAAATTAAAGAACTTAAAAGGAAGGATAAAGAAGAGGATCTTTTATTAGACAAAGCGATGACTCTAATAGATGATGCAGAAGAATTAGTAAAAAACTATGAAGTTAATATAAAAACAGATATATTCTTATACGAAAGCCCGTATGATGAAGCTATCGCTAAATATACTGAGGCAAGAAAAATTTTCCAACAAATTGGATGGAAGGATGAATTGGCTCATTTAAATAGTACGATTACATTTTACAAGGAAAAGAAAGAGAAAGATGAAAAGTTAAGGGATATTGAAAGAAAAAAGCTAGAAGAACCCAAAACTGAATTATTAACTGCTAAAACTGATACTGAAAAAGAACTCTTTGCTCGAGAAGATAGACTATTAAAACTCGAGAAAATGAAGAAACAGGAAGCTGCTGCGACAGAAAATATTTTTAATGAAATGCGTAGAGCAGAAAGACTCGCTCAAGAATATGAGTTAAAAGTTAAAGATGGGATCTTTGATTATGAAGCCCCTTACGAGGATATTCTTAAAATCTATCGTAAAGCGAGAAAGGACTTGGAAGAAATCGGGTGGGTAGAGGAATCTTTAAAATTATTAAACACAATTCAATTTTACAAAGAAAAATTTGAGAAAGATAATAGATTACGCGCCATAGAATTGGAAAAAGTTAAAAAACAAGAAGAAGAACTAGTGGCGCAGAAGAAATTGTTAGAACAAACAAAGAGGGAGCAAGAAAGATTTTTAAAACAGAGAGAGAAATTCCTCATCGAAAAGAAGGCAAAATCGAGTGAATTTGAAACCGCAAAGGATAAAGCCTTCAGGTTGATGGATAGGGCAAAAGCAGAATTACAGGAAAATAATTTTGATCAAGCAATCCAACTATACCAAGAAAGCGAAGAAATATTTTCAGAAATTAGCTGGCAAGAAGGAATCATAATGGTCAGAGATTCAATTGCCATGATACAGAGGAAAAAGCAATTATTTGAGGAAAAACAAGCGGCGGTTGAGAAGAAAAAACTTGAAAAGTTGAAGATCGAAGAGAAACTTGAAGAACAATTTGCTCAGGCAAGAGAATTAAAAAGAATTCAACAGGAAGTAAAAAGAGAAGAGTTCTTAAAAACTCAAAAATTGAAACGTAGGGAACAGCAGATCTCTGAAGAAGCGTACAAAATCTTAGAACAAGGAACTTCTCTATTAAATAAGAAAAAATTCGATGAAGCCCATGAAAAATATATCAAAGCTCGTATGTTATTTGAGAAAATATCCTGGAAACGCGAAGTATCTCGGATAAACAATGAATTACTTTATAAACTTCAAAGAGAGAAGAAAACTGCTGAAAGCCTTGATGAATTGAAAGTGAAGGTTAAGGAGGAAAAAGAAGAGATGGAGGCGTTGAAAGAAGAAACTGAGAGAGAACTCCTTGAACAACAAAAGCGGGAAAAAGAAGAAAAGCGAAGATTGAAAAAAGATGAATTTGACAAAAATATTCTACGTGAATTGGAAAAAGCTGACGAACTTATTAAAGAATTAAAATATAACGAGGGGCTATTAGCACTTTACAGGGAAAAAAAGAAGACAGAAAGAGAGGACTTTCTAAATAGAATTGAGCATACCATTAATAGAATTAGAGACCAAGCACAGATACCATTAATTGCATTAGAACCTTTAGATGATATTGAAGATCATACTAAGTTTAAAAATGCATATATAGCGCTCGATAAAGCCCAAAGCTCTTTAAATGAAAAAATTTTCACGCGATCTATTTCCGAACTAAACGAGGCTAAATTTAATCTAAATGATCTTCGCATAGGGAACAAATATTTGACGCAGATTGAGGAACTCGTCGAAATGTGTCAAGAAAAATTAGGTAGAAAACCAGTATTGGAACTTGAAACAGCAGAGACGGCATCTGAGGACCATGCAGTTATGCTAAAAGCAAGACTTGAACGTAGAAGAGAAGAAAGAAGGAAAAAGGTACTTGATTTGCTCAAAAAAAGCAAAGAAGATTAAAATTGCCATAAATTATTCATGAAAAAAGGAAAAAATAAAAAAATTTAGGTAAATAATTCTTCCTCGACTTCATTCGAGATTTCGGACTCCATGAGGGTGCCTGAACCATTTCTTTTGACTTGTTCTTCAATCAGAAATTCTGTCTTTATTAGATCCCTAATGGCAACCCTAATAGCTTCACTTCTATTGGGAAATTTTTCTTCTGAGACGAGAATCTCTAATACCTTTAAATAAGATTCGGGTAGATTTACAGAAATTAACTTAAAATTAATCACCTTAAAATTTCTTGAAAAAACACATAATTTGTTATACAATTATATATACGGAGGTGATATTTAAGCTTTTCAATCGAAAACGACCCCAAGAAATCCGACAGAATTCTATTTCTCTATTTTTAGTATAATTTCGTCAAGCTTTCATTCCAACTTCTTCCCAATTTTAGGAATGTAGATTAATAGCGTGAGATAGGTTTTTTTATAATTTTTTATCCAAAAATTTTTATATTAGCCTTACGTGTTACATGTAACGTAATTTTTAATAATGAAAAAACGAAATTTGGAGAAAAAGGAAGGTGATTTACTATCGCAGATATTGAAGTCCAGTTAAAAGAACACTTAGCTAAAGGGAAAGATTGGGAAAAAATGGAAACTCCAGTTGAAGGTGTCTCAGTGGTAAAGGTTCCTGCTACAAAAACTAGACCTGCACTGTTATTTTTAGAGATCAATCCGATAAAAGCAGATGGAAAACCTTTAAAGAGAAAAGGTCTTTTTGTAGGGAGTAAAGAAATGCTTATCAAGTTTAGCGAAGCGTTAAACGATGACAAGACATTCCAATTAATCGGGGAACTGGAAAAGGTCAATCCCGAAGTAAATAGCAAAACGAAAAAGTTGCAAATGTAACCTTTAGTATTTTTTCTTTTATTTTTTATTTATCTATAACAATACTTAGATCACAAATGGATCTCACTCTATTCTCTTAAAGTTTAATGTGATTCAATGATAAGTTAAGATTAAAACCTATTCAAAATCATTGGGGAAAAATGATAGAACCGTATGCTGATTTTATGGTGTTTGGAGTTAAGGATAATGGAGAACAAGATAGGCTAGATGTCACTGAAGAAGAGTTTCGCCAAAGTAAGGGTGGTAGTATATTATCCCCTTCACAGGTCGCGTTAATTGTCAAGGAAGCTCTTAGGAGGATTTATATATGGAAGGGAATGTCATCATCAGTTAGAAAAAAGTTTATAGCATCAAGGTTAGCATCGAAATTACAGAGGAATTTAATGGATATGTCAAATTTTCATCGATGTAAAATTGTTTCAATTGACCAAGGAGAAGAACCAGCAGAGTTTTTGCATGCTTTTGGATTTCAAACTAGACCCTCTCAAAATATTGTTTCTTCTTTTCCACAGGCAAATCAGCACCAGAACGAAGAGCAGACCATGGCTCCTAGTATACAACTTAAACAAGAGGAATTTCGCAATACCCAAGCAGAGAAGGATATGAAAAGCTCCTCATCATTCAGAAAATTGAAAAAGGATCAAAAGACATGCAAAATTTTAAATGAGATTTTAGTATTAAAAGTCCCCAGTAATTTTGCTCGGAAACACGTTCTTATTGGGAATACCACCCTCTGCGGTCTGACTATGAAAAAAACAGAAATTTTTAATGAGTGTCATAAAAGCCAAGAATGGGAAATAATTTCTAAATTCCCGAGAGAGATTTTTGAACTTGAGGGGCATAAACTCCGAGTTCACATTAATAGAGATTTAAGAAAGATTGAAGCAATCGAGGTTTTAGAAAAGATTCACGAATCTACAAGATTCGATGATAATAGTGATTCTGTAAATTATAATTCATTGACGGTAAAGCAATTAAAACAATTGTGTAGTGAAAATAGTATTAAAGTGCCATCATCTTATAGAAAGGCAGACATAATTCGTTTGGTTATGGAAAATAGAGTTCTCCTAGAGGTTTAATCCTAGGAGTGGCTCTTAACTTTCTAATATGGAAATGGAAAAGATTGAGTTGATAAAAAAATTATGTTATAATTCGGTTGGGATCAATATAAATCTAATATTGCACATTTTTTCATATCAGAATATTCCCACACTTTTCCCATTTTTACACAATTGTCCATCAAAATGGGAAAGAGAAGCTCAGATGATCCCTTTAATTTGTTCTTCTAGATCGTTTCATTTTTAATTCAGTATTTTAATTATTATTATAATATAAAAAATGCAGATAATTTGTAGTGTGAATGTATGACTCATGAAGAAGATGGGGTTCATTGTATAGTTTGTGGGAAAGAGAGTTTTACTCTTGCCCATGATGAATGGATGCGAAGAGCCTTTCCTTTCGTAGAACAAGGCCAATTAAAAATGTGTTCTGGATGCGGGGCTAAATTCTTAGTATGCAGTAATTGTGGGGGTTTGTATTGCCGTATACATCCAGCACTTGAAGCATGGGAACTTCCTAACAAATGTCCCAAGTGTGAATGGGTAAATAAAGATGTAACAGCGTGGGACGGTACTTCAGCACGCCACTTTTAGTATATTACTTCCTTTTTTTACTCCTTTAGAAATTAAGAAGTCTTTTAGGAGTCTTCTCTTAAATGAAAAGAAAAATTTCTTAATTTACCATATTTTGAAGTTTTTAATAAGCTAAAGGGCAAGAAAATTTAAATTTTAAAGAATCAATAATTGTTTTATTAGATATGAATAAGTAATTTGAGAACAGATGAAAAATATCAGAGTAGAAATCGCCAACCCGGAGCAAATTGAAAAATTACGAGAACTTACTGAGCAATTAGTCAAAGGATTAGGTCAAAAGTTCGATCCCAAACGATTTGATTGGGGAATTCGTCGTCGATTATTTGATCCCCTTCAAAGACATGGTATCCTCATTGCTGTCGATGAGGATGACAATTCGGTCGTAGGAATGATAGTAGCAGAACTCCGTATAGACCCACTAGGGTCTTCAGAGGGTTACATTAAACAGTTTTTTCTTAAGGAGGAATATCGAAGTCAGGGGACAGGGTATGAATTATTGGAAAAAGCATTAGAGCACCTAAAAAGAATAAAGGTTGAAAAAGTAAAGGTAAACATTAAAGAAAAAGCGATAGAAGCTTCAAATCTCTATGGAAAAATGAAATTTAAAAAAGTCTATGAAGTACTCGAATTAGACTTAACAGAAGAGAGCGAAGACAACTAATTATTTAAAGAGAAAATGAATAAAGAGATCCCCTGGGTCGAAAAATACCGCCCCCAGTCATTTTCTGACATCGTAAGTCAGAGTATCGCAATAAACCGCCTGAAAGAATTCATAAAAACCCCTAATATGCCCCATATGATTTTTACGGGCCCGGCGGGGACTGGTAAGACCAGTACAGCGCTTATTATTGCTAACAGTTATTTAAAAAAAGAAGATTGGGATACAAACCTATTAGAAGTTAACGCTTCTGATACAGTAAGAATTGATTTTGTAAGAAACGTGTTAAAAAATTATGTAAATCAGAGTCTTACTAAAAATGGATCACTGAAGTTTGTCATATTAGATGAGGCAGACAATATTCCAGGTCAAGTTCAGCAAGCTCTTAGAAGAATAATTGAGAAAGCTTCCGAGAATATTAAATTTATCTTATTATGTAATTACATCAATCGAATTATAGATCCGATAATATCTCGATGTGCGGTATTCAGATTTGTAAACTTACCCAGAGATAAGATTGTAGACAGATTAAAATATATTGTTAAAGAAGAAAACATCAAAATTTCTGAAGACCACGCTGAAAAATTCTTTAACCTTGTATATTTTATATCAGGAGGAGATTTACGGAAGGCAATAAATACCCTACAAATGTCAGTAGCACTTGAATTGGTTGAAAGTTTAGAGCTAGATGAAATTTTGAAAATCTCTGGTTTCCTGGATGAAAAAACCCTAAAGTCCTTAATTAACGCGCTCAAGGCTAAAGATTTTATGAATGCTCGAGAGATCTTAGATTCGATTGAAACTTTAGACAGTAGAAACTTCATACGACAGTTATTAAACTCTCTAAAAAGTGTTAATATCGATGCCTCCAAATTCCCCGTGTTGCGATCTTTTATTGGAGAAATAGATTATAGAATTAGTCAGGGTGCTGATGAACAAATACAGATTTCAGCACTCTTAGCAGAAATTATAGATAATATTGAAGCTTAAATAAGGAATAAAAATACTAAATGGTAAAGTGGAAATAATCTTGGTTGATGAAATCCCGGTATGGAGGATAAAATACTACCCCCAAAGCTTAGACCAAATTTGTGGTAGAAAAGAAATTAAGGAGGTACTAGGCAACTTTATTGATCAGAGGAATTTTCCCCATTTATTATTCTCTGGATCGAACGGTATCGGAAAGACAACACTTGCTTCAATATTTTCAAAAGAATTTCTTGGCAAGGAGTATGATGCTAATTTCCGGTTAGTGTATGCAAATCTTCCCCTGACCGAAGAAGAGAGAAAACAAGCACGTTCAGAAGCATACATTTCTTCCAGTAAAGTAGGCAGCATAGCAGGAAGGAGAATTACAACCCCTGCCTTTATTCAGGTTAAGGTTAAACCATTCGTTCAACTAAAAGTACTAGGTGACGCCCCCTATAAGATCTTAATAGTAAAGAATTTTGAGGCATTAGGCAACAACCAACAAGGATTCAGAAGATTAATGGAGATCTATGGTTCAAACTGTAGAATGATTTTAATAACGACGAAAATCTCAAGTATTATTGATCCGATAGTAAGTAGATGTCAAATCTTTTTAATTTCTCAGGTAAAACTTGAAGCTTTTAAGAGCCTTATTAATACAATTGTTATCAAAGAATCCTTGGAGATTTCAGATGAGGTTATTGAAATTCTGTATAAAGTTTCAGAAGGTCAACTTGCTCGAGCAATTGATCTTTTGCAGTTATGCAGTGTTACTGGAAATGTAATAACGAAAAATAATTTATATGAGAATATACAGAAGTTTCAGAATGACTTAATTCGGAGCCTACTGTTAGTAGCATTTAAGGGAAACTTCCCAAAATCAAGAGAATTGGTCCGTAAAATTATTTCGAGTTATAAATATGATACACATGAGCTGCTTAAGTTAATCCTTGAGGAAATAAATAAACTACCATTAAGCAGACATGTTAGAAGTAAGATCATCAATCTCTTAGCTGATACTGACTACAGAGCGCTTGATGGAAGGGACAGTGATATCCAAATTTCTGCTTTTTTATCCAAAATATGTTTAATGAGTGAATATTTGTAGGTGAATACTATGTCGAAGATCTCCGATATCCCCTGGGTTGAAAAGTATCGTCCAAAGAGCCTTAAAGATATGGCTTTACCTACTGCGAGAGTGAGTGGCCAGAAAGTGCAACTCGATCAAGAAATAACAAAATTCGTAACAGAGTTCTTTATTGAAAGAAAGCGAGTTAATAATATAAATGGAAAGATAAAAGATTTTAATAGAACGGCCATTGAAAAAGAACAAAAAGAACTATTACAGATTTCTCCTGAGAGAGCAGCGATATTATTAGAAGGTCCTCCAGGAATAGGAAAAACTTCAATTGTGTATGCGCTTGCGAACGATTTAAATATGGAAGTAGTTGAAACTAATGCATCTGATACTCGCACACGATCAACGCTTGAAAAGAAATTAAAGGAAACGACAAAATCAAGGGGAATTATGGATTTTATCACCCAATCGAGAGAGAAGTTGATCCTCATTGATGAAGTTGATGGTATTTATGGAGTTCAAGATAGGGGGGCAGTTCCTACAATAATTAATTTAGTAGAAAAAACCCAGTTTCCTATAATAATGTGTTCCAACGAGTATAAAACAAACCTCCAATCCCTCTACAATAAAATTCGTCGATTTGAAGTTCACCCGCTCCCTAAAGAGGAAGTCTTAAGAATTTCTACTAATATTCTAAAAAAAGAGAATATTACCCAATTAAAAAAGAAGGATTTGGAATTAATCATAGATAAGAATAATGGAGATTTACGAGGTGTCATTAACGATCTTCAGGGAATTAGCCAAGGGAAAATAGAGGGAGATATAACAGAGCTTATTCTCAGCCTGCGTCGTGATTCTCTAGAAGAAATTTTCAGCTTAGTAAGAGATTTATTTCGTACTACCTCCTTAATTGAAGCTCGAAACCTAACTGATAAATCTGATGTAGATTATAATTTTCTGTATAAATGGGTAAATGAAAATTTACCAACGTTTATAAAAACCAATGGGGAGCTTGTGGAAGCGTTTGAAAACCTATCTTTAGCTGATGAAATTTTTGGGAGAATACGCATTAACCAATACTGGAGTTTGCTCCCCTATTTTTTTGATTTATTTGCAGGAGGAGTTGCGTTATCAAGAACTGTAACTCCCGAAGCAAAAGGATTTAGAAGAGTAGTTTTTCCGAGATACTCTGCAGGGGGTTACTTTTCTTTAACTAATGTTCAAAAGGACCTTGCAGGAAAGATAAATTTGAAGTATGAAATTTCTCCCATTGAATTTGTCCAAAATTTCCTCCCCTTTTTGAAAATTCTTGCTGGTTCTTCAAGAAAGCAGCTTAAAGTAATTAGTGATTGGTTAGAATTAGATGCAAAAGAGAAGAAACTTTTCAAATAAATCGAATGATCTCTCCAAAAATGAGTAGAACGAATGTTCAAAATTGTGGAAGATATAGGGATATTTGTAGATATTTAAGAAGTATTCCTATAAAAACTAATGTATTACTAATCAGATCTTCAAGATATTATCATTCTCTGAGAAAATGGAAATATTAATTAATAATTATTAATATCTTTAGTACCAGTTAATTTAAATAAGAATTCCGAATTTTGCAACTATAAATTTACTAAAGGTTGTATAATTAGGATGTCTGAAGTAAAATCAGGAGAAATAGAAGTTGTTAGGTCTAAAAGAACCAATTTAATCATACAAATAGCTGGTGGAGCAATTTTTGGGGGACTTTCCGCAGTCGTCTCTTTCGTACTTTCTCCAATTATTAACGCATCGAGGATTCCTGGTTGGAATATTGCCATGTTTGATCCAACGTCATGGATATGGATTATTTGTTTTTTAATTTTTGGGCCTCTTGCGGGATTAATAAGTTGCGCAACTGGGTCGGTTGGTTTATTAATTATTGATCCAAGTGGGTGGGTTGGTCCGGTCTTTAAATTTACCGCAACCATTCCATTGATATTAATTCCTTACTTTGTTTTCAAACTAAAGGACAGCCAAAAATTAAAAAAGCCAAGAAATTACGTTATTAGTGGTGTGGCCAGTACTGCCGTAAGAATTTTAGCTATGCTAGGGTTAAATTTACTCTTTTTTATGACAATTTGGTCAGCCTTTTTCCAATTTATGAGTTTGGAAATACTGGGTTTAGGTAATATAACAGGATTAACAGCGGTTTTAATTTTCGCTCCAATAATTAATTTCTACACGAGTGTTTTAGATCTAGTGGTTCCATATTTATTGGTCTTCTTACCTAAAATAGATGAGAAGTTTGATTTCTGGTGAAAAGTTTAACAGCGTAAAAATTAAACTAAACAGAGTTTAACAATGGACGAAATCCAATGTTTGTTCAGGTTTAGTGCTTAATTTTCAAGAGCTTTTTCTTTTTCAACTTTTTTTTTCTTTAATCCCATCCCAAACAAAAATCGGGTTATGTTAAATTGCTTAATCACCATCACTAGGCCTAATATAATTACGAATGAAATAGAGCTTATAATGAGGTATTTAAAGAAGACAATTAGATCTAGCTGAACAACAAAGAATCCTATAATTACTATGATTGTTTGATGAACCACGTAAAACGGCATCACGATATCATTTAGGAACCTTCTCGATTTACGGTTAAGATTAAGGTATTTGCTTCCTAACCCAAGTATCACCAATAAAAAGCTCCATACATAAAGTAATGCAAAGATCCAAAATAGAATGTTAATGTTAAAGAAAAGAATTACAATAGTAAGGAGTATAATTGTGATGATTCCAATAATGAATGCGGGTAATACCTGTTTTTCGATAGTTTCCTTAAATTGCTTATTAGATGCCAAAAAAAAGCCAATTATATAGAATATTAAGAGAGAGAAAAAATTATATCCCCCGAACATCCCTAGAATTGAAAGAGGATTGAATAATTCTACTAGTAAAACTGGAATTATCAGCAAATAGAGTGTTCCTGGTTTCTTAAAAAAAGCTGCAATTTTAGATATTTTCTCTAGATTTTTTTCTCTTCTAAGGTAGACAAAAGGTAATACCGTTAATACTGAGAATATAAACAACAGAATCAAAAACCACAAGTGGAATCCTGTCCAAGGGAAGTTCCCCCCATAACCGTACAATCCAATAAAATATTGAGGATAAAACTCGAAAAATGATCCTGTGAATAACCCATGGTCGATCCGATCAAGATAAACTTGAAAAGGAATTTGAGTAAAGAGAGCAAATAGAAAAGGGATCATTAGGCGCACAAACCTTGCTTTAGTATATAATCTAGCATCTGCAAAACCTAAAAAATAAAAAGTTGCCATCCCAGAAATTATAAAGAAAAGAGGCATTCCAATCCCCCCTAGGAAATTGAAGATAAAAGTAACTCCTAAATCCAATTCGTTATTTTTGACGTGCCAATCGTTTAAGTCAAAAAATCGTGAACAGTGGTAGATGAAAACTAAAAAAACAGCAATAATTCTTAACCAATCTATATCATATCGTCGTTCATACTTAGGAGTTGGTTCTACATTCATATTAACGTCTCTTTTTTGTTAATTTAAATTAAATTCAACGAACTCCTTTAAATAGTTTTAATAAAAAAAAGTTAAAAATTAAGAATTAAGAAAGATATTCAAGAACAAATTCCCCTATCTTGTTAATGGCATCCTGACCCTCTGGGGCCATGGAGGCGAACATCTGGAACATATGAATCATGTCATCCCAAACCTCAAACTTAACATCGACACCGGCGGCTTTTGCGGCATCGACAAACCGGATCGAGTCATCAAGAAGTATTTCCGCACTCCCAACTTGGACATAGAGTGGCGGTAAACCCTTTAAATCTGCGTAGAGAGGAGAAGCTAAAGGATTTCGGGGATCTTCACCGTTTAGGTAGAGCTTTGCGTCAAGTTCAAGCATTTCTTGGAGCACGAGGGGGTCAACATCAGCTTTAGTTTTTATAGATTCACCGGTGACAGCCAAATCCATGAATGGTGAAAGAGTGACAGCTGCTATTGGTAGATCCACATTTTCATCACGCAATTTTAAGAGTGTTGCTACTGTTAGAGCTCCTCCGGCAGATTCTCCACCAATTACCAAATTTTTTGGCAAAATTTGTTCTGAAGAAATAAGCCATCGATATGCTTCTACAGCATCTTCTAATGCTGCGGGAAATGAATGTTCGGGAGCAAGGCGATAATCAATTAGTAAAACCCTAGTTTTTGAAGCTCTAGCTAATCTTACAGCATACTCACGGTGAGAATTGAGAGAACCAGCAACATACCCTCCTCCATGAAAATATAACAATATTTTCTCAGGAATCGAGTCTGGGACAGAAATCCATTCCGCTGGAACTCCCCCTGCACTAACCGGCTCACATGTAGCATCCTTAGGGACTCTAACCATACTAGCAATTTGATCAAAAGCTGCTCGGATCCCTTCTACAGACACGTCAGGCTCATCTCCTTGGGATTGACGTATAAAATTGATCAGATTTTCCATTTGAGTACTTACCATCAATTATTAACCTCTTTTTAATTTTGATTTGGTTTGAATTTCAAAAAAGAAACTTTCAGATTAATCTCAATTTTTTTTCATTTATCAATTTTGTCTAATTAGTCTTCTTTATATGCATTTAGAAATTAGTATTCTTCAAGTTTCAATAATAAAATTATAAGATGATGAGTATTTCAGACAAAAATTATAAGGATATTATTTATCATGAGGAAAATGGGATTGGTACTATTACTCTTAATCGCCCAAATAAACTCAATGCATTACAATATCCATTACTGATGGAAATTGTTGAAGTATTAGAGGGGATAAAGGAAAACCAATCAATCCGAGTAATTGTTCTTAAAGGAGCGGGAAGGAGCTTTTGTTCTGGTGATGATTTAGTAAGTATGATGGGTGCGGCTACCGATTATCCACCTCTGCTCGAGGAAGGATTTGGAATTCCACACCACAAGGTTATCTATTTAATACGGGAAATTCAGAAGCCAGTAATTGCGGTTCTACATGGGTATTGTCTAGGTGCTGGATTTGAATTAGCGCTTGCTTGTGATTTCCGTATAGCAGCCGATAATTTAGAAATTGGAGACCATAGAACAACAAGATCTATTGCCATTCTAAGTGGTGCTAGTTGGTTTTTACCAAGATTAATTGGTTTAACACGGGCAACAGATATTCTATTGACTGGAAAGCATTTAAATGCCAAAGAAGCATTAGAAATCGGCTTAATTAATGAGTATTATAATCAAGCAGAATTTGAAGAAAAATCTACTGAATTTATAAGCCGTATTGCCCAAATGCCTACAAGATGCCTTGGATATAACAAAACGATGATAAACTATTCACTCATTAACAATCTTTTTGATTCTTTAAAAAATGATCTTGCTTTATTTGTTGAAAATATGAAGACTGCTGACTCCAGAGAAGGGCATGCATCATTTCTTGAAAAACGTGATCCTGTATTTAAGGGAAGATGATACAGATTTACAATTAAATTATAACAAAATTAAAAATTTAAGATAGGGTATTCAAGATATGGAACTTACAAAAGAAATTCATGACTTTTTACTTACAGACGCTGTTGAGCGTTTTTTAAAATATGTCAGAATTTGGACTACTTCTGATGAGAGTGCAGAAACTGTTCCCACGACAAAAAACCAATTTGATTTAGGAAAGGTGCTTGTAGAAGAACTTACAGAATTAAAGCTTAAAAATATTATTCATGATGATCTTGGGTTTGTGTATGCGGATCTTCCCCCGAGTCCGGGATATGAGAATAAAAAGCCGATTGGATTATTGGCTCATTTGGATACTTCACCCGCAGTAAGTGGGAAAGATGTAAAACCTGTTATTCATCGAAATTATGATGGGAAAAATATTAGGTATGCCCAAGATCCAGAATTGGTCCTAACTCCTGAAGATTCTCCTCCTTTAGCAGAATATATAGGGATGGATATTATAACTTCAGAAGGAAATACGTTATTAGGAGCGGATAATAAGGCAGGTATTGCTGAAATCATGGCTGCATGTGCTGCATGGCAAAAATATCCAGAATTAACTCATGGTCCTATTGTAATCTGTTTTACAATAGATGAGGAAACGGGGAAAGGAATCGATAACGTGAATAAAGATAAGTTGCCAGAAACATGCTATACTGTAGATGGTGGTCAGATGGGAGAATTAGAATATGAGTGTTTTGATGCATGGCTTGCTCAAATTAAGTTTAAAGGATTAAGTGTCCATCCCGGTTATGCCAAAAATAAGATGATAAATGCAATACAAATTGCGACCAGGTATTTTAGTGATTTCCCCGAAGCAGAGTCCCCTGAACATACCGAAGAAAGAGAAGGTTATTTTCACCTTTCTAAACTCCAAGGTTCTGCTGAAGAAAGTTCTGCCCGGATGATAATTAGGGATTTCAAATTAGAGAATAACGAGAGACGTTTGGAATTTATTAAGAAATTAAAAGACGCCTATGAAATCCGTTATCAAGGATTAATTATTGAAATAAAGTTCACCCATCAATACCAGAATATGCAAAAATATATTGAGAAAAATCAAAAAATCATTGACTTAGCTCATAAAGCTATTGAAAAGGTAGGACTTGAAGTACGGGTGCACCCTATCCGCGGTGGAACAGACGGAGCTCGATTGAGCGCGAAAGGAATTCTTACTCCCAATATTTTTTCAGGAGGATCCTTGTTTCATTCTAGAAAAGAACACATCCCCACTCTTGCCTTACAAAAAGCCTCTGAGACCTTACTCTATTTAGGAGAATTATGGGCTACTGAAAAATAAATCTATTGGGTTTTATTCTTCTTTTTTTATTATTTTCGAGAAATCTGTTAATGCAAATACAATAATAAAGATAAATAAGAGGATTGCAGTATAGAGAAATGCCCAGGTGGGTGAAACTGTTTCATATATAAATCCGAAGAGTAATGATTCAGCAAGGGATATAAATCCTACGGATAAATAATAATAACCATATGCCCGACCTCTCTTGTTTTTTCCCGCGAGATCGGCAATATAAGCTCTTGAGATGGGATCCACAGACGCTAAATAGATACCGTAGAATGCATATATGATTATGATTATGACAAAAGAGAATAAGGAGGTTTGAACTGGAAATGCCAAAATGATGCATGAAAACAACAGTAGTGACAATCCGATTATTATAATTGGTTTACGGCCAATTTTATCAGATAACGAACCCGTTATTGGAGAAAAAAACATATATATTA
>Ga0209536_100005059_pt1 | contig 20629 bp, 17 predicted proteins | sample DeeMarSeWOR28_12_FD_187461 | JGI IMG/M metagenome (GOLD analysis project Ga0209536, IMG submission 187461) | Marine sediment microbial communities from White Oak River estuary, North Carolina - WOR-2-8_12 (SPAdes) (version 2) | ecosystem: Environmental > Aquatic > Marine > Intertidal zone >... | reverse complement strand
ACTCGATCTAATGTGAAGTCTCACCAAGGTGGTAGGAATGTTTATATGTCAAACTATTGCCTACACTCGTCTTCCGCATTTTGGCAGACACAGTTCACATCAAGTTGGTGGCTTTGCCGATTGAGAAGAACGGGCTAACATATAGACTAGGTTTCTCCTGGCGAGGGGCTTACCAGAAGCTTGCCTGTTTCTCTGCGGACCAAATGGCGCTCCTTCGTACAAGGCCTTAATTTCTTGTTGATAATCAGCTCGATATTTAGTAATTTATTCAAGGCGTCTTTGACGATCTATATAAGGAGGAATGCATTAATTAACGAATTTTAACTAATCGGCGCAGTACAACCTCAGATAGCCACAGCTCAAACTTAAGCTCTTGCCGTTTCAAGCTACCCTGTCAATCTTGAGAGGGGGCACCAACATGGACATTGCGAATCTCCGTCATTCCACGATTTCCGCAAATTTCCCAACCTTTGTAAAAACTCGTCGCAATCCTACTGTGGTAGCGACTACAGCTATAAAAGAGGGCTCCGTATTCATTGAGGATCGCACAAGCTTGACTTTGTCGATTTCTTACAAATTGTGTTCAAAGATTTATAGACGAGTTTCGAAAAAACTGTCCTTATCTATTACAAGAGTGAATCCAACCATCTATTGGTTACCTAGCTGACAAGGCAAAAGCGGTCTAGTTGTGTCAGATAAATCTGAGGTTGGAAACCTATAGCGTATAAGTTTCGGCTTATGAAAAGATTCTATTTGATAGTAGAACTCGGGCTGTTTCAGAAAAGCATCTATCCTATGGAAGGCTCCGCTATCATCGGGCGCAGCTCTCGCAGCGACATTGCCGTCTCGGATTTAACGGTTTCCAGCTCGCATGCAAGGGTAAGCTATCAAAAAGGCAATTGGGTTATTGAGGATCTGGGAAGCACGAACGGTCTCATCTTTGCCGGTGAGCGTATCTCGAAGAAAATACTGCAGCCAGGAGATACTTTTCAGATCGGTGAATCTACACTTCATTTCATGGAGAAGGATGTTTTGGAAGATGCCCATCATTTGTCTAATACAATTAGAGCATTTACGGAGTTCTTAAAACATCCGTCCCCTTTACTTGAAAGCTGCAACACTGAGTTGGGATTTACGACTCTAAAAGACACCCTTCTTTCCACTCAGATCTTCAATTCCGTGGAGGACGCAGAGTTCAGCAAGTTGGAGGCCGCTGCCAACTTGCATCTTTTGGGTGCAGACCAGCTTGTCATCCGAGAGGGAGATTTTGGCCGCTCCACCTACATCATCCTTGATGGCCGGGTCAGGGTATTTACCAAAGACTCCGAGGGTAAGGAGATTCAGCTCGCTACTCTAGGGGCCAATCAATTCTTCGGAGAAATAGCGCTATTGACCGGTAAACTGCGATCAAGCTCCGTGGAAACAGCGGAAGAAAGCCTGCTAAGCGAGATCAGTTACAATAAGATGCGCCGCCTCATGATCCAGTATCCCCAAGCCAAAGACCTCATGCAAGCGTATCTTAAGAAGCGACAGGAAGATACCAGGAAGAAACTGGCTGAGGCTGGTGTGCAGGATCGCCGGCGCCATCCTCGCCTAAAAGAGCGCCTCCAAATTAGATTTACCGTCTGGCCTAATGATACTCTTCCAGACGAGATGATCAGTCATACTTATAAGGGAACCTGTTCAAATATTTCACTCGGAGGCACCCAGTTGGTGGTGATGGGCCCGGCTACGGAAACTTTTTCTCCTGGTGGTAAACTATGGTTGCGCATCGAACTCCCCTCACCCTGGGGAAAATTCATTACTATGGGGGTAATTCGGCGGGTGATTCCAGGTGAGCATACTGTTCAGCTTGGTATAGAGTTTTTTGGTAGTTCAACCTCTGAAAAGAAAAAATTAAAGGGCCTCATATACGAAGAAGATTAAGGATAAATTGAAGCTTGTGATTTGCCCAGATGCTTTTCAACATCTCGTACCAAGTAAAATTCCTGCTCGAGTTTAAGGGATGTAATGTGAAGTTTCCTGGGGGTTGGGTAGGGCTTCACGTAACTCGATCTCATTTAAGGTCTTACCAAGATTGTGGGTTAGTTCATGAAACTCATCTTTAATTACACTTTTTCCAAACACCACAGTGGAGTTTTGGCTTCGCTTTTCTATTTCCTTTACTACACCTTCTGTGGTAAAGTTTTAGCTGGGTAGGCGCCAGCCTACCCGGTGCCCCTTGCCCCCATCGACTGCTGTGCGCCGGGTCGATGGGGGTTTCTTTTTCTCCACCCCTTCTTGCCTATCAAGAACTGCCATTTTTAACATTTAAATTCTGACCTCTCTGCCAAAAACGGCATTTAATGACGAACTTTGGCAGCCCAACATCCACTATCTCTATCTTATTCTATCAGCCATTACGACCTAACTGTTTATAAATAAAGATAATATACTTCTATAACTCAATCTGGCACGGTCTTTTCATTATTTCCATTATTTGGAGCGCACTGTGCGTATAAGTTTGCCTCTTGTTCCCATCGGCTAGCCCGGAAGTCGGTGCAGGCTTTCTTGCAAAATGCTAAATTGAAGGACACCATGCAAGGCAAGGTTTTGGTAGTGGATGACGAAAAGAGTGTAAGGGATTTGCTCCATAGCTTTCTGAAAGCTATAGGATACCAAATAATTATGGCCTCAAACGGCGAGGAGGCCATTGAGTTGGCAAAAAGCGAGAGCCCGAATGCAATTCTCCTGGACGTTAAGATGCCCGGTATTGATGGAGTTGAGACTTGCAGAAGATTGAGAACAGAGAAGCAAACCCGGTTTATCCCAGTCATTATGGTATCAGCGTTCGGATCCACCAAGAATGAATGTATTGAAATGGGATCTGACGACTTTGTCAATAAACCCTTTGAATTGACAGAGCTTGCCATCCGAATAAAATCGGTTCTCCGTATCGGGCACATTACCGATCCAGTAGAAAGGATGCTGACCTACATGGATGAGCTAGAGAAGAATCAACAGAAGTAGCGAGGCGAAAGTTTAGATCACATATTTTTATGCACACTTCATCTCTGGGGACACGACTACCATACTCTGTGGTGAATAGAAGAAGAAGGTTTATACCTGACATTTTTTCTCTCACGGGGCTTGTCAAGAATAAGAAATTGGCCCTAATTACAACGCTATTTTTCCTTACCCTACCTCACTCATAAAACTCAGCCGCTTTTCTAATCTCTGCAGCAAACTCTTCCAAACACTTGGCGAAGGTGAGAGCGTCGAGCTGATCTACATTGAAAGTTTTCTTGATCCTGTGGTGCACCTCACCTTTATGATTATTAATCGGATTTAGATCGCTTAACTATTCAAGTGAAATCTTGCTCCTCAAACATAATAAGACTGAACTGGAAAAACAGACCCCTTTTTTATTGCAAAACCCAAGAAGGATTGGTTCAATGGTAAATTGCTTTTCGCCGAACAGTGAGCTAAATCCCTATGAAAATTTAACTTCATTGCCGCCAATACTGGTTGAGCATGAAGAGTTCTGACCGGGAGGATTAGATGGAGCCAACAGGCGAGAAAGTTAACAACCTCAACCGTATGAAGAAATTAGGCTCAGTATTGGTATTGCTTGCCGTCTCGGCTGTACTGGCCGGTGCTTACTGGTTGATTGTCCTGCGCTACCGCGTCACCACCGACGATGCCTATGTCATGGCAGACAGCGCCCGCATAAGCAGCCGGGTGCCAGGTTCTGTGCTCAGAGTAATGGTTGAAAACGATCAACCGGTGGCAAGAGGTCAGGTGCTGGTTGAACTCGATCCCAGAGACTACCAGGCAGCGGTGGATCAGGCCGCCGGAGCTCTGGCCAGAATCGAAGCGGAAGTCCATGCCACTGAAATCTCCGTCTCTCTAACCGACACCCAGAAAGCGGCTAAGCTCCTAGAAACCAAAGCCAAACTTCAGGAGACTAAAGACAAGAAGCTGGAAGGACAACATAAGCTGGAGGAACTGAAGAAAAGGAGAGTCGCGGCAAACGCGGATCTGAAAAAGGCCAGGCGGGACTTCAAGCGTTATCAAAGTCTCTTGGAAAGTGGGGTAGTCTCTGAAGAGCAGGCCGACAGAACCCGTACAGACCTGGTCAAGGCCGAGGCCCAGGTCGCTGCCATCGATGCCGAACTCGCTGCGGTAAGAGCTTCCATCCAGGCCAGTGAGCAGGAAGTGGAACAGGCGCTGGCCCAACTGCAGAGTGCTCAGGGTGACCTCCGTCAGGTTGAAGTGTTGAGTCAGAAGCTCGCAGCACTGCATGGTGAGCGGCAGGAGGCCCGGGCAAAGTTAGAGGCTGCTCAGCTTGATCTTTCCTACTGCCTGATAACTGCCCCCATCTCAGGTTACGTGGCACAGAAGAGCATTCAGCTAGGTGACCGCCTTCAAGCCGGTCAGCCCCTGATGGCTGTCGTGCCTCTGCAAGATATCTACGTTGAGGCAAACCTCAAAGAAACCCAACTGCAAAATATCCGTCTGGGACAGCCTGCCACTTTCAAGGCGGATGTCTACCCCAACTACACTTACCATGGCAAGGTGGTCGGGATCCGGGCCGGCACCGGTGCCTCCTTCTCACTTCTGCCACCAGAGAATGCCACCGGCAACTGGATCAAAGTGGTGCAGCGGGTTCCGGTAAAAATCAGTCTGGACGAGCCACCGTCGGAAGACTACCCCTTGAGGGTAGGCTATTCCCTCCACGTTAGCATTACCACCCGGGATCGAAGTGGCAGAACGCTGCTGCCTCTCGCCTCCAAACCCTGACTGCCGCATGGTTTTAAAGATGACAGACTCAGCAAAGACGCCGAGTGTCAACAAGTGGATCGTGGCCCTCACCGTGATGGTCCCCACCTTCATCGAGGTGATGGACATCAGTGTGGTCAACGTCTCCCTGCCTCACATCCAGGGAAGTCTTAACGCCGGACTCGATGAGGTAACCTGGGTACTGACCTCATACCTGGTTGCCAATGCCATTATCATTCCCATTACCGGCTGGCTCTCCAGCGTCTTCGGCAGAAAACGTTATTTGCTGTTTTCCATCACCGTCTTCACCGGGAGTTCCCTGCTCTGTGGCGCCGCACCGTCCCTGGAGGTGCTCATTGTGGCGCGCATCTTTCAAGGACTGGGGGGTGGAGGCCTGCAGCCCCTTTCCCAGGCGATTTTGTTTGAGACCTTTCCGGTAGCGGAGCATGGCCTTGCCATGGCGGTCTTTGGTATGGGGGTAGTAATGGCACCGATTCTGGGGCCGGTGGTGGGAGGATTCATCACCGATACCTGGAGTTGGCGCTGGGTGTTCTACATTAATCTGCCGGTGGGAATCATGGCCGTTTCCTTGGTTATGCTCTTTGTTTACGACCCGCCGTACATTCGCCGCAAAACCTTCCAGATTGACACCTGGGGGCTTTTCCTGCTCACCATTGGCATCGGTTGTTTGCAGATTGTTTTGGATAAGGGGGAGCGCGAGGACTGGTTCAATTCACGCTTTATTGTTTGTTTGAGCGTAATCGCAGCAGTATCGCTTCTTGTTTTTATCGTCGTAGAACTTCGCACCGAACATCCGGTGGTTAATCTCAGAGTTTTCCGAGACAGGAGCTTCCTCGCCGGCAATTTGACCATATTCACGGGTTTCGGCTGCATGTTTGGCAGCTTTGTTCTCCTGCCCCTGTATGCCCAGAAACTGATGAACTACACCGCCCTGTGGGCGGGTCTGCTCCTTGCCCCCGGCGGCATGATGAGCTTCATGATCATGCCTGTTGCCGGAATGCTCTTGAAAAAGGGCGTCAAGCCAAGGACTTTACTGGCACCGGGTCTTGCTACCATGGCATATGCCATCTGGTTGATGTCCGGCTTCAACCTGGAGGCAGGTTTCTTGGCCATTGCTTGGCCTCGAATGGTCCAGGGTTTTGGTCTGGGTCTTTTTTTTGTGCCACTGACTACTGCAACCTTTATGAATATCCCCAAAGAGGAAACAGGAAATGCCTCGGCTATCTATAATTTACTGCGCAACCTGGGTGGAAGTTTCGGGGTCGCTCTGAGCGCTACCATTTTGGCCCAGCGGGCCCAACTGCATCAGACCTTCCTGGTGGAAAAGATTACCCCTTACCGGCCTGCATTCCAGATCAGTTACCAGCGTATACTGCAGTGGCTCCAGATGCACCATGCCGAGCTCGCCAATCCCACCACCGCCATGGTTTTGATTTACCGGCAGGTAATTCGTCAGGCCAATATGCTAGCGTTCAACGACACCTTCTGGATTCTTGCCTGTTTTACCGCCGGTCTTATTCCTTTGACCCTGCTCTTTCGCAAAGCCACGGTGGCGACAAGTCCGCCTCATGAGGTACACTAGAACGGAATCATTACTCTGAGATCCAGCCTGCATGCAGCGCCGGAAACCACCCTATTACCCACGATTATGACAAGGAGGAAAGATGAAGAAGATTAAGAGAGAAATAGAGACTAAGCTCATTCACGCCGGTGAACCAGCTCCCCTCATCCAGGGAGCGGTAAGCATTCCAATCTTCCAGTCATCAACCTTTGAATATGCTGGCCAGGAAAGCTACCATGATCTGCGCTATATCCGGCTAAATAATACTCCCAACCACATCGCTCTGCATGAAAAACTGGCGGCTTTGGAAAATGGAGAAGCTGCTGTAGTCACCGCCAGCGGCATGGCGGCGATATCCACCACCCTTCTCACCTTGCTCTCTTCTGGAGACCACCTTCTGGCGCAAGACTGTCTTTATGGTGGCACCCATGACCTCATCACCAAAGACCTCGCTGCCTACGGGATCTCGTCTGATTTCATCTGCAGTGAGGGTACTGATTCCTGGAAACGATTATTGCGTATAGATACTAAGGCAATCTATGTGGAGAGTATAACAAACCCCTTAATGCAGGTCGCTGATCTAAAGGCAGTAGTGGATTTTGCCAGGAAACACCGACTCTATTCCATTATTGACAATACCTTTACCAGCCCCATTAATTTCCGGCCCCTGGAACTGGGTTTTGATCTTTCTGTTCACAGTTGTTCAAAATACCTCAACGGCCACACCGACATTGTTGCGGGCGCGGTGATCGGCGGGGGTGAACTTATCGCCAAAATCACCCACAAGCTCAACCATCTCGGAGGTACCTTGGATCCTCACGCCTGCTTTCTCCTGCATCGAGGCATGAAGACGCTGGCCCTCAGGGTGCGACAGCAGAATTCCACTGCTTTGGAGATCGCAGAATTTCTCGAAAAACAGCCTGAAGTGGAAACGGTACACTATCCGGGGCTTGCCAGCCATCCACAGCACCAACGTGCCAAGGAACTTTTCGACGGCTTTGGCGGTATGTTAAGTTTCAAGTTGAAAGGAGGGGTAGAACTGGCACAACGTTTTATGCAGAATACCACTCTACCCATCTGCGCCCCAAGTCTCGGTGGGGTCGAGTCTCTTATTACCCGACCGGTTACAACTTCCCACGCCTGTCTCAGTCCAGAGGAATGTAAAGCAGTGGGAATTTCTGCAAGCTTGATTAGGCTATCGGTCGGTATCGAGGCGAGCTCGGACCTCCTAGCAGACTTTGCGCAGGCTTTGAAAGCGGAATAAAGAATCCGGGCCCAAAGGGGATTGAAGCTGCCCTCTGAGGGGGGCCGCTAAATGAGATTGGAATAGTGGAATAGTGGAATAGTGGAATAGTGGAATAATGGAACAACGGAATGATGGGGTTAAAAAGCAAAACGACTTAATTATTACTGGTGCCTTCGCTCCGCATATTAGATATGGAACTCATTCCTTTTGACCCAACCTTCCAACATTCCATCATTCCAATATCCCAAGGGATTTTTCCCCGGCAAAGCCATTGAAATTTGACCTGGCCTAGAGGAACTAGTTTCCTTTGACTGAATTACTTCTAAGGCCGTACCCTCCGCAGAAGGGCTAATATGGCCAGACTCTCCTTGTATCAGAAAAGAGAGGCAGACTCGGCCGCACTTCTAATCTCTGCGGCGAATTCCTCCAAACACTTGGCGAAGGTGAGAGCGTCCAATTGATCTACCTTTAGCGTTTTTTTAATCCTATGGTGCACCTCACCGTGGACCAGCAATGGGGTCGGACGACTAGATAACAGGGCTTCGAGTTCAAACTCGAGTGGGTCCTCCGACTTATCAGGTCCGGAAGTTTGCCACACAACATCTCCTATGAGCTTGAGGACGTACATGATATTACCTCTTCAGATATACCGCGTTGCGGTTTGCGCCCGCCCGCCTCGCCTTGCTCGCATGGCGGGCGGGGATTGCGGATTTTCATTTGGCCCTAAAGGTATTACTGATTTCAATATCAGAAAAAACATCAATCTATGATCTATAATCTGAAATCTTTAATCTGAAATTTGAAATCATCAAAAGACTCTGTTCCGGTCTTGACTATGGACCAAATGATTGTTACATTCCACTGTCCGCTAGGGCAATTCTGTTTTTGGCACTTAGTTTGCACATTTAAAAAGCAAGGAGACCACAAAGCTCTTTTTTCTGCCAGCTTAAGTCCCCTTCCCCATCGTCCAGCCGCAGCAGACCAGCTTAGGGGGTAACACGGATTGGTGGGGTTTTTTTTGTCCTGGTTTGGATGTTTCACGAATTGATTCATGAATTATCCAGGCTATTTCTCTGGATCCTGTTCGGCATTATCGGAGGGAGTACGGTCCTGAGTGCTGAAGCAAGCTGAGACGGGATACTTTTTGTTGCAGTCCCAACAATAAACCTCGTCCTCGCCTGTGGACCAGGAGACGTGGCTGTGGCCACAAGGGCATTTCTTGGGGCTTTCAGGGGGAAAAGGTCGCTTCATAATCTATCCCTTTAACTAAATAAAGAATCCGGGCCCATCGAAGAGCTTGCTATGCGGGGAAAGACCCGCCTTTGGGTCGCCCCCATAAGGGAAGGGCTCAGGGCTCAAGGCACAGGGCACAAGGTAAAAACAAATAGACAAAATTTATCCTCTCCTTACGCCTTGCGGCAGTCTGCTGGAGTAATAGAGTATCAGAAATTCCAAACCACAAATATCAAATATCAAACAAATAATCCGCCGGAGGCGGAACCAATCCGCCTCCGGCGGACCAAACCTGTTTTGGTCATTGAATACTTGCCCTGTGGAATGCCGCCTGTTGGCGGCCCTCCTCCGGAGGATTCCACAGGGTGAAAATTTGAGATTTGTTTGTAATTTGGTGCTTGGAATTTGATATTTTGTTAATATTGTTCCCCTCCTTTAAAACCTCCGGAGCAGAGCTTCTCGAATCTTCACCATGGCAAGAGTGTCTTGGCTGCAGTAGGCTAACAAGGCCTCCTCGATCTTTCTTTTCTCTTCCAGCGGTGTCTCGGGATTGAGCATGCGCAGGTATTCCAGAGAGGCATGCGTACCTTCTTGGATCGTCAGATTACTGTAGCTCATAGCTGGTATCAGGGCTGGCAGCACCGATTTTAGAGAGAATGAACCATGGAGGGCTGGAGTGTAGAAATACCTCTTAATCAAAGCCTGCAAATCCTTGGATCGATCCGAAGTGGCAAGGAGCTGCTCGCCTTTTTGGGGCAGATGTGCCGCCAGCTCACTTACGATTCTCCTCTCGTAATTCGAGTAAGTAAAGATAGTTCCCCCCTCACCCAAGGCTTCCAGTAGCGTTTTGATGAAGGCTTCCCTGGGATCTGTATCCTCTTTGTACAGGTAACTGAAGTGCTCCAGATTGCCCTCCTCAGAAAGTACATAATCTGACCACTGAAACGGAATGGCCTGGTATGGTCTGGTCTCAGGGTAATAGGGGATGGCGGGACTGACAGTTTCAAAGTCCAGAAAGTGGATTGGATATTCCACCTTTGTCAGTTCATTATCTAGCTCCGGAGCAACGTGCTCTTCGCGGTTGACAATACATGACCTGATACGCTCTTGAAGTTCAGTGAGGGGAAAATCTTCAGGGATGTAACGGATGTCCTCGACACCCAGAGCCGCCAGCTCAATCAGCCTTTCCTCTCTTATGCCAGTAAGGTACATAACCCAGAACTCGGGCATATCAGCGGTGCAGTGATCCCAGAATTCGCAGTCGTACGGATTCGTGCAGTGCCGAGAGGGAAGAATTTCTGGAGGATCGGGGGCCACCAGCATCTCTTTCTGCTCAGCCAGCATTGAAGGGATTTCCTGCTGGAGATCGAGGACTTGCTCCGTTAAGTCCGAAAAGGTAAAGAGATTGTCAAGTTCAAGTTGTTTTCCATCGTAAACATATTGGTTGTTGAGGTGCAGAATGCCAGCACGAGAAACATTAAAGCCGGAACCACTGAGAACCCCAAATTGAACCGCCACGTCGGACAGATAGACTTGCTTGACCGAAGTGGCTGACTTGACCTCGACGAGATTCCATGCCCCGTTCTCCAGCCTTTCCAGGACGTCCACCCTTATTCGTACATCATCGTGGGTAAAAGCCGCCTCGAAAATAGCCGGTACATCCGGATTGTTTATGGCTGCCAGGGTGGTCTCAACAGCCTCTGTGTGGTGCAAGTGGTCTTCCTTGATAAGAATGCCTTCCGGGTAGAGGCGAGTTGCCAGCCTTCCCACCTCATGGCCGGCTTCAAAGATAGCCTGCTGGCTCGGGGTTGCCTCAGAGGCGAGCTCGCGGTTGTAGCACTGGTACCAAAGCCGGAGATGGCATTGTAGCCCTGCGAGAAAACGCGATTTCGAAAGCATGGGTGTTTTTGTTTGATTCATTTTCGCCAATGATAAACCTGAAATCTGCAACGCAACCAGTGTCTAGCAGGCTGCTGAAATACTCGCTACCAGTGTCATTCTGAGCCCTTCGGCAAGCTCAGGGTAAACTCCGCTCAGCAGTTACGGTTATGTCATCCTGAGCAGAGCGAAGGATCTCGAGATTCTTCGTCGCCTGCAGCTCCTCAGAATGACATATTTCGGTGATTTTTTCAGCTGCCGGCTAGTGCCCAGTGTTCCTCCTAAATCTCTTCAGTGCATCATAAAGCCTAAAGCCGGTCAAAAGTTCGTCACCTGATATACTCTGGAGTCTGATAACCTTGTCATGACTCAATGCATTCATGATCTTGGGACACAGATAGTCCACACACAAAAAGAGACGAACCTTCAAGACGCATCCCTTGTCGCTCAATAAATAGCAACTGTCAGGTCGGTGGTGGCGCTCCGGCAAAGAGACACCTAAGAGCAGATTCATGAGCAGGAGCAAAGAATCGAACTTGTTCTCCAGACCTGCGCCGCAGCAACTTCCCCCTTCCTCTTCATCACAGTGCTTGCAGGTTTCAACAATTCCAAGTTCCAGCATGGCCTCCCGGCTGTTTTCCAGGCAGCCTTCAAACTTCCCTAAAAGATCGAGTATCTGGGGTTCACGCTTTACGTGCTCGCCCCACAAACCATAAAGGTCCCGGGCCATTTTGATTTTATCTTCTATGGACGCACCTTCATCCAGGCATTCGGTCGCCCTCATCATAAGTCGATCTCTAGATTGTTCTGGAAGATTGTACATGAGGTTGTGAGTTTCTTCTCCGCAAAGAACTTGCAGATGAGCCTAGGGCTTAACGCTTGCCGCCTCAATCTCTTTCAAAAAGTCATTCACTCCAAAGCCATCCTGGTTGCGGGTGTAATAGTCTATGGTCACATCTGCATAGTTCTCGTACAAACGTTCCCTGGAAGATAATAGTTCGGGATAGCAGCGAGCCAGGGCTTTGTCATTGGTTTCGTCTGGTTCTTGGCTAAACAGGTCCCTCCACAAAATTGGTCTCGGCTGGGCAATATAAACCTTGAGCATGCGCTCCTGAACCTCAGGCGGCGTCGAGAAATGAACAACCGTAGTCTGGCTGCACATTCTTTCCAGTACTTCTTCCCCGGTATAAATGACACTGCCAGTGGTATCCACAATTACGCTCTCCGCAGGATCTCTTGCAGAGCCTGCAAGATATCCCAGAATCTCATCGAGTACTTCTATTTCATATGCCAAGTATCTGGCTTCACGCTTCTTATAGTGGGGCTCGTAAGGAAATCCCATCCACTCACCCAGATCCATTGTTGTGCCATCAGCTCTAAGCAGTTCAGCAGAAAGGTTTCTTGCTATCATTTCATCGCAGCAGAAACGGTGGAAACTGAGTTCGGCAAGCCGAATAGACCAGTGTGACTTCCCCGACCCGGACATTCCAATCAGTGAAAGACGCATAGCAGTATTGCTCGTGACGGTTTAATAGGGGCGTCAATATTCTTTCCCCAGTTTAGGGGGGCCGCCGGAGTAATGGAGTGGTGGAGTAATGGAGTAATGAAAAGACTAATTCAAGTTGAAATTGGGGTTTTTGCTTCTTACAACACTCCAGTACTCCAATACTCCATAACAGTTTGCAATCTAAAATCTACAATCTTAAATCTTAAATCGTTGTCTTACTCTTCCTCTGTTTGCACAATTTCGAGCAGTTTGATCTCAAAGGTGAGTTCGTGTCCGGCAAGTGGATCATTGGCGTCGAATATTACCTTGTCTTCGCTGACATCTAATACGGTGAGTATAGCCGGCTCACCAGTGCCCATGCGAACTCGCACTTTCTTTCCTATTTCAGGAGTAATGTGATCTGGTATCTCTGTCTTTGCGGCAGTAAGCACACGCTTTTCATCTCGAATACCGTAAGCATCTTCCGGAGGAATTGTGACGGTTTTTTTCTCCTCCTCTTTCATGCCAATTACTGCACCCTCAAACTTCGGCAAGACGCTTTTTTCTCCAATGATAAATTCAAACGGCTCATCCTCATGTGTCTCGCCAAAGACCGTCCCATCTTTTAAAGTTCCAACAAAGAGCACCTTTACCCTATCACCTTCTTTAGCTTCTCCCATTGATTTCCCTTTCATTCACTCAGTTCCATTAAAAAACCCCACCTCCCAGGCGATCAGGGCGCAGGGCACTTATTCTTTCTCTTGGCACCTCTCATCCAAACAAGTCCACAACCCGCAAGTACGCTTCATTTACTGCAAAGGATGAAGGCCCAGACAAGAGGTGCGGCGAAAACGCAAGAGGCTAGATAAAGCATTAAGACTCCTTCCGCTTGCTAGCCTTTTTTCTCTTTGCACGTGTGGCTTTCTTCTTCGCGGGTGCAGCCTTCTTCTTCGCAGGTACAGCCTTTTTCTTTGCTGCAGCCTTGCTTCTAGCTTTGCGGGCAGTAGCGAGTTTATCTGCGAGGCCGAGGTCTTTGGCTGTCTTTCTTCTCTTTGCTGAAAGTGATTTAGAAGATAGAGGCTGTCTTGCGGAAAAACCCCATTTTTTGCGATATTCTCTCGCCGTTAATCCGAACTTGGCTAGAGTCTTCGCTGTTAGCTGCTTGTACTTACTGCCGTCTTCTAGGTTTACAACGTAATTCCTTTGAATGGACCTCATTGGGTTGGCACGTAGCTTCGCAAGCGCGTCATCAACAGCCTCTCCAGCAGGCTCTTCTTCGAGAGCTTTGATTTGGCTTAATGCCTCAAAAACTTTATTGAGCGTGGCATCCATCTCCTCAGCAGACATGGACACATGTGATGCCTGAGCTGCAACAATATCAGCAGCCATCTGTGTCAAACTTCTCGCCATTGATAATCCTCCTCAATCTATATGTTATGATATTCCCACTACCATACTCTAGAATACCTCCTAACTCAATACAAAATTACCTATTTTATCTCAGTAAGAAAATTAACAGTGGACATTAAATGAAGGATTTTTGGAGAAGGAAATAACAAGTTAATTTCTCAACTTAAATAGGGAAATTCTGTTGAGATAGTCGCTCATAGATTAAATAAAGAAAAAATATGTCTATAAATTGTCGTGCGTTTGACGTCCAGGCTAGATCATTAACTATCTTTGACCTAATAGATACCTTTACATCATCTTATCCAACAATCATTGTCTATAATATTTCCATTACTCCCGCGCCACAATCGTGGCCATCCCCATTCCCCCGCCAACGCATAGCGTCGCCAGACCCACGTTGATATCCCGGCGGATCATCTCATGAATCAAAGACACCACAATACGCAGCCCCGTACATCCCACCGGATGTCCCAGGCTGATGCCGCTGCCGTTGACATTGGTTATATTGCGATCAATGCCAATGTTTCTCTCACAGGCTATATACTGAGTAGCGAAGGCCTCATTCAGCTCAATCAACTGAATGTCTTCCAGTCCCATCCCTGCCTTTTCCAGTGCCTTTTCAGTGGCTGGAATGGGTCCATATCCCATAAATTCTGGTTCCACTCCAGCAATCGAATGAGAAATGATCCTGGCCATGGGGGTCAGTCCCAGTTCCCTTGCCTTTCCTCTTGTCGTTATGACTGCGGCAGCAGCGCCATCATTGATGCCGGAGGAGTTTCCAGCCGTGACCGTGCCATCTTCCTTGAACACAGGTTTGAGCTTGGCAAGATCTTCCATCTTGAGTCCGAAACGGGGGTGCTCGTCCTGTTCAAAGACTTTGCTCTCTCCCCTGCCTCCAGGAATTTCAACGGGTACAATCTCTTCTTTAAATCGGCCTGTTTTAATAGCAGCCTCAGCCTTATTATTGCTTTCCAGAGCCAGCTGATCCTGCTCCTCTCTTGAAATGGAGTCTCTGGCCGCTATATTCTCTGCGGTCATTCCCATGATCATAGGATTTCCCAGGACTCGACTCCCCGAATACAGCGCCTCCCAGAGGGAGTCAATCACCTCATGATTCCTCAATCGCATTCCCCAGCGAGCTTTGTCCAGGTAGTAGTATGCTGAACTCATTGATTCGACACCTGCCACCAGAACCACCTCAGAATCGTTGCAGAGGATCTGCTGTGCTCCGCTTATGAGGGCCTGCATGGAGGAAGCGCACTGCCGCTGAATAGTAAACGCCGGTATGTGGTAAGGAATCCCAACTGCCAGTGCGGCTGTGCGGGCTGTATTGGCTTCATCAACACTTTGCAGGCAGTCGCCAACGATTACATCGCTCAGAAGCCCAGGATCAAGATCGTTTGCTCGTTTCAACACTTCTTGCATGACCCAAGCCGCCATTTCATGAGCCCTCACATCCTTGAGCGCACCACCGAAGCTGCCGATGGCAGTACGGGCAGCAGAAACTATTACGACGTCTGTATTTTTATTCACGGGTAGAATCCCCTTTCCAACTTCTCGTGTCTTTGCAACGAGGTCAATTGCCTAAAACTATTCGATCTGATTCTAGAGGACCACCATTACATATCCTCATTCCTAAATCCCAAATACCAAGCACCAAATTACAAATAAATCTCAAATTTTCACCCTGTGGAATCCTCCGGAGGAGGGCCGCCAACGGGCGGCATTCCACAGGGCAAGTATCAAATGACCAAAAACAGGTTTTGAATTTTGGTCATTGTTATTTGTTTGTTATTTGGGTTTTGTGATTTGTAATTTCCATCAACGTCCGTCTCGCTTTACTCCATGCTCTATGCCCTCTGCCCTATGCTTCCCTCCATCCCCTAACCCACTCAAAGCGTATTAGCAATGACCAGCCGCATGATTTCGTTGGTACCTTCGTAGATCTGGGTGATTTTGGCATCTCGCATCATCCGTTCAACCGCAAACTCCTTAATGTAACCGTAGCCCCCTAATACCTGCACTGCCTCTGTAGACACCCACATGGCCACGTCACCGCAAAAGCACTTAGACATTGAACTCAGCCGAATTAATTCCGGACTCAATCGACTCATGTCTTTTGGGAGCTCTTGATACATGGCGCAGGTCTTATAAAGCAGTTGCCGAGCAGCTTCCGTTCGCATGGCCATTTCCGCCAGCTTGAAACCGACGCCCTGATGCCTGATTATGGGCTTGCCGAAACTCTCTCGCTCCTTAGCATAAGCAGTAGCGTACTCCAGGGCTCCGGCAGCTATACCAAGCGCCTGCGCAGCCACTCCTGGACGAGAGAAATCAAGCGTCTTCATCATCACATGGAAACCTTGCCCCTCTTCCCCGAGCAGATTATCAGCGTCTACCCGGCAGTCTTCAAAGACTAGTTCCACTGTATCAGACCAACGAATACCCATCTTGTCTTCTTTTTTCCCTACGGAAAACCCTGGCGTCCCTTTTTCCACCACAAATACGGCGGCGTTTTTATGGCTCTTTTCCTCAGGATCTGTAACCGCATAGACCGTTACGATGTCGGCCACTCCACCATTGGTAATAAAGTTCTTTGTCCCATTGAGGATGTAGGAGTTACCATCTTTTACCGCTCGGCATCTGAGCCTGGCGACGTCAGAGCCCGCGGCTGGTTCCGTCAGGGCAAAGGCGGCAAGATGTTCGCCCGTGGCAAGTTTTGGCATAAACCTCTGCTTCTGCTCCTCGTTGCCTGCCAACATGATTGGTAGACTCCCCAGTTCATGATCAGCAACCAAGAGCCCACATGCCGCGTCTACTTTGGACAGCTCCTCAACCGTAATCGCCAGGGCAAGCATCCCAGCTCCTGAACCTCCGTAGGCCTCCGAAAAATCAATTCCGTAGAGTCCATTCTCCCGCATCAGTTCCACCATGTCCCAGGCAAATTCACCTTCTGCATCGCGTTGCGCGGCCCCCGGCTCAACCTTTTCCCTGGCTAACCGGTTCACCATATCCTGCAGCATGCGTTGTTCTTCAGTCAGTTCATATTGCATACACTAACTCCCTTCGCTCGTTAGTCATTTCTCATTTCGCATCTGGCAGTTCTCATTTGGCATTGTTAATTCATTACCGGCAATAATATATCAGAATTCCAAAAAAACTCTTCACCACGAATGCATGATAACTGCGAAATTTGAAATTTGAAATGCGCAATTTGAAATATAAAATGTCAACTGTTGTAATTGTGGAATCCCTTGCCAGTTTTTCGCCCAAGGTGACCGGCACGCACTATCTTTCTCAACAATGGCGCCGGTCGGTACTTGTCCTCACCCATCTCCTGATGTAGTCCTTCCAAGACAGAAAGGAGAGTGTCAAGTCCCACCAAGTCAGCAAGCGCCAGTGGGCCCATGGGGTGATTTGCCCCCAAGACCATGGCCTGATCGATATCTTCTGCGGAAGCAATTCCTTCGGAATAGGCGAAAATGGCCTCATTCATCATGGGACAAAGAATGCGATTCACCGCAAATCCTGGAGATTCTTTGACTTCGATAGGTGTCTTGCCAATCTTTTCAATGAAAGCTTTGCTAACTCCAAAGGTATCATCGGAGGTATCAAAACCGCGGATCAGCTCCACCAATTGCATTACGGGCGCGGGGTTAAAAAAGTGAACGCCCACGACCTTGTCTGGCCTCTGCGTCACAGAAGCAATCTCAGTAATTGAAAGACCCGAGGTGTTGGAAGCAAGAATGGTTGCGGGCTTGCAGATACCATCCAGTTCTGCAAACACCTCCTTCTTCACACTCATGATCTCGACCACTGCTTCAATGACAAAGTCCGCCTCCTCAGTCGCCTCCTTATTATCGGTTGTGCCCTTTATGCGGCCCATTATTGCGGTTGCTTGCTCGGGTTCCATCTTTTCTTTTTCCACAGCGCGATCCAGATAACTCTTTATCGTGGTAAGACCATTCTCCACAAAACGGTCTTCAATGTCACGCATGGTAACATCTAACCCCGCTGCAGCAACCACATGCGTTATACCTGCTCCCATAATTCCGGCACCAAGAACACCCACCTTCTTTATCTCCATTTGCTTCTCCTTCCAAATTGTCACTTATTGTTATTGCATACACCAACCAGGGCCAGATCTCAATTGATTTTGGCAAGTACGAGGCACTAAAGAATCCCCCCCGACGCCGGGGGGGATTTGCTCTATGAGCCAACCCGAAAGGGTGGCGCCCCCATAGGGGGCGATCCAGATAACAATGTCTGTGCTGAAATGAAAGCCATTCCCGTAGACGAAATCCCCCCAACCCCCCTTTACGAAAGGGGGGCATCAAGGGGACTATCTCCTATACAATCCACTCATCTTCCCCCTTTACTAAAGGGGGACTCGCCCTGTTAAATTCCGCCTTTAGGCGGACCCTGCGCAGCAGGGATTTAACAGGGTCAAGGGGATTTTGCTGCGCGGTCCTCTTCTTGAAGATCACCGCAGCATATTCACTGTACGAGCATAGCTTAACTATACCACCAGCACAGCTGGTGGGTTTTGTAAGTACTAAGCACAAAGATCATTAATCATTTCGCAATTCTCATTTCACATTTGGCATTTATCAATTTTCGTCTCTATGAACTGTCATTAATATTGTCACGTTTGAGTGTATACTTGGCATGGGGCATGGAGCATAGAGCATGGAGCAAAATCAAAGAAAACAGAAATGACTTTTTCCGTTATTTATCTCTTTTTCATTCCCCTGGCTTCGTGCTCAATGAAATTTGTCTAGTTGCCTGCTCAAATGGTATAAAGACTTTAGTGCAGAGCCTCTCTGAAAAGCTAACCAATGGACAGAATTATGTTTACCATGAAAAAATCACTCCAGGTGGTCTTTACTTCATCACTGGCTATGTTTGTTCTCTTCTCTGCCCAGGTCTCCATGGGTGAAGTTATTTCTCTTCCAAAGCCTGCATACAAAGGAACAGTTACTGTGGAAGAGGCGCTCAAGGCCCGTCGTACTCATCGCTCTTTTGGCTCCCGCGCTGTGACCCTTAAACAATTCTCTCAGATGTTGTGGGCGGCCTATGGGGTAACCGCCAAGAATTTTGGCTTGTATTTGAAGACGGCGCCGTCTGCCGGTGCCCTCTATCCACTGGACATCTACGGTGTAGTGGGTGAAAAAACAGTGGAAACCCTGGAATCGGGTGTATATCACTACCGTCCGGATGATCACAGTATATACCTCATCAAAAAAGGGGACCTCAGGATTGGCCTAGCAGAGCGTTCCTGGCAGCAGATGTGGATAGCCGAAGCACCTTTCATTGTCGTCATAACTGGAGAATACCAGCGCAGCACCATCAAATACGGTCGCCGGGGTGTCACTTACACCCACATCGAGACAGGACATGTGGGGCAAAATATCTTTCTTCAGGCTGAAGCATTGGGGCTGAAAGCGGGTATTGTGGGTGCCTTCAACAACAAGCAGGTCATCAAAGCCCTAGGGCTGCCAGCCAGTCACGACCCACTGGTGATTATGCCGGTGGGTTACTCAGAGTGAAGGGATTGGGGATTTCGGATTGTGGATTTTGGATTGCGGATTGGGAAAATCAACCTTCTGAATTATCAATGTGGGTCAGATTTAGGCACACGTCTTGAATACGAATTCTTCGGTTGATGTATCTGTGCATTTCGGGAAAACGGTTGACATGAATCTTGCGAAGGCTTAATATGGAGAAAACCCTATCTTATTGTATACAGAGGGAAAATACTCGGAAGGGATTGAAATATGAATAAGAGATCATCACTTATGACGATGGCCGTGGTGCTGATCACTCTGACATTCATGCTGGCGGTTCCAGCTTTGGCGCAAATGGGGCAATCAAGGTTGACTGGGGCCCGGTGCGGCACCAAACTGATACAAATCGGAGCAGACACCAAGAATTCAATTTTGGCCAAATGCGGCCAGCCAACCACCAGAAATCCAGGACGTCGCGGCGGGGGCGAAGTCTGGACCTACAACCGAGGTGCCGGTAAGTTTTCGGGGATATTGAGATTTACCGGACCCAATCTCACCGCCATTGAAAAAGGTGACTACGGCTTCGCTCAACCCACATTTGGTGATGACTAAGAAGCAAGGTCTAAGTTCTACCCCAAAGAGCTCTTTCCTTAATTTGGATATGAAACCAAAGGCAGGGTCATTAGTGACCCTGCCTTTTTTATCCAATTCAGGCATGAATGGGTTGAGGTTGGCACGGGCTTGGGATATATCGTGATGATGTAGAGTTGGAGTAATGGAGTGTTGGAGTATTGGAGTTTAGGGTAGTGGAGTAAGGTAATCATGCAGCTTAGAATATTAGTTGTGGGTACCGGAGCCATCGGTGGCTTTTACGGCGGCAAGCTGGCCCAGGCAGGTGCTGCCGTTACTACTCTCTGCCGCTCTGATTATGAGGTCGTTAAGACCAAGGGCATATCCGTAACCAGCGTCTTCGGTGATTTTCACTTTGAGCCGGAAAGGGTCATTCGGGAAATAGGCGAATACGGCTCTCCGCCGGATTACATTCTGGTGGGACTAAAAGTCCTTCCTGAGATTGACACTAAGGCTATCATCAAAGATGCGGTGGGACCGAAGACGGCTATCGTTCTCCTGCAAAACGGTATTGACATCGAAGAACCTGTGGCCCGGGCATTCCCGGATAACGAGATCATAAGTGGCCTGGCGTTCATATGCGCAACCCGAACCGGTCCCGGCCAAATTGACCATACTGATTTCGGACGTCTGGTTTTGGGTCGTTTTCCTTGGGGTAGATCGGTCAAGATCAACGAATTCGCCAGACTCCTCAATGATGCTGGAGTCCCCTGTGAAGTGACTGAGGATGTGGTGAGCGCCAGATGGCGAAAGCTGGTCTGGAACGCCCCTTTCAATCCCATTTCCGTTCTGGGTGGGGGGGCGGACACCAGAACAATGGTAGAAAATCCAGAATCACTCGAACTGGCCCGCCAGGTCATGGAGGAAATTTGCAGTATTGCGGAGGCTGCCGGACATCC
>Ga0209536_100005058_pt1 | contig 20634 bp, 19 predicted proteins | sample DeeMarSeWOR28_12_FD_187461 | JGI IMG/M metagenome (GOLD analysis project Ga0209536, IMG submission 187461) | Marine sediment microbial communities from White Oak River estuary, North Carolina - WOR-2-8_12 (SPAdes) (version 2) | ecosystem: Environmental > Aquatic > Marine > Intertidal zone >... | reverse complement strand
CATGTCCGAAGGAGCAGCAAATCATGATCAATTCCACAACCAATCCCCGAGTCTTGATAGTGACCCCTGAGGTTACCTATCTCCCCCATGGCATGGGTCAAAATTCCGACGGCTTGAATGCCAAAGCAGGGGGACTGGCAGATGTGTCGGCAGCTTTGATCAGTGCACTGTACATTCAAGGTGCCGATGTCCACGTGGCCCTTCCGGATTATCGATCCATATTCAACGGCAATTCGTCTCCAATAGTTAAAAGGGAGCTTAGCAAAATAAGAAACATTGTTCCGAATGAAAGGATCCATCTGGCGCAGGACCGGGCTTTTTTTTATTTGAACCACATCTATTCCGGCAATGCGTTTGAAAACATTAAAATCTCGCTGGCTTTTCAGCGGGAAGTGATCAACAACATTGTTCCCAAAGTTCAGCCGGATTTAATCCACTGCAATGATTGGATGACCGCCTTGATTCCGGCCATGGCCAGACAACTGGGCATTCCCTGTCTGTTTACCATTCACAACATCCATACGGTCAAGTGCACCCTTTCTGAAATCGAAGACAGGGGTATTGACAGTGCGTTGTTCTGGCAGAATCTTTTTTATGAATATTTACCCTCCAATTATGAAAATACCAGAAACGCCATTCCTGTGGATTTTCTTGCCAGCGGTGTTTTTGCCGCCCATTTTGTAAATACCGTGAGTCCGAAATTTCTGAAAGAAATGGTCGAAGGCAGACACGGATTTGTGAAAAGCTGCATGCAACAAGAGCTGGCCAACAAACTGAATGCAGGATGCGCTCTTGGGATATTGAATGCACCTGATCCGTCTTTTCACCCATCCATTGATGACGTTCAGCCCTGCATGTATTCCGCAGCCAACCATGTTTCGGGGAAAAAGAGCAACAAACGGATTTTTCAAAAAAACTTGGGTTTGATTCAGGACACAAAAGCCCCCATCTTTTTTTGGCCCTCCCGTCTGGATCCGGTTCAAAAGGGATGTCAGTTGCTGGCGGATATACTTTATGACGTCGTTGCCCGTTATTGGAAAGAGAATTTAGAAATTGTTTTTGTGGCTGACGGGGCGTTTCAACGGCATTTTAAAGAGATCGTTCGCATGCATCGTTTGTCGGATCGTGTTGCAATATGCGGTTTCAACGATCGTTTGGCCCGCCTGGCCTATGGAGCGTCTGATTTTGTGTTAATGCCGTCAAGCTTTGAACCTTGCGGTCTTCCACAGATGATCGGACCCATCTACGGTGCGCTTCCGGTGGCTCATGATACCGGGGGTATTCATGATACGGTGACTCATTTGGACGTGTCTAAAGATTTGGGAAACGGGTTTTTATTCAAAACATTCGATTCAGGCGGTCTGTCATGGGCCATTGATCAGGCCATGCAGTTTTATATGATGCCCCCTGGCGTCAAAAAACGGCAGATCCGTCGAATAATGATCGAAAGCGCCGCTACATTCAATCATCAGGTCACCGCCCAACAATACATCGATATTTATGAAAAGATGCTCCGGCGACCCTTGGTGTACCGACAACATCCCAATTCTTCAGGGATCGATAAATTTTCAAGGCAAAAAGCACATCATAAACCAAGTAAAGAAGATTCCACGGCTGATAGCATGCCATTGGAACCTCCGGACGAAAAGAATATTATTCGTTTTCCAAAAAGAAAATGGGATATTAAGAAACAGCAATCTAAGATGCATCGAATAAAATAATCGCTTGGGCAGGAAAACAAAGGGGTGGTCAGTAAGTTTTAAACTCTCTTGAATTGAACACCCTAAGGATTCTCATCAATTTTCATGCAAGATTCAGGTATTAATAACCGATGTCTAATACCTTTATCAGTTCCTTGTATTCAATGGCCATGTAGTCTTTTAGATCTTTCATGGAATGATTGATGAGTTTTTTGAGGCCTCCCAATGAACCCGCGGGTTTTTGAGCAAAACGCCGTGCCGTATCTATTGCTGCTTTCTCAAGTTCTTCGTAAGCGACGACCTTGTCTACAATACCCAGCTTTAAGGCTTGATCCGCGGTGATATCCTCATCGGACAAGAGGATGTCCAGCGCCTTGCTGCGACCCAACCGCCTGGAAAGAAAAAAGGCCCCTCCACCGATGGGTACCAGTCCCAGTTTGTAGTAAGGATTCTGAAAGACCGTGTTGTTGGCGACGATTCTATAGTCACACGCAAGGCTGAAGTTTAAAAATAGTGATATGACCCTCCCTCGATTGGCATGCACCACAATTTTATTTAAATCCACGATTCTTAAAATGATTTGGGTAAACACATTGTGCAATCTGTGAACATCCTTTTCAAATAATCTCGAAGATAATACCCGATGGTAAAAATCAAAATATTCTTCACTTCCCTTGACCTCCGGAGAACTCATAATAACGACGATTTTGATGGAATCCGTTATGGAAATCTGATCAAAATAATCCAGGACTTTGTCTCGGACAAACAGATCGGTGGCACGAAAAAGAAGGTTTTCTTTTAAGCGAAGTATAACGATTTCATCGAGCTTCTCTGCTGTAAAAAATTCAAATTCTTCATCAAGATTGACTTTTTTTTTCATTTTAAAACCGCCTTTAAATTTATAATCAGTCGTTATCATATATGGGTTTTGAAATTACATCATGTAAAAATAACAGATCATGACAGCTGAGAACGCTAATTTAAGAAACAGCAAGAAGCATACCAATCGAAAAACCCTTTTTCCAAACCTTAAAAAATCCTCAAGGGACAGCGTTATATTATTACAAAACCATGTTCTTAAAATGCCATATTGAGATCCAAAACGATTGTTGCTTTTACAATTTGTAAAAAATGCTGACATCAATTCTTTTATATCCACAGAGAAACCTAAATAACGTCTTAAAAATTAATGGGATTTATCAGATATTTATTTCGAATCACTTTTAAGACCGATTCTTGGCATGCCTTTTGCCGTTTAGATGATTCATTCACGGTAAATATCCTTACGCTCAAAAAGACCTTCGGCTTGGCAAAAGCTCGTAAAGGATTGAGACATGTTAAGTAACATGGGTAAAACCGATCGGTTAATTCGTACAGCACTATCGTTTGTCATTGTGTTTGGAAGCATTTCTTTTGGCAGTTTGTTGGCGATTTTGGGTATTGTTATCCTTTTGACGGCCATTATCGGGTGGTGTCCGATCTACGCTGCCTTTAGTTTATCTACCACCAAAGAACAAGAAGAAATACCGTCGGATACATCGGGAGAACATGAACAGCGCCGTGGGCCTAAACGCTTGTTTAAATAAATCAACTTAGAGATATTTCATTATCATGTAACTGCGTTATCAAAGGAGGTTTTCATGTATAAAAAGATACTGGTCCCTCTGGACGGTTCGAAAAGAGCAGAAGCTGTTTTGTCCCATGTAGAAGAAATGGCGTATCGATACCATGCCGAAATAATTTTTCTTCGTGTTGAGGAATTGCATGTCATGCTTGAGTGGGATGAGGTTGTAGATCTGGCGAAATGCCATGAAAAGTTTGATACCCGAAAAAAAGCGTCTGAATCTTATTTGGCCCAACTCAAAAAAGAATTTCGAAAAAAAGGTGTTCAAACTCAGGCACGTGTTGTTTATGGCCCAGTGGTAAAATCGATATTAACCGCTGCCGAAGAAATGGATGTGGATATTATTGTAATGGCCAGTCACGGTCTTAGCGGGTTGCCTCGAACCTTTTACGGGAGTGTTTCAGCAGGTGTCCTTCAAAAAATTGATCGCCCTTTGCTGATCATCAGAACCCGAAGAATCGAGGTTGGAAACGAATAACTTGGTTGGGCAAAAATTAAAAAAGCACGAAATTTAAACTTTTTCGTGCTTTTTCGTTTTTGGGTGTTTGTGAGTGATACGCTTTTGCTTTTCCGGCCAATGGACATTATGAAAGTTCTTTAACAAACTTTTTCTTAAAGGCCATTTCAACAATCTCCGCTGCATCTTTGGGTTTGTTGATATAGTCGCAATTGATCACAATATCAAATTCATATGGCACCGCATCTTTCTTGCCGAAGGCCTTTTTAAAAAATTGTCTTTGTTCCTTGTCGATTTGCGGTAATTTTTCTGCTGCTATTTTTTCTTTCACCTTAAGTATTCTGGACAGGCGTTTAATCCGGTGTTCGTCTGAAGAGATAAATCGAACCGCCAGTACCCGGTCTCGGGGAATGATTAAATGCGTTCCTCTACCGACAAAAATTGTGGGCTCTAAGCCGGCAAGAGAAATCACAACGTTCGCAAGAATCCGGCTATAATCGCTTTTGATAAAAGATTTTTCACCAAAGAGAAGTTTTCCAAATTCGTTCAAAACACCAGGATACCGTTCATCGAAATAGGCGACCGTTTTTTCGCTTAATTTTGCTTCCTGAGCAATGTGCATAAGCAATTCTCTGTCCACCACATTATAGTTGATTTTTTGGGCCAAAATATCTGCAATTTCCAGAGCCCCGACACCGATTTTTCGAGAAAAAGAAATCGTTGGGAAAATCTCCGGCCTCTTTTCCTTTTTTTTCTTTTCAAGCCATTTTTTATCCAGATCACGGAAATATTTATCGGCCATTTGGGAACCGGTGGGGCGTTTTTTTTCGTACATCCCCGGTATGTATTTTATACCTCCGATTTGTACTGCCATCGTTTACCTCCTTTTTTTAACGCATGAAGTATTTTGAGCGTTATTTATTATTTCACCATATTGGATACCAAGTGATTAACGTTTTTTTTAACATCTATTTTTGCAACTACTGTGCCATGAAAGGAAAGAAGGAAAGTAAACTATAACTAAATGATTTAATTTCTAATATGGCTTGAAAAATAGAAAATAACTTACAAGACAGTCAAAAAATCTGTCCGTTTTTTTTACAAACTGTAAAAAGTAAAAGGTGTGGCTGCATTGGATAAATCTGTAAGTAATGGGTTTACAGGCTTCTCAAGAATCTTTTGATATAACCGGTTCCAAAAATGATATTTTTGTCTTCTTCAAATCATTTTAGACACGGGTTTTACCGGTGTTTGTCGTATGGATGTAATTCCTATCATGTTCTAAAATTTGAAGGTTTTTATTTTTGACCGGCATTCCCTCCCGCCGCGAAGCACTTCCGAAGGGACGACCCGCCGCCTTGAAGAGCGGGGAGGCTTCACAAAATAGGCAATCATAAACCCGAGCTTTCATTTTACACGTTGTAAAAATATCCGACAGCCCGTTTATCAATTCTATAACAATACTTTTTTGGAATCGAGCTTAATTGATTTTATTACAATATGTTAGAATGGTTCTGGTTGTATTTTATTTCTGGAATAGTTATTGCTTTCTGTTTTGTAAAGAACGTCAAACATCCAAAACATGAATTAAGCCAGTGTATAAAAAATACGGCGGAAAAAGGAAGGCTCATCATGAAAAATAAATCAAAACAAAAAATACTACTGGCATTTGACGGATCCGACCATGCTTTTCATGCCATAAATTATGTCAGCACACTTGCTCCCTTTCATAAAATGCAAATGGTTCTTTTTAATGTTTTTAGCAGCATACCTGAATCTTATTTAGATCTTGAAAAAGACCCTCAATTCAGTCGATCCGCCCAGCAAGTCAGGGCATGGGAAATGCAGCAGAAAAAAGAGATTCAAAAATCCATGGACAAGGCAAAACAGAAGCTTCTTCATTCAGGTTTTTCTCCGGATGCCATTTCAATAAAAATTCATAACAGAAAGGAAGGTATTGCCCGAGACATCGTCAAGGAAGCCCAGAACGGGTATAATTCGGTCATTATCGGACGACGGGGAATGGGCACCTATAAAGAGATTATTATTGGAAGTGTTGCCAAGAAAATCGTAGAAAAGGTGGCATTTCTGCCGATTTTGATGATCGGTGAAATCCCTCCAGACAATAAATTCCTTGTAGCGATTGACAGCTCAGAAAACGCCCTTCGGGCGGTCGATTATGTAGCAACAATGCTCGGTGGTTTCGATGTTAAAATAAACTTGTTTCATGCCATCCGGGGGGACCAGTCTATTCACTCAGGGATCGCACATCTATTTCTTCCAAAAGAGAGCTTGGAGGATGCGGAAGCCGGAGCAATGGCTGTTTTCGAAAAAGCAAAACACCGGATGGAAGAAGCCGGTTTCACATCCGATCAAATTGGTAGCAAGTTGGTTACCGGTGTCTCCAGTCGCGCTGAGGCTATCGTTAAAGAAGCGAGGAAAGGAGATTACGGTACCATCGTTTTAGGCCGTAGAGGTTTGTCGAAGGTTCAGGAATTTTTACTGGGAAGGGTGAGTAACAAAGTCATTAACATTATTAGAAGAAGGGCGGTATGGATTGTAACTTAATCGGGTTACGTTCAGCTTAACCGTTTTTCAAAAGGAGGTTTATTATGACGGTGGTGAACGATTTCAAAAAATTCGAATTTTTTAATGCATTTTCTGAAAATCAGTTGAAAGAACTTGCAAAAGTCACCGAGAGAAAGGCCTTCAAAAAGGGTGATGAAATCTATAAAGAAGGTGATCGGGCCAATGAGATTTTCATTGTTACCAAGGGATGGGTGAGCCTTCGAAAGATCGATCCGGAAAAAGATATCGGCATATCTTTTGAGAACAGGAGAAGAGGGGAATTATTCGGAACAGCGTGTTTTATGACACCCCAGGAATATACGTTGAATGCCATATGTATGGAAGATTCTGACGTCCTGGTGTTGAATGCCGATAAATTGTTCGATCTCTTCCAAAAAGATTATCAAATAGGATACCTTTTTTCAAAGGAGATCGCAAAGGTGTATTTCGAGCGTTATAAAAGCGTTAAAAGGCAACTTTATGATATGGTCAAAGCCCCGGCGATTATAACTGCTCTGCCAGGATAACCGCATTTAATGGTATCGAGAATGAAGGAGAATATTTATGCAAGAGAGCACTTATAAAATCATAGAACTGGTGGGAAGCAGCAGTTCTTCTTGGGAAGATGCTGCTAAAAATGCCATAGAGACAGCGGCCAAAACGCTTAGAGGTCTCAGAATCGCTGAAATTGTCAAGTTAGACCTGAAGATCGAGAATGGAAAAGTGGTTGCGTATCGCGCCAGGGTAAATCTTTCTTTTAAATATGAAGGCGAATAGAACATCCGTGAGGGGTGGGCAACCCACAAGCAATTTGGTTTCCCACCCTATTTTTAATTCTTATACAAACCGATTGAAAAAAAATACGGTTGTCGGGTTCTCTCCATTGTATGGGATAAATTCCCACATAGGAGATTTCCCCATAAAAAATGATGTTTTTCCCTATAGACAAAACCGATCAAGTCGATAACAAAAGTAGAAAAGGAGCAATGAAGAAATATTTGAAAATTTCATAAAATAAGGAGGTATTCATGCACCATGTTCATGTAAATCCCATAAAAAATAGAATGTACATCATATTAAAAGACGGAAATACGAGTGATGTTAAATCATACGTCAATAGAATCGAAAATGCCTGTGGAGATCTACCTTATAATTTCTCATGTGTTGTCGTCTTAGATAAAAAGAGTATCGTTCGTCAAAGTGATATTGATCTTTTTTTTAATACCGTGGATTTAATTTATGCTTATGGTGCTGATAGAATTATTCTTGTCAGAAATAACAATAACGACTTTGATTTTTTCCAAACCAATTTATTGAATTTTAAAACCTGTTTCACGGTTGAAAATGCAATGGATGTTCAGGAAGCAGAATACCTGCTTGATCAAAGACAAGATACTCTGAACTAACAATCGTGCCGTAACACATAGTTTGATGCATTTAAATCTTTAGCTTCTAAAAAGCAAAGAAATAGACGTTTAAACACTAAAGGGCTTCGATCGCTTCATAGGAGCTGATGATTCGATCTCGAAGCAACAAAACGAGCTTTTCAAGTATCTTGATTCGGATCTTTGAATTTTTAACCATTGTGTCTCTGAGATCCGAACATTGCATTGAGACAAGCTGGGTCGGTTTTTCGCAAATTGCACTGCACATATGAACATGCTGCTTTCCGATAAGTGAATACCACCCTCCCATACCTCGTCTGTTGGCCTGTTCTGTAAGGGAAAAAACATTTACTTTTGCCTTTCGGTCGCCGTAAAGATCGATCTTTCTTTCGAGGGTGACATGTCCTTTGGCTAAAATATAAAGTTTTGTCCCGATGCTGTTTTGTTCATAAATGTGGTCTCCAGCTTCAAACTCTTCAATATGGCATAACTTGGCAATAGATCGTAATTCTTTGTCGGAGAGTTCTAAAAAGAGTTCACACATTCTCAGAATTTCAATAATTTTTTCAATCCCCATTGAAACCTCCAGATTAACGGTTGATCAGCCCCTTTCAATTATTGATTATTTGAAGATTATAAATGATAGAACAGCAAGAATCGTACCACTTTATAATTGAAGATAATGCTTTTAAATAGATTGATTATATTGTATTTTTATTCAATTAACTGAAAGTGGCATTCGCTTGGAAGAAACGAATCATATATTTGTTTTTTCGAAGAAGTAAAGGGGGTTGACCCGTATTATTGAAGTATTGGAATAAATTCCGTTAAGTTATTTAACGTTTTACAAACTGTAAAAAAACCCGACATCAAAGACCATGGATATGAATGATGAAATATTTGGTTCGAAGATAATTTTTCATATTATTAGCGGTTAAAAAAATGACATAAGAATTACCATTTTTTCAGAAAAAAGTATCCGCTTAAAAGGTGTAAATGTTAATTTGGGTGAATTTGAGAAGACAAACAATCCAGCTATCCGTTTCATTCATATATCATTATTTCCACCTCAATCAATTTTCTTTACATTCTGAAAAAAATTTCGACACAGACCTGACTCTGCTGAAAAAAGAAATATAAAATAACCGATTGAAAACGCATAGATTATTCAATATCCAGTTGTGGCATGTTTTTTGCGGAAGTTCATTAAATAAAAAAGAAATCTATAACTGTAAAATTGTTCTACTCACATTTGGATAGATGGAAAGTAAAAAATGCCCAAAATTCTAGTTGTCGACGACAAAGAGATGATTTGCAAACTTCTATTTGATGAGCTGACCCTTGCGAATTTTCAGGTTGCAACGTTAAACACCATCAGATTTATTTGGGAATATATTAGAGATGCACGGCCGGATTTAGTGCTTTTAGGACTCCATTCGGAGACTTTTGATAGCTGGCAAATCTTAAATGATATCAAAAAGAATATTCCGGGTCTTCCGGTATTGGTTTATATGATTAAAGGTGGCCATTCAATGAACAACCTCATGCGGGCTGTCAAGGAAGTCCTTAAAAACGGTGGCATTTCTTCGGCATTTATGTTTCAGGCTTCAAAAAAACCCGAACCTGAGCAGGTTTGAATAATTTGTAACAATAGGCGAGGATATTTTAATGAGTGTTACTTTGTATCCAATTATAACATCAGATGAAGCCGCTTTGCTCATAAAAGACGGTGACACGGTTTCCTTTAGTGGGTTCAGCCCGGCCGGTGCCGCAAAAGTCGTACCCAGAGCCATCGCCTCCCGTGCCCGTGATGAACACAAAAAAGGAAACCGTTTCAAAGTGAGGGTGCTCACCGGCGCTTCCAGCGGACGTATTATCGATGATGAACTGGCCCAAGCAGAGGCAGTTTCCTGGCGGGCTCCGTATCAATCAGGTTCAGTATTACGACAGCAGATCAATCGCCAGGAGGTAGAATATGTAGACATGCATCTTTCTCACGTTCCGCAGGCTGTTGCAGAAGGGTTTTTAGGGCGAATCGACTTTGCAGTGGTAGAAGCCACTGAAATTACTTCTGATGGAAGGGTGTTTCTCACAACATCCATCGGCGCTTCCCCGACGTATCTTCGATACGCCGAAAAAGTCATTATTGAAATCAACAGGCATCAAGCCTCCCGGCTTAGGGAAATGGCGGACATTTTTATTATGCCGCCTCCGCCAAACCGATATCCCATACATATCTACGAGCCTTTGACTCGGATCGGCTTACCCTACGCCCTCGTTGACCCCAATAAAATTGTCGGCATTGTGGAAAGCCATGAGCCGGACGATGTGACTGAGTTGGCTTCACCCGATAAAACCGGCCATCAAATTGCAGAACATGTGGTTAACTTCTTGTTGGAAGAGGTGCATAAAGGTCGCATTCCAAAAGACTTATTGCCACTCCAGGCAGGTGTCGGCAATGTCGCCAATGGTGTGTTGGCTGCTCTGGGTAGACATCCTGATATCCCACCCTTTAGAATGTATTCTGAAGTTTTCCAGGATGCCATGGTAGATCTTATGTTCGATGAAAAATTATTGGGTGCCAGTGCGACAAGCCTTACGATTACATCTTATAAATTGAATCAACTTATCGATAACATAGACTTCTTTGTTCCTCGTATTGTGCTTCGACCCCAAGAAATTTCGAACCACCCAGGGGTCATTCGGCGTCTGGGCGTTATCGCCATGAACACGGCCATTGAAATCGATATTTACGGAAATGTAAATTCTTCTCATTTATACGGAATGGATATCATGAACGGTATCGGCGGCAGTGGCGAGTTTACGAGAAACAGCTATTTGTCCATCTTTATGACGCCTTCCATCGCAAAAGGCGGCAAGATATCCTCAATCGTCCCAATGTGTCCGCATATAGACAATAACGAACACTCTGTTCAGGTTGTCGTCACCGAACAGGGGTTGGCAGATCTCAGAGGGCTGGGACCGATGCAACGAGCCAAAGTCATCATCGAAAAATGCGCCCATCCATCATACCAGGATTGTCTTTTTCAATACATACAAAATGCCAGACTCGGGCACATCCGTCATGATTTGGCACGATCATTTGAACTGCATCGCAATTTATTAGAACACGGCGCCATGCTTCCGGATGTATAGAGTTTGGTTTTTTATAAAAGATGACTACAAGTATGATTTAATAGTAATGAAAAAACGCCAAAGGCGGAGAAGCCCTCCCGGAGCAAATGAACTTCGTGTATAAATGCTTCTAACAGCTGGATATCAATGAATAAGAAATTACCGGGAATATTGGTGACCGGAGCCTCCGGGTTTATTGGAAGGCATTTTGTCATTGCCGTTTCCGATAAATTTCGCCTGGTCTGTATTGCACGCCGCAGTCAAAAGGAAGTGGGAATTCCTTTTAAAGATACCATCCAATGGTTGCAGGCGGATATCACCAAACGGGATCATCTGTTAAAGATTTCTGAATATATTAAGAAACATGGCGGTGTAGATTATGTTCTGCATCTAGCCGGGTATTATGATTTCACGCTCAAACAAAACCCCGTGTATGAGCAGGTCAATGTTATCGCCACAAATCATCTCCTTGAGCTATCAAAAATTCTGGGTATCAAACGCTTTATTTTTTCCAGTTCTGTAGCCGCCTGCAAATTTCCGCCTCTCGGCGAAGCATTAACGGAAGAGAGCCCTGTTGATGCTGATTTTCCTTATGCCTGCAGCAAGCGGAGAGCAGAATTGCTGATTAAAGAATATTCGGAATCCTTTCCATGTTCTATTGTCAGACTGGTTGCTGTATACAGCGACTGGTGTGAATATCCCATGTTGTATATGTTGCTAAAACACTGGTTGTCCGACAATAAACTAACAGCGAGAGTGATAGCGGGACGAGGGGAATCCGCCGTACCCTATATCCACATTAGAGACATTATCAAATTATTTCTACGGATTATTGAGATCAGTGATACCATCCCGAAATTTGCCATCTACATTGCCAGTCCTCAGGGGAGTGTTTCACATAATGAGCTTTTTAAAGCAGTTACTCACTATTATTATGGATACGATGTGAAGCCGTTCAAAATGCCCAAGTTTTTTGTACAATTGGGTTTGATGGTTCTTTTATATTTAGGATGGTTAACTGGAAAAGAAACACTTGAAAAGCCATGGATGGCCAATTACATTGACAAGAAACTGAACATAGATGCTTCAGCAACCTACAGTGCTTTAGACTGGACGCCTACCCCGCGATATCATATTTTACGGCGTCTTCTCTTCTTGACCGAAAAAATGACCACACACCCATACGACTGGAACTTCCGAAATGAAATCGTTATTCATAAAGTTGCCTATCGAAGAAGCACTATTATTTATGATATTTTGATCGAGCATCGCAATTTGTTGATTGATAGCATCATAAAAGAAGTGATTCTGCCGGTAAATAACGTCCGTTTTCCAAATTATTCAAAGATGGATCGTGAGATGCTCAAATGGTATATCACTTTAAATTATCATTTGATTGCCACAACGGTGAAAGACAGAGAAAGATTTATAATTTCGAATTTTGTTCAACAAGTTGCTCATAGACGTTATATTGAAGGATTTAACGTAAAAGAAGTAAAGGACCTGATACTTTTTACGGCAAACACGATGCAAGCATTTCTTCTTCAAAGGCCTGAATTGAAGAGTTTTAAACAGCGAGTGGAGGACTATATTCTCTTGACGGCCCAGTATATCATAGATGAATTCGAAGATACTTATGATGTTTTAAAGAGAATTTTGAGAACACCACTATTGCAGCAGATCGCCTCTATAAAAGAAAACGAAAAACTGACGGACAGCGAGAATATTAAATTGATTGTAGAGGAGCTTGAAAATATGGGTGTGAATATGCTTTCATATTATCCAGAAGGAGAAGTCATGTTCAAAAAATACGGTGTCTTGATAAAATTAGGCCCCCAAAATAAATAAGCCCATAAAGTTTTTTAAAAAAGTTCCTACATAAACAATTTTTAGAAACCATTTACGGACTTTTAGAAATCCCAGATTCTATATATCAAAATTCTACATGATTTCGATGATTCCAATATTGATGGGGAGGTTTTATTTAGTCTATTTCCCTTTCTTTGAAAACATAAGCATTAGAATTTTAAATTTTGGTTCACCTTGTTAAACGAGAAAAACACAACGTTTATGAAATAAAAATTTCGTCATAGGGTCAATTGGAATTTGCTTGGAATTTCCATTTTACACCTTGTAAAAAAAGTCGACATATATTTTCTTCATTATATATTCAAATATAACCCCCCTGTTTTAAAAACACCTATTATTTCAATAGATTGATGATCCTTCAGTCAGAAATTTTATCTGGCATAACCATTGCTTTATGAGTGTTCAGCTCATTTTTGTTGTTTGAAAGGAACTGTTTTTAACCATGAGTGCAATTCATCTGGATAACATATTTCATCCAAAATCCATCGCGGTTATCGGAGAGGATCTGTCTGAAGATCGCACTTTCTTAACGCTGGTGCATAACTTGATCGAAGGCGGATATCCGGGGGAAATATATCCGATTAATGCTCGTCATAAAAACATCTGTAGACGACCTGCCTATCCCTCTCTTATAGCGCTTGATTCAAAGGTTGATCTTGCTGTTTTGGTAGAACCTGTGGCTTTGACATCTCAAATTATTAAAGAGTGTGTAAAGGTGGGGGTAAATGGGTTGGTTATGATATCAGGTGGTGGAAAAGAGGCCGGAATAGAAAATCGTGCGTCGGCGGAGGATGCCGTAAACGAAGCGAAACATATGGGGCTTCGTATGATTGGGCCCGATTGTCTTGGCATTATATGCTCCGGTTCCAAGCTTAACCTCAGTTTTTCAAGACATACTCCGATCCATGGAAAAATGGCGTTTGTCTCCCAGAGCGGTGCGATTTGTACATCCGTATTGGATCTTTGCCTAAGAGAACATGTTGGTTTCAGTTATTTTGTGAGTCTCGGTTCCATGATGGACGTTGATTTTGGTGATATCATCGATTATCTCGGCGGAGATTACGAGGTCGGCAGTATTGTCGTATTTGTAGAAAGCCTTCCACGGATACGAAATTTCATGAGCGCTGCCCGCGCCGTCTCCCGGGTCAAACCGATCATCGCGCTTAAAGCTGGCCGTACAAAGGCAGGCGCGTGGGCGGTTGCTTCTCATACCGGCAGACTTGGCGGAGAAGATGCAGTATATGATGCGGCTTTTGAGCGTGCCGGAATTGTTCGGATCAAAACTTTTGAGGAACTTTTCGACTGTGTCGAACTTCTGGCCAAGCGGCCGCGACCGACAAGACCCGGTCTGGCCATCGTCACCAACGCCGGTAGTCCGGGAGTGATGGCCGTAGATGCTCTTGCGGACTACGGTGTGGATCCGGCACCCTTAAAACCTGAGACTGTCCAAAAATTGGATGAATTCCTCCCGCCTCTCTGGAGCCGGACAAATCCGCTTGATATTCTGGGAGATGCTTCTCCTGAACGCTATGAAAGGGTCGTAAATATCTGTCTAAAAGATTCCGGAGTGAACGGGCTCTTAATTATTCTCGCCCCTCAAGCCGTAACTCGGCCGACGGAAGTCGCCGAATCCCTGGTCAATCTTATAAAAAAGACATCTTTTCCAATATTCGTTTCATGGATGGGTGGAAGACAAATGGAGATCGGGCGGAATATTTTCAATCGTGAAGGGATCCCGACATTTGATTCACCGGAACGGGCGGTTAGGGCATTTATGAATCTTTACCAGTATGCAAAAAATCTTGACATGCTTTTGGAGATTCCGCCCAAATTTGACAGAAAAATTGAATTTGATTTTAAACGTGCGCAGATTCAAATCCAAAAAGGGCTTTTGAAGAAAGAGCTATGTCTGACCTCCACAGAAGCAGACGATCTGCTCAATGCGTATGGTATTCCTGTTTGTTCATCAAAAACGATCTTTTCTGATAGAGAAACGGAGCAGAATCTTCAACCCTATGAGTTGACTATGGGATCAAAAAATGATCGGGATTTCGGACCGGTCATTTATTTTGGAATCGGCGGAATCATTGGTGAAGTTCTAAAAGACCGATCGGTTGCTTTACCCCCTTTGAACCGGCTGCTGGCGCGACAACTCATGAAAAAAACGAAGATATATGAGCTGCTTAAAGGGTCCGAAGATGTTCCTCTGTGTAATTTGCCATTGCTTGAAGAAATATTGGTCCGGCTGGCTCAGATGGTGACGGATTTCCCGGAAATCGAAGAAATCGATATCAATCCACTGATCATTACAAAAGACGATGCCTATGCGAAAAATGCTCGTATTCTTTTGAGCCCTGCAACGATTCAGGCACCCCATCACCTGGTGATTAGCCCTTATCCCAATCAGTATGAAACCCGAACGAAACATGAAGGCATTGGAGAACTGTTTATCCGGCCGATTCGGCCTGAGGATGCCCCGCTCATGGTTGAACTTTTCAAATCTCTTTCACAACAGAGCGTCTATTTTCGATTTTTCAGTCCGTTAAAAATGCTTCCCCCTGGCATGCTCGCCCGATTCACTCAAATTGACTATGACAGAGAAATTGCACTGGTGGCACTTTGGGTAACCGAACCCCATGAGAAAATGTTGGGAGTTGCCCGTGTGATTACAGATATTTACAATAAAAAGAACGCAGAATTTTCTGTTGTTGTCGGGGATCCCTGGCAAGGAAAAGGCATCGGTGCGGAACTGCTCAAACGATGTCTGTCCATTTCTAAAGAACGCGGGATTGAAAAGGTACAGGGTCTGGTTTTGCCCGAAAATACCCAAATGTTGGCTTTGGGGAAAAAATTGGGTTTTACTGCCAAAAAGGTTCCGGGAGAAGATGAATATCATTTGAGCATCGATCTAAAAAAACTTTAAGCTGAATATTTTCATTTAAAAATGTTTCGGATTTAAGTGAAACGCCGGGGTAAAAGAGATGGAATTCAATAATATAAACATTTACCGGTCAATATAAAAAAAATTTAAAGGAGAATTGTCATGTTGGTCAAAAATTGGATGAGCAAACCGGCCATCACCATTGATGAAAATGCGTCCATGAATGATGCCATAAAGTTGCTGAAAAATCACAATATCAAAATGCTGCCGGTGATGAGAAAAGGAAAGCCTGTCGGAATTATAACCGATCGGGATCTCAAGCGAGCATCTGCTTCAGATGCGACCTCTTTGGAAATTCACGAGCTTTTATATTTAATTTCGAAGATTAAAATTAAAGAGATCATGACCAAAAACCCCATCACGGTACCTGTAGATTATTCGGTGGAGGAGACGGCTGAAATCCTTTTGAAGCATAACATCTCCGGAGTCCCGGTTGTTGATCATTACGGTGGTATCGTCGGCACCATCAATCAAAATGACATTTTCAGAATTCTTATTTCGCTGACCGGCGCAGAAAAAAGAGGCATTCAATTTGGGATGGAGATTGAAGATAGACCGGGGTCTATCAAAGAATTGACGGATATAATTCGAGAATACGGGGGGCGTATGGCAAGTATCCTGACGTCTTATGACTTGGCGCCCGAAGGATTTCGCCGGGTGTATATCCGCATGTACGGTATTGATCGATTCAAGCTCAATAGGCTCAAGGAAAAGCTGGGTGAGAAAGCAAGACTTCTATATATGATCGATCGGCGTGAAACCGCCAGAGAAACGTTTTAGTTGAAATTCTAAGAATGAAACTGAAGCCGACATAAGCATTGCTTCGAAATAGCTTACGTCATTTGTAAGTTGATATTTACACTCATTTAAATAAGTTTTTTCGTGTTTATAAAGTAGGGCAAATGCAAAAAAAATTCAATTTACTGATTGTTGATCGTAATCCGCACATCAGAAATTTTTTAAGGCGTGAAATGCAAGCCGAAGGTTACCATGTTCAATTGGCAAGAAATGCGGAGGAAGTCTTAAATATAATATACAGCCTTGAGCCCATTGATCTCATTATTGTTGATCTTGATCTGCCCGGTGCAAGCGAATTGAATTTGCTGAAATGCCTTGAAGATCGAATCCCCCCCTTGCCGTTTGTCATTCACAGTGATCTTTTTTATTATCCCGAATCGACGTCGCAAATGAGTAAAGCAATGTTTGTTCCAAAACATGGGGGCAGCAGCGAAACCTTGAAAGATGTGGTCTGGAAACTATTGAAGGAATCGTATCCCAGAAAGTGCAAAAGCCCGGGAGATCAGTAAAAAAAACAGAGGCATCCAGAGATGAAGCAGGCCAAATATCGAAAGAGTGACTATTACAAATCCTTAACCCGGAAAATGATCCTGACCATCATCCTTGTTTCATTTACCCCTTTGATCCTGGTGGGAAGTATCATTCTCTATCGGTTCCACGTGTCATACCATGAGAAGGTGGAAGCGCATCTTCAAGAGTTGGTTCTCAAACATAAACAGACCATCGATAATTTTTTAAAGGAAAAGCTGGGAGATATCCGATTCCTATCGGAGACCTTTTGTTTTGATGAATTGAGAGATGCGTCTTTTCTCCAGGACAGACTCGACTTGCTGCAGCAGTCTTTTGGTGATGTTTTCGTAGATCTCGGTGTTGTAAACTCACGGGGACTCCAGGTCGCTTATGCCGGCCCCTTCAGGCTCGGGGAAGCATTATATTTTGAGGCGGACTGGTTTAAAAAGGCCATGAAAACGAGGTATTTCATCAGCGATGTTTTTTTGGGGCTTCGAGGACTTCCTCATTTCATCGTAGCGGTGCAGGATAACTGGATGGGAGACCCGTGGATCTTGCGGGGGACCATTGATTTTGTGGCGTTTAATGATTTTGTTAAAAACATACGTGTCGGTGAAACAGGATTTGCCTATATCCTTAACAGAGAAGGCAAATTTCAAACCAAACCCTTTTTCGATATCGCCCCTAAAAATGAACCCTATCGAGACTTTCTGAAGATCGAGGAAGATGACCCGAGAAAAGTTCATATCGTAGAAAAGAAGGATGATTCGGGCAAAAAAATTATCTATGTGGCATCCTTTTTAAAAGACGGGGATTGGCTTTTAGTTTATCAGCAGAATCATCGCGATGCGTATATGGATTTCTACAGAGCCATTTTCGTGGCCGCAATGATCATGTTATTTGGTGCCATTGGAATTGTTTTTGCCGCGCTTTTTCTTTCCAAGAGGATGGTCCATCGTATTTCCATGACCGACCAAGAAAAAGAAATGATGGACAAGCAGATTATAGAAACCGGCAAACTGGCATCCATCGGTGAACTGGCCGCAGGTATCGCCCATGAAATCAACAACCCTGTGGCCATTATGGTGGAAGAGGCCGGCTGGATCAAAGATTTACTGGAAGAGGAAGAATTTCGTCAAAGCGAGAACCTAGATGAATTTGAAAGGGCGTTAAGTCAGATTAAAACCCAGGGACGGCGCTGCAAAGAAATTACATACAAGCTGCTGAGTTTTGCACGAAAGACGGATTCCAGGGTTCAGGAAACCCATATCAACGATTTGATCAGAGAACTGGTTGCACTTTCGGAACAAAGAGCAAAATACGCCAAAATATCGATTCATACGGATTTTCAAAATGATCTTCCCGCCACCTATCTGGCCCAGTCGGAATTGCAGCAAGTTCTTTTAAATCTGATCAACAATGCCATCGATGCTATGGAAAACAGAGGGGGTGAATTGACCATATCCACCCACTTTGAAATTGAAGAAAATGTCATTCTCATTGAAATTTCGGATAACGGACCTGGAATTCCGGAAGCCAATCTTTCCAGAATATTTGAACCGTTTTTCACAACCAAACCGGTGGGGAAAGGGACCGGTCTTGGATTGTCCATTTGTTACGGCATTATTCAAAAAATGGGAGGCCAAATAAATGTAAAAAGCATTATCGATTCGGGAACCACATTTTACATCCGTCTTCCGGTGCAAGGCCATCCGTAACGCTGAAAGTCGGGAGAGATCAAAGCTCAAATTAAAGAAAGATATCCATTATAAACGTATTGAGAAGCACCCTTAAGCGGTATGGTTCTCTATCATATTTCAGGAAAATATTATGCTTGAAGATAAACAAAAACCTATAAAGCTTCTTCTGGTGGATGATGAAAAAGGCTTTGTGGACGTCATTTCCAAAAGGATGTCCAAACGGAACATTGAAGTCACCAAAGCCTACAGCGGCAAGGAGGCGTTGCAGGCGTTGAGGAAGACAGATTTTGATGCGGTGGTCCTGGATCTGAAGATGGAAGATATGGACGGCATCGAAGTTTTAAAAATCTTTAAAAAAATCGTTCCGGATCTCCCGGTTATTATGCTTACAGGGCACGGATCCGAAGAAGCCGCCAGAGACGGTATTCAGTTTGGGGCTTTGGATTACCTGACAAAACCCTGTGATCTGGATGAACTCATTGTAAAAATAAAAGAAGTTGTTTCATCCTAGGAGGTGATAAAGTTGGAAATCTTGAAAGTTCTTTTTGTAGACGACGAAGTTGATTTTTTGGAAACATTGATGAAGCGTATGAAAAAACGCGGGGTGAATGTTGCAGGGGTTGGAAGTGGCGAGCAAGCCCTCGATTATTTGAACCGGCAACCGGTAGATGTGGTTGTACTGGATGTCAGAATGCCGGGTATCAGCGGTATACATACGTTAAGAGAAATTAAAAAGATAGATCCTTTGATGGAAGTCATTATGTTAACCGGCCACGCCAGCATAGAAGCGGCCATAGAAGGCATGGAATTGGGCGCTTTTGATTATCTTATGAAGCCGGCAGATTTTGATGAGCTTTTTTATAAACTTCAGGACGCCTTTAAAAGAAGAACCATACAGAAACAAAAAATTGAAAAACTTGGGAATCTCAAGCTAACAGATCAAAAGAAAGGGGAGATGTCAACGTGAACTTTTTAAAACAATGGGGACAATTTATGATGATGGGTGCAAAAGCCCATGCACGGTGGGAGATAGGCGTATCCAATACCATTTTTAGCGATAAAAAACGACTGGTCATTTTAGGCTTGCTGACGATTCCCGCCATATGGGGAGGGATTGCATTTGCAGATCAGATCAGCGGGGCGCTGCCGCAGTTATTGGGTGGAAAGAAGGCCTACGGCCCTGCTTTTTACAGCACAGGTATATTTGTGGTTTCCATTTTTGTGGGCGTGTGTGCAGGACTGATTACCGGTTGCATCGGTGCCGGCGGTGGTTTTATCATTGCGCCGGCCCTGATGAGTGCCGGCATTAAAGGCATTTTAGCGGTGGGAACAGACCTTTTCCATATTTTTGCCAAAGCCATCATGGGAAGTGTCATTCACCGCAAGCTGGGGAATGTTTCCGTGCCTCTGGCGATTGTATTTTTAATCGGGGCCATTATTGGTGCTACCGTCGGTGGGATCATTAATCGGATATTATATGAAATCAATCCCGTTCTCAGTGACGCATTTATTACCACCGTCTATTCGGTCATGCTTGGATTCTTAGGAATCTATGCCATGACCGATTTTCTTAAGGCCAAAAAGGCTGAGCGAAAGGATTTTCATGGTAGGGAGACCCGTGGCAAAAAAGTTGAAGGCGCGGAAATGGGGAGTCTTCCCAAAAAGCTCCAGGCCGTTGATCTTCCTCCCAAAATCAAATTCGATTATGATCTGACACCGGAAGGAAGAAGTATTTCATGGCTCTTTTTGGTCTTAAGCGGTGCTTTGGTCGGACTTGTGGCGGCCATCATGGGGGTTGGCGGCGGCTTTTTGACCTTTCCCATATTTGTTTATGTTCTGGGCGTCTCATCCATGACCACGGTGGGAACGGACATTTTCCAGATTGTGTTCACCGCCGGTTATGCCGCCATCAGCCAGTACGCGATTTACGGGTTTATTTTCTACACA
>Ga0209536_100005057_pt1 | contig 20638 bp, 19 predicted proteins | sample DeeMarSeWOR28_12_FD_187461 | JGI IMG/M metagenome (GOLD analysis project Ga0209536, IMG submission 187461) | Marine sediment microbial communities from White Oak River estuary, North Carolina - WOR-2-8_12 (SPAdes) (version 2) | ecosystem: Environmental > Aquatic > Marine > Intertidal zone >... | reverse complement strand
CAGGTCCCATAGAAGGCCCAGTAGAACTATCCCATATATCTATAAATTCAAGGAAAAAGAAGACCATGAAAAGTGTTCCACCTAGAAAAATGATGATGAATATAAAAGGACATATTAGCCCCATCCGTTTCATACCAGCTCCAGTTCTCTCTATATTATCATAATAACATAATGGACATAGAACTTGCCTTACACTATATGAATCGGAAGAAATATTATCATTTAACCCAACAGAGGTAGTGTGAGATCTTTGATAGACTTTTTTACACTCTAAACAAATGTACGCGGAGCAATTTTCGCATTTATCAATCGCATTCCGATTTGAATGGTATCTACAAGAAAATCCAGTGCTCATTAAAAATCAGATAGAATTGGACAGCATACAACAAAAAGCTTTCTATTATTTACTATAAATTAATCTACAATATCTTTGTAACAATCCTCTAGATAGAAATTATTTTCTGTGATTTCATGATTTGGATACCAGACTTGAGTAAAGAATGGATTTCTTTTAGCTTCTTCATCATAATTCCACGGCGGAGGAAGGCATTCAGGACACCAATGACCCGCCTTTAGGATAGTATACACCTTACTTTCAAAATAATGACCACTAGCACATTTCCATTTCATTTTTTGGTACATATCGCCATCCCATGATCTTGATAGACACTCACCACCTCTAAAAGCGGCTGCTCTTTGAAAGTCCTTTAAATCGAGCTGTTCTTTCTCCTCATCATACCCATGATCAAGACGTATCCATTCTAATTTACTAGAATCAAATTCAGGCATTTTAACTCCCCATTCTGGTATAGCTTCATAAGTAGTATAATCCTTGTAAAATGCTGAAATCCGCATTTCATTACGAGTTTTATACCAATATTCTGTTCCGTTCTTTGATTCAGCAACCATCTTCTGAAATTTTTTATATGTAGATTGTTCCACTTGTTTTTGAATAAAGGGAACTTTATTACATATCCAACTTAGAAATTTCATTAGAACTGACTGCTGATCTGTTAATCGTTGATAGTAATCTTCGTTTGATTCTCTCCAGTTATGAATATAACGATTGAGAATATGTGAATCTTCAAAATGTTGCATATGAAAATTTCTCAAAGCAAACCATCTTCTTTCAGTTACCTGTTCAAGCCTTAATCCATTAATGGCAAGAGCTCGATTTAACATTTCATAATACGTAGTTCTACAACTGGGTCCACCACCCATATTATAAACGCGTCTCCAGAAATCAGAATCTTCAGGAATGTCTAAACAATTAATCAATCCTCTTCCTGCATCCTCTTTAGTATTATTCTCCATAAAAGAATTAATTGGTTGGTGAAACATGATTGGATCAAGAAGATCATCGGTTGTCATTATGAATGTTTGACGGAGTGAGGCCCAGTGTTTTATATTCGATTCTAAAACGGCTCTTTCCCCTGCAATCTTCGTTACGGCATAGAAATCAAATATCGAGGGTTTTAATGGATCTCCCACACGTCCCACATGGATGGGAGGTAATCTGTCCCCTGTTTCAGCCACTGAACCAATATAGATGAGTTTAATTTTCTCTTTCCCGTCTGGTTGAGATTCAATAGCTTTTACGATATGCTGTACTGCTGTTGTATTGACTGCTTTGGCCATTTCAGGATTATGATCAGCTGCGGGAGAAATGAATGCCATTGGACAAAGACACCAATCAATATCTTTACATGCTTCTTCTACATCTGAGTAACGAGTTGCATCTCCCCAGACTATTTTCAGTCCATTCCTTTCAACTACTCCTTTTCCAGATATTGGGGTAATATTATTTTCTATTTCATACTTTTTGAAGAGTCTTTTGTTTTTTTGAGAAGGTCGTTGAAGTAAGACAATATCATACTTCTGCTTTTTTCTCCAAAGAATTTTGAAGGCTTCAAAGCCCATTGAACCAGACGCACCAGCTAAAAATACTCTTTCTTTTTCCAAAGTTATCCCTTTTCTCCAAGCTTCATTTTATCCTTGTTCAAGGCATAAATTTTAAAAACTATTTTATAATCAAATATTTTCTTTTTCATTTCTTAACCTAAATAAGAGAGCAATTCATGAGGTAATTCATGCCAATGATGACTTGTGACGCGAAATGCATTACGTGTTATTATGAAAGAGGTAGGCGATCCAATTTTGGCATGAATGACATTATATGGTTCTGCTCAGCCTGTAAAAGAGATTTTTTTTGTGAAATAGGGTTAATGCGAGGATATAATCGAAATAACCAGATTTTATACTCATGTCCACATTGTAATACACCTTTAATCGAACAAGAAGTCGATAAGATCATTATAGCTAAGAGTAATGATAAAACGAGGAAAAAAGAAGACTCCCATGAACTTTATCAAAAGGTGATGAAGACAAAAGGAAAAACCAGTGGATTATTCAGAAGAAGGAAAGACCCATCAGGGAGAGCAATTACAGCTTTAGAACGGTCACAAATCAGTGAATTAACAGATAATCCGAATCTTTCCGTACCACTTCTTCTAGAAATTGCAAAAGGCTTTTTTCAGCTCTCTGTTGACGATAAGAAGGCCTATCAATCACCATATAGCTTATTAAATTATTTTGCAACAAAAAAAGTAGAGTTAATCCCCCTTCTCTACTCCTCGATCTGTCAATATCAAGATACTCATGAAGCATTAATTATACGGTTCACGATTTTCTGTCATAAATGGAATTATAATAAAATAGATGTAGGATCAAAATCAAACAATGATATCTATGATATTAAACTTACCAAAGATAACGAAGAGATTTTAGTATTCTGTTCGGAAAAACATTTAGATGTTGATACACTAGAAGCATTTCTTAGAAAACCCTTTTCCTTAAACTTTAAAGATTTTCCTAGAGTAACACAGATTTTTTTTGTTGCCAAATCTTTTTCGTATGTCTCAAGAGAGATGATTAAAAAATATCATTCTGCTTTAACAGCACGAGACAAAGAACTACAGGTTTTATCAAAGGGTATGTTATGGGAAATTATTCCTCTGCGACTTTGGAAGGAAAAACCATCTGAAATAGAGTTTATAGAACTATTACTGAAATAAAAAAAAGCAAAAGGAGATATTGCTTAAAAAACAAGTGACAAACCATCAATGACCAAACTAGGTGTTTTTACTCCTATTGGAGTTACTTTGGGGTTTCCACCTATTTGAAGAAGACTTTTCAATCCTGTGTAAAAACTGCCAGCAACAGAGACAGCTTTTAAAGGAGTCGTGAGTTCTCCATTTTCAATTAAGAAAGCTGCATTAGCTACTGCGGAGAATTCTCCTGTTGACACATTACTATGAAATATTCCTAGTGGCATTTCTTTTATATAAATGCCTCTATCAATCTGAGAGATCAATTCCTCTTCTGACAACTTTTGGGGTTCTATTACAAAATTAGTAGCAACCACAGCTGGTGGTTCCTCATAAGGTAGACTACTAGGAAATATTCCACCACCTCTGGTACAATTACCTGTTGAATTTGTCCCAAAAATCCTTGCATAGTAATGGTTAAAGAGAAAACTTTTGAGAATACCTTTTTCAACAACTGTGGTTTTCTGTTGAGGGACACCTTCAGCATCGATTGCATGTGTATAGGCTCCAGTAGGATTCTGACCATCATCAAGAAGAGTAAAATCGGTTGTAGCTACTTGATCTCCTATTCGATCAGAGAGGGGGGATAATCCTTCAACAATATTGCTTCCATTCGATCCTGCACCAATTCCAGCCCGTATAAAACAAGCAGAGGCTATATTATCCCAAATTGTAGGTAAAGTTGTAGTTTCATTTAGAATCTTACCATTCAATAATTTAACTGCTTTTCTTGCAGCTGTTTCACCAAGTCCTTGAATCTCAGGAATCCTCTCACGTGAAATTGAATATTCATAAGCATCTTTCCGATCATCTCCCTCAATTGCTTGACAGTAGAAAGAAGCTCCAGAGGAAGTTATTCGACTTGCTCTTTGAACACCACTTGAGTTTCCAATAGCAAAACCCCCCCATAAGATTTCTATTGAAAATCCAGTCATTTTAATACGTTCATCAACTTCTTTAGCTTCAGATACCACTTTTTGAGACATTGGTAGGAGATCAACTACAGAGGCAATTATAATTTCATTTGATAGAATACCCTCAACTCCACCAGGAATGGGATCAGGAAAAGAATGAAATCTTGAGTCAGTTATTTTTAATGCATTGTTAAACGCTAATGCTTCTTTTATATTTGCTTGTATTCGTTCTAGATCCACTCCGCTCGATGACGAAAAGCTAATTTTCTTTTCATTCGATCCACCAACCACACGAACAGCGTTCCCAGCAACCACTCCATCTGAACTCTCAACCACTCCTTGATTTATTTCCATACTCGATTTATGGGCATAATATAAATAGATTTCATAAGCTACTTCTGAATTAGTTCTGTGAGCATATTTTAATGCAGAATCAACATTTGATAAAAGTTCAGAATTTAAATTATCAAACTCCATCATGCTTGTCCTCCAAAAGTGACTTCTGAAAATATTAACTTTGGTCCCCCATCACCTACAGGTAGTGGATATTGATCTCCTTTCCCACAGCCTCCAAAATATCCAGAACTTAATTTCAAATCCTTTGTTGCTCCTTCAATCTTGGTAAGTAAATTCAGAATATTACCAGAAAGACTTACTTCCCGTAATGGGTATTTTATCTCCCCTTTTTCAACCCAATAGCCCCTGATAGCTTTAAAAACAAAATTTCCATCTCCTTCAACTTGACCTCCAGAGGTTTGAATTGCATAAACTCCAGTCCCAAGCTTTTCCAGAGCTTCTTCCTCAGTTAAGTCACCAGGAGCAAAATATGTATTAGTCATCCTAGGAATAGCTTGAAAAGTAAAATTAATCGCACGACAATTACCCGTTGGAGATTGGTTCAAAAGTTTGGCTGTCCCACGATTATGTAGATAGTGCTTTAAAATTCCTTTATTAACAATTATTGTCTCCTTTGCCTTCATTCCTTGATCATCATAAGGAACTAAAAGTCCTCCATGAATTTTAATATCAGGTATACCAATATCTATTATTGTAACTATATCTGTCCCTAATCGTTCTCCAATCTTTCCTGTGATAGGAGAAGCCTCAATAACTACGAAATCTGCTTCTGATAAATGACCGAAGGATTCATGAGCTAATACCCCTGTCAATTCATTTTCACTTAAGGCACGAAACTTACCAGCAGGGCACGCTTTTGCTTCTAATTGCTCATTAGCATTTTTCGCTGCAATTGATCCAAAATCTTCTGGTGTTTTTCCCTTCTCCTCAAAAATTTCTAAACCCCGTGTTCCACCAAATCCTTTAGATCCCCTCACAAGATTTCCTTCATCGGTTTTTGAAGTAACAATACATCTAAGATCAATTACTTCAAATTCCCAGTCTATAATACTTTGATCTGAATTGGTAAATAATTTTTGACCAAACATCTCTCCATATAATGTTCGAATATTCCTGGTATTTTTTCCAGCTGACTGAGCGGCCTCAGATGTGCGATCTACTAGATTGATCTTATAATCTAGATCACGAGAATCAGGATGAATTTTAACTAAACTATCAAGTTGAGAATTTGATGATTTAGCAATAATAGAAGGTAAAGGGTCAAAATCCAAGGGTAATAGGACGCTTGGAGCAATAGATTTAGCAAGCTTAAAGGCCCGTGTAACGGTATCCATAATTTCTTTAGATTCGAGACTTGCAGTAAAAGAGTACCCTACTGCTCCTTTATAATAACAAGTTACGCCTATTCCAGAACGTTTCTGAGAAAGGATTTTACTATAGTTTTCGTTCATCTTTTCCAGTGTTCTGAGAGCTAAATCATCATATCTAACGTCTATAAAATCTGAACCTAGCTTTTCTCCAAACTGAACCCCTTTTTGTAGTAACTCGAGCATACTGTGCACCTATTTTTTGAAAATAAAGCATTAAATATCTTCTTTATTTGCAAGGGTTGAGTAAGGGGAGAATTGAAAAGTATTTCCTAAATGACTTACATAACAGAAAAGGAATAGAAAAGGAATTTCAAAAGTTTTTTATTAGAGATAGACGTTTTTGAAGAAGGGGCACAAGATAACCCAAAGTGTTGTTTCAAAGCCTCAAAACTTTTTTGTAATAAATAACTATTATAGATTTGGATTCCCCTGTCGGAAAATAGTCATATTGATTTTTTTAAGAGTAATATATTTATGATAAATAGAGAATAAACTTCAAGATGAGGAAAAAATCAGCCACCATACGGTGGATTATGCATGATGAGTAAGAATATAATGATTACAGGCCCTACATCTGGAATAGGTAAAGTTACAGCCAGAGAATTAACCAAAATGGGACATAATATGATATTAGTCTGTCGTAATGAAGAGAAAGGAAAAAAATTAAAAGAAGAGTTACAATCAACGACAAATAACAATAAAATCGATCTCTATACTCTTGATCTAGGATCCTTAAACTCCATTCAAGCTATGGCAAGGAATTTTCTCTCAGAACATTCTGAATTAGATGTACTAATAAATAATGCTGGAACTTTTCAATCTAAAAGACGTTTATCAGTAGATGGATTTGAATTAACCTTTGCTGTGAATTACCTCGGACCATTCTTACTTACAAACCTATTATTACCAGTTTTAAAGCAAAGTCCATCAGGTAGAATAGTAAATGTATCTTCTGGGTTACATAAAACAGCAAAGCTCGATTTATCTGATCTACAAACTGAGAAGAGAAAATATCAGGATATGCGTGTATACGCTAGTTCTAAACTAGCAAATATTCTTTTTACATATGCTTTACATGATCGACTTCAAGAGGAAGGAAATACTACCCTTTCTGTCAATGCTGTCCATCCTGGATTTATCCGAACAAATCTTAATCGTGGAGGAGGAAATCTCTTCCATCGGTATATTTTTCATTATCTTCTCCGTCCTTTTATTACCAAATCTCCTGAAGTGGGTGCACTCACCTCTATTTATGTAGCAACATCTCCTGAGGTCGAAGGAATTAGCGGTAAGTATTTCGTCAAATCTCAAATATCCCCTAGCTCTAAATTATCTCATGATAAAACTCTACAAAAGGAATTATGGAATATTAGCTGCAAACTGACGAACCTCAATCCCTACTAATTTTTTTGATTTAATATTTTATCCAATTTTTCTTCTAACTGGGCTAAACGCGTACTCAAGAGGTCATTAATATTTTGTAATTCCACAACTATTGCAGAAACATCAGCTCGTTTTTTAGTAGGTTCATCTGTATTATCTAGGTGACTAGCCTGATAAGCACGTAATTGTGTTAGGATATAATCCCGAACCTCCTTATAGACTCGAATCCCTTCAAGTTTTTCTTCAGGACCTGCTTCTAATGAAGAACTTGAAATACTGCCTCCCGCTGTCTGTATTTCAACTGTACCTATCTGGAAAAATCTATCAAATAATCCAATTCGCATGTCGATGTTCGTGACAGTTCTATAAGGGACATGTTTTTCGGTAATATTGAATAAACCTTTCTTAACGACTATTTCATGTCCATGGACAATAAAATACATGTTCCTAATATAAAGATACTCTCCAATCGTATATGCTATTCCTCCTATTATCCAGAGCAAAAAATAAATGATCATTAGTAAAAAGAATAGATCTTGAAGAACAGGCCCTCTTGCTTGATCTATTGAACTTAAAAAGGTAATAAATAACGATAATATTACTATCGTCAGAACTGATGTTCCGAAGAATAATAAAAAAAATTGAAAATAATTTTTCCAGAGAAAATTGCGACTAGGTCGGATTATTCGGGGTTCTCTACTCATTTTGTTCATTCCTCTCACGTAATAAGATTAATTGGATAATTTCATCAAAATTTTTTGATATTGACTCCTTGGTTAATTTATTTGAATTTATTCCATGCTCCATACTAAATAAATGAAGAATATCATTACATGATTTTACACATTCGAGATTTCTACAGGAATGTTCTTGCCAATGTAATAAACTCTCTTTTGTAGGGGAATAAAAAAGATAGACAAAACGGTCATCCCGGAAATCATAGCCACGTAATATTCCATGATTAATTAAAAGATTAAAATCCTTTTCACTTTGATCACGCTCCTCTTTAGTTATCCCTTGAGGAGAATAATCTAAAAAAGATTCATCAGCACGAGTAATGAGTTCTTTACGTAATTTTTTAAGAGCTAATGACTTAAATTTCGAGATTGATCTTATATCAACTTCTTTCTGCATCCTACCATCTTCCTCTAACCGACTCCAAGTTTGACGTTCCTCATTAAGAATTTTAGGGATATTTTTTAAATCCGTTCCTTGAAAAAATTCTCTGAGAACTAAATTTTCAGAATCAGTCAGAGAAATAACCAAAAAAACAACACCAATTTGATTACTTTTAGTAATGATTACATTTAGTAAGAGGGAATTTTTATACTTTAAAAGAATAACGATTCAGACAAACAACTTAATATCTTAATTTAATTTATAGGAATACGTGAGTTCTCTCTCTGAGAAAACTTCGTGAGATATTTGAGACCTTTTTTCTGTAAATACGGAAGAATCACATCAAAATTAAATGCTATATCTTCAGGGGTATGAGCATCTGACCCTAATGTTAAAGGAATTCCTCTATTTATCAATTCAGCAATAATTTCATTGCTAGGATAGGGTTCGCCAATGAATTTTCGGATTCCAGAGGTGTTAATTTCTACAACCATCTCAGATGATTCAATATGGTCGAGAACGGTTAAAACTTTTTGCCAGACTAAGTTTCTATCGATTGGAAGTAAACCATACTTTTTGGGAACATCTAAATGACCTACAATATCATAAAATCCTGAATTGATTAATTCAATTAACGAATCATAATATGAAAGGTAGACATAATCAATCCCTGCTTTTTTGATTTGTGGAATGGCAATACTTTCATCAATTGGCAATACACCTGTTTTGGGAGTGGTAATCGCATGTATGGATCCTATTAGGTAATCAAGATCCTCTATGAACGGTTTTAAAGCTTTTTTATACTTAGAAAAACTTTTCTTGAAGTAATCAACTTCAGTAGCAACCGCCACAGTCAATTGATCTTTAAATTTAGCTTTTAATCTCTTACAATCTGCAATATAGTGAGGAAATTCATCCATTGCCATAGCATATTTATGAAAATATTCTGGTAATAGATCCATGGAAAAATGATCAGATAAGCCTATTTCCTCAAGATTTTTTGTCAAAGCTGTTTCAACGTAGGCATCGACATGATAAAACGCATGTTTACACCGAATATTATGGGTATGATAGTCCAAAAATCGCATGTCTGCTCAATTTGTTTACTGCTTTTGTATCCAGCGATCCTTCACAGATTTCACATAGAAAAATTAAAGAAAGGAAGGAAAAAACAATATGGATACGGAGTTATTTTATGTTTACAAAAAAATCCTTGATTCTTGTTTTACTTTTTGGGATCAGTATAATTCTCGTAGCAAACTCTCGCTTTATAACCATAACAAATTTTTCTGATGTGGAATCTCCTAGTTTACCAATGAATTTGAGAACCTTTTCTCAAGAAACACCGTTACCGATTGGAGAAGGTGTTATGCTTCAATCATTTTATTGGATGACACCTGATATTGGAAAATGGTGGTTTATGCTTAAGGATCATGTACCTGAGTTTGTTGCCACAGGGTTTGATTCTCTTTGGGTTCCTCCACCGAGTAAAACACAGATAGGAGATGCAGGGACAAATGGATATGAACCCTATGATTATTATGATCTTGGGGAGTTTGATCAAAAAGAGAGAATAAGAACACGATACGGAACGCGAGAAGAGCTTGTAAGCCTAATTGAGACAGCTAATTCTTTAGAACTGGCTATAATTGCAGATATTGTTATTAATCATAATGTAGGTGGAGAATTAGAGTATAATCCCTTTTTAACAGATTTTTCTTATACTAATTTTGAGAATATAGCCAGTGGAAGATTTCCCAGGAACTATTCTCACTTTTATCCAAATGCTTATGGAGTTCAAGATAATTATCAATTCGCAAACTTTCCTGATCTATCGCATAAACATCCTTATGTCAGAAGTGAAATTTTAAAGTGGGCTGAATGGCTCAGAGATGAGATTGGTTTCGATGGTTGGCGTTTTGATGTTGCATTAGGTATTGATCCTGATATGTTAGGAGAATGGATGGAACAAATTGGTGGATGGGGTGTGGCTGAGTATTGGGGGGGAACATTTTCAGATCTATTGAACTATCTTGACCTTGGAAATAATTCCTTTTCTGCATTTGATTTCCCGTTTTTATATGAATTAAAACAGATGGCTAAAGGAAAGGGCTTCTATGATATGCGTAACCTTCGTCATCAAGGACTATTATGGAATAATCGTGAATATCAATCAGTAACCTTTGTAAAAAATCACGATACCGTTCGTGACACATTTTCACATATTGATGAGAATGAGCATCTTGCCTATGCTTATATTTTGACTCATGAAGGATATCCCTCCGTTTTTTGGAAAGATTATTTTAATTTGAATTTACAACCTTACTTAAAATCATTAATAGCTATTCATAATCAGTATGCTAAAGGTGATACGGAGATTCTTTTTACTGACAATGATTTATACGTCATGCAGCGTACGGGAAATCCGGGCTTACTTTTTGGTCTTAACGATAACCAAAACCTATGGAAAGAAGCATATATTAGCACAAAATGGACTAATACAAACCTGACCGATCTAACTGGTCAATATGAAAAGCTCACAATCGACTCACAAGGAAGAACTATAATAAGAGTTCCTCCAAATGGATTTGTAATATATGGAGTAGGCGAACCAATTAGACAATTACCAAACTTTCCTAATTATGAAAATCCTAATATTCCTACGAGTATTGAATATGGAAAGCTAATTCTTGATGGAAAATTAGATGAGATCTGGGGAAATGCTACCTATGCCGACCGTCTCGGAGATGGAGGATTAAATCAACGAGATTTAACAAATCTGTATCTTCGACATGATGAGAATAACCTCTATCTTGGTTTTGGCTATGGACATACTCTCTGGACTGAGAGTTCAGTTCATTATGGAATTGCAATTGATGTCAAAGATGGAGGAAGTAGAGACGATCCTTGGAGTCATTTAAAAATAAAATGGGCAGGAACTCGCATACCTGACTATATTTATTACTTTTCCACTAGTGCAGAGATAGATTCGTGGCGAGAAATAAACCAAGGTTATCGATTTGCTTTTGATTCTACCAATGAGGTCTGGTCTACTGGAGCTCTTATTGATAGTATGGATTTTACCTCTAATAATGTTTTGGGTTTTACTGAAATAAAAATCCCCTTATCAGACATCGAACTCAGTCAAGGGGGTAACATTAGCTTGATGGTATTCTCGACAGCAGCTAATAAGCTTGGTGCAGTAGATTCCATTCCCCATGATGCATATACTGATGGATTTGGAAATATAGATTCTTGGCTTACATTGAAAGAACCACTTTTCATAGATATTGCATCTAATACCTCCCAAAAGTCTTCACAAGCCCAAGATACATTTGGATTTGAGTATCTGTTCGTAATAATGACTTTAAGTCTTCTTATCCTTAAAAGAAAATACATAAAGTCGTTTATGTTATAAATGCATTAATGTATTCATTTTTGAAGACCTTCAGTAAATCTAAATGTATTAAAGAAATTGCTAGTAATTTTTCTCTATCGTGCATTAATACTGGAATAATAGACACTCCATAAAATAGATAAGGTCTAAACTTTTAGAAAATTCCTTAACTAATTCTATAAAACTCTAATATTAAGAATTTACTTTGACACATTTTTATCTGGATCCCGAAACATAAGAATCGGTGTAAATATTCGTTTCAACCAGCTGGGGTCTATAATGGCCTCCTTAGCGTATTTCACTTCCATTTTATCTAATCTCTTTAAAAAAATAGTAAGTCTTTGGCGAAAGTCTTGATAATTCTTATTAGACGGTAAGGTCCATGCAGTTTCTGCAATTGCTGTGAGTCTAGGGAAAACCTGCCAATCGAAACGATCTAAGCGAGGTACCCATTCAGTCCATAATGGTGCCTCAATTCCTAGGACATTATTATGAAATTCTTCCGAGAGATTAGGAGGGATAGGATCAAAGTGATATACTTTCCGTAAAGGGGTCATATAATAAGGATAATCAAGGTAGGTATGAAAAAATTTTGAGATTATAAATTTTCTTCCATTCTGGAGATGAGCTAATACCAAATCATCCTTCCTTAGCCAATGTTGACCAATAATTTCCTGGTTAAGGTCTCCAAATCTTTCAGTTATGATTTCATTCCAACCAATAGGAATTTTACCTTTTCTTAATAAAAAACTCCCAATTCGATTGGTAAAATATTTTTGTAATGCTTCTTCATCAGCTAAATGCTCATCAATTAATCGTTTTTGACAATCTGGACACTCTTTCCACCGATCTTTAGGTACCTCATCGCCTCCAAAATGAAAATACCTACTAGGGAACAGTGTTAATAATTCATCAAAAATTTTTTCGAGAAATTGAAAAGTAGATTCTTTACCCACACATAAGACATCTTTCTTAATTCCCCAAGTCGTAGCGACTTCAAATGGACCACCAGTACAGCTATATTCAGGATAAGAGGCTAGCATTGCTGTTGAATGACCGGGTAGGTCAATCTCAGGAATAACATCTATAAAAAGTTGTGAGGCATAATCAACAATTTCGTGGATGTCTGCTTGGGTATAAAAACCTTGATGAGGATACCCCTTCTTTTTACCACGAATTAAACTGCGGTAACCTCCAATTTGAGACGATTTGCGCGAGGAACCAATTTCAGTCAACTTTGGAAATTTATTAATTTGAATACGCCAGCCTTGATCCTCAGTTAAATGCCAATGAAATCTATTTAGCTTATGGAGAGCTAAAAGATCAAGCATTCGCTTAACAATAATTTTTCCTTGGAAATGTCTCCCCTCATCCAACATAAAGCCACGCCATCGAAAACGAGGGTAGTCAACAATTTCAACCCCTTGTATTGACCATACACCATTTTCTACAGGAGAAAGAGGGATAAGCTGCCTTAAAGTTTGTATGGCATAAAATAAGCCCCTTTCATGAACCCCCTGTACCAGAATTTTTTCTGAGCCAACTTTTAAAGAGTATCCTTCTTCTCCTAGCTTACTAAGCTTGTCATTCAGCCTTAAATTTATACAATTAGAATCAGAAGTCTCCTTAGAAATTCTACATTCCAGCCCAATGTCATCAACCAAAATTTTTTGGAGAATATTACCTAAGTTTTGTAATCTGGGGGAAATATCGATAAAGACCTTCTTTGAAAGGAAAAAATCATCTTTTTCACAGACGATTTCCACTGGATGAGGAATTATTGGTAGAATTTTCAATCTTATCATATCATATTAATGGAGTAATTCTTATGCTCTGGATTTTTTGAACTTTATTTAAAATAAGATATTAATGGAGTATCTATAATTATGAATTCTTTTGAGATTAATTACTAGAATTATATTCCTACTATTTTCATTCATTGATGTTTTTGATTTAAAGAGTTTACAGAAAGTATCCAAGTATCTCTTGCATTAAATACATTATACATTACACCAGATTGGTAAATTTTGGGAAGAGATACATAATATATATAAAAGAGAAAAGCAAATATTGAAAAATTAATGAAAAAAACTAAGAATCTTAGTCTTTTATTCAACCCTGACCGTTTTTCCCCAGTAATTGAATAAATCGCGTTAAAAATGTGAACGGAAAGAGGAACAGGTGCGAGAAATATTGCTATAGTTTCACTTTCAAACGGATAAGTAGCGTTTCGTTTTTGAATACCAATATTAACGCTGTAGAATAATGAAATTAAGAAGATTAAAACTTGACTTATCCAGTAGATTGGATTTAGTTTAAAGAGTCTTTCTCTTCTCTTGGAAGCTATTATGCTAGTAATATCTGTCTGGTTTAAACCAATTGACTTACCCAAAGATTCACGCTTTTTTTTCTCCAAATTTCACACAATCCTAATAATTGTATAATAATTATTCATTAGAATAAACTCCATATCGTACTGGAGAACCCTGGTAAGGGATATAGGTTATATTAAAAAAATGTCCTGTGGTGTAACCAATAAAAAATCCAAAAATGAACACAAGTAATGTAATAGCGACCAATCTAAGTAATGATTTTATAGTAACTAATTTTGAAAAAATAATAGAATTACCAAAGAGGAAAACTGATCCAAATGGATAATTAGGAATCACTTCAATTATTCTATCTGGAACTATAGCATATCCAATCAAGAATGAAGAAACACCTATGATTGATTCAACCAATAAAAATGAATTTTTAGATATTTTTTTCCTTTTTTTCGCGTTCTGAATTGTATTGACATCATTGAGTGTCAAACCAACATTATTTGCAATTTTTTTCAGTTCAGAATCTGATTTAACCATAATATCATCCAAAGACGTTTTTCTAGAACTCTTGTTCAAGAACTACATTCTATAATAGAAGAATTGTTTTTAAATTCTTGTATATATGAGAAACCAAGTCAATAAAATTACACAGAAGTGCAAAGCAAGGTTATTCATGTATTTTGTCAAATATTATTACCATTAACATTATTGATGATAATTATTCTATTTATTTCACATAAAACTACTATGATCTCCACTTTAAAACGATTTACGAGAGGAACTAATTTCATTTTATTCACAATGAGGAATTATTGGCAGAATTTTCAATCTTCTTAAATCATCTTAATAGACTAAATCTTATGTTTTGGATTTTTTGAACTTTACTTAAACTGAGATATTAGTGGAATATCTAATTTTAAGAATTCATGGCAGAATAATTACTAGAATTTTATACTTCCCCTTTTCATTCATTTATGTTTTTGATTTAAAGAGTTGACAGAAAGATTTCGAGTATCTCTTGAATCAAACACACCATATTTCACACCAGATTGGTAAATTTTGGGAAGGGAAGCATAATAAATATAAAAAATAAAAATAAATATTGAGATATTAATGAAAAAAACTAAGAATCTTAGTCTTTTACTCAATCCTGACCGTTTCTCCCCAGTAATTGAATAAATCGCGTTAATAATATGAACAGAAAGAGGAATAGGTGCGAAAAATATTGCTATAGTTTCACTTTCAAACGGATAAGTAGCGTTTCGTTTTTGAATACCAATATTAACGCTGTAAAATAATGAAATTAAGAAGATTAAAACTTGACTTATCCAGTAGATTGGATTTAGTTTAGAGAGACTTTGTTTTCTCTTGGAAGCTTTTATATTAGTGATATCATCCTGATTTATGTCAATTGATATAGCCAAAGATTCTAGTTTTTTATCCTCTAAAGTTCACACTATCCTATGGGTGCAATATTATTCTAGAAGTCTTGTTCAAGAGCTACATTCTATAATAGAAGAATTGTTTTTAAATTCTTGTATACACGAGAAAGATAATCTAAAAAATTATAAAGAAGTGCAAAACTAGAAGTTCATGTATTAAGTTCAAAATGATCATCCTAGGCTAAAGGAGAAATAAAACTGCGATCACTTCAATGTGCAGTATGGGAAATAACTCTTGAATGTAATCTGAAATGTTCTCATTGTGGATCCTCAGCGGGAAAAAAACGGAATAACGAACTAACAACACTTGAAAGTATTGAGATATGCGAACAATTAGCAGATTTGAACTGTGCTAATGTTGCTCTAATGGGAGGAGAACCTTTTTTAAAAAAGGATTGGGAAAAAATCGCTCAATGTATTGTCGACTTAGGAATGAAACTCAATATAGTATCCAATGGATTTATACTAAACAAATACCTCAAAGAATTAATTAGATTACAACCAAATGTAGTAGGAATTAGTTTGGATGGACTCAGAAAAACCCATGATAAAATAAGAGGGAAGAATGGATCTTTTGATCAAGCTGTAAAATCTATAAATCTGCTAAGAAAAAATAACATCCAAACGACCATCATTACAACGGTCAGTAAAATAAATTTTAAAGAACTTCCTAAAATGCAGAAGTTGATCTATAACAAGGGAGTAAATTGGCAAATTCAATTAGCATCTCCATTTGGAAATTTTGACAAAACTGATATGCTTTCCTATGAAGAATTTTATGCTGTTGGTTTATTAATTGCATCATGGAGAGCAAAGCATCATTTTCTAAATATGCCAGTAATAGGAGCTCATTGTATGGGGTACCATTCAGAATTAATGGAGAATTTTATCTGGGATGGATGCACAGCAGGAAGAACAACAATAGGCATTACTTGTCAAGGAGATGTAGTAGGCTGTCTAGCAATGGGAAATGATCGTTTTATCGAAGGAAATCTGCGCGAAAAGAGTTTAGAAGAAATATGGCAAAACGAAAACGCATTTTCCTATAATAGGAAGTTTGAAAAGAATAAATTGGGAGAATACTGTTCGAACTGTGGGTTTGGAGAAAACTGTAAAGGGGGTTGTAACTCGGTATCATTAAGTACAACAAATAAATGCCATAACGATCCATTTTGTTTTTGTAGAATTGAAAGAGAGATCTTAAATAAGTAAGGGTATATTACCATATGAGTAGTGAACAAATGGTCAATGAAATTAACTTACATATAGGATGTGGAGAAAATTATAATCCAAAGTGCCTAAACATTGATATAGATGAAAACTCAATTGCTGATATAATTGCTCATGCTATTTTTCTACCAATAAAGGATGACAGTGTTGTATCAATAAAAGCATACCATGTAATAGAGCATTTTGACTGGGTAGATATAAATTTTTTACTCAATGAATGGTACAGAGTATTAATAAAGGGGGGAAAATTAATCATCGAAGTACCAGATCTAGAAAAGGGGATAAAAGATCTAAAACAAAAAAAAATGCTGATAGAACAAGTAAAGTGTATTCAATGGTTATTTGGAATAGATTTCTATGGTATGCAGCATAAAGCAGGATTAAATTTTGAAGTACTAAGAAATATGCTTCAAGAATCAGGATTCGAAAAAATCAATAAGGAAAAACCAAAAACACATCTATATGGGAAAGGATTAAGAATATGCTGTAATAAGCCAGGAGGAAAGATTTTTGATCAAAAAATAATTCATGGACGCTATAGGACTAGAGTTTACAGATTTATGCAGTCTAATCCCTCAAAAGAAAAAACTCTTTTAGAATTGAATCATTTAAACAAAATTTATGAAATGTTAAGATCTCTGGACAAGATTAAAAATGAAAACCAGTTATTAAAGACAATTTTGGATATATCAATAGCTAATCCAACCTTGGCACTTGAATTATTAGATGTATTAGCAGATGAAGATATATTAACCACAGTTAATAGAAATAAATGTAAGGATCTAATAATATACTTGAAAGAAATATCTTTTCAAAAGAAAATAATCAATTTATGGAAAAAAAGACGGAAAAAGCCAGGAAAATTCAATGAGGAGTTTCAAAGATTCATTCAAGAAATTAAGAATAAATTAATTAAGAGCTTGAGTGATACTAATAGTTTTCAGAAAAATTTCTCTTATATAGCGAAATTAGAAGACGATCCTCTGCTATTCTTTGATAAATATTTTATTTTACAGAATGCAGTGATGAATTTCAACCTAGGCCTCCGTTATTTCACCAGAAAAGAGTACGCCTTAGCTTTAGACAAATTATTAGAGAGTTTGCGATTTAGTAAGGATAATTTTCTTGTTTATTGGAATATAGCGAGATTACTAGCTTTAAAGGATGATCCTCGAGTAGAAGAATATTATAAAACTGCGTACGACTTAATACAGGATAAAGACAAAAAAGTTGTTCTTATGAGTGAAATGAAAGAGGTATTAGGGGAAAAGAATGTATTAAAATATCAAAAACCATTTATGATTACTAATTAATACCTAGTTTTGGATGGAATGTAAGATTGAATAAAAGAGATCCTAAACTTACTGTTTTGTTATTTAATGAAGCTATCAACAACCGTAACATTCATATATTAGCAGATCTAATGACAGACGATCATAAATTTATTGATCGTAAAAACGAAGTCACTAGTCCTAAACAGGCAATGGTTAAAGGCTGGAAAGAGTTTTTTGATAATTTTCCTGAATATCATAACTATTTTCCAAGAATTGAATCTCGAGAGGAGACTGTAATTATTCTTGGATATGCTATATGGAAAAAGGGAGGGAAAAAAGACCATGCAATCTGGGTTGCAAAGGTACAAAACGACTGTGTCGCTGAATGGCGGATCTATGAAGACACTGAAGAGAATCGGAAAAAATTTGATATCAGGTAATATATATCCTTATAAATCAGAAAAATCAAATCAGAAAATTATTGAAGAATCTATAAAAAAATCTCTTAATCCTGATTTGCTGAAAATTATTTCTATTTCTTATTCAAATTGGAAAGATCAATGTCTTAATTTAAATACAAACACTAATACAGTTTACAGCTTTCTCTTCCCCGTTTCATATGTTATCTTGATTTATATTTAAAAAAAGCCTAAAAAGATACGATTGACCAATTTAAATAAGTTATCTACTTATAACCTTCCCTTTCCAACCCAAGTTTCAACAAATATATTATTTCTTCTAAGAATTGAGTTCAAAGCTCCAATGTGATGTTGAGTATGTCTTAGGGTAATGAACAGCATTCCTAATTTATTTGTTTTATACCAATCGAACACAGTTATATCACTTAAATTAATTTTATCTAAGTCTTGCAACTTAGCTTTGACTTTTTTCGTGGTGGATGTTAAATATTCGTTGATAGCTTCCTTAGAAATAATTTCAATTCCTCTATTATCCAAATTAGATAATTTATCCTTAATATCAAACTTAGGAATTTTAAAGCTACTTCGTTCTTCCTTAGAATCCCCGATATAGAGATTAAGATAATAGATTGAGTGATAAACGATTTGCCAAATTGGGGCATCGATTAGTGAATGCCACAATTCTTCTGGGCATAAATTAATTGCTGAGTCAAGCATTTGAATAACAGCGGCAAAATGCTCCTGTAATGATATTTTTAGGGTAGTTTGCAATGATTTCATTTATTTCACCCTTAAAGAATGATGTTAGTAATAAACTTTTAAGCTGTAGTGAAAGCAAATGATAAGAGAATTATCGAAACAAGAGGCGTATGATCTAGTAATTGGTGCAAAAATATTAGCAAATGGCGGAGGGGGTAGCGAAAAACAGGCACTAAATCTTATTGATGAAGTTTACAACATGGAGAAAAATTTTAAGCTAGCTTCATTATCCTCCTTGAAAAAAAACGATTTACTGTGTATTATAGGATTAGTTGGGGGAGGAATCAGTGAGGAGGATAAAGATGTTGTGAAGGATTTACAAAGTGTAATAAAAAATCCAATGATATCTGCAGTGGCTGTACTGGAGGATTATATAGGAATACAATTTACAGGATTTATAGCGACTGAATTAGGCCCCAATAATTCCATTATTCCCCTTTATACTGCCGCTTTAATGGATAGAATAGTAGTTGATGGTGATTGTTGTGGAAGGAGTAAACCGAAGATCTCTATTAGCACAACAACTGTAAAAAATATTCCAATCTTCCCTTTTAGTATTTGTAGTGAATTTGGTGATAAGATCATTGTGGAAGAGACAGTTGATGATTCACGTGGTGAATACATTGCAAGAGTTATTTCACGATTTTCTGACGGTCATATTGGAGTTGCACGGTGTTCAATGACAGGACAACAAGCTGAAGAGGCTATTATACCCAATACCTTATCAAAAGCCATTAAGCTTGGCAAAATTGTTCGAGAAGCTACACGAGATAATAAAAATCCCATTCAAGCCATTTTAAATGCCATTCCAGAGGCATGTCTAGTCTTTGAAGGAAAAATTACAAAATTTAACAGAACTGAAGAAGGAGGGTTTACATTTGGAATCATTGAATTAAGAAATGATAATAATCACTTTTTCAAAGTATTTTATCAAAATGAATATTTACTTACATGGTTTGATAAAAAACAATTTATTTCATGTCCTGATAGTATAATCATTGTTGACGAAAAAACAGGATTAGGACTGACTCCTTGGGAAGATGACTTTAAAATCAACCGGAAGGTAGTAGTGTTGGCTATTGATGCACCTAAGATCTGGAGAACAAAAAGAGGATTGGAGGTTTTTGGTCCAAAGAATTTTCAAAAAGATTGGATATCTTATACCCCAGCAACGAAATTAGTTTCTCAAAAATCCTCTTGAGATTAATTACTAGTGTATCTGACCTTTTTAGGGATTTTTTGAAATAAAATATATCCAATTGTTATTACAATAAAAATCGGAATATAATTCAATAAACCCACATGACTTGTCGTCACAACGAACCATGAAACATTTGTAATTTCATTAAATAAATGTCATAACTATCATCCCGTATTGTAATTGAAATAATAACTGAAAAAAAAGGATGACAGCTATGACTAAGAAAAATGATACCACAATTCTTTCAATCGTGCACCCTATTTGTTGTGCTATGGATGTCCACAAAAAAAGTATTTCGGCTTGTTTGTTAAGCATGAATATTTTAGGTGAGGAACAATTTGA
>Ga0209536_100005055_pt1 | contig 20644 bp, 16 predicted proteins | sample DeeMarSeWOR28_12_FD_187461 | JGI IMG/M metagenome (GOLD analysis project Ga0209536, IMG submission 187461) | Marine sediment microbial communities from White Oak River estuary, North Carolina - WOR-2-8_12 (SPAdes) (version 2) | ecosystem: Environmental > Aquatic > Marine > Intertidal zone >... | reverse complement strand
ACAGCGGGATCAATCCCTATACCCTGGGCTATTTTTTATATCAACAGCAGCAATTTAATAGAGCGGAAAAGGTGTTATCAGATCTTATCAATATCTTAAAATCGTACGGAGATGCCTACCTGCTTTTATATGAGATTTATTCGCGCACCGGTCAATCCGAAAAGGCAAAACGACTAATCGAAAATGCGGTTTCAAATCCGGAACTTCATGAAAGTTACCGGGTCCGGTTCTCACAGTTAGAAAAAGAATTACTTTAACGGAATAAAGCCGGGTGGTTAGGTGTATAATCTGGAAACCAATCCCCTGGGTAAGTGGGGGGTAGCCCCTTCCTTCGTGCATACAAATGCAGATACGTCTACTGCCAGTTGATGAACATCTTCAAAAGGTAGTTTATGCAGTAATCCGGCGATCATTGCGGCAGTGAAGGAATCCCCGGCACCTACTGTATCCGCTACCTTTACCTTCGGAGTTTCAATATAAGAGGTATTTTGCCGGCTTAACAACCAGCTTCCACTGCTTCCTTTTGTATAGGCAAGATAATCCAGATGATATAATCCCAGGATCTGATTGATTATTTCTGATTCGTCTCCCACAAGATTGAACATGTCCGATACAAGCCTTAATTCATCATCATTAATTTTGAGAATATTGGCCAATTGAAGCGAACTCTCGATCATATCACGGCGGTAAAAATGCTGGCGGATATTAATATCAAATACTTTGAGGGCATCCGGCCGGGTGGATCTTAATAAGGCATGAATGGTATCCTGTGTCTTTTTAGATCGTTGAGCCAGCGATCCAAAACAAAAAGCATCCACATTTTTTACATAAGCCAGCGCTTCACCAGTAATTTCAACGTAATCCCAGGCTACATCCTCCTGGATCCTATATGCCGGGATACCCTTTTCATCCAGCGATACAGTAACTATGCCGGTAGGTTTTTCATTTTTCTGTACCAGGTCAGCCAGATTTTTTTTCGTCAGGATTCCTATGATTTCTTCTCCGAGCCGGTCTTTTCCTACGGCACTGATGACCGACGAATCAACATGGAGCTGGCTAGCATGAAAAGCAAAATTAGCCGGGGCACCTCCCAGTTCCTTTCCTTCAGGTAAAAGATCCCACAATACTTCACCTATACCCAGTGCCTTAAATTTTTTATAGGTTTTACGATCCATTCTTTATTGATTAATACGGACCCCTACTGGATCCTTTTTCATAATCTTGCAATAAGATCCCCTTTAAACATCCTGGGTACCACCTCAAAAACATCCTTTTTCAAGCAATAATCTATGTCTTTTTTTAAGCCCAGTTTAAGAAGTCTTTTTACATGCGTCGCCTGGGAAAGGAAAAAGTACATTTTCTGCTTTGCCTTTTTGAACAATTCAAAAGCGATAAGCGCAGCATCGTCGGTTATGAGATGTGTATTGGATAATAAACTCACTACCTCACCGGCAAAGAGAACGTCTTCAAGTCCGGGTTTCCCTTCCCAGCCAGCGCATATCACTGTCACGGACTCTTTATCAATTAATGTCTGATGTAATGTATGCAGGTTCAGGTAGGCTCCAATGAGGATCTCTTTTGCTGCAGTCGAAGTAGTTACGGCACGGCTTCCATTCGTAGTTGTCACGGCAATTTTTCTGCCTGATACCATTTCCTCTGTATATTCAAGAGGCGAGTTGCCTAGATCAAATCCTTCAACTTTTTGTCCTCTTCTTTCAGCGGCCGTTAAGAATCCCTTCTTTCCTAAGGACATGCATTCCCTGAGTGACATTACCGGACGGATCAACCGGGCACCATTCCCAATAGCAGTTATCCAGGACGAAGAAGCCCTGAGTATGTCAACTACCACACAGGTCGATCCTTTCAGGATCTTCGGATTGGCCATTTCGGGCGTCAGAAACACCTTAATTTCATACATAATCGAACGAAATTAACCTTTATATAATGGTATTTTCACTACATTTGCCTTCAGGCAACGACCTCTGATCGAAATATAGATTTCAGTTCCAGGAGATCGGTACTCGGTGTCCACATATCCCAATCCTATTCCTGTTCCCAGGGAAGGTGACATGGAGCCTGATGTTACTTTTCCGATCGTTTTCTGATCCGAATTTAAAATTTCGTAATCTTTTCGAGGAATTCCACGGTCCTGCATCACAAAGCCCACCAGTCTTTTCCTTACACCTTCCTCTTTCTGTTTTCTAAGAAAATCCGAATTGATAAAATTTTTGGAAAATTTAGTGATCCATCCCAGGCCGGCCTCGATCGGAGAGGTTGTTTCGTCAATGTCGTTGCCGTACAGGCAATAGCCCATTTCAAGCCTAAGGGTATCCCGGGCACCCAGGCCAATAGGTCTGATTCCAAAGGATTGACCATTCTCAAATATTTTGTCCCAGGTGACAGCTGCGTATTCATTATAGACATATAATTCAATTCCGCCGGCTCCGGTATAACCGGTGGCTGAAAAGATCGCTCCATCAGTAATTCCTTTTACCTTACCTATTCTAAAAGTGTAAAATTTTAAAGATTGGAGATCGAGATCGGTGATCTTCTGCATTACCTCTACAGCCCTGGGGCCCTGGATAGCCAGGAGGGTTATCCTGTCTGATATATTTGAGGTAATGGCTCCGAACGAATTGTGCCGGTTAATCCACTCCCAGTCCTTTTCAATATTGGAGGCATTCACAACCAGCATATATTGATCTGATTTCAACCGGTACACAATCAGATCATCAACAATACCTCCGATATCGTTGGGGAAACATGAATATTGAGCCTGGCCGATTGAAAGTAACGAAGCATCGTTGGTTGTCACATATTGAATAAGGTCCAAAGCACCTTGGCCTTCAATGATAAATTCGCCCATGTGGGATACATCAAATACGCCAACGCCCGATCTCACGGTTTGATGCTCCTCGATATCGGAACTGTATCGAAGAGGCATCTCATATCCTGCAAAAGGAACCATTTTAGCTCCCAGCATCACATGTTTTTTATGTAAGGCAACGTATTTAAGGTTCATTTCCCATTATGTTGATGGGTAACAAATGTAATAATTCAGCGGTGTTAAATCGGATATTTCCATAAAAAAATACGTTCCGCAGGGATTTTGCGCTTTGCGTAATGATATATTTTTATAGTTTTGCCGAACGTTACTTTGTAACCTGTCAATTAAATCGCATGGTACAGCAATTAAATGAGTTTCTTACCTTACTCGATAATCACATTGGAGGCTCCCAATGGTTTGCATTTTTATTGCTGGGCACGGGTCTTTTTTTTACGCTTTATTTAAGGTTTCCTCAGATTCGTTTTTTTCGTCATGCGCTGAAAATTGTCCGGGGTACTTTTGACCGAAGAGGGGATGAGGGAGATACTTCCCATTTTCAGGCCTTATCTACCGCTTTATCCGGAACGGTTGGTACGGGTAATATCGCAGGAGTAGCTTACGCTATCTTTCTGGGAGGCCCAGCGGCTTTGTTCTGGATGCTGGTTACGGCTATGCTAGGAATGACGACCAAATTTGTGGAGGTGACACTATCCCATAAGTACCGTGTGAAAACCCAGGATGGTACCATGGCTGGCGGCCCGATGTTTTATATGAGCCAACGCCTAACCAATTACCGACTATTCCATAAAATAAAACTGGGAGTATCCGCCAAAGTAATGGCCGTCATTTTTGCTTTCTGTACTGTGTTATCTTCTTTTGGGACGGGCAGCCTTCCACAGATTAACAGCATTGCGGGGTCCATATACACCACCTTCAATATAGAGTATTGGATCACCGGGCTGGTATTATCGATCCTGCTGGGTCTGGTCATCATTGGAGGCATCAAACGAATTGCCAAAGTCACCTCACGGCTGGTACCAACTATGGCGTTGATTTATTTTATAGGTGCCCTTTTGGTCATTATTTATAATTACGAAAACATCGTTCCTTCATTTATTTCCATCTTCGAAGATCTGTTTACAGGCACAGCCGCCGTGGGAGGATTCCTTGGTGCAAATTTCGCCTATGCATTTAACCGGGGGGTAAACAGGGGATTATTTTCCAATGAAGCCGGCCAGGGATCTGCCCCAATTGCCCATGCGAGTGCCCGGGCCCATGAACCAGTATCGGAAGGGATGGTGGCTATCCTTGAACCTTTTATTGATACCATCATTATCTGTAGCCTGACGGGATTGGTGATCCTTTCTTCGGGTGCATGGACTCAGAAATATGAAAATACCTTCCAGGTGACGGATATGATTGTTCTTAAAGAAGTGTACCGGGAGAAGGTGGAAAAGGATAAGATAGCTGTTTTTCAGCATATTACCGGGAAAAAAACCTTGCCCGTATACCAGGGGATCATAAATGTGGAAGCAGGCAGGATCGTTTCACCGATAACACTGATTCACGCACGATCTTTTAGCGAAGGCGTTGGGGTATATAAGGATGGCGAGGCCTACACTGGATCAGTCGAAGTGGATAACGGAGTGATTAATGATGAGTTGGGGACGCTCAAGTTTGAAGGAAAATCGCTTATCCATAGCGCTCCCCTGACCACCGAAGCATTTACAAATAGTTATCTGGGAGAATACGGAAAATATATCGTCTCGATCGGAATCCTTCTTTTTGCGTTTTCAACCGCAATTTCCTGGTCATATTATGGAGATAGGGCGATCACTTTTCTTTTTGGATCGAAGTATGTAATCTTTTATCATTTGATTTATGTGATCGCATTTTTTATTGCCTCTTTTACTGATACGGTGATTATCTGGACATTTTCAGGAATTGCCATTGCACTAATGACCATTCCCAATCTATTTGGTATATTGTTGTTGCATAGGGAGATGAAAAATACGGTGGCTGAATACTGGGCTGGATTTCGTGAAGAAAATCCCAATGAAAAAATTGAAAAGTATTGATCTAATTTTATCAAGATGAATCAAACCGATTTTCTATTAATTCTTTCAGGTTTCGTATTTATTTCCTGCGAATCCCCGGACGTGTCAAGGAAATCAGAAGAGAAGGAGTGGTGGTATTACCAGGGCAGCATGGAAAGAAACCAGTATTCAAAATTAGATCAGATTAAGCCACAGAATGTTAAGGATCTGAAGGTAGCCTGGATCTATCGGACCGGAGATATTGATGAGGAAGACCGCACCCAGATTCAGTGTAACCCACTGATAATCGATGGTGTACTCTATGGAACCACACCAAAACTTTCCTGTTTTGCCCTGGAGGCAGCAACGGGCAAGGAACGCTGGAAATTCATTCCGGAAAGCTCGGGAAGTTTTAATTTCAGTATGGGAGTAAACAGAGGCCTGACTTACTGGGAAGACGGCGACGAACGGCGAATCTTTTATATGGCAGGTCATTACCTGTACGCACTGGATGTTGAAACAGGGAGGCCGATTTCATCATTCGGAGAATCCGGCCGGATCAATATTAAATTAGGCCTTGGAGAAGATGCCATGAAACACTATGTAAACGGAACATCCCCCGGAGTAGTTTATAAGGATAAGATCATCATTGGATGCCGCGTATCGGAAGACAAGATAGCCGCCCCGGGGTATATACGGGCATACAATGTAAGGACTGGAAATCAGGAGTGGGTGTTTCATACTATTCCGAGACCCGGTGAATATGGATATTGGACTTTTCCGGAAGATGCCTATAAACGGATTGGAGGTGCCAATAACTGGTCCGGAATGAGTCTGGATGAAGATAATGGGATTGTTTATATACCGACGGGATCTGCCTCCTTTGATTTTTATGGGGGGAACCGTCATGGGCGAAATCTTTTTGCCAATTGCATTATCGCCCTGAAGGCAGAAACAGGAGAACGCATCTGGCATTACCAGACGGTCCATCATGACTTGTGGGATCGTGATCTACCAGCGCCACCAAACCTGGTTACCCTGGATTATAAAGGAAAGAAAGTGCTTGGCTTAGCACAGATTACCAAATCGGGATTTGTATTCATGTTTAACAGGATTACCGGTGAACCTTTATATCCTATCGAGGAGATCCCTGTTCCGGGATCGGATCTTCGTGGTGAACAATCCTGGCCTACCCAGCCCATACCCTCCAAACCAGCTCCATTTGCCAGGCAATTTATCACAAATGATGATTTTTCTGACTTCGATCCGGATGTAAAACAACAGGCATTAAAAAAATTTACTGAAATTAAGCAAGGCCAATATTTTGTTCCACCCAGTGAAGAGGGTATCCTGATCTTTCCCGGATTTGATGGCGGGGGAGAATGGGGAGGAGCCGCTGTGGATGAAGAAACCAATATCATGTACATCAATTCCAATGAAATGCCCTGGATCCATACCATGGTCGACCTGGTTCCAGAAGGCGATCAATTGCTTGCGTCGGCAGGTAAATTGCTTTATATGCAGCATTGTGCCATTTGTCATAAGCCCGATATGAAGGGTGATGGAATACAATACCCCAACATTCTCGAAAGAAGGAAAAAATATACCCGACAGGATCTGAAAGTATACATATCCAAAGGAAGAGGTGTGATGCCCGCCTTTGATTTTTTAAGCGATGAGGAAAAAGAAGAACTGTCGACTTATGTGCTTGATCCCGAAGCCTCGGCTCAACCGATATCAAAAGGAAATATCAGCGAGGAATTACAGGAGGTACCTTACAGCCATACGGGTTATAACCGATGGATCGATAAACAGGGAAATCCCGTAATAAAGCCCCCCTGGGGCCAATTGATCGCGCTGGATCTCAATTCAGCCGAATATATATGGAAGGTACCTCTCGGGGAGCTCGATTATCTGTCCGAAAAGGGGATCCCTCCAACCGGAACAGAAAATTATGGAGGACCCGTTGTAACCAGGGGGGGATTGGTATTTATCGGCGCTACCAAGGATGAAAAATTCAGAGCCTTTGATAAGTCAACAGGTGAGATATTATGGGAAGTGCAACTTCCTTTCGGTGGCTATGCAACTCCAGCTGTGTACGAAGCGAATGATAAACAATACGTTGTAATTGCATGCGGTGGCGGGAAGATGGGAACACCGAGCGGGGATGTCTATATTGCGTTTAGTTTACCCTGACCGAATATATACTGAAAGGCAGTTGCCGAGTCCGTCACCAATCTCGAAAAGAAAAGAAGTGAAATTTCATTTACCCTTTTTCAGGCTTTCCAGGTTATTCTTAAATTTGGATAAATTTTAATAACTGATAAGTTGGGAATCATGCTTCCTCTCCTGATGCCCCGAAATAAATCCAGGAATAATGGGGGTGAAGGACTTTTGGTAGCCGCATGTCAGTTGCACGATGCCAAGGCAGGCAAACCTGTCTGCCAAAAGGCAGAAAATTTATGAATTTTTTAGGTTAAATTCGTTAACCTTCAATAAGCAGGAATAAATGATGTTTGAAAACACCTTTCCATTGGCCGAAAGGGTTCGACCCCATAGCCTTGAGGAGTTGATAGGCCAGGATCACCTTGTTGCCCGAGACAGTGTCCTTAACAAAGCGATTTCATCGGGTAATATTCCTTCTATGATATTATGGGGTCCCCCTGGAACCGGTAAAACAACCCTGGCCAATATCATAGCCAACCAGGTGAAACGACCTTTTAAAACTCTCAGCGCTGTAAGTGCAGGGGTAAAAGATGTACGTGAAGTGATCCAGCAAGCGCGGAACAGAACCCAGGTCATCCTGTTTATTGATGAAATTCATCGATTCAATAAGGCGCAACAGGACGCCTTGCTGGGGGCCGTTGAAAAGGGAATTATTACCTTGATCGGGGCCACCACCGAGAATCCTTCATTTGAAGTCAATTCTGCCCTTCTTTCCCGTTGCCAGGTGTATGTATTAAATCCTCTGACTGAAGAAGATCTGCTTACGCTACTTCACCGGGCTATTAAAAAGGATCCGGCGTACAGGAACAGGAAGATCGTTATTAATGAAAAAGATGCGCTCTTAAAATTATCCGGAGGTGACGCACGCCGTTTGCTGAACATTTTTGAATTGGTGGCAGATTCCTATTCCGGAGAAACCATTACGATTACAGATCAGATCGTAATGGATATTGCCCAGCAGAAAGTAGCACTTTACGATAAATCAGGAGAGCAGCATTACGATATTATTTCCGCTTTTATTAAATCCATCCGGGGCAGTGATCCCAATGCGGCGGTGTATTGGCTCGCCAGGATGGTGGAGGGCGGTGAGGATGTAAAATTTATTGCGCGGAGAATGGTGATACTCGCCTCGGAAGATATCGGGAATGCCAATCCAACTGCCTTGGTACTGGCCACCAGTTGTTTTCAGGCTGTCAACCTGATTGGTTATCCGGAGGCGCGGATCATTTTATCTCAATGTGCTACCTATCTGGCCGGCTCTCCCAAAAGTAATGCTTCCTATATGGCAGTGAATAAAGCCCAGCAGCTGGTGCAGGAGACCGGTGATCTTCCAGTTCCACTTCATATCCGCAATGCGCCTACTACATTGATGAAAGAAAGGGGTTATGGGAAAGGGTATCAATATGCTCACGATCACGAGCATAATTTTGCCAACCAGGAATATTTACCTGAGAAGATCCGTGGCATCGTATTTTATGATCCGGGAAAAAATCCAAGGGAGGAAGAAATCAGGAAAAGATTAAAGGCCCTTTGGAAGGATAAATATGGATATTGAAAGCGCAGATCCTGATACACATATCATTTATCATCATATTTATTTTTATAAATATTTAAATAGCTGAGTCAAAGTGAAGCCAAAAATCGTATTGATTGTAATCGTTCTTGTGTTCTGGTTTGGTTGTAAGTCCGAACATCCGCCCAACATACTTTTTATTCTTGTGGATGATCTGGGATGGAGGGATCTTAAATGTTATGGTAGCTCCTTTTATGAAACACCCAACATCGATCGCCTGGCATTGCAAGGAATGATGTTTACGCATGCCTATGCAGCCAATCCCGTATGTTCACCCACACGGGCCTCCATTTTGACGGGGAAATATCCTACCAGAGTGGGGATAACAGACTGGATCCCCGGGCTGGATCCTAAAGACCGTAAATTACTGGGGCCGGATGACCTGCATGCGCTGCCGTTAGAGGAGATCACCATCGCGGAGGTTCTTCAACGGGAGGGTTACCGGACCTTCTTCGCAGGGAAATGGCACCTTGGCGGTGAGGGATTTTATCCGGAGAACCAGGGATTTGATATGAATATAGGAGGCCATGAAGCCGGATCTCCTCCCGGAGGGTATTATGTGCCGTATAAAAATCCAAAATTAACCGACGGTCCGGAAGGAGAATATCTGACCGATCGCCTGACGGCAGAATCCATCCGGTTTCTGGAAGGCAATTCAGAAAATCCATTTTTTCTGTTTCTGTCGTTTTACACGGTTCATACTCCCATTCAGGCAAATCGACAATCGATAGCCCGGTTTGAGGATAAATACCATGGCATGGGTGAGCCAGCTCCCCTTCAGATAACGGAGCATGATGGATTGACGGTGATCAATCAGGTGAACCCCGATTACGCCTCCATGATTTATGCCCTCGATCGGAATGTGGGATACTTAATGAATAAACTGGATGAATTGGAATTAACGGATCATACATTGATCATCTTCACCTCGGATAACGGAGGTCTTTCTACGTTAACAGCTGACCGGGGAGTGGCACCCACTTCGGTGAAACCGCTAAGGGCTGGTAAAGGGTGGTGTTATGAAGGAGGGATTCGGGTTCCTCTGATTATCAGAATGCCAGGCCTTACTACTCCAGGTACTTTTTCTGATATTCCGGTGATCAGTTGTGATTATTATCCTACCGTTCTCGAAATAGCCGGATTGTCTATGATGCCTGAACAACATGTGGATGGAATAAGCCTGGTACCCCTGTTCAAAGAGGGGGGAAGTATTGAAAGGGAAGTTCTCTTCTGGCATTTTCCTCATTACCACGGAAGCAGTTGGACGCCGGGATCAGCCCTCAGGCATAATGAGTGGAAACTCATTGAATTTTATGATTGGGAGAAAACAGAACTTTATAATCTTCAAGATGATCCTGGGGAGGAACGGGATTTATCTCCAAATTTCCCGGGGATCGTACTTGAGATGAAACAAAAATTAAGGCAAATACAGGAAGATACACATGCCTCTTTTCCCGTATCAAATTCCGGATATGATCCTGACGCTACACCGAACGTGAAATGAAGGTCATCCATTAAGAATTAATTTTTAGGGTATTAATTATTCTTGAACAATATTTGATCCTTATTCACACCGCACCTGCCTCTATCCGTTACCACCTCGGGTACAACCATCCAATATATTTTTAATAAAGTTTGATAAAGAATGTATAATTTCTCTATGATGCCCGTTCGATTCTGTCGATGTACTGGTCGATACTTTGGTATATCTGGTTGAACAGTCTATACCTCTCTTTTTCTCCCACCACGCTAATCAGGGTTGAATTTTTCATCAGGTTCTTCTGAACTGCACTTGTATCGCGACAGAAGGAAGGATCGGTGGTTGAAAGTATGTTCATGACATTATGACCCATATGAACCATGTTAAAATCTCCCATTTTAAATAAAATAGTATTATCAGAAATGATCACTTCGTTAAAGTAGAGTTTATAATTCTGATCATCGCCCCAGGGCTCTTTGCCATATAAAAACTTGCACCCGTGCTCGGCCTGATTCTGTACATGTTCAAATATTTTCCTGTAATCATACAACAAGCTCAACGCATCCGCTTTCTCCCGGAACCTTCCGCTTACATAATAATATTCAATTTGACGAAGAGTAATTTTGTAGGTTTCTTCACTCCAGATCTCAATACTGGGAATGTGGACATAACTTTCCCATACTTTTCTGGAAATAGTGATCAATTCCTCGGGAATTTCATCCGGGTCGAATATTCTGTTTTCCATATTCGGGAAATTATAAATATTTCGCATCCAGAAAAATAGTTTAAAAGCCGCAACCTTGGGAAGAATGAAAAAATAGAAAATCGGAATGTCTTTAGCCGCATATATAATTTCCTTCAGATTAAAGGCCCCTAATGCCTGCATGTTATCAATGATTGAAGTAAAGTAATCCCGGTAATTGAATTTTTCAGGATTGATTGCCCGATAACTGAAGAGTACTGAACTTGAAGTACTGGTGAATACAGCATCCAGTGAAATTTCAAATTTGTGGCTCAATTGTTTTAATTCTTCGATGGTCAGGTTAGTCTCTCCCCGTATCCTGCGATAAGCACTGTCCGTACTGATTCCCAGTTCCTCCGATACAATATCGACCAGTGAAAGATTGACGGGAATTTTATTTTTCAGCTCGTTAAAAAATCTGACCTGAATATTAAATTCATTTTCCACGGTGTAATGATTAGAATGGGAACTTATTGTTTATTCCGGTAAATCAGGTTATTCAAAAAAATCAATTACTAAAATATGAATAAGTGTATGCTTTATTCCCTCCCTTTCTAAAATGAACTTTCTTGCACATTAAACTTAATATATTTTGGCATAATTTAAAACTTAATCCATGCGTATTTAATAATCCTTAATATTTATGGTTGCGAAAAGCATGGGTAATGTACTACTTGTCGGGTAGGCGTGATCCTCTGTATTACGAACCTCAGATAACACAATTTTTTTTGCTGCCAACCATTTTTTCTCACCATGTGTCTTTGGTCCTATAAAACTTACCAATGTTTCTTTTACATGGAATACAGGATTAACTTTCCTGACGGCTTTATTTCTAAACAATTGTGGTCACGCCTTGTTGAATCCTGAAGATGTCCTGATTACCAAAAATGAAATCGTTGAAATCCATTATGGAACCTCATCTGGTTTTTGTATCGGATATTGTAGAAAGACGGTTGAGATTACTCCCCTCGAGTTGAATTTCTTAAAGAAAGGATGGGGAAAGGTTTGAATCCGATTTCCTGCCAAACCGATCATACCCGGGATAGTTTTTTATTGATCACCGATCAAATTAACCTCGGTGAATTTTTCCATCTTAATGAAGTCATTGGATGTCCTGACTGCGCGGATGGAGGGATCGAACGGATCGAGATCAGAACGGTTAAAAAAAACATAGGGTAACCTTCGAGTACATGTATCAACCGGAAATGGGCAATGATTATATCGAAGAATTCCATAATATTCTTGTCGAATCTGAGAAGTGCAGCGAATAACACAACTCAATTCAGCTTCAAGAATACCCAACGGGTTAGCCTCCATTTTTACCCGCTTAACATGAAATAATTCCCATTCTGCAAGTGTTTTTTCCCGATCCGGGATAATTCCCCGATTTTTATCCGGTATGATCAAAATAGGAAAAATGAAAAATACAACACCAACTCAATTTAATGGGAGAATCCGATGGATCCTGGTCGTTTTATTAGGGATTATGTTCTGTTGGCTTGAAGCTACAGGTCAGCGCATAAACACGGTCTGGGATATGATGGACGGAAAACTTACGGGAAAGTCGGATACTCAACACATCATTACCACCCGAGAGATTGTTTTTGAAAAAATTAACGATGAACTTTAGATCATGAAAACCAGAGGCATAATCGATCTGTATCTGCCCGGTAAGGTGGCTTATCACCTTAAAATATTACTGGCCAGTTTATTACTTGGGATCTTTCTCCCTTTTTTCAGGGAAGGTAAATTCTGGAGTTCCGGATCAATTCATTTAGTATTTCTGATGATCGTTCAACTGGAATTATTCCTCTGGTTAGGCGCTAAATTTTTTACATATAAATCTCCCACCACCGCCAGGGAATTCGTTAAAAAAGCGATTATCAGGTTGATCCTGTTTTTTGCATTGGCTTTTTTGATTTCTGTGTTGATCTTCCTGACGTATATGTCCCTTATTTATATTATTAAGGATTACGATTTGCGCAGGATAATTCCGGATATTTTGCAGATGGAAATAAAAGGATTTTTAATAGGCGCTGGCTCCGGATATGTCCTGGGATCGCTTGTATTTTTTTACTACCAATGGATGGATGCCTTAAAGCGTGAGCAAAAATTGAGGGAAGAACAATTGATCTTTCAATATGAAACGCTGAAAAGTCAAGTCAATCCACATTTTCTATTCAATAGCCTGAATACGTTATCCTCTCTCGTCTACAAAGACCCGAATCTTTCCGATGAATTCATCGGTAAATTATCATCCATATACCGGTATATTCTGGAAAATGTGGATGTAGATCTGGTAAGTCTTTCCAGGGAAATAGAATTCGTTAGAAAATATTTCGACCTTCAGCAGGTAAGGGATAACGGTAAGATTAATCTAAAAATAGATATAGATCATTCCGACGGTTATCAAATCCTGCCCATATCTCTTCAATTATTGATGGAAAATGCATTTAAGCACAATGCAGCCACCCGGGAAGAACCTTTGAAAATGGAAATATTTCTGAATGAGAAGGAACAGGTAATCGAGTTCAGAAACAATTTCAAGCCCAAGGTACAAATAGAGGGATCATCCGGGATCGGTCTTAAGAATCTGGCCGAAAGAATGAAACTAACGCTACACAGGGAATTGGAGGTGAAGAAATCAAACGATTTATTCCTTGTGAAAGTCCCTGTAAAACTAGTATAAGATGAAAGTACTGATCATTGAAGACGAACCCCTGGCCGCTGAAAAATTGAAACAGATGCTGACTAAAATCAACACTACGATTCAGGTGGTTGATATACTGGAAACCGTACAGGCTTCCATCAACTGGATCTCAAACAATCCGGCTCCTGATCTTATTTTCATGGACATCCAGTTGGATGACGGAGTGTGCTTTGAAATTTTCGAATCCGTGGAAATAACCACTCCCGTAATATTCACCACGGCATACGATCAGTATGCAATCAAAGCCTTCAAGGTAAACAGTGTGGATTACCTGCTGAAGCCGGTGAGTCAGGAGGACCTTACCGCCGCACTTACTAAATATGATCAATTATATTCAGGTTCCGATAAGCAGAATGAAAAGATTAATCTTCTTTACAATCAGCTGGTGAAGAAAAATTATAAATCCAGGTTTTTCGTTAAGATAGGTTCTCATTTTCACACAGTATCCACAAATGATATCGCCTGTTTCTTTATCAGGGAACGTAGTACTTTTATCAAAACCAGGGTAGGTAAAAATCTTGCTATTGACTTTTCTCTGGATCAGGTGCAGAAATTAGTAGATCCGGATCAGTTTTTCAGGATCAATAGAAATTATATGATCAATCTGGACTCCATTGCCGATATTATCAACTATTCGACCAACCGCCTTAAGATCAAGCTGCGTAATTTCGAACATCTGGAAGATCTGATCGTAAGCAGGGATAAAACAGGTGATTTTAAGCTCTGGCTGGACAGGTAACCGGCATTTTCACATAGTTAACCTATTGAATAAACTGGTGGAACTCAAAATCCAATATGAAGATAAGTATACACCCTATCCCGATTTAAGAACGCTGCAGGTATGATTTTTTTTTGAATAGAAGGATCCCTAATTAATCTCATGGAGGTGTGTGTGGTTTCCGGGGCAGGCATCGTATATTAGTTTCTTCACCTTTTTCGGATCCGTGATTATATCGTAAAACTTATCGTAAAAGTTCAAGGTGGATTTTTTTACAGGTTCACTTAAATAAGGGAAATCACGATACAGGTTATAGATATCCTCCTTATGATCAATAAAAATCTGAATTGTTTTCTCATACTCTCCCTTCTGCCTGCAATAACCCCTGAATAGTCGTTGTCGTACGCTTGTAATTGGGAGGTTGGGTGGCGCTGCTGCGTAGGTCGTATTGATTGCCCCACAGAAATCAAAATCATATGGGATTGGTATCGGCAGTCCGGAACCTATGGTGATTAATTTTACATTATGCATCAACGGCTTTCCTACATTCCAATCCACATTACTTATCATGAACTGAAAAACAGTGAAAAGATCAACCGATGGATGATCACACATATCGTGCACGGTCAACAGAATTTCAGTTTCCTGCCCACCCAGTCGTTCGGCAAGGTCATCGATATCTTCAATTAAAAATCCGTAATTGTCGGCTCTGGGATTATCTTTCCCCTGATCCTTGTATTGCATATGGGTGAGTCTTACGCGTAAACTGGTATCCGTCAGTATATTATAAATTTTATAGATCAGATATTCGTGGAATACATATTCCTGATAACGCTCCATATCACGGCAAAAAGTGACCAGTTTCAATTTATTCTGTCCTTCAAAAACAGTTCCCTGTACATCTTTTTTAATAAAATTTAAATAAAGAGGTGGGAAGTCGCATAAGGAAACTCGTCTGGAAAATCCCCGTGCCCGTACTTTTATTTCAAAGGTTTCAATACCACCATTTGTCCCCGAGAGTATTAATTGAGCGGAGTTGTATTCAGGTGTTTCATCTGCTTTATTGGCAATGAGGGATTTAAAATCCGCTTCAATAGTCAATTCAAGAGGATCATCCGACGCAAACAGCGGATGATATTCAGCACCAGGGGATGCGTTGTCGGCGTCCTGGGCATAAAGTTGAAATGTGGAGAGAAACATCCATATAATAAACAACAGGATTATTTTCCCGGATGTTGCTCCCTGATAATCTGCTGATCCAATCCAATTCTTTTGGTAGTGTGCTTGGATTTTGTCCCTGATTAAGTACATTGGTTCGGACTTTAATAATTGAAAATAAGAATTCTGATACTGAAAGTAAAGTATCGTTGAAAAATTATGTATCTGCTTATCCGGATAAAAAGGGCTTTAATGTCGTTATATTTTTTTTTTGGATTTTTAATTAAATACATTTATCCAGAAAAGAGCGGCTGTCTAATGTGATTTAACCGGAGAATGCGATTTATCTTGAGAAAATCTAAAATGTATTGTCGTGCAAATACTACCAGAATTAATAGAATTTTATGAGGAATCTTTTTTATTCATTATCCAATAAGGATCTAATTGGTGTTTTTTTAGGTTGCCTGCTTTTTCTGCACCCGCCGTGCAGTACCGCACAGAAAAATAGAAACAGCAATAAGGTAAAGCAGGAATTTGATTCATTAAAAAACCTTCCCATGCCCGGAATTAATTTCAGGAGCATCGGCCCGGCTGTTACCGGTGGACGTGTGGTCGATTTCGCTGTGAATCCGGATAATCCGAGCGAATATTATGTGGCGGTCGGGCATGGTTCCCTGTGGAAGACGGTAAACCATGGGATTACCTTTCATCCGGTATTTGACGATCAGAAATCACATTCCATTGGTGTGGTTGAGATGGATCCTTCCAATTCCAATGTAATCTGGGTGGGCACAGGTGAAAATGACAACCAGAACAATGTGATCTACGGCGATGGGATCTATAAAAGTGAGGATGGAGGTAAAAACTGGAATCACATGGGTTTAAAGGAGGCCTCGCACATTGGAGATATTGTGATCGATCCGGGAAATTCAACCCATGTTTACGTGGCCGCATATGGATCTTCCAGGAATCCGGGCGGTGACCGGGGAATTTATAAATCAATTGATGGGGGGAATACCTGGGAACGTGTTCTGTATATCAGCGAATATACAGGATTTTATGAATTGCATATGGATCCAAGATATTCAAATATTCTTTACGCCGTAGCACATCAGCGAATGCGTAATTTATACACAGGAATCAGTGGCGGACCGGAATCCGCCATTTACCGGAGTATGGATGGTGGATCAAGCTGGAAGAAACTTTCACAAGGCCTCCCTTCGGATCATCTGGGACGTATCGGATTGGCCATATCACCGGTTAATCCCGATTTATTATATGCCATTATCGAAGCGGAGACAGATGCAGGTTTTTACAAGAGTACCGACCGGGGTGCCAGCTGGACCAAGGAGAGCGATTATATATCTTCCTATTCGTTTTATTTTCAGAAATTATTCTGTGATACAAAAGATGAAAACCGGGTATACAGCATGGATGTTTTCCTGCAGGTGAGTACAGATGGTGGGAAATCCTGGTCAAACCTTGGGGAAAAGAACAAACATGTAGACAATCATACCTTATGGATCAATCCCACCGATAATCGCCACATGATTTCCGGATGTGATGGAGGGGTGTATGAAACTTACGATCAGGGGGCTAACTGGTCGTTCAAAAAGAATATGCCGATTACTGAAATTTACAAAATAACCACGGATAACGACCTGCCATTTTATAATGTATACATTGGGACACAGGATAATAATAGCCTGGGTGGGCCCTCACGAACCATCAATACGAGCGGCATTATGAACAGCGACTGGTATTTTACCTTATCAGGAGATGGATTTGAAACCCAGGTCGACTGGGAGAATCCGGATATAATCTATTCACAGGCACAGTATGGATATCTTATGCGGTTCAACAGGAGAACAGGTGAAAGGCTTTATATCAAGCCATATGATCTGGTGGATACCACCTACCGTTTCGATTGGGATGCCGCCCTGCTGATATCTCATCACGATCCCAGGAGATTGTATTTCGGAGGCAATAAAATATTAAAAACAGAAGACCGTGGCAATACCTGGAAGGAAATCAGTCCGGATCTTACAAGGGGCGTACCCTTGAACATGGATAAATTAATGGGCCGAAGCTGGAGCATTGATGAACTTGCCCGGAAGGGTACCATGGCACAGATTACGACAATTGCTGAATCACCCATAAACGAAAATATTCTTTTCGCTGGATCAGGTGATGGCTTGATCCATTTTTCGAGGGATGGAGGGGAAACCTGGCAAAGGTCTTCCTCAATTCCGGATCTACCCCGATACGCGCGGATTCATCAAATCGTGGCTTCCTGGCACGACGATAAGACCGCTTATGCGGCCTGCCATAATTTTACAGGGGGAGATTATCGTCCTTATATATACAAGACGGGCGATGGAGGGAATAGCTGGAAATCCATTAATGCCAATCTGCCGGAAGAAGGCAGTACCTTTTCCATAGCGGAAGATCATCATTCTCCCGGATTGCTATTTATTGGAACCAAGGCTGGCGTGTATTTTACAGTAGACGGTGGTAGCGATTGGATACCTTTTTCGAATGGGATGCCTTCAGTGATGGTGATGGACCTGGATATTCAACGGCGTGAAAATGACCTGGTTGTGTCCACCTTTGGTCGGGGAGTTTATATTCTGGATGATTATTCTCCCCTGCGATATCTTACCCCGGAAAATCTGAAGAAAGAGGCGGTAATCTTCCCTATCAAGGATGCGCTGATGTATATCGAAGCCTCTCCATTTGGATTCAGCGGCATAGGATTTCAGGGAGCGGATTTTTATTCTGCTCCCAATCCGGAAACAGGTGCCGTATTTAGTTATTACATCAGAGATGAACATAAATCAAAAAAGGAAATGAGAAGGGAACGTGAAAAGGAAAGACAAAAGAAAGAAGAGGACCTTGAATATCCCTCCTATAAGACGTTGAGAGAAGAAATGGAAGAAACAGATCCTTTTCTTTTGTTTACGATAACCGATGAACGTGGGAATACGATCCGGAAAATTAAAAAGGAAATTTCGAAAGGAATCAACCGGTTGGTCTGGGATTTCAGATATGCCCCTTTTAGTTCCGTTTCACTCCAAGCACCTGATCAATCTGTTCCCTGGGAAGACCCGGACCTCGGTTATATGGTGGTTCCAGGTACCTACAAGGTTTCGTTGAAAAAATTTGAAGGTGGAATGTTCAGCGAACTCGTTGCACCCCAATCTTTTGTTTGTATGCCATTGGTGTTGGATGATTCTGAAAAAGTGGATCCCGAAGCCCTGGATGAATTCAACCAGAAGGTTGCCCGGATAAGCAGGGCAATGCATTCGGCAGATGAATACCGTAAAGAGTTGAATCAGAAGATCCCCTATTTTAAAAAGGCAATAATCGATGCGGTGGAGGTTCCCGGAGAAACCTTTCAAAAAATTGTACAAATTGAAGATGAATTGATAAAGCTAAACCGGAATTTGAATGGAGATCCATTGAGAAGCCATTACGAAGGAGTCGCACCTACTTCCATCCGGGAAAGAATTGACATGATTACAAATTATCTCTGGAGTACCCGTTCTGCCCCGACCACTACTTTTCAACAGGCATATGAGATCGCAGCAGAACAATTCGGAGAACTACTGGAAACTCTCCGTCATATAGACAATGAAATAAAAGCACTGGATTCAGCACTTGATAGTTATAACGCGCAATTCACTCCGGGAAGAATCCCGGAATGGGAAAAATAAAATATCAGTTACAGGCTGAATTGATAGTCCGTAATTCTTAAAGGATGAGGGCATCCGGATTACCTCGTTTCCACCGGATTAAGGTCGTACCTGCCCAGATTTCTAAGCATTTGGATGTGGTTCATTACTGCAACTATAAAGTTCTTTTTAGAGTAATAGGGCAACCCGAATTCCTCCGCTGTCTTTCTGACTATGACAGAAAGCTTTTTATAATGTACATGACAGATATTTGGGAACAGGTGATGTTCGATCTGATAATTCAGACCACCGATAAACCAGGAAAATACCCTGCTTGTCGGAGAAAAATTAGTAGTGGTCAATAGCTGATGAACAGCCCAGTGATTATCCATATTGCCCTCTTTATCGGCTAAAGGGAAATTAACGTCCGGCATCACATGTGCGGATTGGAAGACACTGCCGAGGATGACGCCGCATACAAAGTGCATGCTCAGGAATCCGATTAAAATCCACCACCACGCAAAAGGTAACAGGATAAGGGGAAGGATAAGCGTATAGACATAGTAGAAGATCTTCCACAATGTTAATTCCACCATTAATTTTTTTAAATTGCCCTGCCGTTTGGTCAGTCCCATCTTACCGTATCGCATCAACTGAGTGAATTCCTTTGAAGAGATCCAGTAAAGAGTCATGATCCCATAAAAAAACCAGGCATAGATGTGCTGAAAACGGTGAATAGGGTATCTTTTTTTATGTGGGGTGAACCGGAGAGCACTGATGGTTGTTATATCTTCATCCATGCCTTCGATATTCGTATATGTATGATGGAGTACATTATGCTGCAATTTCCAGACCGTTGCATTACCCCCAATAAAATTTAAGGATACACCCAGGAAATGGTTAACCCATTTGTTTTTAGAATAGGCGCCATGATTTGCATCATGCATAACCGCTAATCCGATTCCCGACATCGCAACCCCCATCCAGATCCATAAAAGATAGAACAGCCAGGGATTGGTAACAAGCCCGGTGATCATCAGTGAATAGGGAAACAGGTAAAAAAGGAACATGAAAATCGTTTTAAACACCATGTTAAGATCGGCATGATGACTGAGTTTATTTTCTGTGAAATAATCCTTAACCCGCTTCCTGAGGATCGTATTGAAATCTTTGTTTGGTTCTTTCGGGAATTTGACTTTGGTTAGGCTCATGCAATATTTTTGAATGACAATTCTGCAAAGATACACAATAAATAATTTTATCGGTGCTTTTGTTAAAAGGTTCAGATAGAATTGGAAAGAGCGCTACCGGAAGGTCTTCCCGGATAGGTTTTTAAGTCCAGAGATAGGTGTACAGGGAATGTTTAACAAGTCGTATCTCAGTTATTTATATAATGATCTTGAGATTTTATGCCATGGAATATTATTTTTATAATATGTTCGATTAATTTACCTTATCCTCCAATAAAAATCCGGTTATTATGGATAATAAAATATATCT
>Ga0209536_100005054_pt1 | contig 20646 bp, 12 predicted proteins | sample DeeMarSeWOR28_12_FD_187461 | JGI IMG/M metagenome (GOLD analysis project Ga0209536, IMG submission 187461) | Marine sediment microbial communities from White Oak River estuary, North Carolina - WOR-2-8_12 (SPAdes) (version 2) | ecosystem: Environmental > Aquatic > Marine > Intertidal zone >... | reverse complement strand
AAGTTCAAACTGCGCGCCCGACATGGAGGCAACATCCGCATCCCCGGTGGCATCAACCGTCACTTTCGACAGGATCCTTAGCTGCCCGGATTTGCTCTCGACGATAATCCCCGACAACCTGTTCTCTTTCATTATCACGCCGCTGCAGAGCGAATGCAGATAAAGCTTCACCCCGGACCCGCTTACCATAGCAAGCAAAGTTGATTTCAGCTGTTCAGGATCAAAAGCAATATGCGGTTGCGAAAAAAGCTCTCCCCTCACACAGGCATTGTTTTCTTCAAGCCGCCCGATAACTTCACCGAATATCGGCGACATGATCAGGTCCCCGCTTGTATCTTTTGATACCATGAAGGGATTAACAAGGGCAGCCGTAGCCATTCCACCGAGAAAACCGTAACGCTCGACAAGAAGAGTTTTGGCCCCCTCGCGAGCAGATGAGACGGCCGCGGCAAACCCCGCCGGACCGCCACCGACAACAAGGACATCTGAATTAAGCACCTTCGGACCCTTTATCATCAAATGCCCTTTTTCATCCTTTCCTTCTTCACGAACTTGTTCCTGCGCTTCAACTTGGCGAGAAAGCTCTTCAGGCTGCTTCTTTTAGTCAAATAAGTGCGCTTCTTGAGTATGTTGTGCCGAGCGTTGAGGTGGACTTTTTCCTTCCTGGAAAAAGAAACTTTTGCCAGGCATTCCGCCGGCAAACTAAGCGCATAAATCACTATTAACAAATAAGACAGTCTTCTGAGCATGTTTAAAATTATATCACAACTCGCTAACTCGTTAACCCGTTAACTCGCTAACAACTGACATTAACATCCACTTCAAATATCCTCGGCCAGGGAAGTGAAATGTCGACCCGCGGTCGTTTTTGCCTGAGGTCTCTGAAATGCTTGTCAATGAAAGAACCGGCCATCTGATCCAGTTCTTTTTTCACCACCCACTCAACGGCATGAAGCTTATCCCTAAGGTCGCTAGCGGAAACATCGCGCTTATACAAATCTTCGGAGATTCTTCCCCTGAGCAATCCCTGATAAAGATAATCATCAATGATCCTCTCCAGAAAGTAAAGCCTGCTTTTAACCTTCCAGCCGTCCGCCTCCGAATTGCGCAAGAACAAATTAAGAAAGGAATGAGCGAGGGCGGCCCCGATGGAATTTGAAGACGTGTTCCAGGCCGAAACAGCCGAGATCTTGTGGATATCAGCTCCCGAAAGCAGAGCTTCCATGAAAAGCGGATCGAAACCGTTAACGTAGTTCAGATCGACAACGGAAACCTGCTTTCCGGCATCCGACGCTTTCCGGATGGCTTCGACAAACCCTGAATAATCCCTTGTTTTCGCGACCGCCCCCTCCAGAAAGAGATCGTGCTGTTTCCCGACAGGGCAGTTAATGAACAGCAGAAGATCCGCTTCATCATCGGCATTGACCCTCGTCGCCTCAATTGCGTCAATGTGGCCGTCGATCGAGTCTTCGAGGGGAACGTCCTCATACGTGGAAACCTCACCCAACCACTCATCATTCGAAGCAATTATCTTTACCTTGGGGCAGTAATCGCCGATGAGAGCCCTGCCAACAAGCATCATCCCAAGCTCATCTGCACCGCAAATCAGTTTAACCCTGTCAGCAAGCTTTTTCTCGTCAATAATCGACTCCAGCAGGCGCTTTTCTTTTTTGTGAAGACCATGCCTCACAGCGTCATCCTCGCCTATTACCAGGTACTGCGCTGTTCCATCCGACAAAAGCTTGAGCGCCATCAGGTTAACTTCATGATTCCGTTTTCTTATCGCCATATAGCACTTGAGCTGCTCCTGCGGAAGGCTTTTCTCAAGGCGGCCAAGGTCAACCCTGTCGTCCAGGAGATCAAAAGTTTCTACCTTGTCCAAAAGCTGGGAATACTTGAATATTTTTTTCCAGTCATTTTCATCCATATCAGGCGGAGCCATGGATGAAGACTTCATGATCAACGTAAAGAGCGCTAGCTGAAGATCTGGGTTTTTCTCTTTCAGGGCGGCAAGCGACTGGAGTCTGCGCCGGGTGTTTTCGGTCGTCTCCTCGCTTCTCCTCGAAGCGACCAATCCGCCAAAAGCTATCATCTCCACAGAAATCACAGCTAAAGATGCCCGCGGGACAACCTCCTTAAGCCATTCAATGACCTTTTCGCAATCCCCGGCACAATTGAAATGACCGAGAAATTCCTTCGGAGGCACCAGGAGTTCCGCGCCCGCGATCGCCGCGAGCTTCTGGGGAAGTTTTAAATTGCACGGCCTGTCATCAAGCGGAACGTAAACGATTTTTGTCATGGTTCTCCTTTAACCAAGATCGTCGATCGCCACCCTGTAGGCTTGAGTCGCTTTCTTTAATGAACTCGCGGTCTTTCCTGTGACAACGGCACCTATCATCAAGCCCTTTGCTCCGGTATCGGCGATGATCGGAACTTCGGAAGTTCTTATCGATTTCTGTGTCGGGACGATCACCGGAACGCCCGAAGAGATCGCCATGGAAATATATCCCTGGAGGTCGGAAATGATCAGATCTTTCCCGTAATCGGAAGTCGAGACAATGGCCGCCTCAACGCCGTCCACGCCAAGATCCTTCGCTCCCATCAAATCATCCATAGCGTAATCTTTCTCAAGAGCAACAACCCTGCCGAACTCCTTCATATCCGCCATCCACTTCGGAAGGAATTTCAACTTTATGTCAAAAAAGTCGATTCCCATCGTCTTAAGATCGGCCATTTCTTCTTTTGTTGGAAGGATCTTGTCCCCCGGAACGATCCCGACCGGAACGTCGGAAACATCAAGAATATCCTTAAGCACCGCTCTTTCCTCCGAAAGATTCCCGAACTTGGTCCCGGACGCAGCATGCTCTATGTTGAGATGGACCTTTATAGCGTCAGCCCCGCCATCCACCGCCGCCTTTGCGAGCTCGGCAGAATTCGAAGGCAGGCTTACAATCAGCGTCAATTTATTCCTGTCCAGGGCTTCCGTTAATTTACTCATATATGATAACTCCTCCCTATCTTCTGCCGGATAGTATAACCACCGGTTCGGTCTTCGGCATCTGCTTCAGTTCAAGCGCGGCAAGCGCGATTATATGCTCTTTTTCGGTAAGGTCAGACAGGTCAAGAATCCTGCTCCCGTGCATCACAAATACTTTCGGCGTCTCAGCGCCGGCATCTCCGTACCTGAGTTGTCCGTCAAGCAGGCTATTCAGGTCTTCACGGAATTTTTCTCCGGTGGACCGCTTGAGCATCGCGTCTGTGCATTGGAGCCTGATTACTCCCCTCCTGTCAACCACCCTTACCGCTTTCCTGCTTTTCCTTATCAGGCCAAACAAGTGACTGTCGCGGATCTCGCCCTCAAAAACCGAGAGCCCAGGAGTCTCCGCCAATAGTTTAACATTATCTTTTTCAACTTTCATCGATCTTGATGCAATATCCCTGCGCCGTCCCGCGTTAACCTCGCCGGGACCGCCCTGTTTTTTCATTTCGGTCGCGCCGAAAGCCGAGGCCGTAACAACGTTCTTTTTGAGATCAACCTCCACATGAACATCAATGGAGTCTTCAACCGCGCCCATCCGAAGGAGTTTTTCTTCAGCTTCCCGCCTGATCCGGAGTATGTCTTCTTCAGAAGGTTCAATCACGGACCGCTCAACCGTTTCGTGAAGAAGAGCAATGGCCACGCCTATGGCGGACAAAATGGCGTTGTTCTCCGCTATCTTATAATCCAGTTTCATTTTATCCGCGACACACGGAACTATCGTCGAAGCGCCGCCGCCGCCGCCGATCAGAACCAGACCGGTCCGATCAAGCTTATATTCTTTTATCAACCCCTCTATTGTCGAAACAAAGGCCTCAGATGAAACATCAAGAATGTCTTTGGCCAGGCGCTTTACGTCTGGATGAACGGAACCGTTTCTTCCCTTCGCATAATCTCCATCCGGGATCAGCCCCAGGGCATTTGCGGCGCAAGTGACCGTTATCGCGTATCTCGAGCCGTCCGGCGCTTCAAGGCAAACATAATCTGAGGGATCGCCGGGCTTTGGGGAGAAACTCACGACTTTTGAATCCCTGATCCCGGCCCCTTCGGAAAAACAGGAGTAAGGAAGTCCCGCAATATGCGCGCTCCTTGGGCCGACACCGGAAATCTTATCCCCGCTCATCCTCGGCATCGATCCCCCGGCAAGCCCCAATGTTCTGACATCAAGGGTTTTCAGGTAAAGCCTGCGCCCTCCGACACGGGCGCTCCGCACAAGCGCCCTGCCGTTTCTTATCACCGTTATGTCAGTGCTCGTCCCGCCAACCTCAATGAAGATGCCGTCAGAGACACATTCGTACATGAGAGCAGCGGCAACTCCAGCGGCCGGCCCGGAAAGTATTGTCTGGATCGGCCTTTTCCTGACCCCGGCCATGTCAATTACTCCGCCGTCATTTCTCATCACCATAAGCTTTGCCGTTATACCGGAATCCTTAACCGCTTTCTCCGTCATGTCCGCAGCTTCAAGCATTTTCGGAAGAACGGAAGCATTGACAACAGATGTCCGCGTTCTGGCCTTAAGACCGTACAATCCCGAAATTTCATGAGTTCCGCAGGCCGGAATCCCCTTCGCTCTGGCCTGATCAATAATATTTTTCTCCCACGCGGGGTCATCCACCGAAAAAGCCCCGGCAGCCACCAGAGCCTGAGCCCCATTCTTTACAAGGTCATCAATTCCCGTTTTGGAACCATCGATAATTCCCACCTTAGCCAGATCTCCCTCTAAAAGTGCGTTGGTGGCCTGAGTGGTGCTGTGGGCGATAAATTTTACATCGGAAGGCTTGATCGCGGGGTTTCTAAGCAATTTATGGAGAGACTCAACGATTCCGGCAGCCACGCCTTCCGTTGCGCAGTGCGTTGTAGGAACAACCGAATGCCCCAGGACCTTGTGCGTTCCGCCGTCAACGGCAACCGCATGAGTAAAGGTGCCTCCGACATCAATGCCGATTCTTATACGCGAGGTCATTTCTTATGCCTGTCCCTCTCGCTGTAAACACAGCCGCAGTATTTTTGGCGGTAAAGATTCATCCCCTTTGATATTTTTATGCTCTCCTGATAGCCTGAGCGGAAATCTTTATACAGAAACGGGATTCCAACTTTCCTCGAAACAATCGAACCGGCCTCATGAAGAAGATCATGCTTCTGATACGGGGAGAGCAAAAGCGTCGTGGTGAACGCGTCAAATTTTTTCTCCTTCGCGTACTGAGCCGCGACATGCAATCTCAACTCAAAGCAGTAAAGGCAGCGCTTGTCTCCCTTCTTAAAAATAATGTCAAAGAAGTTTTCAATATCGTAATTGTCGAGATAGACCATGGGAAGGTCCTTTTCAAGAGAGTAGAGCCTCATTGTCATCAGGCGTCTGTCATATTCGGTGAACGGATGAATGTTGGGATTATAAAAGAAGCCGGTTACATCGTGACCGTCCTTGAGCAGTTCCGGGTGCACATAAGTGGTACACGGAGCGCAGCAGGTATGAAGAAGAACCTTCTTGCCTTTAGCGGATTTTTTCGGCATTTGTAATTTTAAATTATTCCCAGTTCCTTAAGGGCTTTCTTTATTTCCTCTTTTTCCTTTGGAGTCGCCTCAACAAGAGGAAGTCTCGGTTTGCCCACCTTGAAGCCGGCCATCTCAAGCGCGGCTTTTATCGGAATAGGATTGGTAGTGACAAATAATCCTTTATAAAGCGGCTCCAGCTTGGCGTTAATTTCCGCCGCCCGCTTTAAGTTCCCCGATGCCTGCGCCTCAACCATTTCTTTGACCATTTTGCCGGCCACATGAGTAACCACGCTAATTACGCCATGCCCGCCCCTTTCCATTATCGGGATGGTCAGATTATCATCCCCGCTGTATATCAGAAAATCCTTTGGTGTGATTTCGCGGATCTTCTTTACCTGATCAAGGTTCCCGCTGGCTTCCTTAATTGCAACATAGTTCTTTATCTCGGAAAGCCTCTTCACCGTCTCCGGCTCCATATTTCTTGAGCTCCTGCCGGGAATGTTGTAAATGATCAGCGGAAGCTTTGTCGATTCGGCAACAGTCTTGAAATGCTGAAAGAGCCCTTCCTGCGGCGGCTTATTGTAATAAGGAACAACGATCATCGCGCCGTCGCAGCCTATCTTTTCCGCTTCTTTCGTTGACTTGATCGTCGTGGCCGTGGAATTCGAGCCCGTTCCGGCAATTACGACTGCTTTGCCCTTCACTGCTTTGACGATCACCTTATAAAGTTCGTACTCCTCCTCATGAGTCAAAGTCGGAGATTCTCCTGTTGTGCCGTGGACGACAAGGCCGTCCGAGCCGTTCTCTGCCAGATGCTTGGCCAGCTTTGACGCCAGATCATAGTCGATAGAAAGATCCTCCTTGAACGGAGTCACCATCGCCGTTAATACTCTTCCGAAATCCTTCATTCCTTACCACCCTCCATCTTAAAAGCTTTCTTGAGCTCCTTGATCTTGTCTCTGAGCGCCGCGGCGCGTTCAAACTCCAGTTCTGTCGCGGCAATTCTCATTTCTTCTTCAAGTCCCCGAACAAGTTCGGGAACCTCATCCTGAGGAATAAATTCCTTTAACTCTTTTATTTCCTTCAGTTTGGATCCCCTGATCTGCTCCGTGATATCCTTGATTTCCTTAACGATCGTTCTGGGAATTATACCGTGTTTCTTGTTGAATTCCAATTGCAAATTCCGTCGGCGATTTGTCTCTGAAAGGGCTCTTTTCATCGAATCCGTCATCTTTTCCGCGTAAAGGAGCACCAATCCGTTGACATTCCTTGCCGCGCGGCCGATTGTCTGAATAAGCGAGGTCTCGGCTCTCAGAAATCCTTCCTTGTCAGCATCAAGTATGGCAACGAGCGAGACCTCCGGAAGATCCAACCCTTCCCTTAGAAGATTTATTCCGACCAGGACATCAAACTCACCCATTCGGAGCCCTCTGAGAATTTCGATCCTGTCTAGAGTATCAATATCGGAATGGAGGTACCTTACAAGGACCCCCTGCTCATCAAGATACTGCGCAAGCTCTTCTGCCATTTTCTTCGTCAACGTGGTGACAAGGACCCTTTCTTTCTTCTCAACTCTCCGCCTGATTTCCTTCAGCAGATCGTCCACCTGTCCCTTTTGAGGCCGCACTATGACTTCCGGATCCACCAGCCCCGTCGGCCTGATTATCTGCTCCACAACTTCTTTGCTGTGCTTCAGCTCATATTGTCCGGGCGTAGCGGAAACGCAAAGAGTGCGATTGATCTTTTTTTCGAACTCCTCAAACTTCAGCGGTCTGTTGTCCAGAGCGGACGGCAGTCTGAAACCGAAATCTATGAGCGTCTGCTTCCTGGCCTTGTCTCCCTCATACATGGCGCGAACCTGAGGAATTGTCACGTGAGACTCATCAACGAACAGAAGAAAGTCATCGGGAAAATAGTCCAGAAGCGTTCCGGGAGGTTCCCCGGGCGATCTCCCGTCCAGGTGCCTCGAGTAATTTTCGATCCCCGGACAGTACCCCATCTCTCTGATCATTTCCAGGTCATACTTAGTTCTTGTTTCAAGCCGCTGGGCTTCCACAAGCTTGTTTTTCTTCCTGAGCTCTTCAAGCCGCGGAGCAAGCTCCTTTTCAATAGATTCAATTGCTGTTCCAAGTCTCCCCTCAAAAGTCACATAATGAGTCGCAGGATATATTGCAACAGTATCCTTGCGCTGGATTATCTCCCCGGTAACCGGATCAACCTCAAGAATTCGTTCGATTTCATCCCCGATGAATTCGATTTTATAAATATTCTTTTCATAAGAAGGCATGACTTCGACGACATCGCCCTTTACCCTGAATTTCCCGCGGCTGAGCTCATAGTCATTTCTCTCGTATTTAACCGATACGAGCTTCTTCAAAATTTCGTCGCGGTCGACTTTCTGGCCAACCTTCACCATCAGCATTGCCTCAAGATAATCGGATGGAGTCCCAAGGCCGTAAATGCAGGAAACCGAAGCAACTATCACAACATCCTTTCGCTCAAAAAGAGCCATGGTTGCCGAGTGTCTCAACCTGTCAATTTCCTGATTTATCGAAGCATCCTTCTCGATATACAGATCTGTGTGTGGAACATAAGCCTCCGGCTGATAGTAATCATAATAGCTGACAAAATATTCTACGGCATTTTCGGGGAAGAACGATCTGAATTCCTGGCAGAGCTGCGCGGCAAGCGTCTTGTTGTGAGAAATTACTAGAGCGGGCTTTTGAACCTGCTCAATGACATTGGCCATTGTAAAGGTCTTGCCAGAACCCGTGACTCCGAGAAGCGTCTGGTATTTCTTACCGCTTTTTATCCCCGAGACCAGCTCCTCGATGGCTTTCGGCTGGTCCCCGGCAGGTTTGAAGTTTGAAACTAGCTTAAATTGGCTCACAGGAAGAAATTATATCACCTTCATTTTCACTAGTAAAACGTGGGATTTTTAGCGTGATTCTTCGATAAATAGTTGGTGATAAATTCATGCCAGGTTTCAGAGGCCCGGTCGATCAAATTACGGGAATAAGAATGCGTTTCTCCCCCCATCCCACGCTCTCAGTGGGGGGCAACGGCAGTGGGGGATCGAGAACAGGAGATTTCCCCGCCAAGGGAGACCTCGCGTTAGCACAGGTAAAGTCAATTCTTCTGCAAAAAATCTTTCAATACAGGCCAAAACTGGATCAAAGTTTAGTGTTCAGTTCTCTGAATCTGATGTACAAAACATCAGAAAAAGGCATGCTGCCCGGAAAGGAAGCTTACAGGCCATACGCAATTGACCTGGCATATCTCCTTGCCGAATGGCAGGTCGGTGAATACGCGATAGCCGCAGGTATTCTCTATGACATACCCGCGAACAAGATATTGGAAGCTCTTGGAGATAACGGGAAAAAGGTCAATAACCTTATCGCAAGATCGAAGCTCTTAGACGGCATTTCTTTCGACCCAAAGAAGGGCAAAGATCAGCAGGACAACTGCATACTTTCCATGATTCTCTCAGAACCCGACCTCGAGGCGCACCTGCTCTCATCCGCCAGGACCTTTCAGATGATGCGTTCCGGAATGTTCAAGCCGCTCGAAGAAGAAATCATCGCTACCAGAGCATTTAACATTGTCTCGAGATTCCTTATTAATATCGGCTACGAAGAGGCGGGAAGAGACCTGATGGACACGGCATTCTTTTTCTTGAATCCGGAACGGTATAAACAGACCGCAAAATTCATAAGGTCCCAGTTAGGAAAAAGCCGGATGGGCGCGCTTAAGGAAGCACAGGACATCATTCGCAGAACGGTCATTGCTCTGGCCAAAAAAGGAATTTTCGCCTCTTTCGAACCAAGAATCAAAAGCACTATTAGCACAGATGCAAAGATCGAGCTCCTAACGGAAAGAGAGGTTCAGGACGTTCTCGGGCTCAGGCTAGTAATAGACGAGACCAGGCTGGAAAAATACATGAAAGTTTTCCAGCACGAGGATCACAAAGAAGCCCGGGACTACATATGTTACGACGCCTTTCAGCTTCTGATCTCAACACTCAAAGACCGCGGGTGGGAAGAAGACAAAAAGGGCAGAGTAGATTACATTGCCGCGCCCAAGGATAACAAATACAGGTCAATACACACTAAATTCATGAAGGGTCCCCGCTACATAGAGGTCCAGATTCGGACAAGAGAAATGGATGAGATCGCAAAAAGAGGCTCCGCTTCCCATGCGTTGGTATACAAGAAACTCAAGCTCCACGACGCCCCGGACATTGATTTCACCGATCCCTCCGCCGTTCAGAGATTTCGGGCGCTGAGGGAAGGAATGCTCGACGAGGGCAGGATCTACGCAAGAACTGAAGACGGAAAGATCGTCAAGGTCTCCACCGGCAAAAGAGATTCCAAACCGACAGTCCTTGATTTCGCTTTCGCGACAGGCCGCGGCCTCAAGCTTGCGGCGGCACAGATCCAACTCGAAGACGGAAACTGGAAAGACATCGTCATTTCTGATGAACTGCCCGAAGGCGCGACAATCAGAATCGTTACCACAAAAAAAGAAATCACCACAAAAGGCAGAAAAGATTTCGCGAACACGCCTCTGGCAAGGGCGGCCCTGGAGGAACACTTTGAGGACGGGGAAAGCAACGCGGACAACCTGATCCGGAACGGGCGCGACCTGTTCAAGCAAAATATCTCGAGGTTCACTGTTTCTAGGTCAAACGTTCTCGGCGGGATTCTCGGCAGACTAAAGGAAAGAAAACTGAAAATTCATGTGCTCTATTCTTCCGAAGCCATCGCTCAGAGAATGGGGCTCAAAACCAAAGAAGACCTTTTCATGAGGATCGCGCGCTCAAAGGGGGACAGCTCCATTGCTCAGGAAATCGAGAGCGTGCTGCGCGAATTTCACGTTGTGGCAGGATTCAGAGACCTGGAGATTGAACATGGCACGAAGGCAAATCTCTGGCTGATATTACGGGACAAGGCCGGCGTTTTCGCGGAAGTCACAAAACTTTTTCAAAAAAACATGATCAACATGGAAAGCGTAAGACTGGAACGGTTAAGCAAGGATGTCGACGAGGGATCTCTTTTCATGCATTGCGAAATATCTTATAAATCAGTCGAACAGTTCTGGTCTCTGCTTAACAATCTCCAAGACCTTTATGAGGGGATAACCCCGTTATCCTTCAGGTTCAATGAGAAACCCATTTCTGTCGATTTCAAGATCAAGAAGGATAAGATCGGGATAGCGGCAGAGATATCAAAGATGGTCACTTCGGTCGGAGCAAACATCATAAACGTTGACATCGGCCCGCTGGAAACGGGTAGCCTCAAAATAGAAATACCCCTCGGCAGAAAGGAAAAGATGATCGCGAAACTTCGGAAAGCATTCCAGGACCTTGAACGGAGAAGAGTTATCAGCGGCTATGACATTTGGAGATAATCAAAGGAGCGATAAAACAAGTTTTCTCAGGCTGCTCTTTCCGGAATCGTTCCGTATGACTTTGTCCGCAATTCTCAGGTAATCCTTTTCCGGCTTCTGAGCCTTGATCCTCCGCTCGGCCTTCTCCCTGCTCATCCCCTTTTTCACCAGCCTGTTCAATCGTTTTTTCTTGTCGGCAAGAACCACCCAGACCTCATCGACGATGGGAATAAGCCCGATTTCCCGCAGCACCGCTGCATTAATTATTATCGGCTTTCCGCTTTCTGCTTTCCGCTTTCCGCTTTCCTTAACAATCTCATCCTTCATCCGCGAATGCATTATCTTATTAAGTTTCTTTAGCAGCCTCGGATTGCCAAAAACGATCTCTCCGAGCTTTTTCCGGTTTACTTTCCCTCCCTGCTGGAGGACCCTTGAACCGAATGTTTTTACGAGCTCCTTCCAAAGATCGGACTGTGGAACGAGGAGTTTGTGGCCGACCTGGTCAGCGTCAATTATGTGCGCCCGCCTGCTCAGAATCCTGCAAACCTCATTCTTCCCTGCCGCAATCGGGCCGGTCAACCCAATTATTCTCAACTTTGATCTTTTCATAACCAATTAAAACCTGTAACCGAACTTTAGGGAATATATCCAATTAATCTGAATATCACTCACAGACGCCTCACCATTGCCGTCCGTTTGAAGAAGTTCCGCGTTCTTAGTGAACAAATAAAACGGCTCTCCAACAGCGGTACATGTAACATCCCAGTTATCCTTTGCGAGATAAAGATCGTAGCTCACGAGTTTCATAAAATCAAGAAGCTGTCCCTCGTATATGGAAAGGAAACACGCGTGGTTCTCCGAAACATCTGCCCCTACTTCATAGCCGAAAAGATTAAGGCCTAATCCGAGGGTATTCGAGGCCGGAATTGCCGGGAACTGATCCAGCATGGCGTTTATGTCATCCTCCTGCTGCTGGTCGGTGGCCCCGGATATCGTGGGCCTGAGGAGCCACTCGGTCTCTCCCCTGATAATTAAGGGTAAACCAAAGAGAGAAGACTCTAATCCGAACTTGAGAAACGTAAGATCGCTGATCGTAAGATCTTCATAAAAAATGTCCGAAAAATATCTTTCATAATCGATCGCGAAAAAGAACGGCTTTTTTATCGCTAGCCCCAATCTGCCTTTTTTCGGGAGGTTGATAGTGAATTTATCGGGAAGCGAGAACCCGTCATCAACCGACTGCGGCGTGGGGGCAAGCGGATTCCACACTTCCGAGGAACCGACCTGGAAGTCGGGAGCATCCTCGTCCTTTACATAGGATTCGAAGGAGGAATACACGCCCTCGCCTCTGTAGACGAGGTTGGCTCCGCCGATGTTCTCATACACAAAACTCACGCTAACATCATTAAAAGGCTCCCAGATAAAGCCGAGGTCGACCCTCATGGCCGAAGCCGAGTATTCCCCCACCGCCATCCCCCGGTATATCTCCGATTCCGGCGAAAGGACCATTGTATATGTGGTATACCCCGCCTCACGAGTATAAAGCTTATCTGTCTCATCAAACCAGTCGGCGATGCTTGCCGGATCGCCCGTGTCAAAATCAGGAACATAATAAACCAGATTAGCAGAGTTGGTCGCCGTCCTTGTGGAATACGTATTGTTGAGAAGAATGTTGGAAGAAATGGGAATGGCATTTATCCCCCAGAGGATATTATCCAGGATAGTGCCGCCGAACGTCAGAACCATTTCCCTGCTGTCCGTAACCTCATTCTCAAGCTTAATGTCAGTAGAAACGGCAGCGTAAGAAGAGTTGCGGGTAAACTTGTCAAAAAGAGGATCCGCCGTTGAGTAAACTGAATACGTGGCGCGACCCGCGCTGTCAACGGTGAGGTCATCCGTTCCGGCTTCAACGGTGTGGCCGCGGATGTCTACAGAATTCCTGAATATCGCCGGGGCGTAGCCGCCCAGGTCCGCGGAAAACGAAGAGGGCCTCTTCCTTGAAACGCCGATAGCAAACATCCCGCCAAAGTTATAAGCGATCCCAAAGTCCGTAATTCCTCCGCCGCGTTCGTAATCGAACGCCATTTTTAAATCTCTTGATTTGAATTCGTTTGTCGGGGCGTCAGTCGGGTCATCCGTTAAGTAGAGTCCTGCCGTAAAATAATCCGCCGCGTTGCCCCCAAGACTGCCGAAATCTTCGTCGGAAGCGGAATAAGTAATGACGGACAGGGCGTCGGCCTGAGAACCGTAACCCACCGTTATTTCACATGTGGAAGACCTTGCGATCCCGGCCGGGTTGGCAAGGACAGAATTGATCCCTCCGGCTGAAGAAGAAAAGGAATTCTCGATCTTATAAGCGTCAACCGCTCCGTCAGACGTAAAACTGCTGTTAAAGCTTGGCTCCGCCGCAAGGCAGAATCCCGCAAAACCAACAAGAGAAACCCACAAAAAAATAAACACCCTCAGTGTTTTCATGGCTCGCAATTTATATCATAATCTCAAGAAAATTTCAAACAAATTGGTGCCGGACAGCTTGAAATGAAGGCTTATTTTTTTCGATATATATATGGAGGAACAACATGTCAAGATCCAGCAAAATTACTGTTCCCTTAACCAGGTTTTGCGTTAAAAAACACTGCAAACCGGAAAGGAAGACGGTTACACGCCATAAAAGCGGCGGGTCAACGACTTCTACTTTTGAGCAGCAACATTTCCCAAATTGCTGGATCGCCCAAAAGGAACTGGACATGAGTTTTTTGAGCAAAATTCAGGGCAAAAGCCCCTTTCTGGGTAAAGTAATAGATAATATCCTGGAAAATGCGCCTCAGGAAGAACACAACTTCAACACCTTCATGAATTTTCACCTGCTGCCTCTTACAAACAAGAGGAAGCCAAGTTTATTAAAGCTCGAACGACACATTCGCGAAATAAGCGACGGAGAACTCACTATGGCATCGCACGTTTTCATGGACAACACGCTCGAGATGCTCTTCGATAAAGGCCGCAGGACAATGGAGGAAATCGGCATCGTCATGATCGATCCCCAGAACGTCGAAACCTATAAAGATTGGGCAAGAAAAGACAGCTTTTCACACATGATAGCCGACCTGGAAGCGGGAACTTTATATTCATCTTCAAAGCAATTTTATGAGCACTGGGAATTGGTGCTGGACATGATGCTGTGCGGATTCAACTTATTGGAGGGTCTCGGAACACAGAGAAAGCTTAGACCGCGCTATATCGCCACATCATTTGTAACCGATGATCCAAAAAGCACTGTCCACGCAATGGCAAAATCGTCTCTCAATCTGAACAGGATGAGCCCCACAAAAGCTCAAACAGAAAGGCTCCTCCAAATAATGAAATCCATAGACAGAGATATCGTGACAAGCCTGCTGTAAAGTGAAATTTTCAGGATGTTTGACCGATAACTAAAGAGATAATGCCGGGAGAAAAGATTTATGATAGCAAGAGCAACAACAATATTTAGAAACAACATGCGAAGGGCCGGGTTCGGTAAAACGCTATCGGCAAATCATATGCAAGCCTTTCGCAATTCAACAAAAACCCTGGCAAAGTTAGATTTACACATTGACCATGGATCTCTAATAGAAATCCCCTCCCTGAAAATCGGCATAACAAGCGACCACGCAGGATGCAAACTCAAGGGAACGCTAACTGAAGCATTGACGGCGCTCAATTCGAACTTCATGGATTTTGGTCCGTTCGCCGCGCCCAAGGATAAGCTGGATTACCCGGCTTTCGCCGCCACCCCCCTTGATCTTGTAAGGTTCAACGAGCTTGACAGGGCAATACTGATCTGCGGAACAGGCATGGGAATGGAGATCATAGCAAATAAATTTCCTGACATAAGAGGCGCTCTGGCCGGACACCCAAAATCGATCGTTCTCGCGCGAAGACACAGCAATATCAATACAATCGCCTTCGGAGAATGGTCCAGCCAATCGTTAACATTAATTTACGACAATCTGCTCGCGTTTCTTCTCGGCAACTTCCTCTCCGAAGGTCCCAATTACGGAAGACGATTGGACGAAGTTGAAGTCATTTCCATGGCAGCTCGGGCCAACCCGCAAATCCCTCTTTACTCCAACTGCCAGTTAGACAAGGCGGTAGCTGAAAATCCGCATCTTACTCAGATCTGGGCATCGTCCGCGATGCATTTAATTTCTTCAGGGAAAACCCAAGAAGCAATCGAGTTGCTTGACAAATACATGAAAAAAGGGAAACTTGACCCGAACCGAAGGGAAAACCTGGAACAAATCAAGACGCTATTAGCCAAATTGGAAGTTTCACAAGGAAGTGAATTATTCAACCTGTTCATGATGGCGATAGATAACGAGCTCTCCGCGTAACCCCCCCCCCGTTTTTACTGGTTCTAACCTGAAATTTAATGTATAATTTCCCGATAAACAGATGGTGAGAAAGCCACGAATTAACATAATATTTTCTTTAATATTTCTTGTGCTGTTGTCGGGGCCCGCTCATGCGGTATTCGATCCAGACAGTTCCCCCGAAGCATTCGAATACATGCCGGGGGAAATTCTCATCATGCTCAAGCCGGAAGGCGGGACATTGAGCCTTTCAAGCAACAATGTATCAGTTTCCTCCCCCACTCTCGATGAACTCAATGAAAAATACAATGTCTACAAGATAGAGCCGCTGATAAAACCACCGGCTCCCCCATCGGGCAGAATGGGCACGTTCACGGCGCGGGAACTTCCGGGCATCATGAGGATTTATAAGGTTTCCTTCCCCGAAGAGTTCGCGGTCCTGCAGGTGGTAGCGGATTACAGCAACGACCCGAGCGTTGAATTCGCGGAACCGAACGGAATTTATGAACTAGCCATCACCCCGAATGACCCGAAATATATTTTTGACACGGTATACAACTCTCAGTGGGGCCCGCAGAAGATGAAATTAACGGAAATGGGCGCTCCGGACTCCGGCTGGAATTGGTCCCGGGGCGGGCACGAAGTTAAGGTCTGCATTCTGGATACCGGAGTTGACTACAACCATCCGGATATCAAGGATAACATATGGGTAAATCCGGGTGAGGATTACAACGGGGACGGCTACTTCGACTTCAGGCCAACGCTTGAAGGCGGAGACTTAAACGGAGTTGATGATGACGGCAACGGACACATCGATGACATAGCAGGATGGGATTTTGTGAGCGTTGGCGAAGGATCGGTAGCTCCGGGAGAAGACGCCGCGCCGAGGGACAACGACCCCATGGACGTCCATGGTCACGGCACCCACTGCAGCGGCATCGCGTCAGGCGTAACCGACAACGGCATCGGAATTGCCGGCGTCGGATGGAGCTGCAAGATAATGGCGGTAAGGATCGGCTGGAAAGCTCCCAACGGCCGCGGATACATGACATGGGAAGACATCATAGACGGAGTCTATTATGCCGCGAGCAACGAAGCGGATGTGCTGAGCATGAGCTTCGGAGGGAGTTCCGGCTCTGACGCAATGGCAGTCGCACTGGCTTATGCCCAGAGCAACGGGGTCACACTCATAGCCGCCGCGGGAAACACCGGACAGACAGGCCCTCACTATCCCGCCTATTACGGGAACGTCATGGCGGTAGCCGCCACGGACATCAATGATCTCAGGGCTTCCTTTTCAACATACGGATCCTGGGTTGATGTCGCAGCCCCCGGCAGTTACATTTACAGCAGTCTGCCAAACAACAGATATGCATCATGGAGCGGGACATCAATGGCATGTCCTCATGTAGCGGGACTCGCGGGATTAATTAAGCACCGATTTCCATCATACACTCCGACAAACATCAAGACCTTGATAATCAACTCATCTGACACGATCAGCACAAGCTGGGATCCCGGGATCAGAGTAAATGCTTATAATGCTCTTGCCCCGTCCGAATTCGGCTGCCCCATAATTCTAAGGGATATTGATTCCGGAAATTCATCCTATTCGAATTTCCCGGTAATTTCGGTCGAGGCCATCCCCGTTCTCGGGGAACCGGACCAGATGATGATATCCCTTGAAGCAAGCTTTGCCGGGGCGAGCTGGGAAGCTTATGAAAGCCCTGTTTTTTTCAGTGTGCTAACCGGCGACGGCGTGAAAAAAGTTTATTTCAAATCAAAGAAGGGCTCCGACGTATCAGATGTAGAAGAAGCTAGCATCATTCTGGATACAACTTCGCCCGAAGCAATTTCGATCTCTCTGGCGGACGTGACAAGCGGCAGTTCAAAGATAACAAACGAAAGAGTTGTTTCCGTTGAAGTTAGCGCATGGGATCTTCATCAGGTTGTTGACATGATGGTTTCAGAAGATGCTTCGTTCATCGGAACGGCATGGGAACCATACACTGAAAGTTTTGAAACAGAACTGGGCCCTTCCCTTGGGACCAAGGAGGTATACTTCAGGGTAAGGGATGTCGCGGGCAACATCAGCAATATTGCCAGCACTGAGATAGCATACAACCCCTGGGCACTGGAGATGAGCGGGATAAGTGTTTTCGACGGAACAAGCGGGGACCAAACATATTCCAATGACCGCGTGATCTCGGTTGAAGCATATGATGTTGTTGGTTCGTTCGAATCGCTTTCAATGGCCATCTCGGAAGAAAGCATCTCAAACGGGGCGTTGTGGATACCGTACTATAATCCAGCAAGTTTCGAGATTACTTCCCCCGGAGACGGCACAAAAAACATCTACTATCAATTGAAAGATGCTTTAAGAGGCTTCACAACGGAGGTCTATGCTGACAGTATAATCCTTGACACGACTCTTCCGGCAGTTGCCACCGCCGAACCTCCGAACACGGGGCTGAATGTTTCCATAAACCAGCGCATACGCATAGAATTCAATGATGTAATGATCACGGAAACCGTCACCGTTGCCGTTTATCCGGGCCTTACCCTCGGGAGCGCGGACTGGACAAACGGGAACAGGACGCTGACATACTACCCGCCCGATAAACTGGACTTCAACACTTCTTATGTCATAACGGTTGAGGGACAGGACAAGGCAACAAACTACCTGTCCCCATACGCATGGAACTTTACAACCGAACCGCCCTGCTCGATAACAGGCAGAATAACTTCTGATGAAACTCACGGCATTCCGGACATCAGCGTAGAGGTGTATATCGAAGGTGAATTCTTCGGAGTTGATACAACAGACTCCTCCGGAAACTACGACATTCAAAACCTGCCTGCAGGCAATTTTGTCGCGGAACCCGTCGTCCCGGGTTACGAGATAAAAACCTTTAGGGGGACCCTGACTTTTGGAGAAAACAAGGACAACGTTGATGTTGTTGTGTCACGCGAAGCCTGGCCGCAATTCCACTGCGACAGGTACAAGACTGGCGTATCACCGGATTCAACGATCAGTTCAAATCTCAAGCAGCAATGGAAATACGAAACGGGGGCGACAAATACCTTCGCGAACAGAAACGCTCCGGTAGCAGCCTACGGCAAGGTCTATATCGGCATGAGCGACGGCAAAATCTACTGTCTCAACGCAAACGATGGCAGTCTGGTTTGGAGCTACCAGGGATCCGGACAGATGATGATGACTCTCACCGTGGCTGACGGCTACGCGTACGCCTTCTCGGGCACCGGTCATCTCTATTGCTTCTACGCCGATACCGGAGTGCTTAAATGGCACAGATATTACGCTCGTGAATATTCAACATATAATTACCTGTGGTCGTCTCCAACTTTTGCCGGCGGAAATATATATGTATTCGGGAGAAACTCAAGACAAAATTATCTTTATTGTTTTAACGCTTATACTGGGGCGCTCAACTGGCGTGCATTGGCCAGGCCTACGTGGGGAGCGGTAACTGTAAAAGCAGGAACCATTTATCTTGCCGCTTATCAGCGTTCCCTTGACGCGTACGACTCAAAAGACGGAGCGCTCCTGTGGCGCATTGTACCGCCGACGTCGGGGTACTACTGGCGATCTTCCCCCGTCATTGCCGGAAACACGGCTTACATCGCGGGGAATGAGGGTTACACCTATTCAATAGACCTGGGCACTCAAACCTTCAACTGGAACACACAGGTGTCAACAGTAATGGACTGCTCTCCTTTATTGAAGGACAACAACTATTACTGCATACCGGGAACCGCATATTCGTCATTATATTCTCTTAACGCGTCCGACGGATCAATAAACTGGAGCAAGAGCATCCTTGGAACGGGCCGAGGCTCAGCCGCCTACGCTAACGGCCTGGTCTTTGCCCCCGGCGGAAAATACGTGAACGCGTTCGACGCGGAGACCGGCACATTGCTCTGGAGCTACGAGCACACAACCAATGTTTATTATTCGACTCCGGCTGTTGCCGATGGAATGCTCTTTATTGCGGATGTTGACGGGAACATCCTGGCATTCGGTGAAAACAAGCCGCCCAACAACCCTTCCGGGCTTGCTCAATACCATTTCGGCACAAGCACAACACTTCCCGCCGGAGGAGAAGCGAACTTCGGAAGAGTATTGCTGGAAATGGTGATTTCTGATCCGGACTTTCACGGAGTAATTTATCCCGAAATTGAAATTAAGCCTCTCTCTGTTCCCTTCGAAGGCACACCTAACGTCTCGGGTGAGTCATACGAACACACGACGCTCGAAGTAACCACGCTGGTTACCCTGGAAGGCCTGGCAAATCACACTGATTATCACTGGCAAGTCAGGGTAAAGGACGAGACCGGCGCGATAAGCGATTGGGTAACGTTCAACGGAGGAGACCACGCCTTTACGGTAAATGACACCACCTCTCCTGAGATCATTTCAACAGATCCGGTGCCGGGAGAAACCGCCGTATCAACATTCTCAAAGATTTCATTTACTTTCAATGAACCTATGGATGACCTTAGCGTAGAAGGAGCATTAAACATTTATCCCGCAACACCGGGAATCATTAGAAGCAGTACGGAAAATGCTACCTTTGAAACTTTCGAACTCGAACCGGATCCGCTGCTCATCGGAGAAAGAACTTATACTGTCACCATAGATTCCACTGCCGCGGACGAATCAGGGAATTACATGCAATATCCATTTACATTCACCTTCGAAACAAGGGGAGTGGGAATCATTGAAGGTCAGGTCAATCTATCCGGGGGCGGAGGTTTAGCCGGAGTTCTCATAGAAGTTTCCACGAGCGAGATAACAAAAGCTACCGGAACAACAAACTCTTCGGGCTACTATATCATCGAAAACGTTCCGGCCGGCTTCTACACGCTGCAGGCCCGCCGCCAGGGATATTCCATAAGCACGCATTATGACGTTCAGGTCATCACCAATACTACCACCACCAGGAACTTTACCCTAGGCAAAGCATGGCCGATGTGCCTGAGCGAAAGCAACAACAGTCAAACCAGCACAAACACCGGGCTGATCCCTCCTCTGTCCCTAAAGTGGGAATTCTTCACGGGCAAGAATCTTGAAACCGGCGTCGCCATCGACGACGGAAAGGTGTTTACGGCCACGGAAACCGACAATCTATACGCGCTTGATCTCCATACCGGAACTCAACTATGGGCATACAACATCGGCGGCTCATACACGGGGCCGAGCGTCATGGACGGGATCGTCTATGTTTCCGGCAGCTCACTTTACGCTTTAAACGCCTTGAACGGGGCGCTTATCTGGTCAGCCAGCGGCGGAGACACTCTGGGCTCCATAATAAACAACGGTCATCTGTATATAGGATCGGGTAACAACTTTTT
>Ga0209536_100005053_pt1 | contig 20649 bp, 11 predicted proteins | sample DeeMarSeWOR28_12_FD_187461 | JGI IMG/M metagenome (GOLD analysis project Ga0209536, IMG submission 187461) | Marine sediment microbial communities from White Oak River estuary, North Carolina - WOR-2-8_12 (SPAdes) (version 2) | ecosystem: Environmental > Aquatic > Marine > Intertidal zone >... | reverse complement strand
GCCATTAAAACTGCTGCAAAAGAGATTATCCGCCTTGACACGTTAATGGCTGAAATTGACTCTTTTAGTATATTCATCTCAAACCTTCTTTCGAACAAGTGATGTATCATTCTACTTTAGCACATTGGAGCGCTCATAACAAGGTAGATATTGGACAACTTCAATCCCGGTTCAGTGGCATTAGGTGTCAGTCCTGAATAGCGTTGTGAGAGATTGAGAGCCAGTCTTCTCTAGCAAGAAACTCGCCCATACCTGTCGTTGCAGCTCAGTGCAGATGTCGTTATACTGGTCCTGGTTGAAGGTTCCCGTTCTTGCGCGGGGAAGCGGCTTGACGATAAATTGTTATGGCTTAGCTCGCGGGAATTTACTACCCTGAAGGGTATATGATTGCCTGTTTGGAAGGCAGGTCCGTATGGTCAAACACATAGCTTTGCTTTCAGAACGACAATAAAGACCCGGCTCAAGGATAGACAATGAACAGACACAAGTATTTCATAATCGGCACTCTCATTATCTTGTGCACTTCAACGGCATATTCGCAATCGCCTTCGCCGGCAGAGATCCTCCAAAAGACCGGGGTCCAGGGCGGGCTGATCGTGCACGTTGGATGCGGCGACGTCAAGCTCACCGCCAGCTTGAGAGTCAATGATCGCTATGTTGTGCAGGGCCTCGATACGGACGCCGCAAAAGTGAGAAAAGCGAGAGAACATATCAGATCGCTCGGCATCTACGGCCCAGTTACGGCGGAGGTCTTCGATGGCAAACATCTGCCCTATGCGGAGAACCTGATCAATCTTCTGATCGTCGAGGATCCTGCGGATCTGACTGCTGACGAGATGAGGAGAGTCGTGGCGCCGCGCGGCGTGGTTGTTATCAAGAGAGACGGCCGGTGGCGAAAACGGGCAAAGCCCTGGCCTGATGAGATAGACGAATGGACGCATTTCCTTCACGGCCCGGACAACAATGCCGTCGCCGAAGACACCCGCGTCCTGCCGCCGCGCCACACACAGTGGGTTTCAGGTCCTCGTTGGGGGCGAAGCCACGACCACCTGTCCAGCTTGAGCGCAGCGGTCTCGAGCGCAGGGCGGATCTTCTATATCATCGACGAGGGCCCCATAGCCTCGGTCAAGGCGCCGTCGAAATGGATGCTGGTGGCCCGCGACGCGTTTAGCGGCGTCCTACTCTGGAAGAAGGAAATATCGCCCTGGGAGAACCAGTTGCGGCCCTTCCGCAGCGGCCCGGCGGAACTGCCAAGGCGTCTGGTGGCTGTGGACGATACAGTGTATGTCACGCTCGGCTACGGAAAGCCGGTGACGGCTCTGGATGCGGCCACAGGCGAAGTGCTGCGCACCTACGAGAAAACCGAGAACACCCACGAGATCGTGGTGGCCGACGGATGTCTCTACCTTGTGATCAGCGCCCCTCTCGAACAGGACAGCCCTACGACCGGCAAGGTACTTCGCAGTTTACCCGTCTGGCGAGGCTCGTATCTGGAGTACACGACGCAGTACATGCCCAAACATGTTCGCGTAGTTGATGCCGAATCAGGGGAACTGATCTGGAAGAAGGAGGACAGCGAGGTCACGAACATCCTGCCGCTGACGCTGATCGTAAGTAACGGACAGGTGTTCTTCCAAAACGAAAACCATCTGATGGCGCTCAAGGCCCAGACCGGAGACGTACTTTGGCGCGCCGAAAGACCCGTTATCCGCCACCGCTATGCATGGCTAGTACCCACGCTGGTCGTCAAGGACGGAGTCGTGCTCAGTGCCGATCGCTCGCCCGACCTTCCCGTCGATACGGGAAACAAGGACATGACTCAGTTGGAATGGCAAGTCTCGGGGAATCACATCCTGGAGGGCGGAGAAATCATGGCGTTCTCCGCCGAAACCGGAGATAAACTCTGGACGGCCCCCACTCACGAAGGTTTCAACTCCCCGGCCGACGTCTTTGTCATCGACGGCAAGGTCTTCAGCGGTTTACTGGCCTGGGGAAAACACCCGGGCATCACCGAGGTATACGACCTGCACACGGGCGAAGTTGTCGTCACACGATCACCCGATCAAGAAAAGTACACCCTCGGTTTCGGGCATACCCGCTGCTACCGGCACAAGGCGACATCGAACTATGTGATTCACGGCCGTGCAGGCGTGGAGTTTCTCGATGTCAACGCCGACAACGTCATCGCCGATCACTGGGTGCGCGGGGCGTGTCAGTACGGCATACTCCCCTGCAACGGACTGGTATATGCACCGACACACCCTTGCGCATGCTACATAACCGCCAAGCTCAGCGGCTTCAATGCCCTGGCCGGCGGCAAACGAGAAATGCCAAAGACCGGGCCGAAGACGCCGAACATACTGGAGAAAGGCCCAGCGTACGGACAAATTGAAAATCGAAAATCGGAAATCGAAAATCCCTCGGATTGGCCTACACTGCGAGGAGACAGCGCCCGCAGCGGCGCGGCCGGTTTCTCGCTCTCACCCAGATTGCGTCCCAGGTGGGAAAAGGCGCTGCCGGGTCCCTTGACGGCTGTCGTCTGTGCGGACGGCAGGCTCTACGTCGCACAGCGAGAGGCGCACACGGTGCACGCACTGAGAGCAGACAACGGATCGCCAATCTGGTCCTACACGGTCGCGGGGAGAGTTGATTCGCCACCTACCGTTCATGCAGGGCTGATTTACTTCGGCTCGGCCGACGGATGGATGTATTGCCTGCGTGCCGAAGATGGCGCTTTGGTCTGGCGCTTCTGTGTCGCGCCGGAGTCACGACAGGTGGTCTCTTACGGCCAGCTCGAGTCAGCCTGGCCCGTCCCCGGCAATGTGCTCGTATGCAGGCAGAAAGGTCGTACGAATCCCGTGGCATATGCTTCGGCGGGAAGATCGTCTTATGTCGACGGCGGCGTATACCTCTGCGCCGTTGACGCCGTGACAGGTGAGCTGATCGCCAGGCGGAGGATCTACCATATGGACCCTGAAACCGGCCTGGAACCACAGGATAACATTCGCGGCGTCAGGATGCCCGGCGCAATCCCCGATGTGCTGTCCAGTGACGGCTCCAGTATCTTTATGAGACATCAGCGTTTCGACCTCAACGGCCTGCCGCTAGAACAGAATGTCGACCACCTGTTCTGCTCGGCCGGCTATGTCGACGACACGTGGTGGCATCGCACCTACCTGCAGATAGGCCGCGAGATGAGCGGTGGATACGGCGGATGGGGAGCCGCGGGACGCCAGCGCATATCGGGCAAGGCCCTTGTAAGAAACGAAAGCCATGCGTTCGGATTCGGAAGAAAGGACTACACGATCACGGGCAGTCACCTCGGATTGCAGTCGGAATTCCACCTGTTCGGCGCCGAGACAGAGTTGATCAGGCAAAAGCAGAAAAAGAATGCGGGCAGACGTCCCGCCCCAACCCAGGTCAAGTACATCTGGTCAAGGTCTATACCTTTCTATCCGCGGGCTATGCTGCTGGCCGGTGAGACTCTCTTTATCGCCGGGCCGCAGGACGTTCTGGACTTTGATGCGAAGGATCCAGACAGCGAGGTGTCACTGTGGGCCGTCTCTACAGAGGATGGGTCAACGAAGGCCGAATACACTCTCAGGGCGTCGCCCGTATATGACAGCTTCGCCGCCTCCGACGGCAAGTTGTATCTCACAACCGTCGACGGCCGGGTCACATGCTATCAGCCGGCAGGTTGATCAATTGACAGCATGGACAATCCGCCTGCGGTGGACCCGCCTACGGTTTGAGCTTGACGCCGATCTCCTCTGCCATTTCGCGCATGCGGTTGGTCAGTTGTTCGACAAGCTCGGGCTTTTCCTTTGCGCGGTTGTACCGCTCGGAAGGGTCTATGTCGAGATTGTAGAGCTCGAGCCCATTGAGCGTTCGCAGCTTCCAGGGCCCGACGCGCAACGCTTCCGGCGCACCGCGTCCCTTGAAGTAGAGAAACGTATCGCGAGGTGATTTCTGTGCCTGCCCTTTTAGAAATGGCATCAGATCTAAACCGTCCAGCCGGTAATCGGGCAGCCTGGCGCCGGCTGCCTTGACCAGCGTGACATAGAGGTCCATCCCGGCGGCCATTTCCGCCGATGTTCGTCCGGGCGGGATATGGCCGGGCCAGCTTATGATGCACGGCGTGCGCGGCCCGCCCTCCAGCGTCGTGTGCTTGGCGCCACTGAGATGTCCGGGCAAACCTGCGTGCCAGGGAAGATTGCCCTCCTGGAGCATTCGGGCGGGAAGGTTGAGCCAGGGACCGTTGTCGCTGGCGAACACCACGATGGTATTGCCCTCATTGCCGGTCCTGCGCAGCGTCTCGACAATCCGGCCTACAGACCAGTCTATAGTCTGCATGACGTCGCCAAAAAGGCCCGCACGTGATTTGCCGCGGAACTTCTCTGTTGTGTGAATCGGCAGATGAGCCATCGAATAAGCCAGGTACAAAAAGAACGGCCCGTCCTTTGACTTTTCCAGAAACTCGACCGCGCGCTCGGTGTAGCGCGTGGTCAAGGTATCCTGGTCAACGGGATGCTCGATTTTCCTCGTATTCTCATAGAGCCACAGCGGCACGTCGGTCTTCACCCAGGGCCTGCGCATGTCATTCGAATAGGGTAGGCCGAACCAGTAGTCAAAACCCTTGCCGACCGGCAGCGATTCATTCTTCGCATAGCCGAGATGCCATTTGCCCATCATGGCGGTTCTGTAGCCTGCGCTCTTGAGAGCCTGGGCGAGAGTGACACGATCAGAGGGGATGCCTCCCGTGCCGCCGGAGCCGGTCCGCCCGAGATTGACGCGGGGCGGGTAGACGCCGAGCATGAGCTGTGTGCGGGCCGGCACACACGAGGGAGCCGAATAGAACGAGGTCAGGCGAATACCACCGGCGGCGAGACGGTCGAGATTGGGCGTCTGGATAGTCGGATGTCCATAGCAACTCAAGTCACCGTAGCCGACGTCGTCGGCAAAAAGTACGACAATGTTGGGCCTGGTGCTGTTGCTGCCGACGGCCTCAAGATAAGGTGTCACTGCGGCCGAAACCGCACCGGCGCCAAATATCTTCAGCAAAGCTCTTCGCGAATGCATGGCTTGCTTATCCACTGCTACAGCTCCGAATCATAATAATGAGTGTTCAAGAACCTATCTCTCGTTGCCCCACAACTGCCCTTCGCTGTCATGGCTCTTTCGCCACTCGTGCCGCCACCGATGAATGTCGGCCGGCTGGATGAATCGCTTCGGCTGCCTCGAAGCCTTGTCGGGAGCCGGCGGAAGTTTGGCGCCGGGTGCCGCCTGGTACCAGTACGCAACGCTGGCCAGATCGAGGGTCAGGCAATCGTTGTGGCCGTGCTCGATGGTGAACTTCAGGGACTTTTCAAAGTAGAGCGGATCACTTATGTGGAACCGGTACACATGGGTCCGGCCCAGCCATCCGAGATCGTCATTGACTCGCGCATATCCGAAGTACGGATGGCTGTACAGAACCTTGGGGCACCACGAGGTGTTGAAGTAATCCTCTGTTCCGGTACCGTGGAGAGTTGGGGTCTCGTCGCCATCGATGAAGATCATGTCGTCACCCTCGCCATACCACATCGGCGTTGGAGAGTGCACATAGTAGTTGACGCCCACGAAGTGGCCTTTGCCCTTGATGTCGGCGATAAGATAGTTGCGCTCGCCCCTGGGATTCTTGCCCTGTGGTCCGAGGGTGCTCCATTCGTTCTCTCCGTCCGGCAAGGCCTCGGTCAGTTCGTGGTTATACCATGCGCAGAATCGGCCCGCATCCTCGGGCAACTCCTTCATCTCGACGTAGTCAACGTAGTAGTAGAAGGCCCTGATCAGAGCGCCCGTTTGGTTCTCGATCTCGATCCTGGCACCTCTGGCAAAAGGCATCACGAAATACGAGACAAGCGCCCGGCCTTCTACCGGTCCGACAGCCAAAGGCAGGCATGAAAAGGGATAGCTCTCGTTCCAGCCCTGCCCGAAGAAAGGCCCGATCGGTGATTCCACTGAGGCAAATGAGTTGCCGTCCCAGTACATTCTAAGGATGATGTCGTTTCGATTGAGCTGCTCGGGAGGAGGCGCGATGGTGATCCAGATGTGATTTATCATGCCCGCCCCTTTGACGTTGAACAGCTCCCTGACCTCGCCCGGCTTAATGTTCTCGAACCGGTCGTTGTTGCCGCCCGTTCGATCGTAGCTGCTGATGCGTTTGGTCGTCAGGCCGCTCCGGATGCGGGCAAGGCCGGCCAGGTCACCGCTTTCCTGCGCTTCTGCCGGTATGACAGAGCCGACAGTCAACAGCAAGCTTAACAACGGTAGTAGATAGTCTCGTTTCATTTCTCATCTCCTTTCAATCAAGTGTTCCTGCACAGCAAGAGCAAGTAGATTCTCCTGAGCCATGTTCGGACATGAAAGCAGGTTCGTCAAGACAATATTGGGTCACTCCTGTTAGGTCATCGACAAAGTAGCAACATGGTTGTAGAATCATCCATGCCGCGACCTGGCTCAGCGCCCGGCTCGCCGCTAACATTGAATATTGGCTCGCTGTTTAGGAGACCCGCGATGTTCGGACCACGCCAAGGTCATGGGTTGTTGCGCACGGCATTTCTTTCAATCTTAGGCGCGTTTGTGCTTGCGGTATTTGCCGGAGGCGCCAACGGGACAGCTCAGGATTCCGGATCCATTCGGGCTCGAGAGATCCTACGGCGCACGGGCGTACAAGGGGGGCTGATTGTCCATTTAGGCTGCGGCGACGGGAGATTAACCGCCGAACTACGGGCGAACAGTAGCTACGTCGTACACGCCCTTGACAGAGACCCTGAAAACGTCGCGCGAGCCCGAAAGCACATTCGCTCATTGGGCCTTTACGGGCCCGTATCGGTAGAGCAGTGTAATGGAAAGTCACTGCCATACGCCAGCAATCTGATCAACCTGGTGGTCTCAGAGACGTCCGCCTCCGGCGGATCGATCCCGATGGCGGAGATAATGCGGGTTCTGTGCCCCGGCGGCATAGCATACACAAATCAGGATGGCAGATGGGTAAAGCAAACCAAGCCATTCCCCGATGAAATCGGCGAATGGAATCATTACTTGAACGGACCCGACAACAATGCCGTTGCCGCCGACAGACGTGCGGGCCCGCCCCGCCGGCTCCAATGGAAGAGCGACCCAGCATGGTGCCGCAGTCACAACGGCGTCTCATCCAGCATCTTGCTGGTACTCTCGGCCGGAGGCAGACTCTTTAGCATCATAGACGAGGGACTCACAGGCCAGCCGGGCCTGCCGGATCTCTGGACACTCGTAGCACGCGATGCGTTCAACGGCACGCTGCTCTGGAAGAAGCCGCTCACCGGCAGAAGATCGCAGAAGTCCCTCGTAGCTGTCGAAGACAAGCTGTACATGGCGCCGGGAAGAGGTGAACCTTTGACAATCCTCGATGCCGCCACGGGTGGAATGCTTCGCACGGTCAAAGACACTGAGGGCGCCGACGAGATCATCTATATCGACGATCTCGTCATACTTCATCGCCCCGGCGCCAAGCGATCGAAGGATCGCCAGGACGACTCAATCATGGCACTCGACAGCGACAGCGGAGAACTCTTGTGGCGGGCCCAATCGAAACATCTTGTCCCCCACTCGCTGGCGGCGGCAGACGGCAGGCTCTGCTACCACGACGGCGAACAGGTTGTGTGCCTGGATCTTCGCAACGGCGAGAGACTCTGGCGCGCCGAGTCCAAGGCGGCCAAGCGCGGCAATCTGCTGATGATATATCGCGGTGTCGTCTTCTTCGCCGCCCCGGGAGGTCTGCAGGCTTACGCAGCCGATACCGGAGAGCACTTGTGGAAAGGCCCGGCGGTAAACGCAAGGCTCAGCCTGTTCGGAGCAGGCGGCCTGGTATGGATCAGTGACATCCAGGAGCAAGGAAGGACGCATCTCTGGAGTCCCCAACCGGTCATCGCCAACGGCCACGATCCCCGGACCGGCCAAATCAAACGAACGGTCACCGTCCCGCGCCTGGTCACGCCCGGACACCATATCCGATGCTACCAGGCAAAGGCCACGGAGCGATATCTTATGCTGCCCAAACGCGGCATAGAGTTCATTGATCTCGAGGGCGACAACCACATGAGGACCGACTGGCTGCGAGGCCCCTGCGGTCATGGAATCGTGCCGGCTAATGGGTTGGTTTACGTTCCCCCGCACCAGTGTTTCTGCCACCCCGGAGTGAAGGTGACAGGCTTCAACGCGGTCTCCGCCGAGATGATACCGCCGGCACGAGAACGCCAGCGACTGCAACGAGGCCCGGCCTATGGCCAAATCGAAAGCTTGTCCCGAGCGGAGCCGAGGGATCGAAAATCGAAAATTGACAATCTTTCTGATTGGCCTACCTATCGCCACGACGCCAAACGAAGCGGCCGGGCCGGATGTGACCTGCCTGTGAATCTCGAAAGGCTGTGGGAGCACAAGTTCGAACGCGCGACCACCCAGCCGGTCGTCGCCGACGGCCGGATCGTTGTCGCCGAGGAGGATACCCATACCGTGTTCTGCCTCGACGCAGAAAGCGGACAGCAGCTCTGGCAATACACCACCGGCGGCCGAGTGGACTCGGCACCCACGCTTTACCGGAGTCTGGTGCTGTTTGGATCGACCGATGGCTCGGTATACTGCCTGCGCGCTTCGGACGGTGAACTCATCTGGCGATTCCAGGCAGCTCCTGACGAGCGGCGCATAGTCATCCACGGTCAATTGGAATCGGCCTGGCCCGTGCACGGCAGCGTCCTTGTCCAGGATGGCGTTGCCTATTGCACCGCCGGGCGCTCATCGTATCTCGATGGCGGTATCTGGATTTACGCACTGGACCGGCAAACGGGCAGGGTCCTTCATGAGCGACGTCTCGAAGGCCCTGTGCCCGACGTCACGCAACAGGCCGGCCGGCCGTTCGATATGGAGGGCGCCAAGTCCGACCTGCTGGTCAGCGACGGCACGGACCTCTATATGTTCTTCAGACGATTCACGCCCGACTTGCAAGAGAAACAGACACCTCGAATCACAAAGCTGGGCGACCGTCAGGTCAGTACACATCTTATGTCCAACGCAGGCTTTCTCGACAAGACATGGTTCGATCGCAACTACTGGACGTACGGAGATCGCTGGCCCGGTTTCTACTTCTCCTACAACGCCCCGAAGTCGGGACAGTTGCTGGTCTTCGACGAACATAGAACATATGGTGTGCAGGTATTCACGGGCAGGCAGGGTCACAGCCCCCGATTCTGGCCCGGCACGGACGGCTATGAACTTTTCGCCGACACCAACGCCAGCCAGATGGTGCTGCGACCGACCGCCATCGGGCGCGAAAAGGGTGACGGCTTTTCCAGCACGCTGCCCCGCAAATGGTCTGAACAGGTCCCCGTTCGTGTCCGGGCGATGGTGCTCGCCGGTCAGTACCTTTACATCGCGGGCCCTCCCGACATAGTTGACAAGGATGATCCGATGGCAGCTTTCGAGGGCCGCCTGGGCGGTCGTCTCTGGGTCGTCTCGGCATCGGATGGCGAGAAATTAGCCGAATACGAACTCGATCACCCGCCCGTGCTCGACGGCATGATAGCCGCACAAGAGCGTTTGTACATTGCCGTTACAGACGGTCGGCTGATATGCATGGGAAGACAGTAGAGCAATTATGTTGCAGCAAGCCGCACCCTACAACCTTTGGATCCTTTTACGAACAAGGAGATACTCGAATGACTCGCAGGAACAAAGATAAACGGGTCAAGAACAGTCCGATCTCAAGACGACGGTTGCTCGGCGGAGCGGCCGCCACGGCCGGGTTCTTCATCGTTCCGCGTCACGTGCTGGGCGGGCAGGGCAAGCAGCCTCCCAGCGAGAAGCTGAACATCGCCGGCATCGGCCTCGGCGCTATGGGCTCGGACAACCTGAGGGCGTGCGATGCCGAGAACATCGTCGCTCTGTGCGATGTGGACTGGGACATGGCCTCTGTGACATTCAAGAAGTATCCGAAGGCAAAACGGTACAAGGACTATCGCCGGATGTTCGACAGGGGCGACAACATTGACGCCGTCATCGTAGCCACACCCGACCATACGCACGCAGTGATCACGGCGGCCGCCATGAAACACGGCAAGCACGTCTACACGCAGATGCCTCTGGCGCATGACTTGTGGGAGGTCCGGCAACTGACACAGATCGCCCGCGAAACCGGCGTTGCTACGCAAATGGGCAACGAGCGATACTCGGCGCCGACAGTCCGAACAACTTGCGAGTGGATATGGGATGGCTGCATCGGACCCGTCCGAGAAGTCCACTGCTGGACGAACCGCCCCCAGTGGCCCCAGGGGATGAGCCCGCCCGAGGGCAGGCCCACCGCCCCACCGGGACTTGCGTGGGATCTCTGGCTCGGCCCAGCGGCCGAGCATCCTTACCACGATTCCTATCATCCCTATAACTGGCGCGGTTGGCGTGAATTCGGCACCGGCGCACTCGGGGCCATGGGTTGCCACATCATGGACGGCGCCTTCTGGGCCTTGAGATTGGCCGAGGCCGCGACACTTACGGTCGAAGCCGAATCGACTCCTGTGACAGCGAGAAGTTATCCCAAGGCTTCGACGGTCCGCTACCATTTCGGCCCGCGCGGCGAGATGCGGCCTGTCACGCTCCATTGGTATGACGGCGGGCGGCGACCACCTCGCCCCGAAGAATTTCCCGATACACGAGAATTCATCGGCAGCAACGGAACGTTCTTTGTCGGCGACAAGGGCAAGCTCACCTTTGGTGCTCTGACTGCCGGCACGAGCGGGGGCCAGGCCGGCCCGAGATTCATTCCCGAATCGTTGCGGCAGTCTTATCAGCCTCCCAAGAGGTCTCTGCCCCGCATCAAAGAGGAGCGCACATGGGGCAAGCTGCGCCGACACGAGGAAGAGTGGATCGCGGCATGCAAAGGCGGCAGGCCCGCATGCTCCAGATTCGAGATCGCCGGCCCACTGGCCGAGATGGTGCTGTTGGGCAACATCGCCCTTCTAACGGGCGAGCCAATCGAGTGGGACAGCAGAACCCTTAAGATCACCAACAATTCAGACGCAAACCACCTTATCCGCCGCGAATACCGCAGCGGCTGGACGCTGTAGCAGATTGACTATTGTCTACTGACTATTGACTATTTGCACAGATGCACAGAGTCAACACGTGTCGATCCTTCAATAGTCAATAGTCAATATTTAATAGTCAATTGCCTACGGGCCTAGACTTCCGTCCACTTACCCGGGATGGGGAAGGGGAACTGGCCGTTCTCATCGGCCTTGACCGGGGCCGGGCTGTCGTAGTACAGATTGTCGAGATAGTCGCAGAACTGGAATCTGGACGCCATGATCTGGTCCCGGGTCACCTCCTGGCCCGTGTGACATGCGGCACGACCCATCAGCGACGTCAGATCCGCGTACACAGCCCTTCTAAGTTCATTGTGCGGCCGATCTTTACGGATACTCTCGATCAGTTCGTCCCACTCGTAATCCCAGGGACTCTTGGCGTCTTTCGTCGGTGTCCATGAAATGTTGCTCTTGGCGATTCGCTGATCCTTGAACATGTGGACCGTTGCTGCGTGCGTCCTGCCTGAGAACTGTGCCGCGCATTTGCTGCCGTGAATAAAGGTCGCGAATTCGCTGCGGGTCTTGCTGGCGCGACGGAAGCCGCAGAAAGCCTTCCTGCCATCGGGATACGTGTACTCCATCGCGTAAACGTCGAGATTCTGGCCGAGGTCCGTGCTGTGGGGCTCGCGTCCACCCATGCCGACAACTGAAACGGGCCAGGCGTCCATGATCCAGCAACACTCGTCGATCTGATGGATCAGATTGTCGACCATATGCCCCGAGCCGACCCAAAGCAGGTGAATCTTGCCGAACTGCAACTGATTCATGAAATTGTTGGGCTCTTTCTCCCTACCGAGCCACCGGCTGCCGCCCAGACGATTGGCGCGAACATAGGATACCTCTCCCATATGACCGTTGCGGATCTTCTCGATGAGCGCCTGGCGGGCGGGCGAATGCCGGCATTGCAGACCGGCGGCCACTTTGAGGTTCTTGCTTTTGGCGACTTCATCGGCCCGGAGCAAACGGTGCAGACCACCCGGATCGGATGCAAACGGTTTCTCCATGAAGACGTTGATACCCTTGCTGACGGCATACTCGACGTGGAGCGGGCGGATGTAGGATCGCGTGGTGCACATCGCAACGTCGCCAGGCCTGAGGATGTCGATGGCTTTCTTGTACGCGTCGAAACCGCTGAATTGTCGGTCCTCGATAACGTCGACCTGGTCGGGGTATCTCTTCTTGAGGGCCCTGTGTGACGACTCCATCTTGGTCTTGATCAGATCCGCCATTGCATAGAGCTTGACCGGACCCTTGCCGGTTACGTTCAGCGCGTTGCCGACGGCTCCGTTGCCGCGTCCGCCGCAGCCGATCAGCGCCAGGCGGATCGTGTTGTCCTCGCCTGCATAAATGGAACTGGCCTTAAAACCACCCAGCACGGTGGCTCCGGCTGCAATCGAACCGCCTTTCTTGAGAAACTCGCGACGATTGATATCTGACTTGCTGACAGGCTTACTCATGTCTACCTCCTGGATTGATACGGTTATACATTGTGTTCTCGAACGTTAGCGTCATATCTTACAAAATCCCGCATCCTAGTTCAACGGCTGGTTGGTGTACAGATTGCAGAATCACGACGGCTCGATTGACATGACGGCCTCCCGTAACTCTGCAGCAATTTGAAAGATCAGCAGCACACTGACGGCAATTCTATACCCTTCAGGGTAGTAAATCCCCGCGAGCAAAACCATGACCTGTTGTTTAAAGGGCATTTGCCCGCGCAAGAACGAGAATCTTCAATCAGGAGCACTATAGAAGGATTCAGTATTATCTGCAAATATACCCTTCAGGGTAGTAGATTCCCACGAGCAAAACGATAACCTGTTATTATAAAGGCACTTACCCGGGCAAGAACGCGAATTTTCAATCAGGAGCACTATAAATTTAAAAAGGGATGATCTCCGATGTGTTTGTTCGATACAATAGTGTGCAACTATGAGAACAATGTACACGACACAGAAGTCAACAATGGCGGTGATCATCTTCGCGCTGACGGCGTTCATGACTATCGCCGCTTTGGCACAGCAGCCGCGGAAACCGCTTGTCGGATTTCCAGTCGGCCGTCAGATGAGCCAGATCGTACCGGGGCGATTCATCACCGACCCGGCCACCATCGAGAACCTCGGCTTTCGATGGTATATATCAGGCGACAGCAACCGAAATGCCTCGGTGAAGGTCGAGTTCCGCAAGGCCGGACAGTCCCAGTGGACCGAAGCGCTGCCCATGTTGCGCGTTGCTCAGGAAGTGGTCAACCAGGTTTACGGGCCCTACCGCACTGGAAATCTGTTCGCCTCGAGCGTGATGTTCCTGGAGCCGGCTACCGCCTACGAGATCCGATTCACGATGTTCGACCCCGACGGCGGCGCGCCGACCGAGCCTAAGATCGTCAGAGCAACAACACGAGCCGAGCCCAAGGCCTTCGAAGGCGGCCGGCAGATAGAGGCCACTGCCGAAACGGGACTAATGGCCGCTCTGGACACAGCGAGTCCCGGAGATGTGATTCTGCTGGCGCCGGGAATCTACAAGGGGCCGTTTGAGCCAACCAGATCCGGTGCGGCAGAAAGGCCAATTGTCATCCGCGGTCCCGCCGAGGGTGAGGCGATCCTCGAGGGCGACGGCGTCGACAGCAGGTCTCGGATCGTGACACTCAACGGCACGCATCACCTGCATTTCGAGAATCTGACCTTCCGCAGCGCCCAGATGGCGGTTTACGCCGCCAAGCCCGGCGGCTCCGAGGGCCTAGTCATCCGGCGATGCAGAATTCACGATGTTGTGTATGGCATCAACACCGGATGTGCCGACTCGAAGAACTGGTACATCGCCGACAACGATGTCGTCGGCATCAACCCGACATGGTATCCGCGTCCGCGCGAGACCTACATGAGCCCGGGCCATACCGGTATAAACGTATACGGCCAGGGTCACGTGATCTGCTACAACCGCATCACAGGATTCAGCGACTCGGCGGCGATCTACAACTTCGGCCCGCCCGTCGATGACGTGACCAAACACTGCGTTAACATCGACTTCTACAACAACGACCTGTCCTGGGCGCAGGACGACACCTTCGAGGCCGACTACGGCTGCCACAATGTTCGCTTCTACCGCAACCGCTGCTACAACACGCACACCGGCATGTCAACGCAACCGTTCTACGGCGGGCCGGTATATCTGATCCGCAATGAACTCTACGGGATCACGAGCCTCAGCTATAAGCTGAACAACTACCCGGCGGGCATCGAGGCCTACAACAACACCTCATGCTGCGCCGGATCGGGCTTTCGCCCACCTCCCATCTGGCAAAACGGCCACTTCCGCAACAACCTGTTTATGGGCGGCTCGGACTACGCACTGGTATCCGGATCGCCAACGGCTTACAGCACTATGGACTACAATGCCTACCGCCGCAATGAAGCCGACCGGCTCATCAGTTGGAAGAACCACGAGGGCCAGGTCGGAAGGTATCAGTCGATAGCGGAGTTCTTCGAGGCGACCGGCCTCGAAGAGCACGGAATGCTCGCGGACTACGACGTTTTCGTAAACGCCGGACCGCCGGAACGAGGCATAACCTGCAATCCAGCCGAATATGACCTGCGGCTGCGCAGCGGCGCAAAGGTCATCGACGCGGGAATTGCCCTTCCGCAGATCACCGACGGCTTTGCCGGCGAAGCCCCGGACCTTGGCTGTTACGAATTCGGCCAAGAGCCGCCCCGCTACGGACCGCGTCTCTGAGAAACTGTCTTGAGTTCGGCGAAACCGCCCGGCAGTCGTAGCGACTGATGATCTTGCAAATGCGCAGTGTGTGTTGCTTTTGCCAAAGGCACAATCCAGGGAGTTGTAGGAAGAATGAAGAAAAAGAGGCGGATATTCTCCAGAAGAAACATAGTCGTTCTGCTTGTCGTTTCTACTGCGGGACTCTTGCTCTTTGCGTTCATTCCCGTAGGATTCTTCGCGTATTTTGTCCTGATCGGGCCAATTCAGGATGCCCGGCTGCAGAAGCGACTATTGTGCAATGCTGATCATCGAACTCTCTTGGAGGAATGCAGAAGACTCTCCAAACAGGTTGTTATCGACAACCCTGACAAAGGAAAAGAGGAGCCCATGGGAGTCGTCGTGATGAGAGTGCCCGATTCTGAGTTGTCAAAGTTCCGATTGGTTCGACGGATTGGGGGGCGTGTCTTCGTGAATATTGATGGGGTAGTTTCGATAGAAGGGGGAGGAACCATGAGACATTTCGGTGTTGATGCCTATCCTGAGGATTTCAGAGAGCCATTCTCTAATTATGATTATGGAAACAAGGAGCTTGTTCCAGGCTTGTGGTATTATGACGACCGTTACAATAGAGACAACAATTATGACAAAGTCATCGATGGTATGTTGAGAAGGAATCGGAAATAAACAGGGGACGTGGGACAGCCGTCTCATTCATCTTGACATCATGCTCACATAGGCAATCTCAAACGTGGCCCATGCTACCCAGCGACGGACCGCGCTTCTGCGAAACGGTCTTGATTTCGGCGAAACCGCCGGGCAGTTGGTCGAGATACTTCTTCAACTCGCGTTTCATCTCTTGGAGAATCTTGGAGTGTCCGAAGTGATTGACCAGGTTCTTCTGCTCAACCGGGTCTGATGAAAGATCGTACAACTGATCGGCGTCGTAATAGCCCGCGTACTTGCCGGTCGATCCCGCCTCGGCGTCTCCGCCTCCGGGGATCAGGCTGATGTGACTGAATGGCGCCAAAGGATCGGTGCAGCGCACCTTCTTGCCGTGCTCTTTCTGCGTGGCGTTGAATCTCTCCAAGATCGCCTTTCGCTCTGCCAGCGACATGCTCCGCGCATGCTCGGGATACCGAAGGGCGATATATTTCCAGCGACCTTTCAATACGCCGCGTGTGTAGCCCATCTCGAAATACAGTGAATCGTGAATCTTGTCGGCCTTTGCCTCCAGCACGGGGCGGAAACTCCTGCCGTCGAAGTCACTGGGTGAGACACTCCGCCCGGCGTAATCCAAAATGGTCGGTGCAAAATCGATATTAGAGATCAGCGCATTGCTGACAGGGCCGCAAGGAAAGCCGCCTTTCTTCCATACGATGCTCGGATTTGAGACGCCGCCCTGATAGATGGTGCCTTTGGCGTCCTGCCCGTGGTCGTTGAAAAAGAATATGATCGTATTGTCGTCCAGGCCGTATCTTTCGAGTCTCTCGATGATCGCCCCCACAGCGTCATCGAGCCAGAGAATATTCTCCTTTCCCGACTGATCGATCCCGGCCCTCTTGAGCCGTCTCGGAAGATCTTCGCGGCGGCCGAGGACGTTGACAGGCTCGTCGAGGATGCCGTCGGCGGTAATTCGCGGATCGGCGCCCCAGGATCGGTCCTTTGTCGTGGGCCCGTGGGGAACTGTCGAGGCAAAATAGAGGAAGAAGGGCCCGTCTTTGTTTTCGTCAATGAAATCCAGAGCACCTTGGACGATCCAGTCCAGATTGTGAACCGCAAGAGCCCGTGGGCCGTTTCCGTCGGGATTGTTGTGGTAGATGCTGGCTGCGTAATCAAAGCCGCAGGCGTACATCGCTTGCTTGATCGCCTGCGAGTTCTCAGCGAACCTGGCCATGGCCTCAGGTGTAGTCGGATCGGCCTGGTACGGCAACTTTTCATAACTGGGCGCCGAGACGACATGATTCTTGCCCACGATACCTGTCCTGTATCCCTGCTGCTTCAGCAGCCGGGGTAATGTCACGTCATGGGCGAGAATGTGCGTGTTCCATCCAATCACGGTCTGGCCGTGTCGCTGAGTCGATCGCAGGAAATTCACACTCATGCTCCTGCTGGCGTAGCGACCGGTCAGGCAGTTGAACCGGCTGGGCGTGCAGACGGGCGAAACGACATGCTGGCCCATCAGCAGCGTTCCTTCGGCGGCAAGGCCATCGATGTTGGGGCTCAGGTTCCTGCCTTTGCCCTCAGGCAGGCAGTTGAACATGTGTTTTTTCATATCGTCGGCGATAATAAAAACGATGTTCGGTTTGAGCCGCAACCTGCCAACAGCAGGCCGAAGGGTCATTGTTGACAAAGCCACTCCACCTTCAGCAATCGCCTTTAGAAAATGTCTTCGTGAGTAGTCTTGCACTTGTGATTGCCCTTTCATCTCGTCCGACAACTCATGCTTCTTGACATGTCTGCAAACCTGGCTGTGATTGTGAAACACTCCTTGGGCGGCACTGATTGTCCCAGGTAGATTTGTGCGCGATGGCGAATTCAGGTTCCATCGTCACGTCTCTTGCCAATGCGACCCGGTCCGACTGCCGCGCCGCGCGGGTGGCCCTTGAGCCACGCGACATTTTCCTTGGGATCGTATTGGATCCAATCACAGCGGTAAGAGGGGCCGTGCCAGGAGTTGACAACGCATACATCTTTCCACGCCTTCTCGCCGTCGATGACCGTCAACGGCTCAAACCCCATGCTCCGCCACTCATCGAGGATGTCGGCGAGATCCCACTCATTCATGCATCCGGCCCGGAAGAGATATTCGTCGCGCCATTGGAAGTCTGTGTTCTGCGCAAACTTATTCTCAAATACATCGTCTCCGAGTCTCTCACGGATACTCTTGACAGGAACAATAACATTACAATATTCAAGCTTGATCGCCATATCCGGCCTGCACACACCGCAGTCTTGGAATGCCTTTCTGGCACATTCTACCACCCTGGTGACTTGGTGTCCACAAGGCCTTTCAGCACAATCGCCGCCAAGCTCGGCCTTGAATCTCTGATGCCAAGAAGATAGAATCCAGTGTAATTGGGCGATGGTTAACTCACTCCAGGCCTTGTCTTGTGACTGAGGGCGAAACAGCAACATATTTTGGTGGAAGACAGAAATGCAACGAATAGTCAATTCAGTGGTAATGATGCTGGCGCTCGCAGCGCCGGTCTTTGCCGAATCCGGCAGAGAAATCGTGAATACCTCTGGGGTAAAAGGAGGATTGGTGGTTCACCTCGGCTGCGGCGACGGGCGCCTTACGGCCGAGCTTCGTATCGGCGAGAGCTATCTCGTGCACGGACTCGACGGCGACGCGAAGAATGTCCGCAAAGCACGGGAGCACATTTCACAGCTTGGATTGTATGGAGCAGTCACAGTGGATCGCTGGACCGGAGCCGAGCTACCCTATATCGACAACCTTCTAAACCTTCTCGTTATCAGTGACGGCGTGGACGTTCCTCGTGGTGAGGTTATGCGCGTCCTTGCACCGGCAGGGGTAGTGGCGGTGAAAAAGGAAGGCCGCTGGACGATGACCACCAAGGCCCGGTCCGAGGCAACCGATGAGTGGAGTCACTATCTGCACGGCCCGGACAATAACGCCGTCTCGGACGACAAGGTAGTGTCCTATCCATATCACATGCAGTGGGTCGGGGCTCCCAAGTGGACCCGGAATCACAATTTCCTCAACTCCTACAGCGCCGTGGTCAGTTCGGCAAGCAGGATCTTCTCTATCGTCGACGAAGCCCCTGCACACTCGATCTATTATCCGGCCAACTGGAATCTGGTCGCCAGAGATGCATACAACGGCATCGTCCTCTGGAAGAAACCGATAGGCCCTTGGGAGGGGCATCTTCGCAGATTCAGAAGCGGTCCAACGGAACTGCCGCGCAGGCTTGTTGCCTGCGGGCAGCGCGTATATGTCACGCTTGCGTACGGCGGACCCGTAACCGCACTGGACGCAGCGTCGGGCGAGGTGGTCCGCGTCTATGAGGACACGGACGGAACACATGAAATCGTCTACTCGGACGGGACGCTGTATCTCGTCCTGGGCCTGATCGACCGGGCGGCATACGAGCAGACGCGCCTCACCCGGTCGTTCAGCCCGCCGATCCAAGACAAACGTATCGTCGCCGTCGATGCCGAGACCGCAAAAGTGATCTGGACCAAATGCGACCGCGACACGGACCAGATGCTCCCCACGACCTTGTGCCTTGACAAGACGAGACTGTTTTTCAATTCTCCCAACCACGTGGTCTGTCTGGATCGAGACTCCGGAGACGTCGTCTGGAAGAGACCTCGACCGGTTGAGCACAAAAGACTGGCCTGGTCAGCGCCGACGCTCGTTGTCTGCGAGGGCGTGGTCCTGTCGGCGGAAGGAAAACACACTCCGGGAAGTGTCGATGCCGGCATCGCGAGCAGAAGAGGCGGCTCCGGCGTCGACAAGAATAGTCCGGCCAAGACCGAGTCTTCTTCTTCAGTTGAGTGGCAGGTCACCGCTCAACCGGTATCTATGACAGGAGGTGAGCTCATAGCCTTCAAGGCCAGTGACGGCAAAGAGCTTTGGCGCTGCGACGCGGCATTTGGATATACCTCACCGCCCAATCTGTTCGTTGCCGACGGCCTGGTCTGGGTCAGCAATGAGCCCGGCATCAATCAGACAGACGTCACGGAGGGAAGAGATCCCTTGACGGGCGAGATAAAACGCACCATCAATACCGTCGAGGCCTTCGACGCCGCTCACCACCATCGGTGCTATCGTGACAAGGCAACGAATCGATACTTGCTCTTCGGTCGCACGGGCGTCGAGTTTGTCGATCTTGCCACGGGTGACATCCAGCGTCATTTCTGGATCCGAGGCACATGCCAGTATGGCCTGCTGCCTGCAAATGGTCTGCTGTATCTGCCCGGCCATTCCTGCGGATGCTACATACAGTCCAAGCTTAATGGCTTCTGGGCCCTGGCTCCGAAAAGAGAATCCGGCGCCGTCACAGTCGACGAATACAGCAGACTTGAGAAAGGCCCGGCATATAACAAAATCGCAAGCTTGTCCCGAGCGGAGCCGAGGGATCGACAATCGAAAATCGAAAATAGAAATGACTGGCCCATGCTTCGCCATGATACGGCGCGAAGCGGCTGCACGAAGACCGAGGTTCCTGAAAGTCCAAAGCTGCGCTGGAAGGTGAAACTTGGCGGCCGGTTGACCAGCCCGGTCACATCGGGAAATCACCTCGTCGTCGCTCTTTCAGACAGTCACTCAGTAGCGGCACTAGACACCAGAGACGGCAGCGTCCTCTGGCGGTATACGACCGGAGGCAGGATCGATTCGCCGCCGGCGCTCTACGATGGGCTCGCAATCGTTGGCTCGCATGACGGGTACGTTTACTGCCTTCAGCTTTCGGACGGGCAGCTAGTGTGGCGTTTCCGAGCCGCGCCGGCGGACAGGCGATCTGTTGCATTCGGCCAGATTGAATCGGTGTGGCCCGCAGTCGGCAGCGTTCTCCTAAACAATGACTCGGTGTACTGTACGGCTGGCAGAACGTCTTATCTCGACGGCGGCATCACACTCTTCCGGCTCGATCCGAGAACGGCCGGAGTGCTCGCCAGAAACCAGTTCTACAGCAGAGACCTCGAAACGGGCAAGCAGCCGGATAGCCTGCTTGAAGATGTCGAACTGCCGGGGGCGCTGCCCGACATCCTGACCGTCGAGAAGGACAATATATTCCTGCGCGACAAGAGACTCGGCGCAGACTGCACC
>Ga0209536_100005052_pt1 | contig 20658 bp, 19 predicted proteins | sample DeeMarSeWOR28_12_FD_187461 | JGI IMG/M metagenome (GOLD analysis project Ga0209536, IMG submission 187461) | Marine sediment microbial communities from White Oak River estuary, North Carolina - WOR-2-8_12 (SPAdes) (version 2) | ecosystem: Environmental > Aquatic > Marine > Intertidal zone >... | reverse complement strand
ACCGCCACCAGCTTCGAATTTTGTTGTCAACCAGTTTAATGCTCCTCCACCATCATTTGTGGCTTGTGCAATAACGTTATAAAATGACGAGATTACTCCTGATAAGTCCATAGAAGGCTACCTCCTAAATAATTGAATATTTGATGCTTGGGAAAGGATAATTCCAATAATTTTTAATAAGAATAGGACTACAATAAACATTTCACATTTCAAAGTCAACCAATTCTTTCTTCTAGAATTAAACTTTTAATAAGCTGAAAAACGGTGTGTTAATTTAAAAATATTTCCCGTAATAAAGTGATAGTTTTTGAAAATCGAGTGAATAAATTCACCAATCTCATCGGGTTTCATCCAGCTTTCAAAATCAGAATTCTGCATCCATTCTCTGTTTGCAGGGGTATCGATTATATATGGTGCTACTGCATTTGCAGTAAGTCTAATTTCTTTTCCCTCTTTCGCAATCGATTCCACCAAATGTATCAGCGCACCTTTTGATGCTCCGTAAGCTGCCTTTTTTGGTTCGGCGTTCAAACCTGTAAATGCTGCTGTAAAACAAATTGAACCGGAGTGTGAATTTTTAACAAGTCCGGAGAAGTATTTGGAAATTAAAAAGCTTGTTTTCAGATTCATCGCCATCATCTTATCCCATTCTTCAATATCCATTTCCCAAACAGATTTTCCGCCCGCAAATCCTCCAACAGTGCTGAATAGAAAGTAAGCGGTTTCTTTTGAGGGTTGTATATTCTCAAAAGCCTTTTTAACATTTTCTTCAACAGATAAATCGTCTACTTCAATTTGAACAAAGTTGTTTCCATTTTTTATTCTTGGATTAAAATCGAATAAATAATATTTATTGTAGTCTTTATTGAGAAAAGCGTCCGTTACTCCCTTTCCAAGCGCACCATTCGAACCGAATATTAAAAGATCTTTTTTCATTTTTCTATTCCTTTCAAAACAAATTTTGCCGTTACAGGAAAATGATCGCTATAACCTCCGAGATGTCTTCTGCCTCCAAAAGTTGGAAAAGGTGTCCCTTTGTACTCTCCGCTTTGCGTTACCATATAAATAGGCTTATGAACCTCAAACGAATCGCAGATATAATAAAAATTATCATCAGTAATTAATGAGCCCGATACGATTATTTGATCGAGCATATTCCATGTTTCTTTGTATTTATAGGTTCCCAATCCATCTTCATAAGATTGATACGAAAGGTTAAACAATTCACCTTCCCATTTAATTTCAAATTCAGCATTAATTGAATCGCATTTGATTGGATGTGCTCGTAGATTTTGCAGAAGAGAAATATTTACTGGATCATCATTAAAATCCCCTAAAATAAAAATTTTAGCCACTTGATCAGTACTAAAAATTCTGTCAACAGCCTCGCGTTGTTTATTTGCTGCCTGAATTCTGTTTGGTTCCGATTCTATTCTACCCCCTCTTCTCGACGGCCAATGATTTACAAAGACTGTTATCTGTTCATTATTTTTATCTAAAAGATTGGCACCAAAAATCAGTCTCGTTGGATAATCATCTGATAAATGAATCGTATCTGCCTGAACGTTTATTAATTTAAATGCTGTCTTTCTATAAATTAATCCGTTATCAATGCCACGATTATCGGGTGATTCGATATAAGCAATTTCATAATCAAGATCATTTAAATATTTCTCCGTCATCAACCTGATAACATTTTCATTTTCAACTTCACAAAAACCGAGTAAATCAGGACCTTTTTCGTTATTCATCATTCTAATTACTTGCGCGAGATTGTATATTTTTTTATCGAGACGTTCTTCCGTCCATTCCATTCCACCATCAGGAAGAAATTCTTCATCTTCCTTTAAGGGATCATCAATTGTATCGAATAAATTTTGAAGATTCCAAAAAGCAACAAATAGTGAATCCTCAGATTGAGATAAAGAAGTTACAATTAAAACAAAACAAAATAATATAGAGAATTTAATTATTATTTTTTTAATCATTATACTCATTAACGATTTAACAGGATATCAATTAATTTATAATTTTTTTGTACTGCTCAATGCTTTCTTCAATTATCTTATATGCTTCAATCCTACCAAGAAAATTCTTAACAATTACATTTTTATTTTCAAGTTTTTTGTAATCTTCGAAAAATCTTTGGAGTTCAACAATTGTATGTGGTGGTAATTCTGAGAGTTCATTTATATAATTTACTGCGACATCATTTTTTGCTACTGATATTATTTTGTCATCCGTCATATCTTCATCTATAATGTGCATGACACCCAATACTTTCGATTCGATAATACATAATGGATCGACATCTATTGAACAGATTACAAGAATATCCAAAGGATCTTTATCGTTGCAATATGTTTGCGGTATAAAACCATAATTTGCCGGATAGTGAACTGCCGAAAAAAGTACCCGGTCAAGTTTTAATAATCCGGTTTCTTTATCCAGTTCATATTTTGCCTTGGAACCTTTTGGTATTTCTATAATGGCATTCACAAAATTTGGTGACTCACCGCCCGGAGAGACAAAATGCCAAGGATGTACGTTTTTATTTATCATATTTCAAAAATTTGAATTATAAAATAGTAATTTGTAAAATAATGAATGCTGGTAAAAGCACAATCAGTGAAAATTTTATCATGTAACTAAAGAAATCAGGCATCTTTATATTGTTCTCTTCTGCTACTGCCTTTACCATAAAGTTAGGCCCGTTGCCTATATATGTCAAACTACCAAAAAAAACTGCACCCAAACAGATTGACTTTAATAATCCCTCGTGAATTCCAGCTATAGTATTCGGAGAATTTGTTCCTAAACCTAATGCAAGAGAATGAAATGTAACTGCAGTAGGTGTATTGTCCAGGAAACTGCTAAGCAATCCGGTGAAATAGTAAAACTGATTTGTAGATGATATCCCAAGTGATTTCGCATTGGTTTCCAAGAAAAGCAGACACGGTACCATCGTTATAAAGATACCAAGAAAGAGATATGCAACCTCCTGAATAGGTTTCCATGTAAAATTATTAGAGACCCGCAAAAGTTTTGGAGTGAAGAGCATAGAAAAATATGCCGCTAAAAGTATCACCAATTCCCGAATGAACTTAAAATATTCATTGTACCGGATTGTAGATACATATTGCTCATTTAAAAAAGCAACTGCTAATATAACCATAATCAAAAAGATAAAATTTCTTTTACCTTCAAGCTTTAGCGGTTTTATGTATGCTTCATCTCTTCTAAGAACAGAGATGTCTTCCTTTTTATAAAAGTATATATCTACAATAAAATAAATGATTAGTAACAGAACATTTACAAATATCCATTCAGGAAATAATTTGAAGAACCATTGAAACGGGGCACCTCTTAAATACATCATGAACAATGGCGGATCTCCTAAGGGAGTTAAGAGTCCGCCGCAATTTGCTACAATTCCGATGAAAAATAATATAGTATGCACCTTAAGTTTTCGTTCTTTATTGGTTTGAATTACAGGGCGGATAAGCAGCATAGCGGCACCGGTTGTACCAATAAATGAAGCAAGTACAGCTCCGGCTCCCAGAAACATTGTATTAATTATAGGTCTTGCCTTAATATCTCCTGAAAGGAAAATGCCTCCGGTAATTGTGAATAATGAGCCAAGAAGAATAATGAATGGTATGTAATCGAAAATAATAGTCTGAATAAGTCTGTCACTTAATTGATTCAGTAGGAGATATATAACAACCGGTAAGCTAAGGATAAACGCAACAATTAATTTATTGCTATTCTTTTCCCAAAAGTGATTCCAGTATAAAGGAAAAACCGCAATTGAGATCAGCATCAAAATAAATGGAATAACTGATATTAAGGAAATTTGGTTTAAAGATGATTCCATATTCATTATTTTCTTATTTGTATAGCTAAATATGTTAACAAATTAGAAAGCAATATTGAATATTCAATATTTAAACAGAGTTTATTTATTAATAAAGATATACATTCTAAAAATTAATTTCTTTTCATGTAGACAATCATTTGCTAAAAATAGAGTAAATCATATATCCAACAACAAACAGCATTCCCAGTGCAACCTGTGCAATGAAAAAATAAAATAAAAATATTGTTGTTTTGTCGCTTTTTTCCGGAGTGTTCATGACAATTTTCCTTTCAATTTCTAAAAAATATTATGATGAGTACTAAGAAATAGAAAGGATTAAGTGCTGGTCGATGTTTGTGTATAAAGAAAAGTTAGTTGGCGGATATTTATTTCAGAATCGGTTTCCGAAATGATTATGAAAATTTTTGGTAATTGAGCTAATGCTTTAATACAATATTCATAAGAGCAAAATTTGTCAGTAAAGCTTTCTGCTAAAGGCTTTATATTTATTTTTATGCTTGCTGATTCTGTAACCGGATTAAGTGCCTGATTATTTATTTCGTGATAATCAGTTTGATATACATTCAGCGATGATAATGCAAAAGAATAAATCAATGAACTGTTAATTATCATCAACAAAACAAAGATTAACTTAAATATTTTGCCGGTTATGTTATTTACAAATAGTATAATTTCCACGAACGTATAATTATCTTAATTTCGGATTAAAAACAATTGCGTATTGTTGACTTAGAGCTCAAATTCAATAGAATTTCGAACCTTTATAAAGTCCCGGTAATCCAAAATAAAATTGCGGCTATAAATGCCATACCAAGTGCGTATGGAATTTGTGTCCTCACATGATCAATGTGATCGCAGGCAGAAGCCATTGAAGAAACTATAGTTGTGTCTGAAATTGGGGAGCAATGATCTCCAAAGACTGAACCGCTTAAAACTGCCGCTATAGAAAGCGGCAGTGAAGCTTCTGCGAACATTGCAGTAGGTACCGCAATAGGAATCATAATTGCAAAGGTTCCCCAGCTTGTTCCGGTTGAGAAAGCAATAAATCCCGAGCTGATAAATAATATTGGGGCTATTAAGGTCGGACTAATAAATTCTCTGGAGATTGAAGCGACATATTCCCCTGTTCCCAAAATTCTGCATGTATCTCCTATAGAAAAAGCCAACGTCATTAAAATTGCAAGTGGTACTAAACCTGCTATTCCTTTCAAAGTAAAGTCCATTACCTCTTTTAGACTTAAGATTCTTTGAATCATTGAAATAATACCAGCAACCAGAATTGCGGATACAACAGACCATAAAACTGAAGTTGTACCTGAACCCGCAGTTAAATCACCTTTACCTGTAATTAATAAACTAACCGGCATCATAATGATCATTGTTGTTACAGGAATAACCATATTAAATGATCTGTGACGAGTTCCTTTTTTTGGTTTTAATGATGCAATATCCTCAGAAATCATTGGTGTGGAACCATCCGCTATTGTTTTACCAAAATTGAACGATCTCTTTTCTGCTTTTTTCATAGCTCCAAAATCTTTGTAACTGAATGCTATGAATCCGGCAAAAAGGACCGATAGGATTGCATAAAAATTTAATGGAATTGTATTTAAAAAAATTGAAACTGGATTACTTAGGTTTTCTTTTTCTAAAAGTGAAACAACATAAGCACCCCAGGCATTTAAAGGAATAAGTATGCAAACCGGAGATGAAGTCGTGTCACATATGTAAGCAAGTTTCTCACGTGAGATTTTAAATTTTTCAAATATCGGATGGAATATGGTTCCTGTAACCAAACACGATATTGATGATTCAATAAAGACCCCAACTCCCACAAAAAATGCAAATATACTCGCTCTTTTTCTACTTGTAACAATTTTCTTTTTTTGAATGATATCTACAAATCCCTGCACACCTCCGTTTACTTGAATTAATGTTATAAGAGATCCAACAAGAGCACAAAAAATAATTACGCGTGTATTACCTGCATCTTTAAAGACATCAACTATAGATTGAATAGAAAGTTCAATTCCTTTTATAACATTCCCGTTAGAAATAATAATCCAACCGGCCACAATTCCAAGGAACAGAGAAAGGAATACCTGCCTGGTTTTAATTGCAAGAAGAATAGCAAATAATGGTGGTATAACTGAAAGCCAGCCGATTTCCATTTAGCAAAATTAGTAAAGAATTTAAATAAGAATTAAGTTAATTTAATTATCTAAAGATTAAATAAGTCTATCAAAAAGCAGATGTAATGTATATTGATAATGTATAAATCAACATTGAGCTGATTGCAGATAATGGAATTGTTAAGATCCAAGCCCATAATATGTTGCGAGCGACGCCCCACCTGACAGCTGAAACACCTTTTACTGCTCCAACACCAATTATTGAACCGGTTATCGTGTGAGTTGTACTTACAGGTATTCCAAGTATTGTAGCAAAAATTATTGTAAACCCTGCGGATGTTTCGGCACTAAATCCACCGAAAGGAGTTAGCTTGGTTATCCTCATACCAAGTGTACGAATTACTTTCCAGCCACCTATTAGTGTACCAAATGCTATTACACCGTAACTTGAGAAAATAACCCAATACGGTACGTAAAATGTACTACCTAATAAATTATTGGTAAATAAAACTATGGTAATAATACCGATAGTTTTCTGTGCATCATTTGAACCGTGACTTAAACTATAAATTGCAGCGGAAACAAGCTGGAGTTTGCGGAAATATTTGTCGACTTTTTTAGGAGCTTTGTCTTTAACAATCCAAAGGGTTATAACGGAAAAAAGGTAAGCAATGGACAATCCTATGATTGGAGCCAGAAAAATAAAAATAAGCACTTTAAAATATCCTGAGAAAATGATCGCATTTATTCCACCTTTAAGAAGCGCAGCACCACCATATCCTCCAATTATTGCATGGGATACACTAATTGGAAGCCCAAAATGAGTTGCGGAAGCTGTAAGAATTATAGCACCAAGGACACCCGAAAATATTACAAAATTATCTACAATATTTACATCAACAATACCTTTTCCAATGGTGGTTGCAACTCCAACACCAAAAGCAAATGCTGCCAAAAAATTAAAGAAAGCAGCCCACGCAACTGCCTGGAATGGAGTTAATACCCGTGTTGAAACTACAGTAGCTATGGCATTAGCAGCATCATTCATTCCGTTGTAAAAGTCAAAGACCAATGCCAGAACAATAATTAGAATGACAAATTCCATAATTGTTAGTTATTCTTCAGAAAGATGGCAAGAATAATATTTGCAACAGACTGACAACGGTCTGAAGTTCTCTCAAGAATATCTAAAATTTCTTTTTCCTTTATTAATTGAATTGCATTTCCCTGATTAATGAATAGTTCCTGAATCCCCTGCTGATAAATTTTATCAGCTTCGCTTTCAAGATCTTTTACGGCCTTGCATTCATTAATACTCCTTACTTTGAGATCCTGAATGGCGATTCCCAATTCTGTTATTTGCTGATGAATTATTGATGCTAATTTATCAGCAAAATTAACTTTCGTGTTTATATTGAAGGTATTGACTCTAGCGGTAGCTCCCAGAAGCATATCACTTATATCATCAAGCCGTTTTGCCAGTGAAAAAATATCCTCACGATCAAACGGAGTTACAAAAGTTTTATTTAATCGCTTGGTTATACGGGATGTTACTTCATCGCATCTCAACTCAAGTGGTTTCATAATTAAATAATGATTATTATCCAAAGAGTCTCCGCTAAATATCTTTTCGGTGTATTTCGCCATCTGTTCTATAAGTGATATCAATTCTTTGAAGTCATCAAAATATTTTTCTTCTTTTGGTAATAATTTCTTTAACATAAAAATTTTCCTTTTTGTTAGTGTAAAATTATACACTTATTTGGACTATTCTAATATTATATAATCGTTAACAATGTAGGTGATTTCAGGGGGCGTTAAAATGAGAGTAAATTTGAATATCGATTGCGGGAATCTTTAGACTCCCGCAAAGAATTAAACCAAAATGAGCTCACTTTAGAAATATGGTGTCGATAAATGTCAGAAAGAAGTAAATATCCTACTTTTTTTAAAAAATCAGGATATATATTAAATTAAATGCTTTCATCACTTATTGCTTTGTATTCTGCTTTACCAAAAGCTAAAATGGGAAGAAAAATGAATCCCAGAAAAAATAATCCTAAGCCAAAGGCAGTATCCTTTCCAAAATTTTTGGCGATATCAATATCTACAATAATTCCAATCACAATATTTACGAGTGGAATTAAGAAAAGCAGTAACCACCAACCAGGCCTGCCAGCAATCTTAAGCATCAGGTAAATATTATATATTGGAATGAGGACTCCCCAGCCAGGTTGACCGGCTTTTACAAAGACCTTCCACATTGAAACAATAATAAAAATAACTAAAGCAATATAAATTATAACCAGTACTACAATTCCACTGTCATCCATTTGCGCCTCCATTTATTTTGAGAAATGTTTAGAGTTGTTTAAAGAAAGATAATAATAAAAATAAAATGTTATTAGCTTATTTCTTTCTTCAAAATATTTTCAAATCTTTTACCGCTGATATAATGATCAGCCATAACTGCTTTATTTTTTATTATGTTTATTACTCCATAACCGGATGGAGCATTTCTGGCATCTTTAGAATTTTTTAATTGTGATATCTTCAAATTTACATTTTTACTTTTTGCAACAGATTTTAAATCAGGAATGCATTTTGCAAACATCGGGCATTGATTTGTATAAATTATTCTAAAGTCTTTTGAATATATTTTTCTATCTTCCCAATTGATAAAAGCAGGTACCTTTCCTTTTTTAAGCTGTAAAACTAAAAGTTCAAACCTGCCTTTCTCTTCAATTTGTCTGAAACCACTTTTCAGGAAAATATTTTTACCTGCCATCCAGGGACCATAGCTGGTTACGACTCCAACTCCGCTCAGTTTTTTTTGCTTTGCTTCGTTAACGCATTCATTTATGAGAAGTATTCCATAACCTTTATTGTGATTTTTTGTATTTATAATCCAGAGACAATGTATCATCAAATAATTATCGGCTGCAACAGGGCGCCAGAAATATTCTGAAGTTGTATATTCAATCATTCCTGCGCTTTTACCATCAACCATTAAAATTATCATCCTTAGTCCATTATTAAATTCTTTTTTTAACCACTTCAATTTTGATTGAAAGCCCGGATGCTTTTGATTTATAAGGCAGCCTAAACCGTATTTCCGTACATCTTCTTCATTTGATATTTTAACTAGTGTTAATTTAGTCATGGGGTCTTCACTTTGCTCTTATCCATTCCCCCATAGCTTGAAAAACAACTTTTTCAGTGTTTAAATTTATAGCTTCAATAAAATGATTGTCATTTTGAATTTCTTTTGATATTTGAAGCTTATCTCCAAACTTAGCTTCCGAAAGAAATGATCCGGTTAAAGATTTTAGTTGATGCGAACTGTGAAACTTATCATCGTAACAATCGTTAAGGAACTCCACATATTTTGCATTATTTACATGCTTGTTCAAATCAATATCAGAGTACGAAATTTTCTTGGAAAATATTATTTCTGTTTGATTGATATTTTGAAATTTTTGCGGCAGCTCATCAACAGCACTTTTTCCCTCAAAAAAAATAACATTTGGAAAAAGCTGGGGCATAATTTTAGGTCTTAAAGATTTAGCATCCAAAAAAAGCCAGGCGGTTGTTGCCTTACATATTACATTATCGTATTTATCTATCATTAGAAAATCCCGTATTGAATATAGCTTGTGCTGCTTTTTACCCCAAGTTTCAATTTTAACTTCTTCCATAAATTTTGGGTAATCAACAATCTGCAGCTTTATCCATGAAAGCACCCAAAAATATCCTTTTGGAATTAAATCAGTGTAACCCACCTTTAATTCTTCAGCATGATTGGAAGCGGCATCCTGAAAATAATCGAAAATCGTGCTCACTTTTAACCGGTTATTTGCATCAACATCGAAAGCACGAATTTTAAGTGTGGTTTTCCAGAGAGGTTTCATAAATTATTCTACAACAGTTTTTTGCAATGCTTTTTTTGATTGCAGATTATCAAAATGAATAAACAGAGCACCGAAAAACAACAGCGCTGTAATTACTCTTCCAAAGAGATTTATGAAATCCAAACCAGAAAATACGTAGTCGAAATTAATTTCAGTTAAAAACGGACCGTAACCTAACGCAATTGACATTGCTTTATAAACTATGTACGACAAAATGAATCCTGTAATCAGACTCCAGATTTTTGCACCCCAGACATTAACCGCAAATACAAATCCAAGCATAAAAGCAAAACCCCAAATGAAGTCTCCCAATATTTCAACAATATTCAGAGATTGTATTTTGATAATAGTGTCACCAGGTAGAAATTGAGCATTCATAATAATTATTGATTTGAAATAAAATACGGCAACAATTACTGCACCCCAAATAAACGGCTGCATCCAATTTTTTCTAATTAAGTGGCAGGTAATTGCAAAAAGAGCAGAAACTACTAAATCAACGGCGACACCGATTAAAAAATAATCAAGATCCGGCATCAAGTAATCATCAAATCCTCCCATAAAGGCTAATTGCATAAACCTGATAATAATCAATGAAATGAAGAGTGCAATTCCAATAAAATAATTGACTCCGTAAATTTCTTTGTCAAAGAGCAACGCGAATTCTTTAATTGATTGCCAGCCAATTTTTTCTACTGTAATTATTTCTGTTGTTTTATCAGGAGTAACATCGCTTGATATTATTAATTCACAAACTTCTATGCATCTTGCTATAAAAATTGGGAGGAGTATTAAGAAATTAATTGCTCCTGTAATATATCCTACTATAGGAATGAAACCAATCAGCGCAAGAATTGCAATAATGTATCCTAAATTATCCTGGACTACTTTTTGCGTATCATATTTTTTGGCAACGAGATTTATATCAACAGGAAGCTTTCCTATGCCTTTAAAGAGCCAGTAAATATTAAATAAAGGAATGAAAAGATAACCAACTGCCTGCCCTGCGGATGGTATGGAAGGTGTGATTCCTAACTCGTGTTCTTTTGCTATAACAAATTTCCAAACACGGTAAAGAATTATATAAAACAGCACAAATGTGATTATGATAAGAATGCTTGAAACGAATATAAAAACTAATCCAATTTCAGGTGAGTCTGTAAAAATTAATGCGAGTCCAATAAAAAATATAGCAGCACTTGTGTATAGCAGGCTGTAAAAAGTTGTAAGATTTCCGAAGTGACTTTTTCTACCCTCAGAATTTTCAGCATTCATTGTCCCCTCCTGTTAGGAAACTATTTAAATGTCATAAAACAATAATATAATATCTATGCATTACTTAAAAAAAATAATACTATATCTGTGATATTTTTCTTATTGGTTCTAACCGAAGACGTTTGAATTGATGAAAACTTATAAGTTTTTTTTGTTTTTCATCCCAGAGCCTTAAAAAAATGCTTCTCAGGCTTGTACGCAATGTTAAGACAGGACTTTCTTGAAAAACCGGAATTGCTTTATGGCATTTTTCGAGATGGTAGTTTGGAATTTTTGGACTTAGATGATGAATGTGATGGAATCCAATATTGCCTGTAAACCATTGAAGAATTTTAGGAAGTTTGTAATATGAGCTGCCCTGAAGTGCAGCCAGATTGTAATCCCAGGAATTGTCATTCGTCCAGTAAGTATCTTCAAATTGATGCTGAACATAAAACAGCCAAGTACCAGTTGAAGATGCAATAAAAGTAATTGGTAACTGAACAAGTAAAAACGCTTTCCATCCAATTAGAAGAATAACGGCGGCGGTTATTACAAGCACAGCAAGTGAAGTCAAATAAACACTCGGCTGAAGATTCTTTAAAGTTTTTGATGACGGAAACGGAAATCTTTGAAGAATAACAAATAATATAACCGGAATCACCACAAATAAAATTATTGGATTGCGGTAGAGCCGGTACTTTAATCTACCCCAGCGTGACTGTTTAAGAAATTCATCCACAGTCATTGTGTAGATGTCACCAATTCCTCTTTTGTCTAATTTCCCGGAACTGGCATGATGAATTGAATGTTTTTTCCGCCAGTGATGATACGGAGTTAAAGTTATAATACTGCAAGCTATTCCCCAGATGTCATTTGATCTTTTCGATTTAAAGAAAGAACCATGTCCGCAATCATGCTGAATGATAAAAATACGCACGACAAAACCTGCAGCGGGTAATGACAGCAGTAATGTTATCCAATAACTTACGTCCAGACTGAGGTACATTAAAACCCAGATGATGAAAAATGGAATAAATGAATTACTTATTTGCCAAATACTTTTTCCGCTGCTTGAATTCTGATATTTAGTAATAAGATTATCCACGAAGGATTGCTTAATCGAGAAATTCTTTTGAAACATTAATAAAGGCTGGATTACTTAATAAATTTGTCTTGCAAATGTAGTTATAATATCAACAGAAAAAAATGGATTAAAATGGTAATAACATTTCTATATATTAAGACAATATTCCAAGCAATTTTTGTTTGTATTATTCATTAGTTTAAAATAATCATAAAAAAATGATCAGAAATAAATTGTTATTCCAAAATTTACATGATTCCCTGTTATTGCAAATGACTTCGATGTCGATTCTCCATCAATAATATCATCTTTAATCTTATCTTCTGAGGACGAATAAGAAAACTTTAAGCCGTATTCAGCGGATAAACTCATAGATTTATGAAACCACCATTCCACACCCAACAGCATATCCATTCCTGTACTAAAACCATTTCTCTGCGATTCCCTTTTCATTTCATTTCCTTCTTCATTAATTTCTGCATCTATCTTCCAGTCAAAAAAATTCACAAATGGTCCAATCCCGCCAAAAAATGATATATCATTAGTAATAGTAAAATAATGCACATATTGTGTCTTAATTGTAATCGAAAAACTTTTTATTTCGCTTCTTGATTTGTCTATATTCACGGTATCCAATCTTGTCAATTCACTTTCTGTTTCAGCATCACCAAATTCTAGTGAAAGACCCAATCTAAATGCATCCCTATTGCTAAAATGGTATTTCCCGGAAAAAGTTGTTCCCTGGAAACTTGAGAGTTTGAAGTTATCATTTATTTGAAACTGTAACGCAAACTTGCCATCGAGTGAATCTAAATAAGAATCATCCTGCGGTGAAGAAATTTTAGAAAATAAAAAAATGAAAATTGGAATTATAAGACAAGTCAAAGATTTAAAACTGAAAAACATATCCCCTCCTTAAATAAATGAAAATAATAGTTTAAATTCAATTTTAAGACACGCCGCAAATATCTTTAATTAAATACCATTTGGCAATACGTTTAAACTTAGACTTGTTATACTTATTTTCAATACTTCAAATACCTTTAATTTTAATAGTATTATATGAAAAACAAAACATTTGTTATTGTGGATGCTATGGCAATGGCATACCGGGCATATTTTGCATTTATAAACAGACCGCTATCAAACAGCAAAGGGGAACCAACTTCCGCTGTTTATGGTTTTGTAAATCAGCTTTTAAAAGTATTGGAAGATCACAAGCCGGATTATATTGCTGTTGCAACGGATTCAAAAGAAAAAACGTTTCGTCACGAAATGTATGAAGATTACAAAGCCACTCGAGAAGAAATGCCGGATGATATGATTCCTCAAATAGGCAGAATAAAAGAAATTGTGGAACTGTTGAACATCCCTCTTTATATAAAACCAGGGTACGAAGCGGATGATATAATCGGCACGGCGGTTAAGCTTGCAGAAAAAAAAGGAATGATATCTTATGCAGTAACACCTGATAAGGATTACATGCAGCTTGTAACAGATAAAACAATTATTGCTAAACCCGGCAGAGGTTCAGATGATGTTGTTTTTTACGATGTAAAAAAAGTAATTGAAGATTACGGTTTTGAGCCAAAGCAGATGATTGATTATTTAGCATTGATTGGCGACAGTTCAGATAATATTCCAGGGGTAAAAGGAATCGGACCTAAAACTGCGTTGCCATTAATACAGGAATTTGGTTCGCTTGATAATATTTATAAAAATATTGACAAAATTGAAAAAGCAGGAACGAAAAAGAAGCTTGAAGAAAGTAAAGAAAATGCATTGCTTTCAAAAGAACTTGCAGCAATTAATTGCAGCGTTCCAATGGAATTTGATTTTAATAAAGCAAAATTTGAAAAACCGGATTTTGATAAACTCCGTGATCTTTTTGTTGAACTGGAATTTAAAAATCTATTTACGCGCTTGCTTAAAGTTTACAACAGCGGTAACGTAGATGAAATAGAAGATGAAGATTTAAGCGAGGCAAAAAAGTTTGATAAAAATGAAAGCAAATACCAGCTGATAACAAATTTAAAAGAAGCAAAAGCACTCGCAGAAACTCTAAAAAAGAAAGACCTTCTTGTTTTTGATACGGAGACAGACGGGCTCGATCCATTTTCATTAAATATTTTAGGAGCATCATTTTCAACTAAAACAGGTGAAGGATTTTTTGTCGCGCTTCATCCGGGAGGGAAGAAAATATTTAAGGATGAAATGGAAAGACTTCCTGTTGATGATTTTGTAAAAATATTTAAACCTGTTTTTGAAAATCAAAAGATTAAAAAGATCTGCCAGAATGGAAAATACGATATTTCAGTTTTGCGAAGTATCGGAATTAAGCTTGAAAATTTTTACTTCGATACGATGATTGCAAGCTATATAATTGATCCCGATCAAAAACATGGAATGGATGATTTGTCTGAAAAATATCTTAATTATAAACCCATTCCCCTTTCTGAATTAATAGGCAAGAAAAAAGACCCAACCCTTCTGTACGATGCAGATATTGATAAGCTATCGGATTACGCCGCAGAAGATGCCGATATTACTTATCAGCTATATGAAATTTTAAATAAACATATTCAAAAAGAAAAGCTGGAAAAAATCGCCTTCGATATTGATTTCCCATTGGTACCGGTTTTAGAAGCCATGGAATTCGAGGGAGTAAAAATTGATAAAGCTGCACTCGATAATTTCAGTAAAGATTTACAAAAGTTAATTGATCAATACACAAAAAAAATATATAAATCTGCAGGTGAAGAATTTAATATTAGTTCTCCAAAACAGCTTCAGGTAATATTATTTGAAAAGTTAGGATTAACTTCCGGCAGAAAAACAAAAACAGGTTATTCAACTGATGCACGCTCGCTCGAAAATCTAAAAGGTGAACATAAAATCATTGATATGATCTTAGATTACAGGCAGGTAACAAAACTTAAATCAACATATGCCGACGCGCTGCCAAACTTAATCAATTCAAAGACCGGAAGAGTACACACCGATTTTAACCAGACTATAGCTTCTACTGGAAGATTATCCAGCCTAAATCCTAACTTGCAAAATATTCCCATCAGAACTGAGATGGGAAAGGAAATTAGAAAAGCATTTGTACCCAGGGATAAGAACCATGTTTTGCTTAGTGCAGACTACAGCCAGATTGAGCTTCGTATAATGGCTTCTATCTGCGGAGATGAGGGATTGATGAAAGCATTCAAAGACGGAGAGGATATTCATCGAAACACTGCAGCGCTTGTTTTTATGGTTGATCCGAAAGATGTAACGGATGACATGCGGCGCAAAGCTAAAGAAGTAAACTTTGGAATTCTTTACGGTATTGGTCCCTTTGGATTAAAAACAAGACTGGGGGTAACGCAAACTCATGCAAAAGAAATAATTGAAACCTACTTTAAGACCTTTAAAAAAGTAAAAAACTATATGGATAATTCGGTGGAAAAAGCAAAAGAAAAAGGTTTTGCCGAAACATTACTTGGAAGAAGAAGATTTCTAAGAAACATTAACAGCAACAATCGGGTTGTACGCCAGTTCGAAGAACGTGTTGCCATAAATATGCCTATTCAAGGAAGCGCTGCGGATATGATAAAAATTGCGATGTTAAACATTCACAAAAAGCTTCTAAACATGAGATCAAAAACAAAAATGGTTCTGCAGGTGCACGATGAGCTTTTATTTGACGCTCATAAGGATGAATTAGATGAGCTCAAGCCCATGATAAAAGAATTAATGGAAAGTGCATTACCGCTAAAAGTGCCGGTTCTTGTGGATATCGGAATAGGAAATAACTGGCTGGATGCACACTAGAATTGAGTAAGAGTAAGTTTAAGTGTAAGTTTTTAAAATTGAAAATAAAATCAGAAGAAATAAAAAAAATTTTATGTATAAAACCCCGTGGAATCGGAGATATTGTTCTTTCCACAATTGTGCTCGAAAATATTAAAACTGCCCTCCCCCACTCCGATATTCATTATCTAACGGAAGATTTTGCAAAACGTACTGTTGAGAACAATCCATTTGTTGATAAAGTTATAACATTCAAAAAAAATGATTTTGTGTTAAAAGTTGTAAAGAAAGTGAGAGCAGAAAAATACGATTTGATTATTGATTTTTGGTCTAATCCAAAAACTGCGCAAATAACTTTTTTAACGTTTGCAAAGTATCGCGCGGGTTATAACAAACAAGGAAGAAAGTATGCCTATAACATTATTTCAAATTCGGGTGATGCAAACACACATGCCGCAGAAACTCATTTGCTTTTATTAAATGATATTCAAATTCCAATTGTAAGCCGTAAAATTCTTTTTTGCTTAAAGGATAATGAAATAGAATTTGCACAGAATTTTATCAAAGATAATTTTAATAATGAATTAATTCTAGGTATCATTCCTTCCGGAGGATGGAGATCTAAGCGATGCGAACCAGAAAAATGGATTGAAATATGCAACGCACTACATAAAAAAATAAATACAAAATTTTTAATTCTTTGGGGACCGGGCGATGAATACGATGCGCAGGAAATTAAAAATAATCTGAATGAAAATGCAGTGTTGATTCCTGATACAGATGTCGGAAGACTTGCAGCATTAATAAATGAATGTAAGCTGGTTGTTGCAAACGATTCCGGTCCAATGCATATTGCTGCAGCGCTCGGGGTTCCTGTAATCGGGATCTTTGGACCGACAAATCCAAATAATCATAAACCATATTCAGCAAATTCTGATTATATAATTAAAGATAACCTTCATTGTATTAAATGCAATTTGTTGGAATGCCCATACGATCATGAATGCATGAAGGAATTAAATATTAATGAATTTATAATAAAAGTAGAAAAACTTTTGAATAAAAAATATAATTAAGAATATCTTTAGATATTATTATTGGATCTAAATAATAAAAATATTCTGCTAGTACGTTTAGGTAAGATTGGGGACATCATTATTGCGTCTTCGGTTTTTGAAATCCTAAAAAATAAATTTCCGAATTGCAGAATTACTTTACTTACACTCAAAAGAAATACAGAAGTTCTCAAATACAACCCTAAAATTGATTTTAAAATCTTTACATCAAAAAATCTTTCATTGTATTTAAGTTTATTAAAATTACGTAATATTAATTTTGATCTTCTTTTAGATTTAAACGATGATGCATCAAAGACTTCTTCTATTATCAGAAAGCTGGTTAAAATAAAATCTTCTGTTGGATTTGATTTTGGATCAGCAGATAAACCTTCAATAACAATACCTCAGCCAGATAAAAATAAAACGCACATTTTGGATCGTATAATAGTGCTCCTGAATGCAATTGATATTTATCCCGAAAAAAATAACTTTAAACCGATTCTCTATTTAGGAAAACAGGAAGAATCAGAAATTGTGAATCAATTAACTGCATTTGAAGAGTATAGAATTGCAGCAATTAATATTTCTGCTGGTGCACCGATTAGAATTTGGAAAGATGAATATTATTCGAAACTTATCAAAGCTATTGCGAAAAATGAACGTTGGAAAATTGTTATTTTACACTCCAAAGAAGATTTTAAAAAAGCAAAAAGTTTAAGTTTAACTTTTGAAGGTAATAAGGTCATTCAAATGAGGTATCATTCATTTCAACATTTTGCTTCTTATATTCGTCATGCCAATTTGTTAATAACTGCGGATACTTCTGCAGTGCACGTAGCTTCTGCATTTAATATTCCTGTTATTGCGTTATATCCGAAAGTGAAATGGAACTTTGTTAGCTGGCAACCCCTTTCTGATTTGAAAATATCTCTGCTTTCAAAAACAGAAAGTATAAATGGTATTGCAGTTGAAGAAGTTTTAAACGCTTTTGGTACTATAAAAAAAGAAATAAATTAATTGCAATGAAAGAAAAAAATACTGTACCAGAATGCAAAAGATTCACAGGTTATAAACCCTGTTTTCCCGGTCATAATTGTCTGGAGGATGGTTGTAAAGATAATATTTCAATTGGTACAAAAATTTTAATTATCAACTTAGATGCTATGGGCGATGTGTTGATGACCACTGCCCAGCTGCCTGCATTAAAGAGAAAATTTCCTGAGTCAACTGTATACTGGATTACTCTAAAAAATGCAGCGCCTCTCCTGGCAAACAACAGGTTTATTGATCATGTTTATGAATATAATTTTCAGTCGTTTTCTATACTTAATCAGATGAAATTTGATTATGTGTTAAATGCAGATAAATCAAAACGCTCGTGTGCACTATTAAACTCAGTTTCTGCTGCCAATAAACTTGGTTTCGGTTTAAATAAAGATGGAGCTATAATTCCTGTAAGCGAAGGTGCAAATTACAATTACCAGCTTGGAATAGATGATAATTTAAAGTTTAAATTAAACAAGAGAACAGGGCAGGATTATTTAGCCGAAACATTTGAATTAGAATATAAAAATGAAGAATACGTTTTTGAGTTTACAAAAGATGAAATCAATTTTATTGGGCAATACAAAGAGCAAATCGGTATAAATAATAATGATAAAGTGATTGGTTTTAATACAGGTTGTTCGAATCTATACCCTAATAAAAAGATGACTATTGAACAGCATATTTATCTAATTGAAAAATTACTGGATAAGAGAAAATATAAAATAGCATTGTTTGGTGGTCCGGAAGACGAAGTACGCAATAAAATTATTTTTAGGAACTTCAGTAATAAAATAATAAACACACCGGTGAATGAGGGTGTTCGTAAAGGTGCTTGCTACGAATCAATAGCCGATGTTGTAATTACAGGTGATTCTTTTGGAATGCATCTGGCAATTGCATTAAAAAAATATGTTATTGCATGGTTTGGAGTAAGCTGTTGGTCAGAGATAGATCTCTACAATCGAGGCATAAAATTATTTCAAAAGGATTTGCACTGTTCACCCTGCTGGAAGATGGAATGCCCCTATAATCTGGAATGCATTCAAATGATCGATTTGAACGGAATCGTGTCCGAGGTGGGAAATTACTTTTAAAAAAATAATTGATATCAGTGCTACAGAAAGATGTAAATCCATTTTCAATATCAATAGATAATAAAAAACCTTTAATTTTAGACGGAGCGATGGGTAGTTTGCTTCAGCAAATGGGTTTTAAACCGGATTCAAATATCTGGATGACTCCACTAAACAGTTCCTTACCTGAAATTATAAAATCTGTTCATAGATTATATATAGAATCGGGAGCAGATATAATTACAACAAACACGTTTAGAACCAATCCTTCAGCATTATCTAAAGTTGGAATACATAATAGTGCTCCGTTCGTAAAGGAAGCAGTAGATTTAGTCAAAGAAACTGTTAAAGGATTTCCCATATATATAGCAGGAGCAAACGCACCAGCAGAAGACTCCTATCAAAAAGTTAGAAAATTAAACTATAATCAACTTGAAGCAAATCATAAAAATCATATTGATTTACTTATAGAAAACGATGTTCACTTCATCTTAAATGAAACACAAAGCCATTTCGATGAAATAAAGATTATTTGTAAATACTGTCATAGTATCGATATTCCTTATATAGTTTCCATTTTATTTGATGAGGATTTGAATATTATTTCTGGTGAGTCTGTTGAATATATTTTGAAATTTATTTTGGAGCACGAACCGCTTGCTATAGGTTTTAATTGTATTGCTCCCAGATTATTGGAGTATCTGATGGAAGAATTAGAAATCGGTTTTAACTGGGGTTTTTACCTAAATTGTGCCGGAGAAGACTATTTTAAAAAGAGAATTGATACTGTTGTCGATTCAATTCAATACGTTAAGATAATCGAGAAATACATTAAGTTTAATCCATCATTTATAGGTGCCTGTTGCGGATCAACGTCAGCACATATTAAGGCAATAAAAAAGTTTTTAAGTGAAAAAATTAATTAAAAAGTCTCCGGCAAAAATTAATTTAGGATTATATGTCCTGGATAAGAGAAACGATGAATTTCATAATATAAAAACAATCTTCTATCCCCTGCTTTTATCCGATGAGCTAACTTTTGAAAAATCTGATAAACTGGAAATATCATCTAATTCAGAGCAAGTCAACAAACTTGAATCAAATATCATCCAAAAAGCAATAAAGCTTGTTGAAGAGAAAATTGGGGAAAATATTGCTCTTAAAATTTTTATCGATAAAAAAATTCCTTTAGGTGCTGGCCTTGGTGGTGGAAGTTCTAATGCGGCAACTACGCTTAAAGCTTTAAATGAACTATATCATCTAAAATTAAGCTATGAAATCCTGGCAGATCTTGCCCTGAACATCGGATCAGATGTACCATATTTCTTGAACCCAACACCTGCTATTGGAGAATCAAGAGGAGAAAAAGTAAAACCGATTTCTTTGGAAATAAATTATCCGATTTTAATTGTAAATCC
>Ga0209536_100005051_pt1 | contig 20658 bp, 25 predicted proteins | sample DeeMarSeWOR28_12_FD_187461 | JGI IMG/M metagenome (GOLD analysis project Ga0209536, IMG submission 187461) | Marine sediment microbial communities from White Oak River estuary, North Carolina - WOR-2-8_12 (SPAdes) (version 2) | ecosystem: Environmental > Aquatic > Marine > Intertidal zone >... | reverse complement strand
TCGGCGATGTCGTTGACGGCGACCACCTCCAGACTGTCCTGGTGGTACTGGTGAATGGTTCGCAGAGTCAGCCTGCCGATTCTGCCAAAGCCGTTGATGCCAATTCTGGTTGTCATATTTGCCTCCCGGGTGATTTTTTGCCCATGTAATGATAGCAGAAGCGGGGTAGTAATACTATTACCTCCGCTTTAAATTATACGTTCATCGCTAACCTTTTGTATTTTTGAATGCTCCGATACCGGCGAACTTGGCACGGTCACCGAGTTCCTCCTCTATTCTGAGGAGGCGGTTGTACTTGGCGGTGCGCTCAGAGCGGCAAGGGGCGCCTGTTTTGATAAGACCGGTGCCGAGTCCAACGACCAGGTCAGCGATGGTGGTGTCTTCGGTCTCGCCGGAGCGGTGGCTGACCACCGATTTCCAGCCAGCTTCTGCAGCCATCCGGACGGCGGCGATGGTCTCGGTGAGGGTACCAATCTGATTGAGCTTGATGAGGATGGCGTTGGATGCCCCCAGTTGGATACCCCGTTGCAGGCGCTCGACGTTGGTGACATAGAGGTCGTCACCGACCAGTAGAGTAGTCGCACCCAGCTTGCTGGTGAGGAACTGCCAGCCTTCCCAGTCATCTTCAGACATGCCATCCTCGATGCTGATAATGGGATAGTCGTTTTCCCAGCGGACATAGTAGTCCACCATCTGGGCGCTGGTGAGCGTCACGCCTTCACGAGTGAGGACGTAGTGTCCGTCCTGATAGAATTCACTGGAAGCCGGGTCGAGGGCAATAAAGCAGTCTTGGCCCGGTCGGTATCCGGCCTGCTCAATGGCTGCCAGTATAACCTCAACCGCCTCTTTGTTAGATGACAGGCTGGGGGCGAAACCGCCCTCGTCGCCTACGTTTGTATTCAGCCGTCGGTCTTTGAGAACCTTCTTCAACGCGTGGTAGACTTCGGTGCCCATGCGCAGGGCTTCACGAAAGCTACTGGCTCCGGCGGGCACCACCATAAACTCCTGGAGGTCAGTCGAATCGGCGGCGTGTTTGCCTCCGTTGAGGATGTTCATCATGGGCACGGGCAGGGTGGTGGCATTTGCTCCATCGAGGTGCTGATATAGTGGTACACCCGTTGCACTGGCGGCAGCGTGGGCGATAGCCAGTGAGACCCCCAGGATAGCATTGGCCCCGAGCTGTGATTTGTCACCGGTGCCATCAAGCTCGATTAACTTCTGGTCGATGGCTGTTTGGTCGCTAGACGGCATTCCCACCACGGCTGGAGCAATTTCTTTATTGACGTTTTCCACGGCCCTGAGGACACCGAGCCCGCCATAGCGGGCCTTATCTCCATCCCGGATTTCTAGTGCCTCGTGGGTGCCGGTACTGGCCCCGGAGGGGACGGCCGCCTGTCCTGTAGAACCGTCGGCAAGCTGCACCTCGACCTCTACGGTCGGATTCCCCCGTGAATCAAGGATTTCTCTGGCTTTAACGCTGTTGATAGTTGACATAATACTCCTATCGTTTAGAACTCAGGGCAATATCGACTGCCTCGGCAGGGTCTTTGGCGACGATAATCGAGTCATCCATTTGGCCGTTTCGTGATACCGACCATGTATTGAGGCCGATGACGGGAATATCACTCTGCCGGGCGTAAGCAATTTCGGATAGGGTGCCATAGCTGCCGCCGATGGCGATAACTGCCTGGGCTGATTTAACGACGGCTATATTACGGGCGTAACTGACACCGCTGACTATTGGAATGCGGACGTAGGGATTGGCATCGTCTGGACTATTACCGGGGAGGATGCCGATGGTGAGACCCCCTTCGGAAGCGGCACCACGACAGGCGGCTTCCATGACTCCACTGAGGCCACCGCATACCAGGATAGCACCTCGCCTGGCCAGCTCGCGCCCCACCTCTTCGGCCAGCCTGGCTTCCTCTGGGGAAGGTTCACTACCACCGATTACGGCGATGAGTTTCTCCCGTTTCTGTGGCATATCTGCTACCGTGTGGCTATTATACCACGTCGGCAGATTTAGTGGCAGCCTCCGCCCACTTTTTAATACCTAGCAGCATCTTGCGGTCCATCTCTAAGGTGAAATTTCCGAAGATGCCGAAGAAGATAGTGTTTCCCAGACTATCGTTCCAGTCGTTTCGAGAGCGGCTGATTAGCCGCGTGGTGCCATCATCACGTTCATCCAGAAAGAATACCCAACTGGAGTTCTGATACTTGTCCGGTATCTTGCCGTTGAGGTCAAAGGTGTTTCCTGTTTTCATATCGGCTCTGAGCAGGAGGACGAGAGAGTGGTTAGGTTCAATGGCAGCGACCTTATACGGATTGCCCATCGTGGGGTGCATCCGGATGCTGTCCCCGATTTCTAAGTGCTGTAGCTCGGGGACTATCTCATCGGCGTTTTTTATCTTGCAGCCAATCATGTTTTCCAGCAACTCGTAACTGTAGAATCCACCTCGCCCCTGTCCGATCTGTACGAGCCAGGGCCAGATATCGGCGGCGGGCGCATTGATAGTGATGGCGTGTACGTACTCACCTTTCAGGTCGGGCACCAGGTCATCGCCTGGTAAGGCCTGCTGAATTTCGGCATCGGTGGTACCCCAATATCTACGCCGATGGTTGAGGAAAGGTGTAACAAGGGAAAAAGCCATAATCGAGGCGCCGGTTAACCCTTCCCTGATAACCTTGCATTTGCTGGCCATCTATTTTGCCTTTTTGTATTTATCGTATAGCGAAATCCGCCATATCAGACCACAGCCAAGAAGTAAGATGCCCAGACCACCTAAAAAAGTGCTTAAAGAACTCAGATTTTCCATTTTTACCTCCCAAATGATAGTTTTATGAATATAACGTACCTCTGCACTGGAAGTAGAAGAGGGGAAAAGGAGCAATTATCAGGTTTTGTCGTTATGTTCCACAGTTATAACTACATTTCCTTTTTTGTGTCCTGTTTCGACATATCGATGAGCTTCGACGATTTGTTCAAACGGATAGTGCCTATCTATAACCGGTTTCATCTTGCCCGCCTCAAGAAGCTCTTTGAGGAAAACTAGATCCTCACTTTTTGTGCTTCCCAATCCAAATACCACTTTCTTGTTACTTGTCATAGAAGCCCATAGTGCTTGAAGGATTGGCCAGTCAACTGTAAGATAGCTTCCTCTTTCCTTCAGCGAGTTTTTGCAGCGTGAGAATGAAGTCTTCATTACTGTGTCGAAAATAACATCGTAGGTCTGGCCACTGCTGGTAAAATCCTCTTGAGTGTAATCAATTACCTTATCGGCACCAATGGACTTGACCATTTCCAGATTAGCGGTACTGCAAACCCCGGTAACCTCTGCACCAAAGTGCTTGGCAATCTGTACCGCATAGGTACCTACACTTCCGGAAGCGCCGTAGATAAGGGCTTTCTGTCCGTTCTGGATGTTAGCTTTTCTTAGAAAAGCTAAAGCTGTCATTCCACCAAAAGGAACGGCGGCGGCTTCCTCATAGGTCATATTGGTCGGTTTGATTGCCAATCCCCTTTCTTCAGGCATGCACTTGTACTCGGAATTACCACCACCCAAGCCGAAGGAAGTACTCATTCCAAAAACCTGGTCCCCCTCCTTGAAAAGCTTCACATCCTTGCCCACTGATTCAATTTCCCCCGCTAACTCGTCCCCCGGGATAGTTTTTCTTGGTTTGCTGAAACCAAACATGATTCTCCCGGGAAGCCAGAACCAGCGAGGGTAGGTGAAACTTCGAATTCTCACGTCGCTTGATGTTACCGTTGTCGCATGAACTCTGATAAGTACTTCATTATCCTTGGGAACGGGTTTTCCTACCTCTTTGAGTTGGAGGACCTCTGGTGGTCCGTATTTTGTGCATACAACCGCTTTCATAAGTGTTCCTCCTAATTACCTTTATTTGGTCATTTTCAGAACAATTCGTGGCTATGGTGATCGGAGGGGAAAACTCTCGGCCTGCTCCTGTTTGAGGACATTATTCCTTAGCAGATTAGCCACGAGCCTTATGAGAGTAACTACAAAAAACGCTATGAAGCCCGCGTGGTAATCTATTACCTTGGTGAAGGTAAGCACTATAGGTATCCACCAGATGACATTGTAAACCACCATAGTAAGGTTGAGTGGGTGAGTGAACATTAGTTTGACTGGAACGGGTTCAGTTGAGTTTTTTCTTAACAATGCGAACCGCATGTTTGTATGTTGTTCGACGATCACTCAGTAAAGCACCCCGATAACCACAAGCCCGATAAAGCCGGCACTGTCTGACAACACCGAAGTGGATAAAATGACGATGACATAAATCAGGGCGGGAATTCCCAGTCCCAGCGAAAGCAGGTTATTCCAGCGCACAGTCAAGAATTTTTCTTTTGTCACAGTTTCTCTCCTTCCTGTTTGTCAATTTCCATAAATTGCTGCTAGGCTTTATCATTATGCGACACAGTTATAACCACATGCCCCTTTTTGTGTCCCTTTTCAACGTACCTGTGGGCTTCGACGATTTGCTCTAATGGATATGTCCTGTCGATGATGGTTTTCAGTTTTCCCTCTTCTACAAGCTCCTGGAGAAAACAAAAGTCATCGATACTGACTTTGTCTTCTGCTCCGACTTTTGCAAAGATTCCCTTATCGGCAAGTAGCTCTTTTCCTCGTGAAGCCGGGAGTTTGTCCACTGCATCAAAGACAATGTCATAGTCGCTTCCGTGTTTCGATAGTCCTTCCTGGGTATAGTCAATCACGTTATCGGCACCGAGGGATTTCACCATTTCCAGGTTGCCGGTACTGCATACTCCGGTAACCTCTGCCCCGAAATGCTTGGCAAGCTGTACCGCATAGGTGCCAACACTTCCGGAAGCTCCGTAAACCATTACTTTCTGCCCGTTGCGGATCTTACTTTTTCTAAGACCTGCCAGTGCCACAATCCCGCCCGTAGTAACACCGGCTGCAGCTTCCTCATATGACATATTTGATGGTTTATGTGCTACCATGCCCTTATCTATCTTTTTCGAGTCTTCAGCCATACACCGATACTGGGCATAGGCCCCAAAAACAAAGCCCGTACATGTAAAAACCTGCTCTCCGACCTTAAAGCGCTTTATGTCCTTGCCTGTCGCCTCAATTTCTCCGGCTAACTCCATCCCCAGTATGGGTCTCTTTGGCTTGGTCAGGCCCAGGTACAGTCGGAATGGAATTTTCTGCCAGAATGGCACATCGAAACTTCGGACTCTCACATCTCCAATGTGACAGGTTGTGGCGTGGATTTTTATCAGTACTTCATTGTCCCTGGGGACAGGTTTTTCTACCTCTCTTAGCTGAAGAACTTCCGGTGGCCCGTATTTTGTGCATACAACCGCTTTCATGATTCTCCTCCTTATCTATTTATCAGGTTTGTCATTATGCCCCATGGTTAAGACGACATTACCAATTTTTTGCCCTGTTTCGACATACCGGTGAGCCTCGGCGGCCTGTTCCAACGGATAGCGTCTATCTATGACCGATTTTAACTCTCCTGCCCCAATAAGCCCTCTGAGGTAGATTAAATTCTCAGTATTCTGGTCTGTTGCACCAAATATTACCTTCTTACTGCTTGTCATTGAAGTCCATGGCCCTCGAATCATCTGGGATAATCGGGGATTGGCTAGCAGATAGCGTCCATTTTGCTTAAGCAATCTTAAGCTGCCTGAATATGAACTCTTGCCTGCCACATCAAGAATAACATCATAATTCTCGCCTCTTTTGGTGAAATCTTCTTGAGTGTAGTCGATGACTTTGTCTGCACCAATCGAGTGCATTATATCTAATTTCCTCGTGCTGTCCACGCCAGTCACTTCAGCTCCAAAGTGTTTAGCAAGCTGGATCGCAAAAGTACCTATTGTGCCACCCGCACCGTTAATGAGCACCTTTTGTCCGGGCTGGATATTTCCTTTTCTAATAAAATGCAATGCTTCAAGTCCCCCGGTAGGAACACCGGCGGCTTCCTCATAGGTCATACTTGGTGGTTTTGTTGCCAACGCCCCTTCTTTAGGTTCTTCAGGTAGACAAATATACTCAGCATAAGCACCCATATTGGTAAATCCGGTAGTAGCAAAAATCTGGTCACCTTCTATAAACAGTCTTACGTCTTTGCCTACCGATTCAATTTCACCGGATAAATCCATACCCAGTATAGTTATTCTTGTTGGTCTCTTGATACCCACGTATAGTCGCATCGGGAGATTGAACAAGAGAGGCAATTTCAGACTTCGCTGTTCACAGTCACCTGCTGTCACTGTTGCAGCAAGTATTTTTATCAGTACTTCATTGTCCTTAGGAACAGGTTTTTCCACCTCTTTGAGCTGGAGAACCTCTGGTGGTCCGTATGCTGTCCATACAATCGCTTTCATAATTAACTATCATGCTTCACAATGATGACTACATTTCCCTTTTTGTGTCCCGTGTCCACATATCTGTGAGCCTCAGCAATTTGTTCCAACGGATATGTTCCATCTATGACTGGCTTTATCTTTCCCGCTTTAAGAAGCTCTCTGAGAAATATTAGATCTTTGGCCTTTTCGCCTGCAGACCTCGTTCCCGTGAACGTAATTATTGCCTTTTTACTACCTATCAGTGAAGTCCACAACATTTGAGGAATAATTGCTAACTTAAGGACAGTTGTAAGATAAATTCCTCTTTGCTTCAGGGAGTTTTTACAACGAGAAAATGAGCTCTTGCCGACGGTGTCCAAGACCACAGACTACGGCCCTTAGTCTGCCGGTGGTCGCGGTTGCCGTCTATACCTGGTTGCCTCAGGTGGTCTCTTGGCGGTATCCTTCGAGCCTTTGACTTCGACTTCTTTGCTGCCCCTCTCTTCGAGGAGCTTTCGTTGTTTCTCGGCCAGGGTCTGCGGCTGGGTGGACTGTCGCTGGCTTTGGTAGTGGCCGGGTGTGTGAATGTCTCGTTGAGGTAAGGGAGTTTGCTTTTCCTCGCTGGCAGCGACCGGCTCTGTCTTAGGCGGTATCTGTGTTATGCTCTCTGCCAGGCTTGCCAGAATCCGGTTCTGTTCGGCGGCGCTCCGCTTTAATTCCTGGGAGGCTTCGCTGAGACCCTGAATGGCAGCCGTATGACTCTTTAGATGTACTGCGTACTCGGCTATGGCCGCAGAAAGCTCATGTAGTGCCTGTTCTGTCCGTGACATCCACTCTTCTGTTAGCTGGTCTGTACGTTGCTTCGTTTCAAAAATAGAGGCAAACTTATCGGAGTGACGAACGGGTGCGGCCAGCTGACCGGCCGCATACTTGAGGAGCTTCAGTTCCCTGTCCCTGTAGGCTCGCGGATGGTTACTGGCAAAGATAAGACTGCCGAAGACCTCACCACCAGAGAAAAGTGGCATGTAAACGATTGCCCTTATCTTGCGTTTCAGCCAACAATCACCGGTCCAGAACCGGCTTTCCCGTTTCAGGTCTGGCTCCACTAGGGCTTTCTTGTTCCGGACGAGCCAGTCGACCGGTGTATTCTCCAGTGGTATGCTATCTCCGAGTTCCCAGTTTGAATCGATTTTGGAGGATAAGGGAAAGAAGCGGAGCAAGCTCGTTGGTTGCTCGATCAGATTAATGGTTGCCCAGCTAACAGGCATTAGTTCCTTGAGCTCAAAGGCAAATCTCTGCCCTATCTCGGTGATATCCGAGCTTGTAAGGATAATCCTAGAGAGCTCATTGGCCAGGGCGAGCTGTTCTTCTTTTTCCTTTTGTTTATGCTTCACGACCATGTCCTGTTACTCGAGCCAGTGTTTGGTCTTCAGTCCGGTAGTCCATTCATGTCTCTGCCTGTCTTTCCAGTGTGTCCAGAGGACGGCTCCAATCACGCAGACAGCCGTAATTCCGCCACCGAGCCCCCATTGTGGATATGGTGGTTGTGCCTGACCGACCGTGACCAGAATGATTGAGCTGTCGTGGAAGAGAGGTTCCTCGACACACGAAATGTTGATACTGGCTACCCACCTCTGCCCGACCAGACTTTCATCATCGGGAATGGTAATTTCCACCGTCAGCCACGCCTGTTCGCTGGGTGCAAGTGAAGTGTCTTCCGTGATGAGCTTGATCCAGGTGAGGTCAGGGAAGCTATCATAACCGTCTTGAAGGTCGTGGAATTGGGCCGACGATAAACGGAAGCTGTAGCTCTGTTCCAGTCCGTTTTCTATCGAAAGTATAATGCTGCTGGTGGTACCGGGTAATACGTCTATTTCAGTGGTACTGGGGGTGATAGCCAGATTCCCGGCAAACACAGAGATTGACATCGTGAGGCAAAGCAATAAAGCCGCCGCTGCTGCAAAGCTGATACACTTAAGCATTCTCCTCACCATCTGCCCACCCACTTCTTAAGTTCTCTCCTGTTACTGAATAACATAGCACCAGCCACTGCCACACCTCCGGCTATTGCTCCTATCAGGACCCAGTTGATTCCTCCTGCGTAGGCAACGCTGGTGGATAGGAGGAGCCGGCTATCGAGCTTGACCTCTAGTATTCCCATTGTCTCAAAAGTGGCACGGAGCCAGCATTCGTAATGATTTCCTCCCCAGTCTCCATTAGAGGGGATGGCTACCGTTAGCTCGACCTCTTGCTCGGAGTACTCCTGCAATTCAAAGTACTGCGGAGTAAGGCTTACCCAATCTGTATCAGGGATTAACTCATACCCCGGGGTCAGATTGTCTTCATACGGGATTTCGGATGTCATATAGACGGTTGCCGGGAAGTCCTTATTATTGATTACCGTAATGGTGCCGCTTATGCTCTCACCGGGTCGTATGTTTCTTACTGTAACCTTGTCCGGTGAGATAGCCCAGCCCTCCGTATCCTGTGCCAGGGTGGGGGAGAAGGAAACTACCGCAATAGCCAGAAGGATTATTACCCACCCGAGCCAGCCTTTTCCGGTCACGGTCCATCAACCCTGCACCGCATGTATTGTTACAGTAGCCTGTATTGATTGACCCATTCCTGGTGCGTCTCCGTCTGTCGGTGTCTTTACTGTCAGTGAGAAACGCCTGCTGTGGTTCTTGGTCAGGTCTTGCACGAAGTTGGTTGGAATTGTAGTAACGTTGCCCGTACCACCATCCCCTTCGATATCATATTCTATCTCATACTGATTATAGCCGGGGAATAGACTCAGCCACCACTCATAACCGCTCCCTTCGGCGTTTGTACCCATTATGGTGGTGTCCACTTTAACACTACCACGATTGACTAGGGTGAAGTCCTTGAGGTATGACGAGTTAAGTGCCACCGGTGATATCTGCCAATCAGTGGGTGTGACCTCGATGTCTATGGCAACTGACGGGCCGCTCATGGTGATGGTTATCGTAGCACTACTGCCAGCTAACGCCACAATCGGGATTGACAGTGCTATTATAGTTGCCAGCGCTGCGAGCAATAAGCCCTTCGCTTTCACAGTCAATCCTCCTAAAGGATTCAGGTCATTCTACCATATTTTCCTGAAGGTAGGAAGTTCTGATTACAGTATTTTGGAATCTCGCGCATCCCTGAACAGTGTTATAATTATCTGAATAATTAAGGATATCTGAAAGAGCATCTCAAACGGAGGGATATCCCATATAACAAAAAGGAGAATTCAAATGAGTGAAGAATCGCGTCTGGAAACTATTGAAGAGAGGCTGAAAACAATCAAGCATGAGCTGGGTATACAAAAGGATATAGAAGAAGTCCGTCGATTGCACTATATATACATGTATTACAACAGTAACCGCATGGCCAAACAGCTGATTGACCTGGTCTCTGAGAACGCGGAATCCATCGAGATAGCCGGACGTGGTGTATACTATGGCAAGGAAGGTTTTCGAAAAAACTTTATTGGTCAAGGCGCGCCTTTAGATGCCGAAGTTAAGGATGTTGGCTGGTCTTTCGGGAACATACTCTTTCAGTTGGGCGGGATGGACGTTATTACTGTGGCTGACGACCGGAAAACAGCCAAAGGACGTTTCGCTGTTCTCACCCCGGTAATAACCGGTTTTCCAGATAATCAGAGAGTCAGTTTAAATGCAGGGGTTTATGAACAGGGATTTGTCAGGGAGGACGGAGTCTGGAAAATCAGCAAATTCAAGTATGTACATTATTTTATGGTTCAGTTAGAAGATCTAAGGGTCAGGCCCGGGTACTCCCGCTGGCCAGATTCGGAAAATCCGGCCGATGCACCTACAACCTGGTATCATCCCTTTCCTGAGGCAGGTGTGATGCCCTTTCATTTTGCCAATCCTGTGACGGGGGAAACAGCTCCAGAAATCGTTGACCCCACACATTACTGGATCGGTAACTGGCCGGGTGAGTTCGGGCAGAAGGGACACAAAGAGAGCGGCTCCAATTAATGAAGATGGCCAGGATAAAAAACCAGGAGGTTTACATATGTCCAGAATAGTGCGAGTTGAGTTGACACCATTATTTGTCCCCTTTCATAAGCACGTACAGGAATCCATGAAGGGCACCGAAGGTGGACTGGGGATGGCCATTGGTTCTGAGGAAGAGTGGCTTGGTGGTGACTTTGTCATCTGCCGGCTGACCAGCGACGATGGGAAAAGCGGCGTTGGCGAAGCCTTCGTCTGGCTGCCCGAAACAGGTGTTTCTCCGGAACAACTGGTTGATATCATTAAAAAATCGCTGAGCCGTTATGTTATTGGTGAAAGCCCTTTTAACGTGGAGGCCATCCGGCACCGTATGGATATCAATGTCAACCGCAGTGACGTGGCCAAGGGCTTGATTGATATAGCCTGCTACGACCTGATGGGCCAGATAACCGGCCGACCAGCCCATGATTTTTTTGGTGGAAGGTGTATCGATGAAGTCCCGCTGGCCGCACTCATTGCACTTTCAGATGCTACAACCATGATCGATCTCTGCCGGACATTTTATGGGCGGGGTATGCGGACTTTTCGTATCAAGCTTGGGAGAAGTATTCAAGATGATGTAGAGATTGTCTCCGGCATACGTGAGGCTTTAGGCCCTGAGGTCCACTTGAGGGTCGACTACAACCAGGCTTACAAACAACCGCCTGAAGCGGTCCGCGCTATCAATGCCATTGAACCATACGGTATCGACTTTGCCGAGCAGCCGGTAGCTGCTGCAAATTATAATGGAATGGCCTATGTTCAGCAGAGAGTCAGTATACCAGTTATGGCGCATGAAGGCTGCTTTTCACTTCAGGATATTGCCTCCCTGGTAAAACTGGGCGGAATAGAAGTTGTCGGCCTGAATTCTGAACGTCCCGGAGGCGTAACCAATATGCTGCGGGCCATCTCCTATGCTGAAATAGAAGGCCTGGGAGCAGTACTACACAATCAACCTCTGGGTATCGCTTCGGCTATGCATATTCATATCGCCGCTGCCAGATACCATGCATTGGGCCACGCTATTGAGCTTTTCGGTCATCTCATGATGGAGGATGATCTGATCAAAGAACGTCTGGATTACAGTAACGGCACAGCCACAGTACCGACCGGCCCGGGGTGGGGGGTTGAGCTTGATGAAGATGCCTTAAGAAAATATGCGACAGGACCAACTGTTATTATTGAATGAAACCTATCGATCTTTTTAGAAAAATTCGTCATAAGAAATTCATCGCGTGTAAAGAACGGTGTTTCCACGTTTTCCCGCTGGAGTGATACTACCCATTCGACGGAGACAATAGACCATCTTCTGCGCGAATCGACGGGATCTGTTCATGGCCATGGCAAGGTCGTGTGTCGTAAATGGTTCGACTAAAAAGGGTGGAATCAGAGCACAAAAATCATCTGGCGTTGCAAGTAGCTTCCGTGACACTATCTGTAATAACCGGTGCTCGTGGGTAATCCATCCTCTCCTACGCCAGCCACGAGTTCTGTCATACCGACGGATTTCCTCCTCTTTGGTGAACACAACCTCAATGGAAAAATTGGGATGTGAGAGCAGTTCTGGAATACTTACTAGCTCTTCGAAGATATCCTCCAAGGCACCGCGTTTAGGTGATTTCCGTCGACCGGTCTGACTCTGTCCGTCTTCTACTAGTTTCAAGATCCATTTCTCCTGTGCTATCGGATACACTAGCCGTACTGGATGCCGGGCTACAAGCGAGGTCAGTTTGTGCTTTACTGATGCGAAGCCCTGTGTCTGGATTTCAATGAGAAGGTTACTACGGACTATGTCGATTAAAAATCCGTCAACAGGCACCTCAAACATATCGTTCGATTCAGCATACTGCAGTTTCAGAGCTGCGTGGAGAGGTTTCTCATTAAGTACACCGATATGCTCAGTTACCTTCCGTGATTCGCTAGCCACGATTTCCCTCTAGTGCTTTCTTTTAGATACTTCCGATATTCCTGATACCAGAAAAGATAGAATGAGTATTCACTGATGGTTGATGATACTCTATTGCCCGAAAAGCGACGTTGTCAAGATGTAACACCTGCTACTTATTTCTGAGTTAGAGTTATTATATAATGGTGAAACTGCTTTTGCAGGCGGCTTCACAATTCAAATGATTAATTATGATGAACGAACAAGACAAAGTAAATGAAGTACAAACCAGAGACACCTGGTTTGACTAGGTACCGAAAGTGGAATTACATTTGCACATTGAGGGAGCCATCCCACACGATGCCTTGTCAGAATTAATCCAGAAGTATGGAGGAGAATCATCTGTTTCAAATTTTCAATCTCTCATAGAAAAGTTCAATTATCGTGATTTTCCTCATTTCTTAGAGACCTGGAGTTGGAAAAACCAGTTCTTGCGGGAATACGAAGATTTTACTTTCATTGCTGAGGCAGTAGCTCAGGACTTGGCAGACCAGAATATCTACTATGTGGAAGCCTTCTATTCCCCATCAGACTTTTTACGTCACGGCCTGCAGACCCAGAAGCTTACAGAGGCAATTCGCTTCGGGCTTTCTCGAGTTCCAGGCATTCAGGTTTCACTGGTCGCTGATTTTTGCCGCAATAATGGTCCCGAAAATGCCACCAGGATAGTAGCGGAGCTCAGTGAGGTAAGGGAGCTCGGAGTGGTTGGTGTCAAGATTGGTGGGTCAGAACAGAATTACCCGCCGGAGCCATTCAAGGAAGCCTATGAAGAGGCTCGAATATCAGGGTTTCACACTAGCGCACACGCTGGAGAAGCAGCTGGCCCGGAGAGTGTCTGGGGGCCATCCATAGTCTTAGGATAGATAGAATCGGGCATGGGACACGAGCGTTTGAGGACGCTTCTCTGGTGGATTACCTGGCTGAGCACAGTATTCCTCTTGAAATCTGTTTGATTTCAAATGTGCGGACTCGGGTAGTAGAGTCAATTGAGAAACACCCGATACGATACTATTTCGATAGGGGAATACCTATCTCTATCAATACTGATGACCCGAAGATGTTTGGCAATTCTTTGGCGGAAGAATATCAACTACTTGAAACCAAACTTGGCTTCTCACGCGAGGAAATTCGGACAATCATTCTTCAAAGTATAGAGGCATCCTGGCTCTCAGAAGATAGAAAACGAGAGTTAGCCAAAACGTTTTGTGAAAACCCATACTGGTAAATAAAAAGGGCTGGTTCTAGTGACCAGCCCTGTGAAATACGGATTTACTAGCTATTTTTAGTTTGTATCATCCATGGCGGACTTGAGGCGCTCTCGGATGCTGTCCTTGAAAGCGGAGAATTCTTCTCTAGTAACGAAGTTTTCAGATGACTGACCAGCCAGGCGAGCTTGTAGACTCATTGGCAGACCGGTCGGTAGTGCCGTAATCACCTGCCTGCTCTGTTCGTTTGCCACCAGCTTCGACAAAACAGTCTTGAAGGCTCGGTTGATGTTCTCCTCGCCGATTCCGAGGGCCTGGTAAATCTGGTCAAGCGGGGCACCATTAGCGATGTGGTGCAGGATTTCGGTCTCTCCCGGTGTTAGTTGGGCCATCACGTTGCCCAGCTGCTCACCTATCACGGTGAATTCTTCAAATTCATCGAGTACGCGGGAGGCGATTTCTGGCCTGAGCAGGGCATCACTGATCGGCTGTTTGCCCTGGGCGGCTGCCCTGATATTGTCAATCAGGTCGGCCGGGTCAATCTCTTTGGTCACGCAGGCGCTGGCCCCGCTCTTTATAGCCTGAAAGAGCTGCTGGTCGTTATCGTTATCCATAATAAGGACGGTGGCTATTGACGGGAAGTTACGTTTAAGGTAACCGGTTACCCGGATTCCACCCAGCTTCTCGTGGTTCGTATTCAGAACAGCAACGTCCGGTGGATTCGCTTCGATTGCCTTCAGGGCGTCTTCACTACTGGTTGTCTCACCGATAACCTCGAAGCCCTCTTCGCCGGACAAGGTAAAATGGATACCCTCCCGGAACAGCACCTGCCAGTCTGACAGGAAAACGCCGATCCTATCCATATTTTTCTCCTTTATACATGTTCAGGTTGCTCACTATCGAGTTTAATTTAAGCATACGGTTGTAGGGCGGTGAATAAAGTTCCTAAACATTTCATAAAGATTTCATAAAGATTTCATAAAGATTGAGAGTAATCGTGACCTGCGGAGGTCTTGGGCAGTGAAGTGTATCTAGTGCAGTCTTTGAAGGTTACGTGTTATCTTGTCGGACAAACCTGTAACCCATGCCGTGTTCGGTGACGATGATTCTGGGCGAGTCGACGCTGTCCCCCAGCTTCTGTCTCAGGTGCTGGATGTGTACCCGGAGCAGGTCGCGGGTATCTTGATATCCTTCTCCCCAGACTTTGGTCAGCAGGTTTTCATGTGTCAGCAGACGTCCCTCGTTCCTGACGAGATGCCGCAACAGTTTCATCTCGGTTGAGGTCAGCTTTACCGGTTGCCCGCCCACCTTCACTTCATTGGCAACGAAATTGACTTCTAGATTGCCGCTGGTATAAGGACGGTCATCGCTGCTGGCCGGTATACCGCGTGAGCGACGCAGTACGGCTTCCACTCTGGCGATGAGCTCAATATGGCTGAAGGGTTTTACCATATAGTCGTCAGCCCCGAGTTCTAGTCCCCTGGCGATATCGACGTCCTCTCCTTTTACGGTTAACATGATTACTGGTATCTGCGAAAACCGGCGGATCTCGCGGATAACACTGAACCCGTCCATATCGGGAAGATTGACATCCAGGATGGCGATGTCGGGACTTTCAGCTTCGATTAGCTCTAGTCCTTTGGTACCGTCAGGAGCTGACAATACTTCGGTACCACTCCAGCGAAGCTGAAAACACAGGGAAACAACCTCAACGATGTCAGGGGCATCATCAATAACAACTACTTTCAAGTGTTCCTCCTGAAAATCGGCAGCGAAATGAAGAAGCTGCAACCGCACCCAATCTGGCTTTCAACCCATATTTTACCACCATGGAGCTCTACGAGAAACTTTGCAATGGCCAGGCCAAGTCCGCCCTCACCGTCACTCCGCCCAATCTGGTAGTGAGGTTTGAAGATTAGTTCCTGTTCTTCAACAGGGATGCCATCGCAGCTATCACTTATCCGGGTTACCAGAGTCTCTCTGTCCTGCTGCCAGACACTTATCTTGATATCGCCTCCGTTGCGAGAGAACTTGGTGGCATTGGCGGTCAGGAGGAGTAGTATCTGTCCCAGGTGTTGTTTGTCTGCCCTAACTGGAGGTAAAGAATCAGCTATCTCCAGTTCAAGCGTTTGTTTTCGTGACTGAATCCCGGGATGAATTCTCGTTACCACGTCGCGAATAACAGTGCCAATGTCGACAGGCTCCGGCCGGAACTTGAAGTCCTGTACTGGTTGCCTGGGCATCTGCGCAAAGTAGGTGACGCTCTCATCGAGCCGGTGGGCATTGCGGATAATGGCCTGCAGAAGCGTCCACTGCACACTACCTTCATCCGGGTGTAGTTCGTCAGCAATAAGCTCGGCTGAAGCGATGATGGCGGTGAGAGAGGTTTTCAGTTCGTGTGTCATCGCCGCTACGTAATCTACCTGGGTGCTATCTTGGTTACTCACGTTTTTCGCTAGCAAGTGTTCTAACCTTATCCCCTCACCGCACACCCTCACTACAACTATCAATCCTTCAGACGGTACAGTTTAACGTCTGCCAACGGGCGTGGATTGACTCTATTTATCCATGCTTTTGGCGATACTCCTGAGCATGGTGAGAATACCAATAACGGCGCGTTGCAACTCGGGCGGTTCCTGACTCAGGACCCTGGCGACATAGGGGTCCAACTGGCCACTACCATAGGATGGGATTCGCTCGGTTGTTCGTGGTGACTGAGATGACAGATACCCGGCCAGTGTAAACAGCTCGTTCTCCTCGAAACCCAGGGGAGCGGCAATCTTCCGCAGAATATGTGCTGAGGAAAAACGTTCTCCGCGCTCGATTCGGCCCAGATGCGAGGCGGATACCTCCGCCTTGCCGGCCAATTCCTGTAGTGTCAATGGTAGGCTGATTCTCTGTTGCTTCAGTATGGTACCAATGTGGTTCTTGTCTTGGTTGTCCATTAGCAGTATTGTAGTTAGCCAACTGGCAAATGTCAATCCGCATTGCACGCTAGTTTACCTTTGGGTAAGTCGCAAAGACGGTTTCTTGACGCCTGAAAATGCCAGTTATACAATGACAATACAGGCCAAAGGTACTATGGCTGTGTTATCTGAAGTACTATGCCGATAAAATACGATGTAATAATCGCCGGTGGTGGTCCGGCGGGAATCTTTGCCGCCCTTGAACTGGTCCAAACCTCCGGCCTTAGCATTCTGCTAGTTGAAAAGGGGCGTGATATCGATGGCCGCCAGTGTCCGGCGCGTGAACGGGATGGACGCTGCAATACCTGCACTCCCTGCAATCTGGTCTGCGGCCTTGGTGGTGCCGGGGCCTTCAGCGATGGCAAACTGACACTCTCTACTGATGTAGGTGGCCGCTTGGATGATTATGTTGGTGGAGATATGGCGGACGACCTCATTAAGTATGTTGATGATACTTATCTCCGCTTTGGTGCTCCGGACAAGCTGTATGGTGCGGGAGATGATGTCGACCGGCTGTGCCGGCAGGCGGAACTGGCGGGTCTGCGCTTGAAACCGGTGCCTATCCGTCACCTCGGCACCGAGCACTGCCGTTCCGTACTCAGGTCCATGCGGGACTACCTTGACCCGCGTCTTGACCTCAAGCTTGATACCGCAGTCGATAGTGTTATCGTCGATAATGGCCGGGTGACTGGTATTGTGACCGAGGATGGGGACAGATTCGCCTGTGATTATCTGATTCTGTCTCCGGGTAGGGAGGGGGCGGACTGGCTGTCCCGGGAGGCTAACCGACTTGGCCTGACGATGCACAACAATCCGGTTGACCTCGGTGTCCGGGTCGAGGTGCCAAAGGAAGTCATGGAAGACTTTTGTAATACTATGTACGAGGTAAAACTGGAGTTTCTCTCGCCCAGTTTCGATGACAGGATAAGGACGTTCTGCATGTGTCCCGACGGGGAGGTTATTCTGGAGTCTACCGGCGGGGCCGACCCGGTAATTACGGTTAATGGGCACAGCTATGCGGAGCGCAAGAGCGGTAATACCAATTTTGCCCTTCTGACGAGCACGGCCTTCACCGAGCCTTTTCACGAGCCGATTGCCTATGGGAAGTACCTGGCGAGGCTGGCTAATATCCTCAGCGGCGGGGTACTGGTGCAGCGTCTCGGCGACCTGATGCAGGGGCGGCGCTCTACTCCGGCTCGTATTAAAGAGGGCCTGGTACGTCCTACGCTGACCAGTGCAACTCCCGGTGACCTCAGCTTCGTCCTGCCTTACCGTCACCTCACGGGCATTATCGAAATGCTCGGGGCAATGGAAAGGCTGATTCCGGGTGTTGCTTCACCCTATACCCTGCTTTATGGGGTGGAAGTCAAGTTCTATTCCGGGCGTCTCCAGCTCACTTCAGGGCTGGAAACTGAGGTCGGTAATATGTTTGCTGCCGGTGATGGTGCCGGAGTCAGCCGGGGCCTGATACAGGCGTCGGCATCGGGTGTTGTTGTTGCCCGGGAGATACTAAGTAGAGTGGGTCGTTAGTGTCATGGCTGGCGGGACGATAATGCATTGCGTTGTTCTTGACACGAGTGCCCTGAGCTAACTAAAATGATTCTTTGTAGGGTCGGTTATCAGCCATCGGCTGATAACCGCCAAATGCCACCGGTAAAGGAGGCTGACGGCGGGTGGCCAATGTAGTTGCTGGTGACAATGAGAGCTTCGAGAGCTTGCTAAAGCGTTTCACCAGAAAGGTGCAGCAGGACGGTATTCTATCGGAGGTACGCCACCGGGAATACTTTGAGAAGCCCAGCGTCAAACGTAAGCGTAAAGCAGCTGCCAAAAGACGCAAGAGTGCCCGGGCACAGCGGAAGCGGTAGCAGAACTGGCAGGATAAAATGGAAACATCACTCAAAGAAAAATTAGCCAGCGACCTCAAACAAGCGATGAAGACTGGCAATACCGGGAGGCGTGATGTTTTGCGTCTCGTGTTGTCTGCTGTCCAGAATGCGGAAATTGCCAAGCGTGGCAATCTTGAAGAGCCAGACGTTATCGGTGTCCTTGTCAAGGAGGCAAGACAGCGGCAGGAAAGCATCGATGCCTTCAAGCAGGGTAACCGCCAGGACCTTGTTGATAAGGAAGAAGCGGAATTGGCTATCATCCAGGAATATCTGCCCCAGCAGGTCGGTCGCGATGAGATTGTTGCTGCGGCCAGGAAAATTATTGCTGAGGTAGGGGCGGAAGGGCCGCGTGACAAAGGTAAGGTCATTCCCCGTCTCATTGTCGAGTTCAAAGGCAAGGCCGACGGGCGAGAGATAAACGACATAGTCACTGAGTTGCTCAGTTCTTAGATATAATTCCCCATCTTCAATTGTTATAAGCCATCTTCAAATTTCCAGTAACTAGGATTGTGTACAAGCATGGCTCAAGAGCTGCCAATTAAATGTTGTGGCGTCTCATCTTTTCTGCTCAAGAAAGACAGCGGTAATTATCGCGTGCTTCTTCTCAAGCGGAAAGACACTATTGAGGGCGCATGGGCTGGGGTTGGCGGTGGGATAAAAGAAGGTGAGAAAGCATGGCAGGCTATTTTGAGGGAGATTAAAGAGGAGACCGGACTTACTCCGGAAAAACTCTACTCTGCTGATACCTGTGAGCAGTTCTATGAGATTGATAAGGACACAATCTGGACAGCTCCGGTTTTTGTGGCGTATGTGTTGGAAAATGCCGCGGTTACCATCAACGAAGAACACAGCGAGTTCGAGTGGTTTACTCTTGAAGAAGCAATACTGACGGTGTCATTTCCAGAACAAAGGCGGATACTGAAACATATTCAAGAAGAGTTTGTCCAGCGTCAACCAGTGGAGTGGTTGTTGATCGATATAGAATAGGAAAAATTGCGGCTTGATTTCTGGACGGGAGTCGAAAACTATCTGGCGTACGAAAATGCATAGAGAAGGTTCAGGTGCTCCACAGAGCTTTAAGGATCTGCCGCAGGATGTCCAGAGAGTATGCACCGCATTACACGATGGCTTAAAAGCGGCACTGGGTAGTAATCTCTATGGTATTTACCTATACGGTGCCATGGTCTTCCCCGAAATGAAGAATATCCACGATATCGACTTCCATGCGGTTGTCAGGAGACCACTTGCAGCACGTGAAAAATCAGAAATCCTAAATTTACATAATAAACTTGCTGATGAGTATCCTTTAGCTGGTGATGATCTCGACGGGTGGTACATTCTCCTGAATGACGCACGGCAGGTTTCACCGCCTCAACATCAAGTATGTCGGGATTTATATGACAACTCATGGGCGCTTCATCGGGCACACATAAGGGCTGGTTATTGCATCGTTCTCTGTGGCCCGGAGCCCGACGAGGTCTTTCCTGTGCCAACATGGTTAGAACTGATGGCCGGTCTTGCAAATGAACGATTATATATTGAGAAACATCTCGGTGAATACCGTGACTACTGTGTCCTTAATCTCTGCCGGTTGCTTTACAGCTACAAGACGAAAAAGGTTGTGGTTTCTAAATATACTGCCACTATGTGGGCGCTTGATAATTTCAACACCTGGGGGCCGCTTATTAAAGCAGCTCTTCGGTCGTATGCCAGGGAGACAGACGAAGAAGACAATCGATTACTCAAATCGGAAACAGAGCGGTTCTACCAATTCGCCTGTGACATGATTGAAGAGATAAACAGAGGTTAATGTTTAATTGTCCTCTGTACCAACTATTGATAAATCCCGAAAATTACCTGATTTTCGCCCAAAAATCGCTTGGCGTTTGGCCCAGTTTTTGATATGATTAAGGCGGCTGATATAGGACGACTGATTAATGCACCGAGTCGAAGTTCGACTTAAAAGCCACCTCCCTGATGCCCGGGGTGCGGGTCTGGTGAAGGACATTCGGGACCTCGGTATAGAAACAGTCTCAGATGTCCGTGTTATTGATATATACTGGCTGGATGCCGAACTCCCTTCTGATAAGCTTGACCTGATATGTGGTGCTCTCCTCGCCGACCCCGTAATTCAGGACTACGTCTGTGATTCCGCAATTTCTACTGATGCCGATTCTTCTTCCAGTCGTCGTGTGGTCGAGGTGACCTATAATCCCGGTGTTATGGACCCGGTTGAGGGTACAGTAATGAAGGCTGTTCGTGACCTGGGGATTGACAACGTCCGGGCGGTT
>Ga0209536_100005050_pt1 | contig 20659 bp, 13 predicted proteins | sample DeeMarSeWOR28_12_FD_187461 | JGI IMG/M metagenome (GOLD analysis project Ga0209536, IMG submission 187461) | Marine sediment microbial communities from White Oak River estuary, North Carolina - WOR-2-8_12 (SPAdes) (version 2) | ecosystem: Environmental > Aquatic > Marine > Intertidal zone >... | reverse complement strand
GGCCATGCCCGAGCGGCCCGTCTATCTGGATGACGTGTTCGGGCCGGCGGCCGTGAAATCCCCCGCCTCGCGGCCTGCCCGGTCCTGTCGCATGGCGTTGATCTGTACGGTCCCCGTCCCGGGCTCCGAGTCCCCGCCGGTCGCTCCTCCCAGTTCGAACGCCTGGACCATGACGAGGTAGTCGGCCCCGGTCTCGTTGGCCAGACGGGTGCCGAACAGCAGGGACGACCGCGGCACTCCGGCTACCTGGAGATCCGCTGTCGGCCCCTGGATGGCCGCCTCGTGAACGACCGTGATCGAGCGCCAACCCCTCAGCTGGTTGCGCAGCTCGTCGGCAGCAGCCCGGGCAATGGCCTGCTCGCTGTCCGAGGCGCCCTCTCTGGAATAGTCGACCACGAGGTAGCGGGGCACCGGGCCCGCCGGTCCGGCGTCCGGGTTCGCCCGGTAGTAGCGGATTCCGAACAACGCCGCCACCGCGATCACAGCCGAAACCACGGCGACCGCAACGCGCGCCCGGTCCACGTGCTGCCGAGGGACACCCAGTCTCCGGAGCAGCAGACGGGGCAGATCCTGGAATTCGCCCCGGGCGAGATCCAGCGCCTCCGCCATCTGCTTTCCGGTCTGGAACCGGTATTCGGGCTCCTTGCGCATGGCCGTGGCGACGACCGATTCGGCTGCCGGCGAGATCTCCGGCCGCAGCGACCGGATCGAGGCCGGCGTCTCCAGCATGTGCTGCACGAGCATCGCCCGCACGTTCGCAGCCGTGAACGGAGCCGAGCCGGTGAGCGCCTCGTACAGCACGCAGCCGAGTGAGTAGATGTCCGAGCGCCCGTCGATGTCCGTCACTCCGCTCGCCTGCTCGGGGCTCAGGTAGGCTGGCGTGCCGAGCGCGATCCCCGCCTCCGTCAATGTCTCGAGGACGTCTCCGGCGAGGTGCGCGATGCCGAAGTCCGCCAGCAGAGCATGATCCCCGGACAGCAGGATGTTGCCGGGCTTCACGTCGCGGTGGACGACGTCATGCGCATGCGCGTGACCCAGCGCGTCGGCGATCTCCTGCACGATGCGGAGCGCATCGGCTTCGGGCAGCGCGCCCTCGCTCTCGATGCGATGACGCAGCGATCTTCCTTCGACGAACGGCATCACATAGTACAGCAGGCCGTCGGCTTCGCCCGAATCGTGAAGCGGAAGGATGTGGGGATGCGTGAGGCCCGCGACGACCTCGATCTCGCGCTGGAATCGTTCGCCGCCGATCTGCTCGGAGAGCTCAGGCCGCAGGGCCTTGATCGCGACGGGACGGTTGTGCTTCAGATCGTGCGCCCGGTAGACCACGGACATGCCACCGCGACCGATTTCGCCCTCGATGTGATACCGGCCACCGAGCGAAGATCGCAGGGTTCCCTCGAGGTCAACCATCTCGCCCTCCCACGACGCGGGAGTACTTACCAGCGGGGCCGCAGGTTGAAAAGCGCAGGCTTCGGGGGTTCCTCTAAGAATGCGCAGGGTGCGGCCTCACGTCAAATCGCGATGCGGGATCGCTGCTGCCGGCGTCCCTGTACCGCCCGGACCCAGGAATGCATGTTCTCTCATGCGTCAGCCCGATTCCGAACCCGGCCGACCCATCGCAGAGCGCATCCTGGCTGCTTGGGACGATTACCACGATCTGTTCCGCGACTTCGCGCGGCGGGCGCGCTACCTGTTCGGCAAGCGGGCCTGGAAGGACATTCAGGAGAACGCCCGGCGGAGGCTGCTGCTGTATACAGCCGTCATCGATCCCCTGCTGGAAGAGCTCGCGGACCGAATGGGCGAGGCGAGCGCGGAGCCGGAGGTCTGGGCCGCGGCGCGAGCCGCGTTCCGCGAGCTGACGGAGGACCGCGACGACGGCGAGGTCGCGCGAACGTTTTTCAACTCCGTCAGCCGGCGGGCGCAGGGCACCGTGGGCATCCGGCCGCGAACGGAGTTCGTAGGGGACGAGGCGATCCCGAAGGCAGCGCGAGTCGCTGCCGTCGAACGCTCGCTGCGTACCCTGCACTATCCCGTCGCGGGCTCGATCGAGGCACTGTTCAATGCCGTTTTCGAGGCGCTCGCCGAAGCCCTTCCACTCGCCGACCGGGAACGGGACGCCCGGCGGGTGGCCGAGGCCGTGCGCGCGGCCCTCTCGGACCCGGCCGCCGGGTGCGCGTCGCCGATCGAGGCGCTCGAGTTCCTTCCCGGCCTGTTCTTCCGCAACAAGGCCGCCTACCTGGTCGGCCGGATCGTGCACGACGCCGGGGACCCGACGGCGGACCCGCCCTCCGCGAGACGCCGCGAGTCCGACCGGGGGACGCATCCCCGGGCCCGGCTTTCCGCACCGATCACGCCGCTCGTGCTTCCACTCCGCCACGACGAGGACGGGGTGCGCGTCGACGCGGTGCTCACCCGGACCACCGAGGTGAGCGTCGTGTTCGGCTTCTCGCGCTCCTACTTCAAGGCGGACCTCGATCCCGACGCGGGCGGACCCCGGGCCGTCGTCGAGTTCCTGCGCACCCTGATGCCGCGGCGGCGCGAGGACGAGCTGTTCACCGCGCTCGGCTACAACCGCCATGGGAAGACCCTGCTCTACCGCTCCTTGCGCGAACACCTGTCGCGGCCCGGGGCGAAGATCGAGCGGGCCGAGGGCGTTCCGGGTCTCGTGATGCTGGTGTTCACCCTGCCCTCGCTGGACGTGGTGTTCAAGATCACCCGGGATCGCTTCGCGCCCCCGAAGCGCACCAGCCGCGAGCGGGTGCGCGACCGCTACCGGCTCGTGTTCCTGCACGACCGGGTGGGCCGGCTGGCCGACGCGCAGCAGTTCGAGGGGCTCGAGTTTCCGGCCGAGGTCTTCGATCGAGACGTGCTGGACGAGCTGCTGTCGCAGGCGGGGGCCACGGTCCGGGAAAGCGAGGGCTGCGTGACGATCGATCACGCCTATTCGGAGCGCCGGCTCGTTCCCCTGGACGTCCACCTGTTCCGGGCGGAAGCGGCCGGAGATCGCGAAGCGGAACGAGCCGCGATGCTGGACTACGGACAGGCGATCCGCGACCTCGCCTCGGCCAGCATCTTTCCCGGCGACCTGTTGCTGAAGAACTTCGGCGTGACACGTCACGGACGCGTCATCTTCTATGATTACGACGAGTTATCGCTTATTACTGAATGTAATTTCCGGGAGTTCCCGGCCCCGATTCACGACGAAGACGAGCTGCGGCCCGAGCCCTGGTTCTTCGTCGGGGAGCACGACGTGTTTCCCGAGGAATTCCCGAAGTTCATCCGGATTCCCGCGGACGTGCGGGAGGAGTTTCTGGCCCGCCACGGCGAGCTGTTCACGGCCGACTGGTGGCGCGAAATGCAGCGGCGCGCCCGGGAGGGGGTAATCGCCGACTTCCACCCCTACCCCGAGTCGCTCCGCCTGCCGCGGAGCTGAGCGACCGCTCGGCGCTCCGCCAGCCGCCATTGCCCGGCGAGCTGTCAGGGTTCCGCGAACTGCTCCTCTTCGGTGGAGCCCTGCATCGCCGTCGTGGCGCTCCGCCCGCCGGTGATCGCCTGGGTGACCCGGTCGAACCATCCGGCCCCGACGAACGACTGGTGCTTCACCGCCCGGTAGCCGTGGTCCTTCTCCAGCTCGAACTCCCGCATCTGGAGTTCCGAATACGCCGACATGTCGCGCTCGGCATAGCCCCTCGCGAGCTCGAACATGTGCGCGTTCACCGAGTGGAAGCCGGCCAGCGTGACGAACTGGTACAGGTAGCCCATCGCGCCCAGCTCGCGCTGGAACTTCGCGATCGTCGCGCCGTCCAGGTGCGCGGCCCAGTTGAACGACGGCGAGCAGTTGTAGGCCAGCAGCTTGCCGGGGTACTGCGCGTGAATCGCCTCGGCGAACCGCTTCGCTTCCTCCAGGTCGGGGTGCGCCGTCTCGCACCACACCAGGTCCGCCCACGGCGCGTACGCCAGCCCGCGCGCGATCGCCTGGTCGAGCCCGGCCCGCACCCGGAAGAAGCCCTCGGCCGTCCGCTCGCCGGTGACGAACTCGTGGTCCCGCTCGTCCACGTTGTTCGCGAGCAGTCCGGCGGCGTTCGCGTCCGTGCGGGCGACGAGCAGGGTCGGAACGCCGGCGACGTCCGCCGCCAGGCGCGCCGCGATAAGCTTGTGAATCGCCTCGCCCGTCGGCGCGAGCACCTTCCCCCCCATGTGTCCGCACTTCTTGAACGACGACAGCTGGTCTTCGTAGTGCACCCCGGCGGCGCCCGCCTCGATCATCGCGCGCATCAGCTCGAAGGCGTTCAGCACGCCGCCGAACCCCGCTTCCGCGTCCGCCACGATCGGCGCGAACCAGTCGCGCGAGGCCCGGCCGTCGTTCTGGTGGTCCACCTGGTCGGCCCGCCGCAGCGCCGCGTTGATCCGGGCCACCAGCTTGGGCGCCGAGTCGGCCGGATACAGGCTCTGGTCGGGATAGGTCTGGCCGGCGGAGTTCATGTCGCCCGCCACCTGCCAGCCGCTCACGTAGATGGACTTGAGGCCCGCCTGGACCATCTGCACGGCCTGGGCGCCGGTCAGCGCGCCCAGCGCCCGGACGCATTCGCCGGAGCTCAGCAGGTCCCACAGCGTCTCCGCGCCCCGGCGGGCCAGCGTGTATTCGGGGACCAGCGATCCACGCAGCCGGACCACCTCGGCCGCGTCGTATCCGCGCTCGATCCCCTTCCAGCGCGGGTCCTCGCGCCAGCTCCGTTCCAGCCCGGCGACCGCTTCCGGCCCGCTCATCGTGTCCGCCGCGCCCGCGCGGTGCGATCCCGCCTTCGTTCCGTTGCCGTCGCTCATGTCAGCTCCTCGTATCCGCGCAGCGTCATGAAGTCCGCCAGCACCCTGCCGGTGACGATCTGCTCGATGATCTCGCGCGCCTTCCTGTAGTGCCCGGCCTCGAATCGCTCTTCTCCCGTCGAACGTCTCAGCTTCGCCAGCTCCTCGTCGAACAGCTCCGCCATCAGCTCGCCGGTCACTGGCCTGCCGTCGGCCAGGGTGACATCCGGGTGATGCAGCCACTGCCACAGCTGCGAGCGGGAGATCTCCGCCGTCGCCGCATCCTCCATCAGGTGGTAGATCGGCACGCAGCCGTTGCCGCCGAGCCAGGCCTCCATGTACTGGATGCCGACGTCGATGTTGTGGCGGATCCCCGCCTCGGTGATCTCGCCCTGCGGCACCGCCAGCAGGTCGGCCCAGGTCACGTGGACGTCGTCGCGCCGCCGTTCGATCTGGTTCGGGCCCGGCATGCGCTCGTCGAACGCGCGCCGGGCGATCTCCACGAGTCCCGGGTGCGCGACCCAGGTCCCGTCGTGGCCGTCCTCCGCCTCCCGGATCTTGTCCTTCCGCACCTTGTCCAGCGCCGCCTGGTTCGCCTCGGGATCCCCCTTGATCGGGATCTGCGCCGCCATGCCGCCCATCGCGTGGATGCCGCGGCGGTGGCAGGTGCGGATGGCGAGCAGCGAGTACGAGCGCATGAAGTGCGTGGTCATGGTGACCTGGTCCCGGTCCGGCAGCACGAAGTCGGAATGGTTCCGGAAGGTCTTGATGAAGCTGAAGATGTAGTCCCACCGCCCGCAGTTCAGGCCCGCCGAGTGCTCGCGCAGCTCCCACAGGATCTCATCCATCTCGAACGCGGCGGGCAGCGTCTCGATCAGCACCGTGGCGCGGATCGAGCCGCGTGGAATCCCCAGCGTCTGCTGCGCATCGACGAACACGTCGTTCCACAGCCGCGCCTCGGCATGGCTCTCCAGCTTCGGCAGGTAGAAGTAGGGGCCGGATCCCCGCTCCAGCAGCTCCAAACCGTTGTGGTAGAGGAACAGACCGAAGTCGAACAGGCTGGCCGGAATCGGCTCGCCGTTCAGTCGCACGTGCTTCTCGTCGAGGTGCCAGCCGCGCGGACGGACCAGCAGCGTCGCGACTTCGTCGTTCAGCTCGTAGTGCTTCCCATCCGGATTCGTGAAGGTGATCGTGCGGCGCACGGCGTCGCGCAGATTGCGCTGCCCGTGGACGACATTCTCCCAGGTCGGAGAGTTCGAGTCCTCGAAGTCCGCCATGAAGCAGTTCGCCCCCGAGTTGAGGGCGTTGATGATCATCTTCCGCTCCACCGGCCCGGTGATCTCCACCCGCCGGTCCTGCAGGTCGGCGGGGATCCGGGCGACCGTCCACTCGGCTTCGCGGATCTGCTTCGTGCCGGGCAGGAAGTCCAGCCGCGGGCGCTGGTCCAGCTCGGCCTGCCGGAACTTGCGGCGCTCGAGCAGCTCGTCGCGCCGGGCGCCGAACGCCAGCACCAGACCGGCGACGAATTCGAGGGCCTCGTCGGTCAGGATCTCCTCGCAGCCGGCGGGACAGGGTTGGGTCAGCGACAGGCGCGCGCCCTTCCCTCTTCCGTTCTCGCGCGGTTCGACCGTCATGCGCCTCTCCTTCGGCTCAGGCCTGGAATGTGTCGCGCCGGGGGCCGATCGCATCGGCAGGATGCAAAGAACACGCCCTCCGCGCGACGGGCGGCGGACAAGGCCAACCGGCGGCGCCTGTGGCCCGGAGCCGACAGAAGGGGATCCCGACCCCCGGACCGGGACTCCTCGCGCCCGGCTGCGCTGAAGCGATCCGTGCGCGGCTGCCGTATGATTCGGGCAGGCATCGGTGCTCCAACCCGCTTACCAGGGAGCCACTATCATGTTCTTCATCCGTTCGTCGAGCCCGGGCCGGACCTTCGGGCTCGGTCTGCTGGCCGTGCTTTTCTCGGTCGCGCCCTCTCAAGCCCAGGATGCCTCCGGCGACTGGTTCGGCGTTCTGGACACGGGGCCGGCGACCATGCGCTTCAACCTGCACGTCACGGCATCTGACGACGGGTATACGGCAACGCTCGACGTGCCCGAACAGGGCGCCGAGGGCGTCCCGCTCGACCCGTTCACCGTGGACGACGGCTCCGTCGTATGGAAGTTCGCACCTGCCGGCGTCGAGTACGAGGGGCTCGTGGACGTCGGGTTCACGCAGATCCGGGGCACGTTCAAGCAGGGCGGGCAGAGCTTCCCGCTCCATTTCGGCCGCACACAGCTCGCGGCGCCGGTCGGCAGCGCGGAGTGGTCGCGCGAACGCCTGACGAAGACGGAGGTGATGATCCCGATGCGGGACGGCGTGAAGCTGTTCACCTCGTTCTACGTTCCGAAGGACACCACCCGCGCCTACCCGATCCTGCTCCAGCGGACCCCGTACAATTCGGAGCCCGGTGGCGAGGACGGATTCAACTTCTTCGTCGGCATGAGTTCGCACTTCGTCGAGGAGGGCTACATCCTCGCCTACCAGGACGTGCGGGGGCGGTACATGAGCGAGGGCGAGTTCGTGGACGTCCGGCCGTACGACCCCGACAAGGACCCGCCGGAGGAGATCGACGAGAGCAGTGACACCTGGGACACGATCGAATGGCTGGTCAACAACGTCCCGCACAACAACGGCAGGGTGGGCATCTTCGGCGTGTCGTACCCGGGCTTCTACTCGACCATGTCGCTGCCCGACGCGCACGAGGCCCTGAAAGCGGTCTCCCCGCAGGCCCCGGTGACGAACTGGTTCCTCGGGGACGACTTTCACCACAACGGCGCCTTCTTCCTGATGGACGCCTTCTCGTTCTACTCCTCGTTCGGACGCCCCCGTCCCGAACCGACCCGGCGCGGACTCAGCGGCTTTCAATTCCCCAACCAGGACGCGTACGACTTCTACCTGGAACTCGGACCGATCCGGAACATCGAGGCGAACATCTTCGGGGACAGCATCCGGTTCTGGTCGGAGGTGATGGACCATCCCGACTACGACGCCTGGTGGCAGGCGCGCGACCCGCTTCCCCACCTGACGGACGTCGAGCCGGCCGTGATGGTGGTGGGCGGCTGGTTCGACGCCGAGGACCTGTACGGTCCGCTGGCCACCTACGCGGCGATCGAGCGGCAGAACCCCGGCGCTTCGAACCGGATCATGATGGGCCCGTGGTTCCACGGGCAGTGGGCCTTCGACGACGGCGACAACCTCGGAAACGTGCACTGGGGATCGAACACCTCCGATCGCTACCGGGCCGCAGAGCTCGAGTTCTTCAACTACCACCTGAAGGGTGAGGGCGAGTTGACCCTTCCCGAGGCGCAGATGTTCGACACCGGCGCCGCGGAATGGCGGACGTTCGACGCCTGGCCGCCGGAGCGGATCGAGCCGGCCGCGCTGTATCTGGGCGCCGACGGGGGCCTGGCGTTCTCGGCTCCCACCGTTTCGACCAGCTTCGACGAATACGTGTCCGATCCGGATCGGCCGGTGCCCTACACGGAGGACGTGCACCTGCGGCGCACCACCGAGTACATGACGGACGACCAGCGATTCGCCTCGCGCCGGCCGGACGTCATGGTGTACGAATCGGACGTCCTGACGGAAGCGGTCACCCTCGCCGGGCCGATCGAGGTCGACCTGTGGGTCAGCACGACCGGCACCGACGCCGACTACGTGGTGAAGCTGATCGACGTGTTTCCCGATTCGCTGCGCGACTACCCGGACAACGACAAGGACGTCCCCATGGCCGGGTACCAGATGCTGGTGCGCGGCGAGGTGCTGCGCGGACGCTACCGGAACAGCTTCGAGCACCCCGAGCCGTTCGTGCCGGGCGAAGTGACGCGGGTCCGCTTCGAGATTCCGGCGGTGCTGCACACGTTCAAGCCGGGCCACCGGATGATGATCCAGGTCCAGAATTCGTGGTTCCCTCTGGTCGACCGGAACCCGCAGAAGTTCGTGAACATCTACGAGGCGGGCCCGGAGGACTTCCAGAAGGCGACGCACAGGATCTATCACGACGCCGACCGCCCGTCGGCGATCCGGGTGGGGGTGCTGAAGTAGCAATCCCCCCGGAGGATTTCAACGCGGGTCGCGCGATTCCCATCGCGCGGCCCGCGCATTCGCTCGTGCGACCTCCGAGAACGAGAAGATCTCCAGTACTGTCGTAGTCGCGTCCTCCAATCTGACAATCGCGCGATCGTTGTAGCCGATCCGACATTCGTGAAGTCCGGGCGCTGCCGGGATGGGATGCAGGTTCGGAAGGATCCGATCTCCCCGGTTCAGCAGGCGATGCAGGCCCGCGATGCAGTGCTGCTTCCCGGAGGCGCGCAGGGAGTGGTACGCCGCGGCGAAGCTGCGCGTGAGACACAGGTCCCGGGGCGAGGGCGGGTCCGGCAGGCCGTGATCCGGCGCGAGCGCGAGCAGCGTTTCGACAGCCCCGCTCAGCTGGCGGGTAGAGCGGATCCGGGCGAAGCGGCCGTGGGCGACATCGTCCATCGCCGCATCGATCCGGGCCCGGACCCTTCCCGTCAGGAGCCAGCGTCGGGAGCGGGTGGCCAGATCGATCGGGATCAGTTCGAGGCTGTCGGCCCGGACCACCACGACCAGCCGATCATCCTCGGCGATCGACAGCCGCGTTCGGGCCTCGATGGGAAGGGTCAGCTGTCCGCGGGCTCGGATCCTGGCGACCAGGGCCAGATCCCTGTCGATTTCTTGCAACTCACTTGTCTCCAGCCGGACGCAGCGGATGTCGGGTTCCCCGTTCGGCACCCTCCACTGAAATTCGTACTTTCGCATTTTCAGTGGAGGGTCCCGTGCAGGGGCCTGTCACCTGCACCTGGCCGGCAGGTTCATCGCGACCTCAACTCAACTCGAACTCAACTCGCGTAGCGCTCCAGGTACTCCCCCACCCTGACCTTCCGCGCCGTGTTCTTCGAGGTCATGTAGCGGATCTTCCCGAAGATGGGGCGCTCGGGCCCCCACGGACGGTCATAGCGGCCGAGACACCAGTAAATGCCCGAGTACGAGTTGGGGTCACGGCCGTCCAGCGCGTAGCGGTTGTTCAGCTCGATCATCACGTCGGCCGCCTCGTGCGGCGTCCACGTCCACTCGAGGATCTTCTTGCCCCACAGCATGCGCAGGTAGTTGTGGATCACTCCCTCCCGCCGGAGCTGTCGCTGGGCGGCGTTCCACAGCTCGTCGTGCGTCTCGGCGCCGTCGAACTGCTCCAGCGAGTAGACGTGCGGGCGAGGATCGTCGACGTGCTCGGCGAGCGTGTTCCGCGCCCACCCGGGCAGCGATTCGTACTCTCGGAAGTCCGACCGGTGGACGGCCATGTTGAACCCGAGCTCGCGCCAGGTCACCAGCTGGTCGAGAAATGCCTCGGCGGACGGGCGCATGCCCCACCAGCCGGAGCGCTTCCCGTTGGCAGGCCGCTCCCCGAGAGCCGCGAGCCACGCGTCGACGTCGGCCGCGACACCATCGATACCGGAGGCGCTTCCCTCGTGCGCCACGAGCCGGTCCACGATCGTGTGCGTCGAGATGTGACCGAAGTGCAGCCAGGGCGACAGGCCGCTGGCCACTTCCTCCTCCGGCTGGTTGCGTTCGTCCGCGTAGCGCGACAGGCGGTGGCGAAGGAAGGCCTCGAGCCGGGCCTCCGCTGCCCGCTGCCCGCCCCTCAATTCCGTCGGACCGATGTCGTGGTCGATCGGAATCCCGGCGAGATCGAAGCCGGCCTCGCCTCCGTTCAGTTCCGCACGCGGCCAGCGCTCCAGCACCTCCGCAGGGACCTCCGGCGCAGACAGGCCGGCCAGACCGGCCAGCGGATCGTCCGCGGGCACCGTGGCCAGGAATTCGGGCAGATTCTTCTGCAGGTAGCGGCGGAAGGTGTACGCGGAGGGATAGTCCTTCTCCGTGCCGTACACGGGCGCCAGCCCGTTCGAGTCCACGGCCTCGAGCAGGACCCCTACCCGCCCGGCCGCCACCTCCAGCATGCGGGGGATGAAGAAATTGGAATAGTCGTCAGTCACGACGACGCAGGCCCGGTCGCCGAGCTTCCCGAGCAGGCCCCGCCCGTGGCCGATCGATCGCTCGACGTACGGCAGGTACGTGACCCCCGATCGGCCGGCCAGCGCCGCGGCGTTGTCCGCCATGCCGTCGATGATGAACCGATGGAATCGGTCGCTCGCCCAGGGATAGTCGCAGCGCAGCGCCTCGAGCACGACGAGTCCGACGCCCAGCTCCACCGCGCGCTCGACGGCGCGCTGCAGCGCGAAGTTGCGCCGCGTCCTGCGGTAGCTCGTCATCCAGTAGAGCACGTAGTCGCCATCGGAATTCACCGGGCGCTCGTTCAGGTGGCGGACCCGGGCCGCCGGCACTGTCTGCATCATCTTCGATTCCCGTCCTATCTCTTGTACAGGTTTCGTCTAGACTATCATCTGGACAACTACTTGACAATCAGTCCAGTCCTCGGTACTGTGTCGGATAACGGCTCGACAGACCGCCGGGGTGCGACGCGGATCGACCGGATCGCCGGAACCGCCGCACCTGACGAAACGTGAAGCAGCACCGTCAAGCAACTGACAATCAGGGAGTCCACCATGTCTGGAAAGTTCGCGAAGTTCCTCGGCGCGGCAGCCGCACTGCTGCTGATCGCCACCCCGGCCCAGGCCCAGATGGCCTCGGACAACATCGTCCAGGTGGCATCGAAGGCCGGCTCGTTCGGCACCCTGCTCACCGCCGCGAAGGCCGCCGGCCTGGTCGGCGCCCTCGAGGGCGAGGGCCCGCTGACCGTCTTCGCCCCGACGGATGAGGCGTTCGCCAAGCTGCCCGCGGGCACCGTGGAGACGCTGTTGAAGCCGGAGAACAAGGAGCAGCTGAAGTCGATCCTCCTGTACCACGTGGTCGAGGGCAAGGTCACCGCTGACCAGGTCGTCAAGCTGACCTCCGCCAAGACCCTGGAGGGCCAGTCCGCGAAGATCGCGGTCAAGGACGGCAAGGTGTACGTGGATGGCGCGCAGGTGATCAAGGCCGACGTGCCCGCCAGCAACGGCGTGATCCACGTGATCGATTCGGTGATTCTGCCGGGCGACTGACCCGAGATCGCCGTTCCGGGGCGGGGGCGTACGACAGGTGGCGCTCCCGCTCCGATTTTCCGTAAGGTGCGGGTCGCAACCGAGACGAGTGGGAAGGAACCGATGGAAACCGGGCGGACATACATCGTGCTGGGTGGAACGGGCGGAATCGGCTCCGAGGTCGTCCGCGCCCTGCGGGGGGCCGGAGCCGGCGTCCTCGCGGTGGCACGCGACGGATCGCGCCTCGAGGTCCTGGCGCGGGAGACCGGCGCCGAAATCGCCGCGGCCGACGCATCGGACTTCGATGCCGTGGAGCAGGCAGCCGCGCAGGCGAAGGACCACTGGGGACACCTCGACGGCGTGGTGAACTGCGTCGGCTCCGTCCTCCTGCGCCCCGCGCACATGACCTCCGCCGCCGCGTGGCGGGAGACCGTATCGCAGAATCTCGACACCGCCTTCGCGGCCGTTCGCACCGGGGGAAAGCTGCTGGGCGAGGGCGGTTCCGTCGTCCTCGTCAGTACGGCCGCCGTTCGCAGCGGCCTCCCGAACCACGAGGCGATCGCCGCCGCGAAGGGCGGGATCGAAGGCCTCGTCCGGTCCGCGGCGGCCACTTACGGCCCGCAGGGGATCCGGTTCAACGCCGTAGCCCCGGGCCTGGTCCGCACGCCGCTTACGGAGCGGATCACCGGCAACGAGCGAGCCGCCGAGGCCTCCCGCGCGCTCCACGTCATGGGACGCTTCGGGGAGCCGGCAGAGGTCGCCTCCGCGATCCTGTGGCTGCTGGATCCCGCGCAGGCCTGGGTGACGGGCCAGGTGCTCGGCGTGGACGGGGGGCTGGGCAGCGCCCGGACGATGCCCCGTGGCTGACCTGACGCTGGTCACCGGGGCCACCGGATATGTCGGCGGGCGGCTGCTGCAGGAACTCGAGCGGCAGGGTGTCGCCGTCCGCTGCCTGGCCCGCCGGCCGGAAGCGCTGACGTCGCGGATCGCGGAGACGACCGAGGTCGTGCGCGGGGATGTGCTGGACCGGGATAGCATCCGCGCGGCCATGGAAGGCGTCTCTACCGCCTATTACATGGTCCACTCGATGGGAGACGAAGGCGACTTCGAGAAACTCGAAGCGGAAGCGGCGCGGAACTTCGGCGAAGCGGCCCGCGCGGCCGGCGTGCGACGGATCATCTACCTGGGCGGCCTGGGGTCCGGCGACGAGCTGTCCGCGCACCTGCGCAGCCGGCAGGAGGTGGGCCGCATCCTCAGAGACTCGGGTGTTCAGACCCTCGAACTGCGCGCCTCGATCATCATCGGCTCGGGCAGCCTGTCCTTCGAGATGATCCGATCCCTGGTCGAGAAGCTGCCCATCATGATCACCCCGTCCTGGGTGCGCGTCGAAGCGCAGCCGATCGCGATCGAGGACGTGATCGCGTACCTCGACGCCGCCCGCACGGCGGAAGTCGAAGGCAGCCCGGTGTTCGAGATCGGCGGCGCCGACGTGGTCAGTTACGGCGACATCATGCGCGAGTATGCGCGGGCGCGGGGCCTGAAGCGCTGGATGATCCCCGTCCCGATGCTCACCCCCTGGCTGTCCAGCCTATGGCTCGGGCTCGTCACGCCCTTGTACGCGAAGGTCGGCCGCAAGCTGATCGAGGGCGTGAAGAACCCGACGGTCGTCACGGATCCGTCCGCGCGCGCGCTGGGGGTGGAGCCTCGCGGCATCGCCGATGCGATCGAACGGGCCCTGGCCAACGAGGACCAGTCCTTCGCCGCCTCCCGCTGGTCGGATGCCGGCACGCAGAATCCCCCTCCCTCGGAGAGCAAGCCGGCAGGCGGAGGAGGGACCGGGGCGGCAGAGGACGTGCCCCCGGCCGCGCCGATGCACAGGATCGTCGACACGAAGATGGAGCGGGTCTCGCTGCCGCCGGAAGAAGCCTTCGTCCCCGTCCGTCGTATCGGGGGCAACGTGGGCTGGTACTACGGGAACGCCTTGTGGCGGGTCCGAGGATTCCTCGACCGACTGGCGGGAGGCCCCGGACTTCGACGCGGACGCCGCGACCCCGACGATCTGCGCCCCGGCGAAGCGCTGGACTTCTGGCGCGTGGAGGCCTACGAGCCGGACCGCATGCTGCGCCTGCGCGCGGAAATGAAAGTCCCCGGTCGGGCGTGGCTGCAGTTCGAGGTCGAACCCGATGTCGAGGGGTCGATCATCACGCAGACCGCGGTGTTCGATCCCCACGGACTGGCGGGGAGGGCCTACTGGTTCGCGCTTCTGCCCGTGCACGCCTTCATGTTCCGGGGGATGCTCCGCCGCATTGCCGAGGCGGCCGACGAGACCGGCGCCGGCCGGACGGACTACCGCTCAGCGCGCCACCGGTCCGAGATACCGGTCCAGCCAGTCCAGGGTCTCGCGAATCAATAGCTGCCGAGGGACGTCGTGCCCGCCCTCGGCGATCACGTGCCGCTTGTTCTCGTCCGGGGTCCCCAGCAGCTGGAACATGGGTTTCTGCGACGTCTCGATCGGAAAGAACATGTCGTGGCGGCCATTCAGCATCAGCACCGGTATCGTGAGACGGGTCACGAAGTGGAACGGGTCCGCCTCGGGCTGGGCCCGCTGGAACTTGAGACCGGCAACGTAGAACACGGCAGCGTCGAAGCGGGGCTCGACCGCCGTCATCAGCACCCCCAGTCGACCACCCCAGCTGACGCCGAAATAGGCGAGCTTCCCGGCGTCGATGTCTTCCCGGGTCTCCAGGTAGTCGATCGAGCGTCCGAGGTCCTGGTACCAGCGGATGACGCGATCCCGGTAGGCGATGCTCTCGTTCGGCGTATCCGTATCGAGATCGTCCCGCCGCTCCCAGATCCCATCGTAGACGGGGAGGATCACGGCCCGACCGTCCTTCACCAGGAATTCGCCGATCCACGAGATGAGCGAGTCCTGATAGATGGCGCCTGACCCGGGAAAATAGACGACGGCCTGGTAAGGCGGCCGGGCGTTCCTCGGTACGAACAGGTGTGCCAGCATGCGCTCGTCGCCGTATGCCGCGTCGAAGGAGATCCGCTCGCGCACCCAGTGCTCGGGCGTCGTGTCGCGCGCCTCGACCGTCGCGTTGAGCGCGGTCGGGTCATACGCGAACATGCTCAGGAACACCTGGTACGTTTCGTCCGAAACGGGCTGCTCCGTGAAGAAGTCACGCAGCGGCTGCTTGATCGGTATTCCCGCCGCGGCGAAGTCTTCGTCGCCATACAGCGCCAGCCGCAGACCGTTGGTCACCGAGCGGTCCCACGCGGGCTGCTCGAACGCATCGTTGAACATGTACGTCGCGTCGTTCCAACCTCCGCCGAGGATGAACCGCCCGGCGACCCCTTCGTTCCAGCACCATTCCCTCGCGTTTCCGGCCATGTCGAGCGCACCGTAGGGGCCGACGCCGCCGTACTTCCCTGCCGGCGACGGACCTTCCCCGGAGAAGTTGCTGGCGGGCACGATGTGCGACGACAGCAGCGTCCCCGCCGCCCGATTCCAGTGGAACACGGTCGGCAGCCGCTTTCCGGCCCAGGTCGCGAACGCGGCCGCCTCGTACCAGCTGATGCCCGTGACCGGATAGTCGCCCTGGCCGTCCGGGTACTCTCCGGCCTCCCAGGTGGCGGGGCCCTGCCGTCCCGTCCGGTCCTTGAACCGGGCGATCGCCTCTCCGAAAGCGAGCCGCCGCCCGTCCCGGACGAACGGTTCGACCCACAACTCGCGGGTCTCGTAGCCGCCCGCGTCCATGAAGCGCTTGAACTCCCGGTTCGTCACCTCGGTCCGGTCGATCCAGAAGCCGCCCAGGGCGGGCGGTTCCACGTGCTCGAGCCCGGGAATCACCAGCGGCTCGTCGCCCCCGGGGACCCAGACCATGTCCGCCGTGTCGGCCGCCGTCGGAACCAGCCGGTAGGTGGAGTCCGTCGGCATCCACTCGAACGTGCCGAATTCCAGCGGTGTGTAGCCTCCGAGCTCGAAACGGAGCCGGATGACGCCCCTCGGAACCCGCGCCGCCTCGATCGGCGTCGTCCCGATCTTCTCCCACTCGCCGGTGGCCACGTACGGACCGGCGTACGCCACGGCTCCGGGCGGATCGGTCCTGAGCTCGATCAGGCGGCTGAACGATGAGACGAGACTCGCGGCCGAGGTATCGTTCACGAAGTCGAGTCCGGCCGCGCGCGCCACCGCCCACGCCGAGTCGAACAGTCGCTGCTCGGTCAGAGATTCGATCTCCGCCGCGAGCACGGCTCGCTCCGCCGCTCTCTCGTTCGCCTTTCCGTACCGCAGGATCCAGCCGACCGCGACGACCCCCCACAGCGCCAACGCGAGCAGCGCGCCCAGGCCGAGGTTGCGCCAGGTGAAGATCTTCCGGACCGCGCCCCCGACCTCGACGTCGTGGGGGAACGCCGCGCGGCCCGGCGCCGCGTCGCTCCGCACGGATCCCTGCACGATCGCCGTGACCAGCGCGATCGGGAGTCCGATCGCGAGCAGGGCGAGCGCGTACCCGAACACCCGCTGGGGCAGGCCCGTGTTGTCCACGAGGACGTCGACCACCTGCAGGACGAGCCAGGCCCCCGCGAGATAGAGCCCGAGTGTCGACCAGACCGTGCGCCCTCCGAGTCTCACCTGCCTCCCTTCGATACGTAGCTGTCCTCTGAGGGATCGTACCCGTTCGGCAGCCCCAGCGCCTCCATCAGCGCCTGAATCCGGGGATCGTCGCGCAGCGGATCGAGCGACGGATCTGTGGAGGCCATCCCGAGCGACAAATCGTTCGACTCGGAGGCCCGTTCGAGCCAGCGCACGGCCGCCTCCTCGTCTCCCAGCCAGGTGAAGATCACCGCGCTCTGCCGGGCGTTGAACACGCTGTCCGCGATCAGGGCCTCCGCCACCTTCCGAGCTTCCGCGATCAGCGGCTCACTCGCCTGCCCCGCGCCGCCTGCCGTCGCGGCGAACGCATGCCCGAGGACGGCGGCGGACTCCGGGTCGCCAGCGCGCATCATCCGCGCGACCTCCACCGCGTGACCGGCCATCTGGTCGGCGGAAAGCCCGAACAGGGGCCCCGAGAGAAAGAGGAACTGGCGGGCGGCCGCCTGGTCACCCCCCGCGGCAATGTTGCGCTCGAACAGGGAGCGGGCCTCCTCGTACTCGTGCGCGGCGGTGAGACTGATCGCCAGGACGCCGTGGATCACGGGTGACAGCGGATCGAGCCTCAATGCCGCCCTCTGCTGCTCGATCGCCTCCTTCACCCGGCCCTGATTGCGGAGCATGTCTCCCAGCATCGCGCGGGCATAGGCGCTGGAAGGCTTACGCTCGATCGCCCTGCGCAGCGCGAGCTCCGCCGTGGGCCAGTCGCGCTCCAGCTCCGAAGCCAGGGTGCCCCACGAAGCCCACCCCTCCGCCAGCTCCGGATCCAGCAGCACTGCACGTCGCGCCGCCATCATGGCCCGCGGAACGAGAGCTTCGGCCCGGACGTCGCGAAACGCCAGCGCGTCGATCGCGTCGGCCAGGCCGCTCCAGGCGAGCGCGAACGCCGGGTCCCGCGCCACCGCCTCCTCGCACTGCGCGATCGCCTGCCACAACTGGTCGATGTTCCGGGAATACCAGTTCTGGCGACAGGCGAGGTACAGGTCCCAGGCGGCGAGGTCCCCGGTTCCGCCCCGGTACAGTTCTTCCGCTTCGCTGCGCAGGCGCGGCAGCAGGGCCCGGGTGATCGATTGCGCCAACTCTTCCTGTACTTCGAAGATGTCGGTGATTCCGCGATCGTACTCCTCTGCCCAGAGCTGAAACCCGGTTTCCGCATCGATCAGCTGGGCGGTGATCCGGACCCGGTCTTCGGATCGACGCACGCTTCCCTCCAGAACCGTCTCCACGCCGAGCGTATCCCCGATCTGGCGCAGGTCCAGGTTCTGGTCGCGCAGCGAGAAGGACGAGGTCCGGCCCGCCACCTTGAGGTCCTCGACGCCGGCCAGCGCGTTGAGCAGCTCGTCGGCGAGACCGTCGCTGAAGTACTGGTTGTCCGGGTTCCCGCTCAGGTTCTCGAACGGGAGCACCGCGATCGAATCGTAGGTCTGCGCGCCCGGTCCCGTGCGCGTGAGGGTCCACCAGGCCCCGAGCCCGAGCAGGACGATGCCGGTCAGCGCAGCGAGGCCTGCGGGCCAGCGACGCCGCGCCGGCTGCGCGACGATCGCATCGAGTTCCGCCGCTTCCGCGGGATCCGTATGCCTGACGCCGTCCGGCGTGCGCTCATACGCCCACGCGAGGACCAGCGCGACGGGAAAGCCGAGCAGCGCCAGCCACACCACGAGGGTGATCGTCCACTCCGGCAGCGGTACGCGCGGGAAGATGAGGTCGGCCGCCTCGATGACCACGAACGCGGTCGCGCCGTACACGGCCGCGACCCGGAACACGCTGCGCCGCTTGAGCTCGGCGAACAGGCGCCGGTAGTCGCGAACCTGATGTCCTGCCAACGTCACGCTCTCCGCTCAGCCGACAAGACTCAGTCCCTGCCCGCCGGACCCACATAGGGCGGCAGCCGCTCGAGCAGGGAATCATAACGAGGATCGCTCCGGAACCTCTCCAGCATCGGTTCGCGCTCGAAGTAGAAGCGGTCCTGCCGTCGCAGCGGCTCCCCGGGCTCATCAAGCTCCGCGTCCACGTAGTCGAAGAACTCGTCGGGATCTCCCCGGGCCGCGATCAGGGTCCGGGTCATCCAGCCCGGTGCCTCTTCATTCTCACGAATCCGATCGAGAGCCTGATCCACCGCCGCGTCGTCTCCCGAGATGGCCGCTTCCCACCCCTGGAACCACGTGTCGTACAGCGAGTCCGCCGGCTGGAGGGTCGAGCGGATCTCGGCCACGTAGGCCCGCACGGAATCCGGGCCCTCTTCCTGTTCGAGCGCGTACAGCAGAGAGGCCATCACTCCGCGACCCGGAAGCAGGTTCTGCAGGTGCGTGTCCACTCCGGCACGCGTCTCGCGCAACAGCGAGATGCCCGCACGTAGCTCGCGGAGCGCCGAACCCAGGTCTCCCGCGAGATAGTGCGACATCCCGACCCATATCATGTGCGGCCCTCGCTCCGCTCCCGGCGTGAGCTCCCGGAATCTCAGAATGGCCGCCAGGGCGGCTTCCGCGTCCCCGTTCTCCGTCGCGTGCTGAAACAGGCCGGCATAGGCGGGGGCGAAATCGGGCTCCAGCTCCAGCACTTCCTGGAACAGGTCGTCGGCCTCGTACCAGCGTCCGGCCTGGTCGTACGCCGTGGCCAGGTCCACGAGGATGATCGGCGACAGCGGATCCAGCTCCCGCGCCTTCTCGAGATAGGGAATGCCGCTCTCGGGATTGCCGTTGTCGCCGAGCACCTCGCCACGCCAGTGGTACGCCGTCGGATACCTCGGGTCGAGCTCGATCGCCCTGGCGAAGTTCCGCTCGGCCTTTGCGGAGTCGTAGTGGATGTAGCCGTAGATGTAGCCGCGTGCGGTATGGGCCTCGGCCATCAGGGGATCGAGCGCGAGGGCACGCTCCGTTGCCTCGGCGCCGCGGCGTTCCACCGTGCTGTCCTGAGTGAACTCCCAGCCCCGGCGCAGGCTGTTCGTCATTCCGAGCTCGGCCCATGCCTCGGCGTATTCCGGGTCCAGGGCCACGGCCCGCTCGAACTGCTCGGCGGCCGCTTCCAGCCCGCGCGGCGTGCGCTCCGCCGCGAGATAGCGTCCGCGAAGGAACGCATTGTAGGCCTCGAGATTGTCTGTGCCCTGCGCGACGAGCGTCTCCAGCGGCTCGGCGACGTCGCCGCCGGGCGCCAGGGAAAGCGCCGTGACGATCGACTGCGCGATTTCTTCCTGCACGCCGATCAGGTCGCGCATCTCGTCGACCGTCACATCGTACGACTCCGACCACAGGTGGAACCCCTCGGCGTTCACCAGCTGGGCCGTGATCCGCACCCGCTCGCCGCCACTGCGGACGCTGCCCTCGAGCACGGTCTGCACACCCAGTCGATCGGCCACCTCGGGGATGTCGACGTCGTCCCCCTTGAAGCGGAACGACGAGGTGCGCGCGGCCACCACCAGGCCGTCCACATTGGCCAGCGCATCGAGGAGCTCCTCGGCGAGTCCGTCGCCGAAGTACGCCTGGTCGCCCTCGGGACTGAGGTCCGCGAAGGGCAGCACGGCGATCGACTCCACCGGGGCATCGGGATCGAGATCGGTGATCGTCGCTCCGGCGCCGCCGGGCCCCGGACGACCGAGCATCAGCCAGGCCGAGATCAACAGCAGGGCGGTCCCGCCGGCCGCCGCGATTCCTACCGGCCAGCGGCTGGACGCCGGTGCATCGACGATCTGCGTCAGCTCCCCGGGCGCCGCCGCTTCCGTCTTCCGAATGCCCTCCGGGGTCATCTCGAGCGCCCAGGCCAGCACGATCGCGAGAGGAAAGCCGAGGACCGTGAGCAGCAGGATCAGGGTGAGCGTCCACTCCGGCAGCCCGAGAGCGGGGAGTGCGATGTCGGCGACCTGGAGGATGACGAAGGCGACGCCGCCGTACACCGCCATGACGCGGAAAACCTTCCGGCGTTTCAGCTCGGCGAAGAATCTCTGGTATGCGGGCGCCTCGGGCATGGGGCGAAGATCGGCGAGACGGTCAGGAACAGCAAGACACGGGCGCGAGGAATCATCTCAACTTCAACCGCGATTCTCGCACTGCTACGACTGGGCACTCTCCATCAATATTCGCACTTTCGCATTTTCACTGGAGGGTCGCGC
>Ga0209536_100005049_pt1 | contig 20661 bp, 22 predicted proteins | sample DeeMarSeWOR28_12_FD_187461 | JGI IMG/M metagenome (GOLD analysis project Ga0209536, IMG submission 187461) | Marine sediment microbial communities from White Oak River estuary, North Carolina - WOR-2-8_12 (SPAdes) (version 2) | ecosystem: Environmental > Aquatic > Marine > Intertidal zone >... | reverse complement strand
CCGGCGACGTGTTCCTGCTCGGGCGCGGCTCCTCGGCGGCGCTGGCGAGCCGCTATGCGCGGACGGAGATTGCGGTCGTCAGGTCGCCCCGCTTCAGACAGGTGGGCATCGATGATCGCGCAGCAAACGCGGCGCGCAGCCTGCTGCCGAGAGAACTGGCTCGAGTCGTTGCTGGCGAACGGGTCCTTACGACTCTGGGTCGATCTGGTGCTGAGGATGTCTTCGTCGTGGCTGCAGACGACATCGCGGGAATGAACGCCGCTCAACTATCTCAGCGACTAACCATACCGCCGTCGGAGGCCTTTACGGTCATCCGGTTTCCAACGCCAGAATCTGGGCTCGCCGCGCCCGTATTCAGAACGAATCCGGGCTTTCTGGAGGGTGGCCTTACACGGGGTGGCGCACGCGAGTTCATAATTCCGAACGGCCCATTACCACCTGGTGCCGTAAGGGAGGTGATCGGTCAATGAGGCCTAGTCCGGACGAGACAGAGCTTGTTGGTCGCTGGCAGCTGATAAACGGCAGGGTCCGAGCGGATGCGACATGCGAAAGGATCGAGCATCTGGTCTCGACCCAACTCATTCGTCTCGGCTCCGATGCGTCGGGGTGGGACGAGTTGTTCCGAGATCCCTTTGACGGGCGACTCTGGGAGCGGACGTATCCAGATAGCGATTCGGAAGGAGGCGGTCCGCCACGACTGGCCTGCATTTCGAGAGACGCAGCTCTCGAGAAGTACGGCAGCGTAGTAGGGGGCGAGTAACCGACCCGTGATTTGGCGCCGAGGTCGGGTGAACCCGGCTGGTTGGCTTTGGGCTCAACCCCGGTCCAGCGAGGCTCCAACCGCGGTTACACGCTTGCGCCGAAGCAGTTCGCCGATCTGCTCGCCGTCGAGCCCGCGCCGCTCATCTGCGCCGACCGACACGGCCAAGGCGGCATCGAGAGCGGAGGCGAGCAGCTCCGCCTCCGGATAGGGGCGGGTCTCCCAGCCGGGGCGGCCGCGGAAGTCGGCCTCGCAGGCCACGAGAAACTCCCGGAATCGCTCCGGCCGACGGAAGGCGTCGCAGTGCTCCAGGAGTTCCAGGATCGTGGCCGGTCGCAACTCGAGAGCGCGGTGAGCGAGGCCATGCCACCGCGCCGTCAACTCCGCGAGATGCCTGAAGTCCGTGGGAATGCGCAGGCGTTCGGAAAGACGCCTGACGAGCGTGGCGCCGCGCTCCTCATGGCCGATGTGCCGTGGCCAGAGCTCGGGCGGTGTCGCGCCCTTGCCGAGGTCGTGCATCAGGGCTGCGAACCTGACCCGCGGGCTGTCGGTCAGTCTTGCCGCCTGGCGCATGACGTGAAGCATGTGTTCGCCAGTATCCACTTCCGGGTGCCAGCGCTCGGGCTGCGGGACGCCCCACAAGGCGTCGATCTCCGGATAGATCCGGGCCAGCGCCCCGCACGCGCGCAGGACCCGCAGGAAGGCATCCGGCCGCGGCTCGCCGAGGGCCCGGTGCGTTTCCTGCCACACCCGCTCGGGCACCAGGGCGTCGACTTCCCCGGCGCTGACCATCTCGCACATCAGGTCGTTCGTCTCCCGCGCTACGCTGAAACCGAGATCGGCGAAGCGGGCCGCGAACCGGGCCACGCGCAGTATCCGGACGGGATCCTCGGCGAAAGCCGCGGATACGTGCCGCAGGCGCCGGTCCTCGAGGTCCTTCAGGCCGCCATAGGGATCCACGAGACGGCCATCGCCGTCCCGTGCCATCGCGTTGATGGTCAGGTCGCGTCGCCCAAGGTCTTCCTCGAGCGTGACATCCGGCGCGAAGTGCACTTCGAAGCCGCGGTACCCGGGGCCGGTCTTGCGCTCGGTCCGCGCAAGCGCGTACTCCTCCCCGGTCTGCGGGTGCAGGAACACCGGAAAGTCCCGGCCGACTGCGCGGAAGCCGCGGCCTTCCAGTTCGGCGGGCGTCGCCCCGACGACGACCCAGTCACGTTCCCTCGCCGGAACGCCGAGCAGGTCGTCCCGAACGGCGCCGCCGACCAGATAGACTTCCATGCACGGATGTTACCGGAAGCCCGACATCGCGCCGACGGCCGGCCATGCCTGCGGACAGTCTGGACGCTGCTCGCGTGCCTGCCGCTGACCGGCTGCTACCTGGCCCACCTCGCGCAAGGCCAGCTCGATCTCAACGATCGCCGCGAGCCGATCGAGGACGTGCTGGCCCGGCCCGACATCGCGCCGGAAGTCCGGGCCCGGCTGGAATACATCCAGGGCCTCCGGCGGTTCGCCATTACCGAAGCCGGGATGCGCGACAAGGGCAGCTACACGAGTTTCGTCGAACTCGACAGGCCGTACGTCCTGTGGAACGTGTTCGCCGCGGCCGAGTTCTCCGTCGAGCCCAGGAAGTCGTGCTTCCCGATTGCGGGATGTGTCAGCTACCGCGGGTACTTCAAGGAGCGCGAGGCGCGCGACTACGCGAACAAGCTGCGTGACCGCGGCTACGACGTGTACGTGGCGCCCGTGGCCGCCTACTCGACGCTGGGTCGCTTCAAGGACCCGGTGCTGTCGACGATGCTCAGGTACGACGATGTCACGCTCGCCGCGCTGATCTTTCACGAGCTCGCGCACCAGGCCATGTACGACCCCGGCGACAGCGCATTCAGCGAAGCCTTCGCGACGGTCGTGGAGTACGAGGTGACCCGGCGCTGGCTCGAGTCGCAGGAACGCGCGGAGGATGTCGTCGCCTACCGGGCATCGCGCAAGCGCCTCGAGCAGGTCGCGGCCCTGATGGCGGAGACGCGAGGCCGGCTTGCGGCGCTCTACGCATCCGACCTGCCGGTGCGCGCCATGCGTGCGGTCAAGGAGGCTGAGTTCGCCCGGCTGCTCGACGAGTACGCGGACCTGAGACAAAGCTGGCCCGAGGGGGCCAACACCGACGATTTCATGAGCATCGAGCTCAACAATGCCCGGCTGGCCGCGATCTCGACGTACCACGAGTGCGTTCCGGCGCTGCAGTCGCTGCTCGCCGACCTGGACTACGACCTGCCGGCTTTCTACCGCTTCACCCGTCGCCTCGCCAGGGTGCCGCAGAAGGAGCGCTCGCCGGTCCTCTGCGGCGGCTACTCAGCGCCGCGCGGTCCGGCGGAGGCGCCCGAGGGGACTGCGATCGCTCTGGAGGACGATGTCCGGGAGGAGCGCGTCGAGAGACCGTGGCCGAAGGCCGAGGCGGGCAAATCCGTCCCGGGCGCATACGCTGTCGACCGTCAGTGACAGGAAGTTGTCGGTCGAGTTCGTCGCGCCGGGCAAGACGCCCATCAGGCCCGCCTGGATCCGGGCGACGAAGTCCGGCAGCCCGACGATGGCGCGCCTGAGGCGGAGCTCGTCGCGCACGCGAAGTGCCACGGCGCGCATCGTCAGGATCTCCGGACCGCACAGCTCGTAGCACTCGCCCGCACTGTCGTCGTCCGACAGGCAGGTCATGAGCGCCTCCGCCACGTCGCCGACCCAGACCGGCGCAAGACGTACTTCCGGTCTTGCCAGCGGCAGCGCGACGGGCACGCGGCGCAGGATCCCGGCGAGGTGGGTCACCAGGGCATCGCCCGGGCCGAAGATCACGGACGGGCGGACGACCGTCCAGCGCAGGTCCGCGGCGCCTTCCTCGCGAACGATTCGCTCGCCCCGGCCTTTGGACCGCAGGTATCGGCTAGGTCCGTGGTCGGCGTCCGCATTGAGTGCGCTCACGTGCAGGAGCCGGTCGATCCGCTTCTCGCGGCAAGCGGCCACGAGCTTGCGGACGAGGTCCTCGTGGACGCGCCGGAACTCGGCGCCACGCCGGCCGCGATCCCTCGAGGTGCCGACCAGGTTGACGACGGCGTCATGGCCGGCAATCGTCCGGCCTAGCAGCGCCGCGTCGTGGATGTCGCATTCCAGGACCCGCACGGCCGGGATCACGCGAAGGTGCCGTGCCCGCTCCGCGTGCCGGGTCGGCACCGTCGTCCGGTAGCCCCGCCTGGCGAGCGCTGCGCAGAGCCGGGTGCCGACGAACCCCGACCCGCCGAGGACGCAGACCTTGGTTGCGCGCATGCCGCGATTATAGGCAGCGCGCCGGAAGGCAGGCTGGAGTGAGCCTTGACCCGTGACTGGCGACCGTTGACCGGTGAGCGGCCGGAAGGCCGCACCGGTCACCGTCGGGCCGTCACTGCACGGGCAGAATCACGGTCTGCCGCCCGCGGCGGATGCTGAGCAGGAAGGTCTCGCGCTCCTCGATGGCCTGGACGAAGTCGCGAAGCCCCGTGACGCGCGTGCGGTCGACGCCGACGATGATGTCGTTGGCGCGCAGGCCGATCCTCGACGCCGGGCTGCCGGGCTCGACCGAGCGGACGAGCACGCCGCCGCCGGGGGTCTGCTCCGAGGTCGCATCGCCGAGGTCCGCGCCGGCGAGCGCGGGATGGAGCTCCGAGGCCTCGGCCGTCAGTTCGGAACGCTCCGCGATCTCGGCCTTGACCTTGCGTGACTTGCCCTCGCGAATGATCCCGAGCTCGACGGTGTCGCCGATCCGCGCCATGCCGATCATGTTGCGCAGCTCCGCGGAGCCCTTCACCGGCTTGCCGTCGACGGAGACGATGACGTCGCCTGCCTCGATGCCGGCCGTGGCGGCGGCCGAGCCTTCGAGCACCTGGGACACGAGCGCCCCCTGGACGTCGTCGGCGAGACCGAGGCTCTTGCGGTAGTCCGCATTGAGCGACAGGATCGTGACGCCGAGCACCCCGCGCTTGACCTCGCCGAACTCGATCAGCTGGTCCATCACCGAGCGCACCATGTTCGAGGGGATCGCGAAGCCGATGCCCATGTTGCCCCCGGAACGGGACAGGATGGCCGAGTTGATCCCCACGAGCTCGCCACGCAGGTTCACCAGCGCGCCGCCGGAGTTCCCGGGATTGATGGCGGCATCGGTTTGGATGAAGCTCTCGTAGCCCTCGGGGTTGATGCCCGAGCGACCCAGGGCGCTGACGATTCCCGACGTCACGGTGTGCTGCAGGCCGAACGGGTTGCCGATGGCGATGACGAAGTCGCCGACTTCGACCTCGGAGCTGTCCGCGAGCGAGATGTCGGTAGGCAGCTCGCCGTCCTTGATCTTGATGACGGCGACGTCGGAGCCCCTGTCCGCTCCCACGACCTCCGCCTCGAGCTCGCGATCGTCGACCAGGGTGACCGTGATCTCCGAAGCGTTCTCGACGACGTGCGCATTCGTGACGATGTAGCCGACCTTCGCATCGACGATGACACCGGACCCGGCGCTGCGGAACTCGCGCTCGCGCGGCGTGGCACCCGGCGGCATGCCGAAGAAGCGGCGGAAGAACGGGTCGTCGAAGAAGGGATTCTGCGGCGCCGCGACGGTGCCGCGTACGCCGATGTTCACGACCGCCGGCGCGACGCGCTTGATGACGGGCGACAGGCTGGGTAACGGCTGGCCGTCGACCTGTGTCGGCAGCGCGGTGGAGGCGCTGGCGGCCGTTGCGGCCAGCGACAGCAGGAGGACTGCAACGCCTGGAACGTGTCTCATCGGGAGGACCTCATCGTGGAAACGGGCCGGCGCGAGGCGGCCGGCATACCGGGGGGATCAGACCGTCGGCGGACGCCAGGAGTTCATTCCGTTGTGCCTGCGGCGGGCCGGCCCGCCCGGCTCCGCAGGGGAACGGGCCGGGGTCGGCATGCCGACTCCCGGCCCGTGGCCGGCAAAGTACACCGGTCCGCGGCGATCAGGCCGACTCGATCTCGATGCGGCGCGGCAGCACCTGCGCCTGCTTCGGGATGGTCACCTCGAGCACGCCGTTGGTGTGGCGCGCCTTGACCGACTGCGAGTCGGCCGTGTCCGGCAGCGCGAACCGCCGGTAGAAGGTGCCGCTCACGCGCTCCACGCGCCGGAATCCGCTGCGCTCGTCACGGTTGGCGAGCTCGCGGCTGCCGCGGAGGGTCAGCACGCCCTTCTCGAGCGTGACTTCGATCTTGTCGGGCTCGACTCCGGGCAGGTCGACGTGCAGCACGAACTGCTTCTCCTCCTCGCGGATGTCGACGGCCGGCGTCCAGCTCGCGACGGATCCGGCATCGTCCTCGTTCGTGGTGTACATCAGGCGGTCGAGGTCGCGATGCAGGCGGTTCACCAGCCTCCAGGGCTCATGGAATGCAACGTTCATGTGTGGCTCCTCCGGTTGGGTTTGAATGGCTCTAAGAAGACCTCTCGATGCCGCGTTTATGAGGACTTCGAGCCTGCTTTCAAGGGGCGGAAGAGGGTCCCGGAGTGGACATCCTGTGGGCGTCATGTGGCCAAACGGTGCATACAAGATCTTGTGCCTGCAGCAATCCGGGCTTGACATAGGCAGGTTCCGAGGTTCCCGGGAAAGTATCTGAACTGAAATTTGTAAGTCTTTGATATAAAAGGTTCAAATTGGGGCAATTTCGGGGTCAGAAATTCCTTGACACCAGGGACCGCGTGAAAATAATTTAACAACCCTGACACAACATCTTGTGGTCGTCCCGCGGCCGCAGATAGCGTCGGCAGAACATCAGGGATCCCCGGGGGAAATACCTCCAGACTTCATCCACGAGTCTCGGTTCGGTTTCGATTCCGGGGATCGGTCTTGTTTTTACGTTTTCCTGCGCCGCCAGGCGGCGCAGGCATCGAGGGGAGCGACGGCACGAACCATGAGCACCGCGGTCAAGATGGAGCCCAAAGACGTCGACCAGATCTCCTTCCAGGAAGCCTCCGTCGACATCTGGGACAAGAAGTACCGGCTCACCGCGAAGGACGGAACACCCGTAGACAAGTCGATGGACGACACCTGGCGGCGCGTGGCTCGCGCGCTCGCCGACGTCGAGCAACCGGAGATCCAGGACGAGTGGTTCGAGCGCTTCCTGTGGGCACTGCGCAAGGGCGCGATCCCCGCGGGGCGGATCATGTCGAATGCCGGAGCGCTCGAGCACAAGCCGGCCACGTCGACGATCAACTGCACCGTGTCGGGCACGATCCGGGACTCGATGGACGACATCCTCGAGAAGGTCCACGAGGCGGGCCTCACGCTGAAGGCCGGCTGCGGCATCGGCTACGAGTTCTCCACGCTGCGTCCGCGTGGCGCGTACGTCTCGGGCGCGGGGGCCTACACGTCCGGGCCGCTGTCGTTCATGGACATCTACGACAGGATGTGTTTCACGGTGTCCTCGGCCGGCGGCCGGCGGGGCGCGCAGATGGGCACCTTCGACATCGGTCATCCGGATGCCATGGACTTCATCCGGGCCAAGCGGGAGAACGGGCGTCTGCGTCAGTTCAACCTGTCGCTGCTCATCACCGACGAGTTCATGCAGGCGGTTCGCGACGGGTCCGACTGGAGGCTCGCGTTCCCGCTGTCGCAGCGCGAGTACGACCCGGCCGAGCACGACCTCGTGGATCCGGAGCGATTCATCTGGCGGGAGTGGCCGACGACCGAGGGCTACGTCGCCAACGACGAGGGTCTCGTCGCCTGCAAGGTGTACAAGACGCTGCCGGCGCAGCGCCTGTGGGACGTCATCATGACTTCCACGTACGACTTCGCCGAGCCGGGGTTCGTGCTCATCGACCGGGTCAACGAGATGAACAACAACTGGTGGTGCGAGAACATCCGGGCCACCAATCCCTGCGGCGAGCAGCCGTTGCCGCCCTACGGATCCTGTCTGCTCGGGTCGGTCAACCTGACGCGCTTCGTGCGGCGGCCGTTCACCGAGGATGCCGAGTTCGACTGGGACGAGTACCGCGAGGTGGTGCGCGTGTTCACGCGGATGCTCGACAACGTGGTGGAGATCAACGGCCTGCCGCTCGGCCAGCAGCGCAACGAGATCCACCGCAAGCGCCGCCACGGCATGGGCTTCCTGGGGCTCGGCTCCACCATCACCATGCTCGGCATGAAGTACGGCTCGAAGGAGTCCGTCGCGTTCACCGAGAACGTCTCGCGCGAGATGGCACTCGCGGGCTGGGAAGCGGCGCTGCACCTCGCCCGGGAGAAGGGCCCGGCGCCGATCATGACCGAGGAGTTCACGGTCACGAAGGAGATGCTGCGCAAGCGCCCGGAGATGGCGCAGGACGGCTGGAAGGAAGGTGATCGCATCCCCGGCCGCATCCTCCACGCCCGCTACAGCCGTTACATGCAGCGCGTCGCCGAGGTGGCGCCGGAGCTGGTCAAGCAGATCGAGTCCCTGGGTTCGCGCTTCACCCACCACAGTTCGATCGCCCCGACGGGCACCATCTCGCTGTCGTTGGCCAACAATGCGTCCAACGGCATCGAGCCGTCGTTCGCGCACCATTACTTCCGCAACGTCATCCGCGAGGGCAAGAAGAGCAAGGAGCGCATCGACGTCTACTCGTTCGAGCTGCTCGCCTACCGCGAGCTCATCAATCCGCGCGCCATGCCGGGTGCGACTGCCGCTGCCGAGAAGCTGCCGGAGTACTTCATCACGGCCGATGACATCGGCCCGAAGGAGCACGTCGACATCCAGGCCGCCGCGCAGAAGTGGATCGACTCCTCGATCTCGAAGACCGCCAACGTGCCGACCGACTTCGCCTACGACAAGTTCAAGGACATCTATCTCTACGCCCACGAGCAGGGGCTCAAGGGCTGCACCACCTTCCGCTTCAATCCCGAGGCCTTCCAGGGCGTTCTGGTCAAGGAGCAGGACCTCAAGAACACGACCTACGTGTTCACGCTCGAGGACGGCAGCGAGATCGAGGTCAAGGGCGACCAGGAGGTCGAGTACGACGGCGAGGTGCACACCGCCGCCAACCTCTTCGACGCGCTCAAGGAAGGCTACTACGGCAAGTTCTGAGGCCGTGGGCGGGACAACAGGACAGGACCCATGAACAAGCTGAACATCGAAAAGAAGATCGTCAAGTACCGCGTCCTCAAGCCGGCGGCGGAGAAGGAGCAGGCGGAAAAGACCGCCGGCGCCAAGGAGGCGCGGGCGCGCAAGGACGCCGCCGGCAAGGTCGTGTGGATGCACGAGAAACTCGAGCGTCCCGACGTGCTGATCGGTTCCACCTACAAGATCAAGACGCCGGTCTCGGACCACGCGATGTACGTCACGATCAACGACATCATCCTCAACGAGGGCACCGAACACGAGCACCGCCGGCCGTTCGAGATCTTCATCAACACCAAGAATCTCGATCACTTCCAGTGGATCGTGGCACTGACCCGGATCATCTCCGCGGTGTTCCGCAAGGGCGGCGACGTGGCGTTCCTGACCGAGGAGCTGAAGGCCGTGTTCGACCCGCGTGGCGGTTACTGGCAGCCCGGCGGCAAGTTCATGCCGTCGATCGTCGCGGAGCTCGGCTTCGTGGTGGAGCGCCACCTGCAGACCATCGGGCTGATGCCGCGGCCGGAAATGGACGAGTCGCGCCGCGCGCTGATCGACGCCAAGCGGGCGGAGTGGGAGCAGCGCGACAAGCAGCAGGACGCCTTCTCCAAGGACAGCTATCCGGAAGGTGCGCAGCTGTGCGCCAAGTGCAATACGGCCGCCGTCGTGATGATGGACGGGTGCATGACCTGCCTGTCCTGCGGCGACTCGAAGTGCGGCTGAAGGTTAACTCACGTGCACGCTGGGTCCCCGCCTGGCAACCCCTGGACAGCAGGGGCGCACGTGTGACTCCCAGGCGGCCTCCGGGCCGCCTTTTTTTTCGCCGGGCCGAAGGTAGGCCATGCACTCGAGCCGCCGTCACGGACGTTGCCCGCCTGACGCAATGCCTCGCCGTTCTCGCCGTTCTCGCCGGCGCCTGCGTCGCTTCCGCCTGCGGCAGCCTGCGGGCCTATGAAGGGGCGCGGCTCGCGCCGGAGGAGCGCGCGGTCGTGCGAGCGGACCCCGCAGTGTCGGCCGGCCTGCCGGTCGAGGTGATCCTGCGCCGCGTGGACGGCTACGACGTGCCGGTGAGCAAGACGCGCGTCGAGCTGCCGCCCGGAAGCCACCGATTCATGGTGGACTGCCGCGTGCCCGAGGCGGGCGTCGTCACGCGTTTCGTCATCGACGAAGAGGTCCAGGCAAGCCGCTCGTACCGGCTCGTGGCGGATGCGACGGCGCGCGGCTGCCGCGAAGTGACGCTGCAGCGGGACTGAGCTCCAGTCCGAGGGGCCACGTGCCGTGTGTGAGGCGCATCTCGGCGCGCTATCTTGGTGCAGGCACTATAATGCGCGGCCATGAGGCTGAAGTCGTTAATCCTGGCGACGGCGCTCTCCGCCATGGCACTGCCTGCCGCGGCGGACCTCTTCAACAGCGCCCCGCAGCCGGTGCGCCCCGCGGACTTCGTCCTGCTCGAGAAGTCGGAACGCAAGCTGACGCTCTATCGGCAGGGGGAGGAGATCGCGAGCTACAGCGTTTCCCTGGGCCTCGATCCCACGGGCCACAAGGAGCGGGAAGGCGACTTCCGCACGCCGGAAGGGCGCTATCTCCTGACGCGACGCAATCCGCAGAGCGACTTCTTCCTGTCCATCCAGGTGTCCTACCCCGGTCCCGAGGACCTCGCCCAGGCCCGGCGGAACGGCTGGTTGCCCGGTGGGGCGATCATGATCCACGGCCTGCCGAACATCCCGAAGTATCCCCGTGAGCGCTACCTCGAGACCGACTGGACGGATGGCTGCATCGCCCTGTCCAACGAGGACATGCTCGAAATCTGGCTGCTGACCCGCGCGGACACGCCGATCGAGATCCGGCCTTGAACGCGGCCGAGCCCCGGCTTCCCGGCAACGGCCGCGAGCTGCAGGCCGTGGTGCACGCCCGGGTCTCGCCCAAGGGGGTGCTCGAGAACCTGTCACAACAGGAGGTCGAGAAGCTTCTCGACCGTGGCCAGGGCGGGCTGTATCCGCTGTTTCGGCAGTGCGCGCTGGCGGTGCTCAATTGCGGCACCCAGCTCGACGATGCGCGCGCGATCTTCCAGGCCTACCGGGACTTCGACGTCCGCATCGTGCGCCAACCCTGGGGCATCAAGCTCGAGATGAAGCACGCGCCCGGCAGCGCTTTCGTCGACGGCGAGATGATCCGCGGCGTCAAGGAGCACCTGTTCGCGGTGCTGCGCGACATCGTCTACACCCACAACGAGGTGGTGCCCAGATTCGATCTCGACGACGGCCCGAGTATCACCAACGCGATCTTCGCCATACTGCGAAACGCGCGGGCCCTCGAGCACAAGGGCAGCCCCGACCTGGTCGTCTGCTGGGGCGGGCATTCCATTCCGCGCCACGAGTACGACTACACGAAGCAGGTCGGCTACGAGCTCGGCCTGCGCGGCCTCGACATCGCAACCGGCTGTGGGCCGGGTGCCATGAAGGGCCCGATGAAGGGTGCGACCATCGGCCACTCCAAGCAGCGTATCCGCGAGGGCAGGTACGTCGGTCTGACGGAGCCCGGAATCATCGCCGCCGAGCCCCCCAACCCGATCGTCAACCAGCTGGTCATCCTGCCTGACATCGAAAAGCGCCTCGAAGCCTTCGTTCGCCTGGGTCACGGTATCGTCGTGTTCCCTGGCGGGGCAGGAACGGCCGAGGAGATCCTCTACCTGCTCGGCATCCTCCTCGACCCGCAGAATGCCGATCAGCCGTTCCCGGTCGTGTTCACGGGACCTGCACAGAGTGCCGCCTACTTCGAGCAGCTCGACCGCTTCATCGGAATTACGCTCGGCCCGGAGGCGCAGAAGCGTTACCGGATCATCGTCGACGATCCCGCGGAGGCCGCCCGGGAGATGCGCCACGGGCTCGACCTCGTGCGACGCCGGCGAAGGCGCACCGGGGATGCCTACAACTTCAACTGGCTGCTGCGCATCCCGCCGGCATTCCAGCACCCGTTCAAGGTCACGCACGAGTCCATGGCGTCCCTGGTGCTGTCGCGGGACCTGCCGGTGCACGAGCTCGCTGCGAACCTGAGGCGCGCCTTCTCGGGCATCGTGGCGGGGAACGTAAAAGAGGAAGGGCTGAGGCTGATAGAGTCGAACGGCCCCTTCACCCTCCATGGGGATCCGGACATCGGACGTCCGCTCGACGAACTGCTCGAGGCCTTCGTCATGCAGCGACGCATGAAGCTCCTGGGCGAATACCGTCCCTGCTACCGGATAATCGCCTAGCCCCTTCGGGTGAGGCCGGCTCCGGGTCTGCGGGGCCTGTGAACCAGTTCCTGTTTCGTGCTGTGGGCCGGGCGTACCTTGCCCGGCAGGTGACTCGACAGGATCTGCGTGGGATGAGCGAAGACAAGCTCACGGCGAAGCCGGACAAGGGACCGTCGCGGCCCGGCAGCGCGACGCCCACGGCGGACGCGCCTGCTGCGGCACCCGGCACGAGCCGTCACGGCGCGATCTCCCGTCGCCTGTTCACGTACTCGAACTACAAGTCCTGGGCGGAAAAGATCCGCACCAGCTGGGACGACGACGAGGAACCTGCGACGGTGGAAATCCCGCGCGCGCCCTAGGGCTGCGCCAGCCGTCGTCCTCCCCACGTCCTGTGGAACGCCTGCTCCAGTTCCTCGACGACTGCGACGACCTGCTCGCCCTGCTGCGGCATCGCTTCCGGCTGTTCCCGGGACGCTGACCTGCGGGCCGGGCCTCGGCTCTCGATCCAGGAAGCAAGCGGCGCCCACTGCTCTATGTCGGGCAAGGACCTCTCCGCCCTCATCTCGTGCAAGCCGATGCCGAGTTCGAAAGAGCGGATGTAGTTCTGCGATTCCCTGAGCGTCGCCACGAAGGGGATGTCGAGCGTTTCCAGGAAGCGGCTCAGGGACCGGAAGACCAGAGTGTTGGGCCGGACGCGATTCGCCACGACGGCGATCCGGTCCTCACGGCGCTTGATCTTCGCGGCAGTCAGCAGGTGCTCGATGCAGTGCGCGCAGGCGTGGATGTCGATCTGCGAAGGGAGTACCGGAACGACGATCGCGTCGGCGTCCCGGCAGAATTCCGCGAAGCGCTGCGGCTCGATCGCCGCGGGCGTGTCCACGACGACGCGATCCGTGCCGATCGGAGTGCGCAACTGGAAGCTGCGCGTCACGCCCGGAGCGCGACGGTAGGCGGCGATGCCGTGGATGGCCGGAAGCGACGCGGGGCGCGACCGGAGCCAGCGCGCGGTCGATCCCTGCGGGTCGAAGTCCATGAGGGTCGTGACGAGGCCACGCGAGGCATAGTAGGCCGCGAGGTTCGTGGCGAGGGTGGTCTTGCCAGAGCCTCCCTTGGGATTGAGTATCGTGATACGGCGCATGCAGGCAGGTCTCTCCTGCGGACAGGCTACGCCCTCGATCCATGGCGTGGCAACCGGGGCGGTCTTCCAAGCCCTTGAAAAGCAAACGCCGCGTCCCCAGACGCCTGTCCCGGGCCCGCGGGCCGGCACAGCCGGCCGGGGGAGGGAATCTCGAACCAGCAAGGGAGCGACGCCGCCCATGACGACCACCGCCGAGACCCGTGGCTTCCAGGCCGAGGTCCAGCAGCTGCTCAAGCTGATGATCCACTCGCTCTACAGTCACCGCGAGATCTTCCTGCGCGAGCTGATCTCGAATGCCTCGGACGCCTGCGACAAGCTGCGTTTCGCCTCGCTGGCGGATCCCGCACTGCTCGAGGAGGGCGGCGACCTCGAGGTCCGCATCGACTTCGACTCGGCTGCGCGCACCCTCACGGTCACCGACACGGGCATCGGCCTGACGCGCCAGGAGGCCGTGGAACACCTCGGGACGATCGCCAGGTCGGGCACGGCCGAGTTCTTCTCGCGCCTGACCGGGGATGCCCAGAAAGACAGCCAGCTCATCGGTCAGTTCGGCGTGGGTTTCTATTCCTCCTTCATCGTAGCCGAGCGGGTCGAGGTGCTGTCCCGCAAGGCCGGTCAGCCGGCGACGGCCGGCGTCCGCTGGTCGTCGGCGGGCACAGGCGAGTTCACCGTGGAGGACATCGACCGCCCCGAACGGGGCACGAGCGTCGTGCTGCACCTCAAGGAGGACGCCGCCCAGTTTGCGGACGCGTTCCGGCTGCGGCAGCTGGTGCGCGCCTATTCCGATCACATCGCCTTCCCCGTGCTGCTGAGGCCCGACGGCGGCAAGGGCGACTATGATCGCGCCAACCAGGCCCAGGCACTGTGGACCCGCCCCAGGCAGGAAGTCGGCGACGACGAGTACCGCGAATTCTACCGACACATCTCGCACGATCCGGGTGAGCCGCTCGCCTGGAGCCACCATCGCGTGGAGGGCCGGCGGGAGTACACGACGCTCCTGTACGTGCCGTCCCGAGCGCCGTTCGACCTGTTCAACCGCGAGGCACCTCGTGGCCTGAAGCTCTACGTGCGCCGCGTGTTCATCCTCGACGATGCCGAGCAGTTCCTGCCACTGTACCTGCGGTTCGTGAAAGGCGTCGTCGACTCGGGCGACCTGCCGCTCAACGTCTCCCGCGAGCTGCTGCAGCACGACGGCGAGGTCGAGGCGATGAAGTCGGCGATCACCCGCCGCGTGCTGGACATGCTCGCGCAGCTGGCGGAGAGAGAGCCCGAACGCTACCGGACCTTCTGGAAGGAGTTCGGAACCGTGCTCAAGGAAGGCCTCGCGGAGGACGCGGGGAACGCCGAGCGCATCGCCAAGCTGCTCCGGTTCGCGACTACCCGGTCCGAGGGGGTCGAGCAGGACCAGTCCCTGGCCGAGTACGTCGCCCGCATGAAGCCCGGGCAGCAGCACATCTATTACGTCGCCGCCGAAAGCATCGTCGCGGCGCGCGGCAGTCCCCACCTGGAGAAGCTGCTCGCGCACGGCGTCGAGGTCCTGCTGCTGACCGACCGGATCGACGAGTGGGTGGTCGGGCACCTCGGCGACTTCGACGGCAAGTCGCTGCGCGACGTGGCCAAGGGCTCGCTCGACCTGGGCGACGTGGTCCCGGCCGGTGAGCGCAAGGCGGCCACCGTGTCGAGCTCGGCACTCGAGCCGCTGTGCGCGCGCGTCGCGGCAGCGCTCGGCGAGCGCGTCGCGGGAGTGCGCCCGAGCGAACGGCTGGCCGACTCGCCGTCCTGCGTCGTGCGCGACGAGCGCGACGTCGGCCCGCAGCTCAGGCGACTGCTCGAGGCGGCAGGGCAGCCGGTCCCGCCGTCGCGTGTGTGGCTCGAGCTGAATGCGTCCCACGCGCTGGTGGGCAAGCTGGAAGGCCTGCCCGACGGCGACGCGTTCGCCGACCTCGCCACCTTGCTGCTCGAGGAGGCACTGCTGGCCGAGGGCGGCCAGCTGGAGGACCCGGCGGCGTTCCTGCGCCGCGTGAATCGCCTGGTCGGCGCGGCCGAGGACCCCTTGATCGTGGTGCCCGGCGGGAACTAGCAGCGGGGAATTGCCGGTCGTCCGTATAATTCCGCCCCGGCGGTGTCGCCGGGGCGGCGTCACCTTAGCCAGCGGGGAGGCCAGCGATGCCGAAGAAGACAGTCGACCGCGAGGAACTCGCCTGCCGGCTGACACCCGAGCAGCTGCGTGTCACGCAGGAGAAGGGCACTGAGCCGCCCTTCACGGGAAAGTACTGCTACCACAAGGGCAGCGGCGTCTACGCCTGCGTCTGCTGCGGCGCCGAGCTGTTCGCTTCCGATACGAAGTACGACTCCGGCTGCGGGTGGCCCTCGTTCTGGCTTCCTCTCGCCGGCGACAGGGTGGCGACGCAACGCGACACGTCGTACGGCATGGTCCGCACGGAGATCACCTGTGCCGCCTGCGGTGCGCACCTCGGCCACGTGTTCGACGATGGTCCGGAACCGACGGGCCTCAGGTACTGCGTGAACTCGGCATCGCTCGACTTCAGGAAAGGAGAGGAATGAGACCGCCCGGGGCCATCCTGCTCACGCTCTTTGCGATGCTGACGGCCGTCGCTGCGGGGGCCGCAGAGCCCGACGCCGGATCCCGTCAGCCCGCGCAGCAGCCAGCGGACGGGAGCGCGGACAGGGCCCGGACGACTCAGGCCCCGCCCGTGCCGCCGGTCGCGGTGACCGAGGCCGGGCCGACCCTGCTCACGGAGGACATCCGGGAAGGTATCGGCGAGCCCGCGCACTCCGGCATGAGCGTGGCCGTGCACTACACGGGGTGGCTGCACGAGCCCGACGCGCTCGGCTATCGCGGCAAGAGGTTCGACAGGTCGCGCGATCGTGGCCAGCCGCTCGTGTTCCAGCTCGGTGCCGGCCGCGTGATCAAGGGGTGGGAGCTCGGCATCGTCGGGATGCGCGTGGGCGGGTTGCGCCGCCTGGTCATCCCGCCCGAGCTCGCCTACGGCAACCGCAGCATCGGCAACGGGCTGATTCCCCCGAATTCCACGCTCGTGTTCGAGGTGGAGTTGCTCGGCGTCGAGTCGAACGATTTCGTCCGGAACGCCCGGTAGTGACCGGACGGCCGCCGCCGCCGGAACGAGTGTTCATCGACGGGCCGGCGGGTCCCGTCGAGGCGCTCGTCGAGCGACCGGCGACGCCGGCGCAAGGCCTGTTCGCCGTGTGCTGCCATCCTCACCCGCTGTACGGCGGGACGATGGACAACAAGGTGGTGCACGCGCTTGCCCGGGCCGCACGCGATGTCGGCGTGCCGGCCATCCGCTTCAATTTCCGCGGCGTGGGAGGCAGCCAGGGCAGCTACGACGACGGCATCGGGGAGACCGACGATGCGCTCGCCGTCGCGGACTGGGCGACGGCCGAGTTCGGCGGCCGGCCCTTGGCCATGGGATTCTCCTTCGGCAGCTTCGTCGCCTACGGCCTCGCCCTGTCACGGGCCGCAGAGCGGCTCGTCCTCGTAGCGCCGCCCGTCCAGCGCTTCGACTTCACGCAGCTCGCCGTGCCGCATTGCCCGTGGCTCGTCGTCCAGGGCGATGCGGACGAGCTCGTCAATCACGAGGCCGTGACGGGCTGGACCCGCAGCCTGAAGCCTGCGCCGGAAGTGAGCTTGTTCGCCGGAGCGGATCACTTCTTCCACGGCCGCATCAGCGAGCTGCGCGACGCCGTGAAGGGCTGGCTGGAAGCGTCGTGAGCGGTGAAGAGTCGAACGTGCTCGACCGGCCGCCAGCTGTTCGTGCTCGAATCCAACGAAAAGGGCGGCCGAAGCCGCCCTTTTCGCGCTCGGGAAGAAACCCGGAGACGCGGCTTTAGCCGACCATCTCGTTGAGGTTCTTGAGCGCGCGGATCCGGACCTTCTTGGAGGCCGGCTTGGCCTTGATGGTCATCTTCTCGCCGGTGAAGGGATTGACACCCTCGCGGGCCTTGGTCGCGGGCTTCTTCACCACGCGCATCTTGCACACGCCGGGCAGCGTGAACGTGCTGGCGCTCTTCAGCGACTTCTTCATCACGCCGTTCAGTGCGTCGAACACGGCGGCGACCTGCTTCTTCGTCAGTTCCGTCTGGTCAGCAATCGTGCCGATGATCTGCGACTTCGTCGGTGCGGTCGCGCTCTTCTTCGCCATTAGTGGTCTCCTGTCGGTTGGCCTGGCGGATTCAGTTTCCGCCCTGTTTGAATTCGGCGCGCACGATAGCACGGAAAAAACCGCTGCATAAGAGGGCTCCGCGTAAATTTCCCTGTTTTTTTCGGGGTTCCGCTCAACCCTTGTCGAACCGGTGCGTGATCCTGGCGATCAGTCGCGTGTCCGTTCCAGTCGGGCGCGCCTCGATCTCGAGCAGCACCGGACCGTGGTCCGGGATGTCGGTCTCGGCGATGTAGGAAACGCTGCCGCCCTCGGACACCGCCCGGAAGTCGAGTGCCACCGAATCTCCGGTCAGCACGCGCCGGATGCCCGAAATAGTCGCCTCCGTAGGCACGGCGATGGAACCGTCTCGCTGTCGCAAAACGGCGACAGTGACGACGGCCCGATCGTCGCTGCGTACGATTCCGTTCCGCTTCGCCACGCCAAGGTCGAGCGTACTCGACCGCACGATGCCGTAGCGCATCTCGAAACCCGCTCCCTGCACGACGCCCGGGTCCCCGTAAGGCCGTGCCGGGACCGGCTCGGGCGGAGGGCCGGCAGCACCCCCGCAGGCTGCGAGCGTCGCGCACAGCACGATGGCGGCAGAACACGGTCGCGCCATCCCCTCACACCGGTTCGAGCCAGCGGGAGACTTCGGCGGGCAACGCGACCACGCCGCTGACGCGGACGAGCTTGGTGCGGCCTGCCGTGCCGCGCAGCAGCGACACGTTTGCCTGCGGCACGCGGAACAGACCGGCCAGGTAGCGGCACAGCTGGGCGTTTGCGGCACCGTCCACCGGTGGTGCCGCGATCCGGACCTTCAGGCAGTCGCCTTGGGGGCCGGAGATTGCGTCCCGGTCCGCGCGGGGCTGCACCCGGAGGGCGAGCACGATGCCCTTCGCATCGCGGGTCAGCCAGCGCGCCGTGCTCACAGGATCAGGATCTTGAGCGCCTGCAGGGCCAGGATCAGCACGAGCGGCGAGAAGTCGAGTCCGCCGATCGGCGGCAGCACGCGCCGGACCGGCTGCAGCAGCGGATTGCACAGCGACGACAACAGGCCGACGGCGGGGCTGTACGTGCCGGGAGCGATGAACGACAGCAGCGCGTACACGACGATGGCCACCGTGTAGAGCTGGATGGTTGCGACGATGAGGTCGCGAGCGGCGTTGACCAGCAGGGGGCCCAGAGGCATCGCGACGCCGGTCAGCATCACGAAAACGACCGCGGTCGCGGCGACCTGCGCCAGCAGGACCGCGACGAGCGAGGCCGTGTCGATCCGCCCGAGCGGCGGCAACACCCTGCGCAGCGGCAGTACCAGCCAGCTCGTGAGCCGCAGCACCGCCTGGGCGATCGGATTGCGGAAGTCCGCCCTCGAGAGCTGCAGCAGGAGCCGCAGCAGGAACGCGTAGACCGCGAGCGTCAGCAGCGAGTCGACGATGAAGATCAATGCATCCATGATCTGGCGGGCTCCGCTTCAGTTGCCGGATTCCCCGGACAGCTCGCGCGAGCGCAGTGCCCCGGCCCGAACGGCTGACGCGAAGGTATCACGTATGCCCGCGCGTTCCAGCACCGCGAGCGCCGCCGCGGTCGTGCCCCCGCGGGACGTCACCTGCTCGCGAAGCGTGGCGGGATCCTCGCCGACCTCGCGGGCCATGCGCGCGGCGCCGTGTACGGTCTCGACCGCCAGGCGTCGCGCGTCAGGTGGGTCGATACCGCCCGCTACGGCGGCTGCCTCCAGCATCTCGATCAGCAGGAACACGTAGGCGGGGCCGCTGCCCGATACGGCCGTCACGACGTCCATCAGCGCCTCGTCCTCCAGCCACACCTGGCCACCGACAGCGCCGAGGATCCCGCCTGCGCGGGCCCGCTGCGAGGGCGTCACGGACTCACCGGCGAACAAGGCGGTCACGCCGCAGCGCAGCAGCGCCGGGCGGTTCGGCATGGTGCGCACGATCGGCACCTGCGGCCCGAGCCAGGCGGCAAGGTCCGCGACGCGGATTCCGGCGGCAATGGAGACGACCAGCGGCCCGGCAGCCGCTGCCAAGGGCGCGAGGCCGGTCGCGACCTCGCGCATCAGCTGGGGCTTGACCGCGAGCACCCAGGTGCCGGCGTCGCGCACGGCCGCGGCGTTGTCCGCGTGGACCGCGATTCCGGGAAAGCTGGACTCGAGTTGCCGCCGCGCGTCCGGCAGTGGGTCGGACGCCCGGATCGAGGCCGGGTCGCGGCCGGCTGCCAGCAGCCCGCCGATCAGGGCGCGGGCCATGTGGCCGCCGCCTACGAACGCCAGGGTGTCGTCAGCCATCGGGGCACCGCATCGATCGATCGAAAGTCGCGATTGTAGCTGCCGGCCGGTCAGCCGCGTGGACCGAAGAGGGCGGTGCCCACGCGCACGTGGGTCGCGCCTTCGCCGATGGCGACTTCGAAGTCGCCGCTCATGCCCATCGACAGCACGTCGAGGGCGTGACCGGCGTCCCGCAAGTCGTCGCGGAGCTCGCGGAGACGGCGGAACCAGTGCCGCTGGCGCGCGGGATCGCGCTCCTCGGGCGGGATGCACATCAGCCCGCGCAGGTCGATCCGTGGCAGCGCCGCCACGTCGGAAGCCAGCGCTCGCAGTCCCTCCGGCGCGACGCCGGACTTGGTCTGCTCGCCGCCGAGCTTCACCTGCAGGCAGACCTTCAGGGGGGGTGCATGCCACGGCCGCTGCTCGGACAGCCGCCGGGCGATCTTCGCGCGGTCCACGGTATGGACCCAGTCGAAGGCCTCGGCGACCGGCCGCGTCTTGTTGCCCTGCAGGGCGCCGATGAAGTGCCACGTCGCGGCGCCCGGGCCGATCGCGTCGATTTTGTCGAGCGCCTCCTGAACGTAGTTCTCGCCGAAGTCAGAGAGTCCTGCCGCGAGTGCCTCGCGCACGGCGGCCGGCGGATGCGTCTTGCTGACGCCGATCAGCGTGATCTCCTGCGGACTCCTGCCTGCAGCGTTCGCGGCGGCCTCGATACGCTTCCGCACGAGTCGCAGTCTGGAAGGGAGATTTTGCGGAACGGTTAACATATTGGGCCCGGGTACCGGGGGCTATACTCGCTGCCACCTCGGTGTGGCGCTGCGCGGCACACCGGGGCCGGGGTTGCCGCGGCACGTACGCCACCGCGCGGCAGTCTCCGTCTCAGCGACAGGCGCCGGTGCCAGGGAGTCCAGATGGCCGTCGATATCGCACAACTCTTGGCCTTCGCAGTCAAGAACAATGCGTCGG
>Ga0209536_100005048_pt1 | contig 20661 bp, 22 predicted proteins | sample DeeMarSeWOR28_12_FD_187461 | JGI IMG/M metagenome (GOLD analysis project Ga0209536, IMG submission 187461) | Marine sediment microbial communities from White Oak River estuary, North Carolina - WOR-2-8_12 (SPAdes) (version 2) | ecosystem: Environmental > Aquatic > Marine > Intertidal zone >... | reverse complement strand
GGAAATTTATTATGTTTAAAGAATACTTTTGGAGGAGTGTTAAGCTGGCTAAGCTTCTGGTCACATCAGCATGGCCTTACATCAACTATGTACCTCATCTAGGTAATATTGTAAGTTCCATTCTATCAGCAGATATTGCAACCCGGTATTATCGACTTAAGGGAGATGATGTTGTTTACGTTACCGGATCAGATGAGCATGGAACACCAATAGAAATAGAAGCAGTTCGATTAAATATTCCTCCAAAACAGTTGACAGATAGGAACCATACAAAAGTATCAGATCTCTTCAAAAGGTGGGGTATTGCATTCAGCAACTATACGCGCACGGAAAATCCTGTTCATATAGAGTTTGTGCAAGAGTTTTTGATGAAAATCTACAATAATGGGTATATCTTCACGCAAGAAACTGAACAGCTTTATTGTTCAAGTTGTGACAGGTTTCTACCTGACAGATTCGTGGAAGGAACGTGTCCCAACTGTGGAGACACAGATGCCCGAGGAGACCAATGTGATGCATGTGGAAACCTTCTTGAACCCACAAATCTTCTGGAAGCTCGATGTGCAATATGCAATGCTACACCAATTGTTGAGATGAGAAAACACTGGTATTTTGATTTGAGCAAATTAAATGAAAAACTTCGTGACTACATAGAGAATAACAAGAATTTACCTGATAATGCTCGTAACTTTACTTTGAATATTTTGAAGGATGGATTAAAACCTAGACCGGTTACACGGGATAACAAGTGGGGGATTCCTTCTCCATTTCCAGGTTCTGAGGACAAGACAATTTATGTTTGGGTTGAAGCTGTTTTAGGTTACCTGTCAGCTACTGTTGAATACTTTAAGAAGATAGGACAGGAAAATCGGTGGAAGGATTATTGGTTCAACAAGGAAACCAAGACTCTTTACTTCATTGGCAAGGATAACATTCCTTTTCACACAATTATTTTACCAGCTTTACTTTTGGCAACAAATGAAAACTATAACTTACCTTGGACTGTTCATTCCACAGAATTTCTGATGTTTGATGGTCAAGCATTCTCGAAGAGTCGAAGGATAGGTATCTGGATTGACGAGGCATTAGAATTGTTTCCTGCAGATTACTGGAGATATTCACTCACGTCTATCCGTCCTGAAGTTAAGGACACGAACTTTTCGTGGACAACTCTCATCGAAAAAGTGAATTCAGATCTAAATGACACACTGGGCAACTTTATTCACAGAACTTTGACATTCATAAATAAACAATTTACTGGTACAGTACCAAAGCCAAACAACCTAAAAAAAGAAGATACAGAGGCTCTGAAAGAAGCTAAAGAAATTGTAAAAAAAACTGCCGAAGACCTGGAAACTTTTAAATTTCAAGGGGCTTTACGCCACGCAATTGGTTTAAGTCATCTAGGTAATAAATATTTCAACGAAAAAGAACCATGGAAAAAAATTAAAACTGACCACCAGGAAGCAGCAAACACCCTTTATGTAGCAAGCCAATTTGTGAAGCAGTTAGCAATAATCTTGGAACCATTCATCCCTTTCACATCAGAAAAGATTTGGAAGCTTCTTAATTTGGATAGTTCAGTTCATGAACAAAACTGGACTGAAACTGAAAAAGAGTTACCCCCAAACCACAGGATAAACAATTCAATACCTTTGTTCAGTAAAATAGAGGATAATGAAGAAGAACTGCAAATAAAACTGGATAAAGTGAGGATTGAACTCCAAAAATCTAAATTTTAGCGAAATGAAGGTAAGGATTTGGGACTGAAAATCGATTTTCATGTTCATACATGTTATTCGCGTGATTCTTCTATAACACTCAAACAGGTTGTCTCTTTCGCAAAGAAAAGGGGATTAGATGGAGTTTCGATTACGGACCACAACACCATTGAGGGTGCCTTGAAACTTAAAACTCGTGACATTTTAGTTGTTCCTGGAATAGAAATATCCACCTTGCAAGGTCATCTTCTTGGCATTAACGTAAACACCCATATACCAGCAAAACACGGGATGGAAGAAACAATCCAGATGATCCATAAAGCAGGAGGAATAGCTGTAGCGCCACATCCAACTGCTTTTTATAAGTCACCACCTAGCCGAAAAGTAAAATCCTACGATGCTATCGAGACGATTAACGCATCTTCTATACCATTCTCTGTTTTGACATATTTTAGCAAAAGATTTGCTGAAGATTTGGGTCTCCCACAGACGGGTGGAAGCGATTCCCATTACGCTCCTGAAATCGGATCAGCATACACGGTTGTTGATGCGGGCAATGATATAGATGAAGTTGTTAATGCAGTAAAACGTGGGGCTGCTTTTCCTACTGGAAACAGGGTATCTTGGAAAATTAGACTTGAAAGAACCAAGATAAGTTTAAAAAGAAGGAAAAATTAGAAGACTATTCTTCTGATTCTTCGAGTTGATCTAAACCCAAGTTGACATTGACTGTAACGTTTGGTTCATTGCAGGTTTCGATATTAATTAGGTCTAATTTGAGAGTTGGATGTATAATTTCAATTGTGTTGAGGGTTAAATCTGACTCTCTCTTTAGCCGTTCGATTTTTAAGAGTTTTTCCATAGTTCTAACCACTCCTGCCTTTCCCCCAGGCTTCTATACTAAGGAGGTCTCTAACCGCTGTACGTATAGCCTCGGCTCTGTTGGGGTAATATTTTTCGTCGACCAGATTATCCAAAGCTAAAATATATGGCTCAGGTAAGTGTAGTGTAATCATCTTCATTTTTTCTCATTCCATTGGGACAATTAACTAAGCAGGAATTGTTTGATTCTTATATGTCTTAATGTTAATATACAAATATGATACAAACATGATCAATTATTCCTTTATAAAACCTTCTCTAACTCTTGGTTGAGAAAATGTTTAATTATGTAAAAAAAGCTCGTTACAGAATCTTTATGTTTCCCTCGAATGATTAAAATCATATTATAGAAAAAGGGCTCCTCTAAACAGTGGTTGTAATAATTGAGCGGAAACGGATGAAAAAACAGTCAAGAGGCGTTTATGTTAAGAGTTTTGGTTGCTCAGCGAATCTTGCTGATGGAGAAGTCATTTCCGGTTGCCTCTCAGGAGCAGGCTTAAGGATTGTAGATACCCCTCAGGATGCAGAAATCCTGATTTATAATAGCTGTGCGGTTAAATCTCCAACAGAAAACCGAGTCATAGACATCTTAAAGAAAGCACCGAGAGAAAAGAAGCTAATAGTAACTGGTTGTCTACCTCTGATAAACTTTGAACGATTGAAAAATGAAGTGAATTTTGATGGAGTGACAGGTCCAGCTCCGGGAACCAAAATTATTGATGTCCTACATCGTGTAGCGACTGGAGAAAGAGTTGTTGATTTGGGGAAAGTTTCAGAGCCGAGTTTATGCCTCCCTAGGATTCCGGTAAACAAGATCGTTAGTGTTGTACCCATCAACTATGGCTGCTTAGGGAGCTGCTCTTACTGTTGTGTCCATTTTGCTAGGGGGAGGTTGAGAAGTAACCCAGTTGACAAGATTGTTGAACGAATAAAACGAGATTTAGAGTTTGGTTATAAAGAGTTTTGGTTGACGTCACAGGATACGGCGTGTTACGGTAAAGACTTGGGTACAAGTTTAGCAGATTTGTTGAAACGAGTCTGTGAAGTTGATGGTAAATTTTTTGTGCGTGTGGGAATGATGAATCCAGATCAAGTGATTGGGATATTAAATGAATTAGTTGAAGTCTACAAGCAAAATAAAATTTTCAAATTTGTGCATTTTCCAGTTCAAAGTGGAAACGATTCAGTTCTTAAGAATATGAACAGACAATATAATTTGGATGACTTTAAAGGAATCATTAAAGCGTTTAGACAAGAGTTTCCTAAAATAACTATTTCAACTGATGTTATCTGCGGTTTTCCTGGAGAAAGCAGAGAGGCTTTTAAGAATACAAAAGAACTTTTAATTGAGATCCAACCGGATATTGTTAATGTTTCTAAGTTTTTTGCGAGACCCCGAACTCCTGCAGCGAAGTTAAAACCAGTTTCACCTAGAGAATTAAACAGAAGAAGCAGAGAAATGTCGGAATTATCCAAAAGAATTTCTTATAAAAAGAACAGGACATGGATGAATTGGGAGGGGATAGTGTTATTTGATGAGAAGGGAAAAGGTGAGACATTAATGGGGCGAAATTTCGCTTACAAACCTGTTGTGGCTAAGGCAAACGAGAAAATGTTAGGACAGTTTGTTCAAATTCGGGTAAATGATACATTCTCCACTTATCTTAAATCAGATATTATTAGAAGTTAGCCTCCACCTACTGGAGGAAGAATTGCAATAATGTCTCCTTCTTTAAGTATAGTATTAAATCCTTGTAGATTGTGAATGTTTTTACCGTTTACAAGAAATGACAGAAAATCTTGTACCTTTCCGTCTTGGTCATAAATGTATTCTCGGAATTCTTGCCCATATTTCTCAGAAAGCAGAAAAAGTAATTCCTCAACGGAGATTATTTTTTTTAAGTGCAAATTAACCATTTTGGTTCCGGTTACCTCTCGAAGTGAAGTGAAGAACTTGATTTTAACGTTCATCTATTATCAGCCTGTGTATTTTCTATTGTGAAATTTATTTTATTCTATACTGTGATTCCTAATATTGTTTATAGCATATCCTGGAACTAATCGGATTTCGGTCGATTAAACTTAAATAGTGCCACAAATTCTCAGAATAGCTGTACCTCTTAAGTTTTTGAAAGAGCCGCCGTAGCTCAGTTCGGTAGAGCAACGGGCTGTTAACTCGTGGGTCGAAGGTTCGAGTCCTTCCGGCGGCGCCAATTCCAGTTTCCGGTAAATTTAAGAGAAAGAAAAAGTTTGTCAATTAAACGGTTACCCTTTTTGTTCTTCAGAATTGGGTTCAGTTATTTTTCCGGGACCTGCGTCTTTTTGTTTTCTGAGTTCTAAGGGAGAAGGTAATAAAAACAAGAAGCCCTAGGATCAGGAATAAAAAAATGATTTGAGTGTGCATTGGAATTAGAATTAAGGACAAGATAAATTTGTTTTATAATATATTTGCAAATATACTACTTTTCTAAACTATACCAAAACCACATTTTTTAGTCTTTTATATTCAAGATATCTATGGTTTTCGCAATAATATAAAACTAGAGTCTAACTGAAAGATTTTTAATTAATATTTTTTTTAATCCGTTTCAGAGGCAACGAAAGAGCGCGCTCATAATCATAGATTATTCTGGATGTTAATACTCCAGCTTCTAGCATTTCTGAATCCACGCACACAGTTTCACAAATTTCATTAAGTGTGGTTTCTGAGAAATGCCCATTGGGAAAAGCTCCGATAATCATTGCTATATTACGTTTTATCGGAAGGGAAAAGATAGCCTCTTCAAGGGTTTTTGGTGTACCTTCTCTGCTGAATGCTAAGATATAATCGGGTTTTATATCTTTAAGCAATTTTTTTAACGTTTTTTGCTCTAACGTTAGGAGTGTATCTCCAATGGGCGGAACTTTCCCCTGTTTGTATAGTTGTTCTATTAGCCCGATGAACTGGTTATAATTTCGGGGAAGTCGAGTGATTGGGTTAACAGTTATTACGAAATTATTGTAGGTGTGAACGTAAATTTGGAGTAATCCTTCTTTGTTTAAAGGGGAACCTAGGGCTTCAAGGAGCACAATGTGGGTTATGTCTGGACGTCCACGTTTCTTGCTGTTTTCTAGTTTTCTCATTGCTGAGTGATGAAGTGACCGATCAAGCAGAATTTGCTTTGGTGATTTTCTCTTTTTCTTTGAATGACTACGAATTGAAGTATGATTCCATAATATTTGAGGAATGGTTTCAAGAGCGGCTTCAGCCAATATTAGCGTAAGCATACATTATCCCTTAGCTGTGAATCAAATTATTTGTAATATCAAGTTAATTTGTTTAGAGTTTATCTTTCACCCATCTCAATAAAAGGAAAGGATGACTAACTATGGACACTACATACATGCAGTTTATAGAACAATTGTTACAAAAGTTCCATTTGCCGCACTCTTTTATTACACTCTTAGCCTCTTCTGAGTTTAAACCATTTTTTATAGATTGATTTTTTCCGATTTTCATTAAGGTGAAAAAGGGACAAGGAAGAGCAATAGACGCATCAGGTTTCAGAGATATTGTTGTCGATGCAGAAGAGCAGGTGATAAACCTGTTGAATCCACCTAAAGATTGGAATTTGAAATAATCCCTTTCAAAATGTATTTTTTTGTATTTGGTTTTCTCTAACACCAATTTTTGGAAAACTTTGCTGGTTTCATCAATTTTCAGTTCTCCAGCTTCTGAGGTTTCCAGGAATTCTCTTGGTACACTGTCAACAGACGAGAAATGGATCGGTATTTCAAGTGATTTTGCAAACTCGATGGTGTGGTCTATAAAATTAAATGTGTCTTTGGTTATTACAGAAAACAGGTTAACATCAATACCCATGCCTTTAATCAGTTTGATATTACTCTTGACCTTGTCGAAGGCTCCAACCCCTCTTGTCTCATTGAAAGTTTGCCGGTTATTAACGTCAAAAGAAACTCCCAGAAAATCGATGTGTTTCTCAATTTCTTTAATTTTTTTGTCCAATAAAAGACCATTGGTGACTAACCCAGTAAATAAACCAAGATGTTTACTGGAAAACTCCATTAGTTTTCCGAGGTCTTCCCTTAACAAAGGTTCTCCTCCCGTGAAACTTACAACTGAACATCCCAAATCCCAGCATTCATACAATCTATGTTTTAGTGCGTATGTGCTTGCTTCGTTTTGGTATATGTTTTTCTTCCAGACATTGCAGAATGAACATTTCATATTACATCGGTATGTGCATTCGAAATGTACAAATAGAGGATGAATTTGGGTTTCATCCAACAAAGTTCGCACTCTTGAACGTAAAAAACTTTTTACAAGGTTGATTTTGTTTGTCACAGAAAGTATTCTGCCACATTAGTGCATATTTATTTTATGTACAAACATTTAAAAAAATCTCATTAGCTGGGTTTAGATTTTTACACCGAGGGACCCGAGTTAGGGTTATTAATTAATGACAAGACATTTAAGTTGTCAAGCAGTTTTTCAGCGATTGATTGAAATGGATTTAATTGGAACCCTTCTGATTTTCGTGTTTGGTTTCGTTGTCGGAGTGCCTTCAGCGATGGTTGGACTGGGGGGCGGAATCATAATAGTCCCAGCTTTAATTGTGCTTTTCCAAATACCAGCCCAAAACGCGATAGCAATTAGTTTGGTTGCAATAACTGGTACAACCGTTTCCGCTACCATTGGCTACATAAGAACAAAACAAGTTGACTACAAGTTAGGTCTATTATATGATATACTGGACATTCCAGGTATTGTTTTAGGAGCCTACCTGACCATTTTTTTGCCAGAAAACATTTTGGCGGGCATCTGTGGTGTCTTCATTCTTTTCATTACAATATTTCTTTTAAGAAGCAAAAGAAAACCTGAGGCGCCTATTTCAATACCAGGAGAAAGCAGCACCAGAGAATGGAATAGGACTGTAACCGATCATAAGGGTCGAGCGGTTACTTATGCTCTTAGAAATCCAGTATTAGCATTAGCTAGCAGTTTTGTTGGAGGACTCGTTACTGGGTTGGCCGGTTTAGGCGGTGGAATAACTGATGTTTCATCGATGATTCTGCTTGGCATCCCCACCCATATTGCGGTTGCGTCCGCTGAGTTTGCAATGGCTATCACAAACGGAGTAGGGGTAATTACCCACGGTTTACTAAACAATCTTCTACTCGAATATGCGATTCCCATAACAATAGGAACTATCATCGGAGCTCAAATAGGAGTTGTTCTGGGTAGGCGTGTAAAAGGAAAAACGATAAGAAACCTTCTTGCACTTCTTGCTATCATATCCGCATTGAGGTTAATCTACTTCTTCTTCACAAACTAACTCATAAGTGGCTATAATTATTTTGCTTTAAGTTGATGGAAGTAATTAAGATGAGTTTCCTAAATCCTTTGATTGTTTTTGGAATTTCCATCATAATCTTTCTTATCATGCTCTACCGAAAGGCAGGCTTGGGGATTTCGTTAATATTTACTGCATTAGTTATGAGTTTTTTATCCGTTGGAGTTTCTGAAACGACAATAGTTCTAATTGAAACCTGTATTGACCCTATCACCTTAACTTTAGTTTTCGCTAGTTTCTTCATCATGGTTCTGAGTATACTCTACAAAGAAACGGGTTTAGTTAACACTTTAACTTCAAGCTTAGGTGGTTTTATAAAAAATTCCAAATTAATGGTCAGTCTTCTTCCTGCAGTGATAGGACTTTTACCTGTAGCAGGCGGAGCTCTAATGTCAGCACCAATGGTTGAAGCTGAAGCAGATAAACTAGGATTGGACGAAACAAAAAAAACGTACATAAACATATGGTTTCGACACTCAATCCTGCCGGTTTACCCAATAAGCCAATTCATAGTACTGACGGCTGCCTTAACCTCAACCGGCATAGACGCTCTCATAGCAAGACAAGTAATCGTTGTATTCGTAATGATTGCAATTGGATATTTTATAGGTTTAAGAAAAACGAAGTCTATAAAAATTGACAGGCCAGAAGCAAAGAACAATCCGAAATCAAACATGAAAAAACTAGTTTATTCCTTTTTACCAATAATATTCACAGTGATTCTAACAGCGGCATTGAACTTGAACATTGCATTAGCAACACTATTGGGTGTAGTCGCAATATTGATGATCACAAGAACTAAAGTATCCACTTTCCGAAAACTTTTAAAAAATAAAGCATTATGGGAAGTAACTTTAGCGGCTTTTGGCGCTTTGCTACTTAAGAACGTTACATTGGTTTCAGGTGCTTCAGAGATTTTAGGTAACACATTAATAAACTCTAACCTGCATCCAATTGTGCTGCTTTCTGTCGTCCCAGCTGGACTAGGATTTCTTCTCGGTTCACCCTCAGGAGCAATCGCTCTCAGCGTTCCAATCTTGGCAGAAACAGTCACGTTTATTCCTAAAACTGCAAGCCTCCTCTACATATCAGCCTATCTTGGTTACCTGATTGCTCCTACACATCTCTGTCTTGTCTTTACAGCACAGTATTTTAAGGCACCAATAAGTAGAAACTACAAGTACCTGATACCATCAACAATAATCGCAATAGCCGCTGCGCTAATAACATATCTCATAATATAACGTGCACAAAATTTATGCTACAACACAAGAATGGTTAACAGTAATGAAGCCCACGAAAAAAATCGCGCTTAAACGTATTAGAATTCTCTTCAAATTAGCCAAAGAAAATATTCATGAAGACCCTGAACGGGCACAAATTTATGTTCAGATTGCACGAAAAATTGCAATGAGAACTAGGCTGAATATGCCAAAAGAGTACAGAAGACTAATCTGTAAACAATGTAAAAGGTTTATCTTACCGGGAGTGAACTGTCGTATCCGAATACAACAGAGAAGGGAACCTCACATGGTAATTACATGCTTAAATTGCGGCAAACACTCCCGTATCCCACTAAAAAGCAGGGAAAAACAATGTTAACACCAAAAGTGAAGCGGCGAATAATGCGTGCGCTTAGAGAAGAGAGACCAACGGTATGGGTAGGAAAAGAGGGAACAACAGTCCAGATAATAACCGAAGTTGCCAAACAGCTTGATGCAAGAGAAATGATTAAAGTAAAAATACAGAAAAATGCTCTCAAAGACGAAGAGGCAAAAAACATCGCAATAAAGATTGCACAGCAAACAGAGTCAGAACTCGTAGAAGTTCGTGGTCACACGTTCCTTCTTTACAAACGCAAGTCCAAAAGGGAGTGAAATCTTTATAACCTTGCAAGAAACTTTGTCTTGCAAGACCACGAAACTAATATAAGACATTCTTTGTCCCTTAGTGAATGAAAAATAGGAAGAAGAAGCTTTGCCGACACCTTACGACATTCCTTCATCAGTTCTCATCGAGAAACTAGCTAAGCATCTGAAAGAAGAAGTGGATGAAATAAATCCACCCGCATGGACCCTCTTCGCAAAAACTGGTGTTCATACTCAGAGACCACCCACTAATCCTGATTGGTGGTTTATTCGATCAGCATCTGTTTTACGGAAAATCTACGTGAAAGGACCAATAGGGATCGAAATGCTCCGTCAAGAATACGGTGGAAGAATAGATAGAGGGGCAAAACCTGAACATGCTGCTATAGGTAGCGGGTCCATAATTAGAAACGTTATTCATCAGCTTCAGGCTGCAGGTCTCGTTAAATCATACAGAACTGAAGGAAGAGTGGTAACGAATGAGGGAAGACGACTTTTAGATAGGTTGTCCACCGAAATTAAGAAGGATATAGAGAAGATTGAACCTGAACTAGCAAAATATTAGGTGGATAGAGTGAGCGAAGAAGAACTTGATGCCCTCAGAAAGAGGAGAATGCTTGAGCTACAACAGAGGATGGTTGATGAACAAAAACAGGCTCAAGCTCAACAGCAGCTTGAAGGTCAAAAGCAAGCTTTGCTTCGCAGAATACTCACACCTGATGCTAGGAGAAGACTTACAAACTTGAATATGGTTAAACCGGAATTTACTCAACAGCTTGAACTGCAGCTAATTCAGTTGGCTCAGCAAGGAAGAATAAATCTTCCCATTAATGATGACCAATTGAAGGAACTTCTTGTTAAGCTCCAGGCAGGTAAAAGAGATTATACAATTAGGAGAGTGTAAAAGACGGCAAGGAACAAACCAACCGCGAAAAAACTTAGACTCGCTAAGGCTGGAAAACAAAAGAAACCTGTTCCAACATGGGTTATTGCTAAAACAGGTGGACATGTTAGATCGAATCCTAAGCGTAGACGTTGGCGACAAAGAAAGATAAAGGCTTGAGGGAGAAACAGATGGATGAACCCGTTGATTTGTCTGAAGTTGAAGATGAAATAGAAGAAGAAAATGAGGATTTAGAAGAAGAGTTAGACTCGGAAGTTCCTGAGCAAGAGGAGTTTGAAGAAGAATCTGAAGATGAAGAAGAAGAATTCTTAAAAGCCAAGAGCAGGGGCGTTAGAAAAGAAAAGGAGGAAATAGATGAGGATATTGTTGAGGAAAGGTTCTATACGATTCCTCTGGGAAAGGCTTGGATTTCCACAAGAAAGAAACGGGCTCCAAGAGCTACAAGAATTGTGAAAAGTTTTGTATTAAAGCATATGAAGGTTCGCACTGAAGCTGAAGAAGATGAAGAACCGGAGAGGCTTGTAATAGATAACGAAGTCAACGAAAAACTTTGGAGTAGAGGAATTGAGAAACCTCCAAGAAAGATCAGAGTTCGAGTAGTAAAGGATAAGGAAGGAGTAGTAACTGTTCTTCTTGCTGAAGGAGACTAAATTTGCCGTTATTTCTCTTTGATGTCTTTGGCAACGCAAGCATAGGAGTTTACTCACTTGTTAATGACGAAATTGCAATCGTTCCGCCGCAGGTTCCAGAGAGTAAAAGAAAGAAGGTTGAGAACTGGTTGAACGTAAAAGTTGTTGCAACCACAGTTGGTAAATCAGTTATCATTGGTGCCTTAGCTTGTTCAAATTCTAATGGCGTTTTGCTTCCCCCCTTTGCTGATGAGGAGGAGATTGAGGCAATAAAATCAGCTTCTGACCTTAATGTGACGGTTATGGACACGAAAAAAACAGCTTATGGAAACATGGTTCTAGCAAACGATCACGGTGCAATAGTAGGTCCGGGGTTGGAAAAAGAAGAAGTGAATAAAATAGCAGATACTTTGGGAGTTGAAACAATTCCCTGCAAGATAGCTGGGTTACCTTATGTTGGTGCGTTAGCGACCGCAACAAACAAAGGTGTGTTGGCTCATCCTATGTTGAAAGAAGAGGAGCGGAAAGTGTTGGAGGACGTGTTCAATGTCCCCGTGGATGTTGGAACTGTTAACTGTGGAATACCATATGTATCTACAGGAATGTTAGGGAATAGTACTGGTGCTGTAGTGGGGTTGTTAACAACCGGACCCGAAATGTTCATAATAGGACAAGCGCTAGATGTGGTGAGATAAAATGAGTGAAGTTAAAGTTTACCGAGTGTCAGGAAAAATCAACAAACCCAATTTTAACACTGAATTTCAGAAAGAAGTTCGGGCAATGAATCCTGAAGATGCAACTGAAAAAGTGTACATGCTTTTAGGAAGCAAACATAGAGTCAAACGTTTTCAAATGAAAATCTTTAAGGTGGAAGAGGTAAACCCCAAAGACATTAAAGATATTATTATACGCAAGATGACCCCAGGAGCGGAAAACTCTGTCCAATGATGAACAGAATTTTCGCAGAATGGTTATGGAATCGCGTTACCTAGAGGAAACAGTAAACGAGTTACAATCAAGAATTAGCATGATAAATTCAGCGATAAATGAGCTACGAGTTTCAAATGTTACATTGGAAGGATTGGAGAAAGAAAAGAAGGGGAGTCAACTTTTCGTCCCTATAGGGGGAGGCAGTTATATTAAAGCTAAGTTAGTTACGGCAAAAAAGGTTGTTGTGGGTATAGGTGCAGATGTAGCAGTTGAAAAAACTGTGAAGGAAACAAAAATTGATCTGGAAACCAGAATAAAAGATATGGAGAAAACAAGGGAAGCTTTGGGGCAGCAACTGAATCAGGTTATTGGTAGAATTCAGGATAACCGAGTAAAACTTGAAGAGTTATCTGCGAAGCTTAGGGAAGATGGAGTGAATCCGAGCGGTGTTCGAGAAGCTAAGAAAAGGGCTTAGCAGCGCTGTAAGTAAGATCGTAGTAACCGAACTGAAGGCAGAAAAGCTTCGTCCAATTTTAGAAGAATTTAGGTTTAATCTCATTGAAAACGATGTTGCGGTGCCTGTAGCGTATTATATTAGTGAGGAGTTAGAGAAGCGGCTTGATGGTGTGCAGGTTAAACGTTTGGGTGACAGGAAAGATTTAGTCAAAGACACGCTTCATGATGTTTTAATTGAAATTTTGACAACTAAAGAAAAGATTCATCTTTTGGAGAATATTAAACAGAAGAAATTGATGAAAGAGCCGTATACGATTCTTTTTGTGGGAATTAATGGAACAGGGAAAACGACCAGTATTGCAAAGGTTACCAAGTTTCTGATGAATAAGGGTTACTCTGTAGTGCTTGCTGGTAGTGACACTTATCGTGCAGGTTCTATTGAACAGTTGGAAGAGCATTCTAAGAAGTTGGGTGTGCGAATGATTAAGCATAAATATGGTGCTGATCCTGCGGCTGTTGCGTATGATGCAATTAGTCATGCAGAGTCTCGTGGAATTAATGTGGTTTTGATAGACACTGCTGGTCGGATCCAAACTGATAGGAATCTTATGAGTGAATTAACCAAAATTAAACGGGTTGTAAATCCGGATTTGACGATTCTAGTTGTTGATGCTTTAATTGGAAATGATGCAGTTATGCAGGCTGAAGAGTTTCATAAAAGCGTGAGTATCGACGGATCAATATTGACGAAGGTTGATGCTGACGTCAAAGGAGGGGCATCTTTGAGTGTTGCACACGTTACAGGTAAACCCATCGTCTTTATTGGAGTAGGGCAGGACTATGAGGATTTGGAGGCTTTTGAGCCAGAAAGATTTACTCAGATGATACTAAAATAGGAACAATAATCTTTTTTTTAAGCGAGTAGCGATTACTTTAAACGGATAGAACAAAGTTTCTCCATTTCAGTTTCAAGTCTGGAGGAAATCGATAGTGAGGATTGCGATGGCACAAATCAATTCAACTGTGGGTGATTTAGAGGGAAATGTAGAGAAAATAAAGAGGTTTCTTGAAGATGCTAAAGACCTCGGAAGCGATTTGGTTGTATTTCCCGAGTTAGCAGTTACTGGTTATCCTCCTCAAGATTTACTTCTAGAAAAAGGATTTGTTGAAAAAAACAAGAAAGTTCTACAAGAAATGATCAACTTCAATATGGTTGATGTTGTGGGAGTGGTTGGTTTTGTTGATTACAAGGGAAAGGATTTGTTTAATGCAGCAGCGATCTTTAATCGGAACAATTTGATCGGTGTAGTTTACAAGACCTTGTTACCCACGTATGACGTTTTTGATGAGGACAGATATTTTAAACCAGCAAAAGAAATCGCGCCAGTATCAGTTAATTTTAACAAAAAACCTGTCAAGCTTGGAATAGAAATTTGTGAAGATCTATGGGATAACAATTACAACGTTAAAGTAACGGATTTGCTTGCAAAAAGAGGGGCAGAATTAATAGTAAATGTTTCTGCTTCGCCTTTTCTTGTTGGAAAACATCTTGAACGGAATAAGCTGTTAAAGGAGAAGGCAACTAAAAATACTGTTCCCATATTTTATGTAAATCTTGTTGGTGGTCAAGATGAACTTGTTTTTGATGGTAATAGTATGGCAGTTGACAAAGGGGGTAATTTGATAGCTTCAGCTAAACAGTTTGAGGAAGATTTGGTATTAACAGAAATTGACCTATTACACGGGTTAGCCACGAAAATTGAAGAACCTAAACATGATAAGGTGCAGGAAATGTTTGGTGCACTAGTGTTGGGAATACGGGATTACTTTAAGAAGACAGGTTTTGAAAAGGCAGTTGTCGGTATGAGTGGTGGAATCGACTCTTCAGTAACTGCGTGTATAGCTGTTGCTGCTTTGGGAAAAGAGAATGTTATCGGAGTTTCAATGCCATCCAGATTCTCTAGTGACCATAGCAAAACAGATGCAGAGCAATTAGCTGAAAACATTGGGATATGTTTTATCAAGATTGGCATCCAAGATTTTGTTAACCGGTTTCACAAAGATTTAGAGGGACCTCTGGGGCAGATACGAAAGTGTTTCGGGATTAAAAAGGAAGATGATGATCCCGTTGCTGACGAGAACATTCAACCCAGAGTCAGAGGCAACATTCTAATGGATATCTCCAATCGCCTAAAATGCCTGAAAATTTTGGTACTAAATACTGGAAATAAGACTGAGGTTGCTCTCGGATTTTGCACATTATATGGGGATATGGCGGGAGGAATTGGTGCGCTTGGCGACGTAAGTAAACTTGAAGTCTACAAACTCGCGGAATACATAAACAAGAAGTCCAGCAAACCAGTTATTCCAAAGAACGTATTGGAAAAGAAACCTTCGCCTGAACTCAAAGAGTGCCAATTCGATCCTTTCGATTTTGATATAGTAAGCCCATTAGTTGATGAGATAATCGAAAACCGAAGAAGCATGCAAGACCTGATCAATATGGGTTATCCGAAAGAAACTGTTGAAGACACTTACAAACGAGTAAAAAACTCGGAGTATAAGAGAAGACAGGCAACGCCATACATCAAGATTACACCTAAAGCTTTTGGCATTGGGTGGAAAATGCCAATGGTCAACAAGTATACGGGTTAATTATTTTGTGTAATTTTATTCTTGAGAGGAACACAAAAGAGGAAGTATACAAACTAAACCCAAAATTAAAACAAAAAAGCAGTTAAAATATCCACAACAAAAGACTGAAGAATTAAACGAAAAGTTAAAACTGACCCCTTTTTTGACGTTTTTTTAGGCTAGTCCTAAAAGTTTTAGAAGTATCGCTTTTGCGGAGTACAGCCTATTTTGGCTCTGGAGATAGATTATTGATCTAGGATCATTAATCACATCTTTATGTATTTCATAGCCTCGGTGTATAGGCATGTCATGCATTATTAAAGCCTCATTTCCCGTAAGCAGCTTCTTGTTGATTTGATAAGGAAGCATCAGTTTGACCCGTTTCTCTTTTTCCTTCTTAAATTTGGGATCCAAAAAATGCTCCATGTCTACCCAAGTGTCGGTGTAGACAATGTCACAGTCTTCAACAGCCGTTTTAACGTCAATGGAGTTTTCAAACAAACCTGTGGCTTTCGCATTCTTTAGTAACTCTTTGTCAATCGAAACTTCATTTACTATAGGCGTAACAGTAACAATTTTTATCCCAGTTTTAGTACAGCCCTCAATCAAAGAGTTACAGATATTATTGTGTACCCCAATATACACAAGCTTAAGACCTTTTAACCTTTGCTTCGTCTCCTTTATGGTTACTAAGTCAGCGATAATCTGGCAAGGATGATATCGCTCATCGCAACCGTTAATTACGGGCACACTAGACGCCTCGGCCATAGTCCTTAATTGAGAATTTAGTAAAACGCGGGCCATGATGCCGTCAACGTAACCAGAAATAGATTTCAGTTCATCAGTAAGATCGGCTAAAACAAGATTTGTGGTTAACCAGTCCATATAGATTGCGTGTCCACCCAATTGAGCCATTGCGACTTCAAAAGATAATCGAGTTCGAGTAGAAGTTTTTTGGAAAATCATAGCTAAAGACTTTCCCTCTAAAGCAAACTCGTATTCTTCCGGATTGCGCTTGATTTCCAACGAATTATCAACAACTTCGTTAATCTGGTCTGAAGAAAAATCTTTAAGAGTGATCAGATTCACAAACGAACTCTCCATTAGCTCCAGTAAATACTTCTGAATGATAGACTGTTATATAAATAATCGAAAAAATGGATCAGGAAATCATAACAACTTTTCCAGAGATTAACAGCAGAAGAATGCAGTTTTCAACATATTTTAGCTTTAATTTATGGGTGTTCCTTCGTTCGAGTCTTTCGTGGCTTTCTCAAACAATTGCATAATCCTTTTTGTAACTGGACCCGGTTTACCCATTCCTATTGTTCGCTTGTTCACTTCACGTATCGGTGCAACCTCAGCGGCTGTTCCAGTGAAAAATACTTCATCAGCAGTAAACAGTTCATTTGGAGTGATGTTCCTTTCAATAACTTCGATTTCCAGCTTTTTCGTCAATCTGATAATCAATGCTCGGGTTATCCCATCCAACGCGCCAGAAGAGATGGGAGGGGTTATAAGTTTACCATCACGCACAATGAATATGTTTTCACCCACACCCTCAACAACATATCCAGTTTTGTCTAAACATATTGCCTCATCTGCACCTGTGTTATTTGCTTCAATTTTACCCAATATGCTGTTTAAGTAGTTCAGCGACTTCATTTCGTGAGTAGCACTATCTACTGGATTCCGTTTCACCCAGGTTATGATTGTATTTATTCCATTCTCCACTTTCTCCGCAGAATGCAACTGAAGCAACGGCTCAGTGATTATGATAATCGTGGCTTTTGGACATTTTCTGGGATCAAGCCCCAAATCTCCGACACCTCTAGTAACCACTAAACGGATGTAAGCGTTTGTTAGCTTATTTTTTCTAAGAGTCTCCAGCACTGCTTCTGTAAGTTCAGCTTTGGTCAATGGGATCTTCAAAAAGATTGGGTGAGCAGACTTGTAGAGCCTGTCTATATGTTCCTTAAGTTTAAAGACTACACCATTATAGGCTCGAATTCCTTCAAAAACTCCATCTCCATACAATAGACCATGATCGTATACTGAGATTTTAGCCTCAGATTTAGGGTAGAACTTGCCATCAATGTATATTTGAAGCTCTTTTGTCATGCTAAACTTTCCTCCGAAATGAAAACGTCAACCATAAACTATCCATTAGATATTTAAATTTTAATGTAACTATAGAATCCAAACATCAATTCAGTTTTACAGGATTCTTTTTTGAATAACGATTGCCTCAAAAGGCGAATTGGGGTCTTTTGGATAGCAGTTTTGGTAGGGTTAGAGGCTTGAAGGGTTTATCTGCTGTCTTTTCGTTTATTTCTTTTATAAGATCTTTAAGTTTCATGTTTCTAATCTGTTTTGTAGCGTCCCTGGCTCTAACGGGTAAAACTTCAGTGGTTACCTCGTTTTCCCCAATAACCAGGATGTAATTTACCCACTCCTTTTCTGCAGCTCTAACCTTCTTGCCTAAGCTAAGGGATCTATCGTCTACGTCAACCCTTATGTTGCAGTTTTGGATTTTTTTCATTAGCTTCTCACAGTAATCTAGATACTTCTCTGAAACGGGTACTATTCTTACTTGAGTTGGGGAGAGCCACAAAGGTAATGTGGGAACTTTACCTTTCAAAGAGTCTCTGTGAGCTTTCTCTAGTAGTGCATAAACACCCCGTTCGATGCCACCACTTGGACTACAATGAAGAACTAGAGGATATTGTTTCTCGCCTTTTTCATCAACATAAGTCATATCGTAGTGTTTAGCATTCTCTATGTCAATCTGGTCTGTTGAGAGGGCGGATGCCTTGTTTAAGTTATCGATGAAATTGAATTCCCACTTCAAAACAAAATAGAAAAAGCGTTCTTCCCACATCTCAACCAGCACAGGTTTACCAAACAGTTTCACCATTGATAACACAAAATCTTTATTCTCATTATAGAACTCTTTCGTTACCCTAATCGCTAACTCATAATCGTTGTCTTTGTTCAGTTCCAAACCATTCTCGAGTATTCCCATGGAAAGCTTGAACCGAACCAAAAATTCTTCTTTTGCTTGCTCTAAATCGGCAACTAATGCGTGGCAATCAGGCATCGTGAAGCAACGAAGCCTTCGTAATCCAGTTAATTCTCCGCTCTTCTCACGTCTAAAAGAATACTTAGTCAGCTCATACATCCGCAAAGGAAGCTGTCGATAGCTAAATTGTGCATCATGAACCATTAGAAACTGACCAAAACAGGCACTGAATCTCAAAAAGAAGTCCCTTTTATCTGAACACAACAGATACTGTCTGGCAGGAAACCGCTGAAGATAATGAGCAATAGCAGGATGCTCAATATCATACATAATTGGGGTTTCAACTTCCATTCCACCATAATCTATCACTAGTTCAGTCACATATTGTTCAAACAACGACTTAATCAAACGTCCCTTAGGATACCAACGCAGATTTCCCGGATCGCTTCCTGGCTCATAATCTGCGATTTCTAAACGTTTCATTAATGTTACATGTGGAGGAACCTCTTGGACAGCTCTTACCTTCTTGATTTCGTATTTGCATAATTTCTCTAAGCTTTTGCATCCTTTAAACCGGAATTCGTCTACTGGAATCAGGTCTCCTGATAGTTGTAGAATATACCAGTTGGATTTGAGTTTCTCCTCAGCCTTTAGGGCTTCACAAACAACTTCTTCTTTAGCCTCGTCAGATGTAACAATTCTGAGATGCTCAGCAAGAGGATGACCTTTGATTGAGATAGAAAATTTTTTGCACCATCCGAATGGAGTGGAGAATGTTTCCAACATCATCTCCTTGGCAATGTTCCTCATTTCTTTAAGGATTTTAAGAGCGACAGCAGGTTTCGCCAAATTGTTACTTAGATGCGCATAAGGGTAAATCATAATTCGGTTAACTTTCAGTTGGTCTAGTGAAGCTTTGGTGTTTTCCATCGCTTTTAGGACAACACTTGTGTTGTCTCCTTCTTCGACAGCGACAAATAGCACTGCAACTTCTTCTATCCGGTCTTGTTTTTTTTCAACTTCCTCAGCTATATCAATCTCTTTTTCTACAACTTCATACTCGATGAAGTTTGAATGTAACTGGAGTATCCTCAATCTGTCCATCCAGCTTTAGGTTTAATTGCAGAAAAAATTATTGAGTAAAAATGAGGAAGTGGGGACATTAACCGCTGTGCCTCCATTTTTCAAGAAGCTTGTCCTTTTTGCTGCCTTTCTTGTATTCTTTGTAGTGGTCTCTACAAAGATAAGAACGTCTACTCTCTTCAACCTTCAAACCTGCTGCACTAGCTTTTTCACGGGCAATAGAACGAATTGCATCTTTATCGCAGTTTTTGGCACTGCATTTTACTCCCTTAGCTATTCGACCCAAACTACATCACCGAGCCTTCATATTAACCGTAGACTTGTGGAATATTAAACCAGCGCTCATTTAATTCTTTTTAATTTAGGATGTAACTTGAAAATATTTGCTGGGACTTATCAAATGTAGATGGATATCTATTAAAAAACGTAAGGTATATGAACTGATGCTGATGATACTTAATAACACCTGTTTAATTTATAATAAATGAGGAAAAAAGATGCCAGTTAAACGAAAATCCAGAGGCAGAGCAAAAGGTAGCAAAGGAAAAGGTTCACTAATTCAATGTCAAGGTTGTGGTCAGCAAGTACCACGTGATAAAGCAAAAAGAGTTTCACGAAGAGTTTCATTGGTTGATTCTCTTCTATATAAAGAACTTCGTCAACAGGGTACATATATTTCAAGTCGCAGCGAAACAACATATTATTGTGTATCATGCGCAGTGCACCGTGGCGTAGTAAAAGTACGATCAAAAAATGATCGAAGAACGGGATCAACTGGAAGAACTTATAGACGTTAGAACACAGTCATTTTTTTCTTTTTTAATTATTTTAACTTGTTGCGAAAGTAGATTGCTCGCTGAATAACAGTCACGTTTGTTAAGATAGCGAGGACAAGGACTCCCCAATTTAAAGCGTCCAGCCAGATATAGCTGACAAAACTTGCGGCAGCCAATATTACTATTCGTTCTGCACGTTCTGCCAATCCAATAGATTCCATCTTTACTCCAGCTGCTTCTGCCCTTGCTCGAGTGTAACTGACCATCAAAGATCCAATAATGGCAACGATTCCCCATGAAAGTTGGGTCAATCCTCCACAAATGATTCCCCACAAGATAATTGCATCAGAGTATCTGTCAAGAAGCGAATCGAAGAATCCACCAAAGATTGTGGCTTGCCCA
>Ga0209536_100005046_pt1 | contig 20667 bp, 18 predicted proteins | sample DeeMarSeWOR28_12_FD_187461 | JGI IMG/M metagenome (GOLD analysis project Ga0209536, IMG submission 187461) | Marine sediment microbial communities from White Oak River estuary, North Carolina - WOR-2-8_12 (SPAdes) (version 2) | ecosystem: Environmental > Aquatic > Marine > Intertidal zone >... | reverse complement strand
CGACACTGGCGCTGACTGGTTCTCGATCGCCTATCAGTACTCGTTCTCGAAGCGCACCAGCGCCCGGATCGGCTACGTCCGTCAGGATAACGACGCCAATGCGAGCTATGCTCTCGGTGGCGCCGGGAGGCCCGCTGCCGGGGAGAACCAGGACGCGGTCGTGCTCTACCTCCAACACAACTTCTAAACGTTTCAATCCTGCCGCATTCGGCAAAACGGGCGCTACGGCGCCCGTTTTTTTTTGCTCGTAAATCGTGAATCGTAAATCGTGAATCGTAAAACCGTCAGTCGTTGAAAGCGACCATCGACTCACGACTCACCACTCACGACTTACGGCTTACGCATCTCCAGGTATACGCGCTCGAGGTCCCGGGTAAACGACTCGGCATCAAACAGCGAACTCGACTTGGCGGCCGATACCTGGGTGCGTATTTTTTCCAGCCGTCCCGGGTCGGTGGCAAGCTGTCGAGCGAGCTGCCCGTAATCATCCATGGAGCCGGTAATGAGTTCCGGTAGGCCCGCATGCGTGAGGATGCTGCCGGACACGCGCGAGGCGAAGGTTTCTCCGCAGAGCGCCACGACCGGGCAGCCTGCCCACAGCGCATCGCTTGCCGTGGAGTGCGACGTATAGGGAAAGGTATCGAGCGCGAGGTCGGCGGCCCGGTAGCGCGCCAGATGCTGGGCGAACGGGATTCGCGGCGAGAACACGAGTCGTTCCGGTGCGATGCCCTGGGCCTGCGCCGCGCGCTTGAGGTTTGCGGTTGCCCAGCGGTTATCCTCGGCGAGCCACAGCACGCTGGCTGGCACGTCGTGCAAAAGTTTTATCCAGTGCGCGAAGATTTCCGGCGAGATCTTTGCCGACTGCGCAAAGCAGCAGAAGACAAAGGCGTCTTCCGGGAGGCCGTACTCGGCCCGCGGCAGCGGCTCGGGCGACGGGCGGGAGCGATCGTTGCACTGCCAGCAATGATCGAGGTAGACGATTTTCTCCGAGTACGCCGACTCGCTGCCCGGCGGAACGGTGAAGCGGTCGGTGATGAGATAGTCGATGAAGGGCGCGCCCATGGTTCCCGGGTACCCCAGCCAGTTCACCTGGACGGGGCACGGCCGGCGCGCGAGAACCGCGGTGCGGCCGCCCATCGTGTAGCCCTTCAGATCGACGAGGATGTCGAGCGCATCGTGCGCGATCCGGCGCACAACCACGTCATCCGGGTCCCACGCGACCTCGACAAAGTGCTCGGCTCCCGCGCGCAGCCGCGCGCGCATCGGGCTCTTGTCTTCCGGTCCGTAAGAGTAGGCGAAGACCTCGAAGCGGGAACGGTCGTGGCGCTCGAGCACGCCCGCGAACAGATAGGCGATCGCATGCTCGTGGAACTCGGACGAGAAATAACCGATGCGCAGGCGCCTGTCGGCCGATGCGCCGGCCCGGGCGGCCGCGCGCGCTTCGCCGCGAGCATCGGTCCGGAACTGCGCATTGGCCCAGCGCCGCGTGTAGTCGAGCTGCTCCTCCGCAGTGGTGTCCTCGATCAGCAGCCAGAACGGGCTTCCCAGTGCCGCCTCGTGCCCGAGACGGCGTTTCAGTTCAGCCCAGACCGCGCGCCGTTTTTCCCAGTCGCACACCCGGCGCAGCTGGTGGGCGAGCATGCCGAGCAGTCCTCCTGAGCCGGTCCGCTCGAATCCCTCGTCGAGCGCCCTGATCGCGTGATCCAGCTCTCCCCGCACGATGTAAATCATCGCCAGTGTTGAATACGGCCCGGCGACACCGGGATCGATGTCTATTGCGCGTCGCGCCGCCGCCTCTGCGTCCGCAAGCTCGCCGCATTGGAAAAGCGCGTCGCCCAGTGCCGTCCACGCCTGCTTGTGCCCGGGATCGAGTCGCAGCACCTCGCGCAGGGAGGCGATTGCCTCCCGGAAACGGCCGAGAGCCAAAAGCGCGGCGGCGAGCCCTTCACGCGCTTCCAGGAAATTCCCGGCCGACTCAAGGGCGGCCAGGTAACGATCGCGTGCCTCCTCGGGGCGGCCCTGCGAAGCGAGGGCATCGGCGAGATTCTTGTTGGCAACGGCATGAGCCGGGTCGATCTCCAGCGCGCGGCGGAAGCAGCGAGTCGCCTCGTCCGGCAGCGACAGCCTTTGCAGCACGACACCAAGATTGACCAGGGCATCGACGTAGTGCGGCGCGCGCTCGAGCACGCGCTCGAACCACTGGCGGGCTGCGTCAAGCTCGTCGCTTTGGAGCGCGAGCACGCCCAGGTTGAAACGCGCCTCGATGTGGGCGGGATCGAGCTGCAGGACTGTCTCCAGGTGCTTGCGGGCTGCCACGACGTCGCCTTCCTGTGCGTAAGCCTGGGCCAGATTCAAATGACAAACCGGGTCGTGCGGCGCCAGGGCAAGCGCCCCGCGCAGCGCATCGAGCGCCTCGCGCGGTCGATTCTGGTTCAGCAGCGCGAGGCCGAGCCGCATGCGCACCGAGGCCGGCGCGCCTGGCAACGCCGCGGCAGCGCGCAACGCGCGCTCGGCATCGGCGAACCGGCCGAGCATGAGATGCGCCAGCCCGAGATGCTCCAGCGCGAGCCCGTAGCCCTCATGGCCCGCTGCCGCCTGTTCCAGCAGCGGCAGCGCCTGCGCGGCGTCGCCCGCGACGAGGCGCGTAATTCCGAGCAGGCACAGCGCCTCGGGGTTGCGCGGAGCGCGCTGGACGACTTCTTCGCACAGGCGCTGAGCAGCTGCGGCATTTCCGCTCTGAAGAAGTTCCTGGGCTTGCTTGAGCTTGCGGTTCGTGAAGGCGGACACAGGCAGAGGTGCATGCCACGTGATGGATCGCCGCCATCATAACCGTGATGAGGCCTTCCACGAAAGCCCGCGATCTTCGATCAACGCATGCAGTCGGCTCGGAGCGCGCAGCGTCATCCCGAGCTGAAGGTCTGCGGTGCATTTTCACTCGGGCGATCGCGAATCGCCGCATCTCGCCGAGAGCGGCAGAAATGCTTAGACAGCCTGCTCCGATCTTCTTAGAATCAGCCACCGACCCGCCAATTACGGTGTGCCGCCGTCATCTGCGACCTCACAACGCATGTCCGAACGAGACGAAATCCGCTCCGAGCTGAGGGAGAGCCTGCAGCGCGTGACCGAGCTTCTGCAGAAGCACGAGCTGGTCGAGAGCCTTGTCCACCGGCAGGAAGGCCCGCGGCACGATCTTGTGGAGAGCATCGTTCACAAGGCGAACCTGGCAGAGCTGCAACGCCTGCTCGAGCCGCTGCACCCGGCGGACATTGCCGACATTCTCGAATCGCTGCCGGTGAAGCAGCGGCTGATGGTATGGGACCTTGTAAAGGCCGAACGCGACGGCGAGATCCTGCTCGAGGTCACGGATGCGGTGCGCGAAACATTGATCGCGCACATGGACGAGCAGGAGCTGGTGGCGGCGGCCGAGCAGCTCGATACCGACGAAATCGCCGATCTCGCGCCTGACCTCCCGCGCGAGGTAATCCAGGATGTCTTCCGCTCGCTCTCGCCGGAGGAGCGCGAGCAGCTGCGCGAGGCCCTGTCCTACCCGGAGGACACCGTGGGCGCGCTGATGGATTTCGACATGATCAGCATCCGGGACGACGTGACCATCGAGGTCATTCTGCGCTACCTGCGACGGCTGGACGAGCTTCCCGATCACACCGATCAGCTTTTCGTCGTCGATCGCACCGGCGTCTTCAAGGGGCTCCTGGCAGTCAACCGGCTGCTGGTCACGGATCCCGACACGACGGTGGCGGATGTCATGCAGCCCGCCGCCGCTCGATTGCGGCCTCAGCAAAAGGCCCAGGAAGCGGCGAATGCGTTCGAGCGTTACGACCTCGTGTCTGCGCCGGTGGTCGACGATGCGGGAGAACTCATCGGGCGCGTAACCGTGAATACCGTGGTCGATTACATCCGTGAGGAGACCGACAACGACATGCTCTCGGCGGGCGGCCTGAGCGAGGATGAGGACCTCTTCGCCTCGGTATGGAAGAGCGTGAGAAACCGCTGGACGTGGCTCGCGGTCAATCTCGTGACCGCATTCATCGCTTCGCGGGTCATCGGGCTGTTCGAGGACTCGATCGCGCGCCTGGTGGCCCTCGCGGCCCTGATGCCGATCGTTGCCGGTATCAGCGGCAATTCCGGGAACCAGACCATTACCCTGATCGTGCGGGCGCTGGCCCTCGGCCAGATCACGGCCACGAGCGCGCGGAAGCTGTTTGCCAAGGAGATCGGCGTCAGCGCGGTCAACGGCCTCATCTGGGGCGGTGTGGTCGGGATCTTCGCGTACCTCATTTACCGGAACTGGCAGCTGGGTATCGTGATGACGGGCGCAATGGCACTCTCACTGCTGCTGGCAGCCGTCATGGGCGTGGCGATTCCCCTGGTCATGCAGCGCCTCGGCCGGGACCCCGCAATCGGAGCGAGCGTGATGATCACGGCCATTACCGATAGCGGGGGTTTTTTTATCTTCCTCGGGCTGGCGACGGTATTTCTGGTCTAGATCGCGGCTCCGACGGCAACAACGGATGACGGAGCCCCGCTGCACGCTTCCTGGCGCAACCCGGCAAGGGTGCGGGGAATAGGAAGCCGGGTCAGCGTGTTTACCGAGTGCGTGACTTCCACTCATGCTTCAGGGGGAACCTCTGTTTTTGATTGTGCGAATTAGGTGCCACCCCCGGCGCAATGCCGCCAATTGCCAGCTGCGCAACGGCGCCGGCACAATTTACCGGGTGGAATGCTGACCGGCGCGCAGGATATGACGCTTTATTCTTTTGACAAGGATACGGCTGGCTCGGGCCGCAGCGTACGCAACAGCCGATGTGAGGCGATCTGGCCAGTGCTGCTCAATAGGCGGGTAGTAGGCGGTGGCTGATCTGCGCGCGCAAATCGAGGACCAGATACCGAGGCTGCGCCGCTACGCGCGTGCGCTGACGGGTGACCGCACGCTGGCCGATGATCTCGTGCAGGACACGCTGGAGCGCGCGCTGACCCGGTTCCACCTCTGGCGCCACGGCAGCGATTTGCGAGCCTGGCTGTTTACCATCATGCACAACATCTTCGTCAACCAGGCGCGCTCGCGGCTGAGGCATCGGCATGAATCGCTCGAGTCGAATGCCGCGGTCGAGGCGATGCAGGCGCCCGAGCCCGACTGGCTTCAACTGCGTGATCTCGATCGCGCGCTAGCGCAATTGCCGCACGAGCAGCGCACCGTGCTGCTGCTGGTCGGGCTCGAGCAATTCACATACGAAGAGGCTGCCCGGGTGCTGCAAGTCCCGATTGGAACCGTGATGTCGCGCCTGTCGCGCGGCCGTGAGCGCCTGCGCATGGTGCTCGCGGGCGATAGCAACGTGAGTGCCCTGAAGGTCGTGAAATGATTCGATTGCCCATAACCGAAGCCGATCTGCACGCCTACGTGGACGGCATTTTGCCAGCCGAACGCGCGGCCGAGATCGAAGCCTATCTGGCCGAGCACCCGGAAGATGCTGCTCGAGTCGCCTCTTATTGTGAACAGACGGCGTCGTTGCACCGCGTGTTCGACCCGATGCTGGATGAGCCCCTGCCGCAGCGCCTTGAAGTTCCGCGTCCCTTATGGGTGCGCCCGGCGCTGCGTTATGCCGCCGTCGTGGCTTGGCTCGCGCTGGGTGGTGTGGCGGGGTGGCATCTGCACGAATACCGGGCCGCGGGCCAGTTCGAGGCGACGACATGGGCCCGGCGCGCAGCGGTTGCGCACGTCACATACAGCCCCGAGGTGCGTCACCCCGTGGAAGTGGGTGCAGCCGAGGAGGCCCACCTGGTGCGGTGGCTGTCGAAGCGTCTGGGCGCCTCGGTGAAAGCGCCCCATTTGGGGGATCTGGGCTATTCGCTGGTCGGGGGGCGTCTGCTGCCGGGCGACCGCGGTCCGGTCGCGCAGTTCATGTACCAGGACGGCAAGGGTCAGCGCTTGACGCTCTACCTGCGACGCGATGCCGGCAAGCAGCGCGAGACTGCGTTTCGTTTTTCGCGCGAACGCGGTGTCGGCGTCTTCTACTGGATCGACGGCGGACTCGGTTACGCGCTGTCAGGCGAGATCGACAAGCCGGAATTGCTGCGCGTGGCAACCGCGGTATACCGTCAGCTCAATCCCTAAGATAATCTCGCGCCGCTGCGCTGCCGCCTGTGGCCGCAACGTCTCGCCGACGCCTGGCAGAAGCGGCGGCGGTTTGTATCTAACCTGCTGATTACAAGAAACTAAATAATCCGCGCCGATGTGATCAACAGCGTCGGCTGCGATGGAGCCGGTGGGATTTTTGTGGCGAGCTGCGGAGACTTCTGCAGCCGCGGGGAAGGGGTCAAATTACGGGAGCCGGGGGTGACCCAGCCCCCGTAAAGGTACTCAACTTATTTCTTCTTGGCTTTCTTCTTAGCAGCTTTCTTCGCTTTCTTCTTTGCCATTACATGTCTCCTTTAAAGTTGACTTAGGCATCGTTGAGTGCGGCTTGCGGTCCGCACCACCATCGCATAATTCGAACGATACACATCACTGCGCAGCGTTCGTTTCCAAAAAAACATCGGAAACTTATGCTTGGTGCGTCAATTCTATGCTACACACAAAAAAAAATGCAACACTTTTGTGAAATGGGGTTGACAATGGAATGATGAGTTGTGCGTTTGCTGCAACAACTCGAATACCCCAAAACGTGGAAAACGACCGCTTGTCACGCGCAACTTCGCGCAAGCGACGCATCACAGCATCACGGCAACACTCGTTCCAGTACCATCAGTTCGCCGATCGTTTCGCGTTTGCGGATGAGATGCGCCTCCTTCTTGTCGACCATCACTTCCGCCGCGCGCGGCCGGGAATTGTAGTTCGAGCTCATGCTCATGCCGTACGCGCCGGCTGACATGATCGCAAGCAGATCATTCTCGCGCAGCGACAGTTCGCGCGCGTGCGCGAGAAAGTCGCCGCTCTCGCACACCGGCCCCACCACCTCGTAAGTGGCGCCACCGCCGTTCGGGGCCGCGACCGTCCGGATCTCGTGATAAGCGTCGTAGAGCGCGGGCCGCATCAGGTCGTTCATCGCGGCGTCTACCACCGCGAAATTCCGCTCAGTGCCCTGCTTCAGGTACTCGACGCGTGTCAGCAGGATGCCCGCATTGCCGACGAGGGCCCGGCCGGGTTCGAGCAGCAGCTTGAGGCGGCGCCCGCCGAGCCGGGCAGTGAGGGACTTTGCATATTCGGCGAAGGCGGGCGGGGACTCGTCGCGGTAGCGGATACCAAGCCCGCCGCCCACATCAACGTGCGTGAGCGCGATGCCCTCGCTGCCGAGCTGGTCCACGAGTTCGAGGATACGGTCGAGCGCCGCAACAAACGGATCGAGCTCGGTGAGCTGCGAGCCGATGTGGCAGCCGATACCGGCGATGGCGAGATGCCCCATGTCGCGCGCACGGCGATACAGGCGCAGCGCCTCGGCATAAGCCACCCCGAACTTGTTCTGCTGGAGCCCGGTCGCGATATAGGGATGGGTGCGCGGATCCACGTCGGGATTCACGCGCAGGCTGATTGCCGCGGTCACGCCGGCTGCCGCGGCGATACGATCCAGACGCAGCAGTTCCGGCTCCGACTCGATGTTGAAACAGAAGATTCCCGCAGCGAGCGCCTGCCGCATTTCCTCAGCAGTCTTGCCGACGCCGGAGAACACGATCCGGCCCGGGTCCCCCCCGGCAGCGAGCACGCGTTGCAGCTCGCCGCCCGAGACGATATCGAAGCCGCTGCCCAGACGGGCGAGCAGGTTGAGCATCGCCAGCGTCGAGTTGGCCTTGACCGCAAAGCAGGTCATGTGATCGCAACCGGCAAAGGCCGCGTCGAATGCGCGATAGGTCTGCTCCACGGCGGCCCGGGAATAGATGTAGCAGGGCGTGCCGTAGCGCTCGGCGATCCGCCGCACGGGCACGTCCTCCGCGTGCAGCTCGCCGTCGTGATAGGCAAAGGGACTCACTGTGGGGGCGGCTTCTTCTTTTCGTCTTCCGGCGTCGGTTGCGGAGGCGGCTTCTGCGCTTCAGGCTTCTCCGGGGGCAGATAAAGAGGCCCCTTGTAGCCGCAAGCCACGAGCAGCGCGGCCAGGATGATCAGCGTGAGAAGAGCGCGCATGGTCCGTGGGGGATGAGAATGAAAAAATAGTAGCACAGGCGCGATCGAGCGCGTCTCATCCTGTCGCGGCTGCTCGGTCTTCCAGGCGCTGCATCTCCGTCTCGATCCAGTTTTCCACCTGGCGATTGAGTTCCTGATGCGTGAGGCCTTGCGGGTCGATCGGGGCGCCGACACTTACCGTGATGAGGCCGGGATGCTTGATAAACGCCTTGCGCCGCCACAGCGTCCCGGCGTTATGCGCCACCGGAATCACGGGCGTGGCGGTCTGCGTCGCAAGCCATGCGCCGCCGGCCTGGTACGGGCGGCGCGTCCCGGGCGGCGTTCTGGTTCCTTCTGGAAACATTACGATGCAAAGGCCCCGGGCGAGCCGATCGCGACCCTGGTCGACGAGCTGACGCAGGGCGCGCGCGCCCGCTCCCCGGTCGATGGCGATCGGCGAGAGCATCGCGAGCCCCCAGCCGAAGAACGGAACCCACAGCAGCTCCCGTTTCACGACCCAGGTCTGGGGCGGAAAGATCATCTGGAAAGCGAACGTCTCCCAGGCGGACTGGTGCTTGGAGAGCACGATGAAGGGCGGCGCCGGGATGTGCTCGGCACCGAGCACGCGATAGCGAATCCCGCAGATCTTCTCGGCGCCGGCCATGACCAGCCGTGTCCAGCCGGTGACGAGGCGGTAGCGAACGAACGGCCTGAAAGGAAAGCTGAGGAGCGCCAGGATCGCGAACGGCGGCGTGACGAGCACCTGGAACAGCGCAAACAGCAACGAGCGAATGACAACGCTCATTGCACGAGAGACTTCACGGCCTCGGCGAGATTGGCATGGACCAGAGTGCCGGGCGGCAGCGTTTCGCGCACCGTCCTTTTTCCCTTGCCCGTGAGCACCAGGATGGGCTGGGCGCCCACTGCCGTGGCCGCCTCGAGGTCGCGCAAGGCGTCTCCAATGCACGGCACGCCCTTCAGGCTGGTGTTGTAGCGTCGCCCGATCTCCTCGAGCAGCCCGGGTTTGGGCTTGCGGCAGCTGCAGTTGGCCTCCTGCGCGTGCGGGCAATAGAAGACGGCGTCGATGCGGCCGCCGGCCTGGCCCACGGCCCGGTGCATCTTGTCATGGATGGCGTTGAGGGTTGCCATCTCGAACAGGCCACGCGCGATCCCGGACTGGTTAGTGGCCACGACGATGCGGAAACCCGACTGAGAGAGCTTCGCGATGGCCTCCAGGCTACCCGCGATCGGCTTCCACTCGTCGGGGCTCTTGATGTAGGCGTCGCTGTCGTGGTTGATGACGCCGTCGCGGTCGAGAATGACTAGTTTCATCGTGAAACGTGAAACGTGAAACGTGAAACGCAGTCGTCTCCTGCAAAAGACAGGAGAACTTCTTGGATTGACGATTCACGTTTCACGATTCACGGCCTCTTAAGCGGCAAGCTTCGAGATATCGGCCACGCCGTTCATGAGCGCATCGAGCTCGCGCAGGAGAGCATGGCGGTTGTTGCGCAGCTGCGCGTCCTCGGCGTTGACGAGCACCGCGTCGAAGAACGCGTCCACCGGACCCTTGAGGGCGGCCATGGCCTGCATCGCCTTAGTGTAGTCGCGCGCGCCGACATGCGCAGCAATGCGTGGCGTGACCGCCTGCAGCGACGAATGCAGCTCCCGCTCGGCCGGCTCCCGCAGCAACGACGGGTCGAGCTTCGCGCTATCGGCCTCGCTTTTGCGCAGGATATTGCGGATGCGTTTGTTTGCGGCCGCCAGGCTCTCCGCCTCCGGCAGCCCGCGAAACGCCTCGACGGCGCGCACCCGCGCGTTGATCTCGGGAAGGGGCGGGCGCCGGCTGATCACGGCCTCCACTACGTCCTTGGCGGAGCTTGCCGCGAGTTGGTGCCAGTAGCGCTCGAGAATGAAATCATGCACCTCGACGGCAGTGGTTTCCGCCAGCCGTCCCGCCGGGTAGAGGCTCGCCCCGAACTCGAGAAACTCGCGCACATCGGGAAATGGATGGGCTGCGACGGCGTCCCTCGCCGCCATGACCTCATAGACGCTGATGATCCCGAGCGCGGCGCGGCGCAGGGCAAACGGATCCCGGTCGCCGGTCGGCTTCTCGCCAATGCCGAACAGGCCGATCAGGGCGTCGATCCGGTCCGCCAGGTAGAGGCAGGTGCTGATGGGGTTATCCGGGACCTTCGATTCTTCGTAGCGAATGAGGTATTGGTCGGCAAGCGCGTTGACCACCGCCGGGGGCTCCCCGTCGTGGAACGCGTAGTAGCTCCCCATGATCCCCTGCAGCTCCGGGAATTCGCCCACCATCTCGGTCAGCAGGTCGGCTTTCGACAGCCAGGCCGCGCGCTCCGAGAGAAGGGCGTCGGCGCCGGTGGCGCGCGCAATTCGTCCCGAGAGAAGCTGAATGCGCTCGACCCGCTCGAGTTGCGTGCCAAGCCTGCCGTGATAGACGACGTTGGCAAGCCGCGGCGGCCGCGCCTCGAGCCGGCTCTTGCGGTCCTGATCGAAGAAGAATTTCGCGTCGGACAGCCGCGCGCGCAGCACGCGCTCGTTGCCGTGCACGATCTCGCGCGGATCATCGGGCGCCAGATTGGACACGAAAAGAAAGCGCGGCAGCAGCTTTCCGGTCGCCTTGTCGCTCAGCGGGATGTATTTCTGGTGCTGCTGCATGGACAGAATGAGGCACTCCTGCGGCACGCTCAGGAACTGGGGGCTGAATTCACCGGCGAACACAGCCGGGAACTCGACCAGGGCCGTGATCTCGTCCAGCAGGCCCTCCCCAGCCACGGGCTCAGCGCCTTTGCCGGCCGCCTTGGCGAGCGCCGCGACGATCTCGTTGCGGCGCGCAGCATACCGGGCCATCACACGGCCTTTGTCGCGCAGGGTTTTCTCGTAATCATCGGCCTGCTTGAGGACGACCGGGCTCTTCGAGAGGAAGCGGTGGCCAAGGGTCCGGTTCGAGCTCGAGGCGCCCAGCACCGTGCCGGCGACGACGCGCGAACCGTGCAGCATGATCAGGCCATGCACCGGCCGCACGAATTGAGTGTCGCCCGAGCCCCAGCGCATGAGTTTTGGGACCGGAAGTTTCTCGAGGGCGGCTGCGACCTTGGACTCCAGATCGGTGTCCAGCTGGCCGCCTCTCGCAATCGCCTGGTAGAAAAAGAACTCCCCCTTGGGGGTTTCCCGTCGGCCGAGCTGCGCGACGTCAACGCCCTGCTTGCGAGCAAATCCAAGCAGCGCCGGAGTCGGGTTGCCACTCGCGTCCAGACCCACTTTAACGCTTGGGCCGGACTGCTCGATGGGCCGGTCGGGTGCGCGCGCTCTAACCTGCGTAATCAGGACCGCGAGACGCCGCGGCGTTGCAAAAGCATCGACGGCGCTGCCGGCACTGAGGAAATCATCGCGCTTGAGGTCATCCGCGAGCGCGGTGGCGAAGCTCTCACTGAGGCGCTTCAGCGCCTTGGGCGGAAGCTCCTCCGTGAGCAGCTCGACCAGCAGGGTTGCCTGCTCGGTCTGCGCGGTCTTGGGTCGCGCCATGCTCAGCTCCGCACCTTCTTTTTTCCGGCCATCGGCTTGAGCAGCGGGAAGCCGAGCCGCTCGCGGGACTCGAAGTAGGCCTGTGCCACCAGCCGCGCGAGATTGCGCACGCGCCCGATGTAGGCGGCCCGCTCCGTAACCGAGATCGCGCCGCGCGCATCGAGCAGATTGAAGGCATGGGAGCAGCGCAGCACCATCTCGTAGGCAGGGAGCGTGCACTGCGCTTCCATCAGCCGTTTTGCCTCGGACTCGAACTGGCCAAAGTGCTGAAACAGCATTCCGGCGTCCGCGAGCTCGAAGTTGTAGCGCGACTGCTCGACCTCGTTCTGGTGATAGACGTTGCCGTAGGTGACTCCATCGACCCAGACAAGGTCGAAGACGCTCTCTTTGCCCTGCAAGTACATGGCGAGGCGCTCGAGCCCGTAGGTCAGCTCGCCGAGGACCGGTTTGCAGTCGAGGCCGCCGACCTGCTGGAAGTAGGTGAATTGCGTGACCTCCATGCCGTTCAGCCATACTTCCCAGCCCAGGCCCCATGCGCCTAGCGTCGGCGACTCCCAATCGTCCTCGACGAAGCGGATATCGTTCTTCCGAGGGTCAATGCCGAGCGACCGCAGCGAGCCCAGATAGAGCTCCTGCAGCTCGCCGGGCGAAGGCTTCAGCACGACCTGGTACTGGTAGTAATGCTGGAGCCGATTGGGGTTGTCCCCGTAGCGCCCGTCCTTCGGCCGGCGCGAGGGCTGCACATACGCCGCGTTCCAGGGTTCCGGACCGATCGCGCGCAGGAAGGTCGCCGTGTGGAAGGTCCCGGCCCCCATTTCCATGTCGTACGGCTGCAGCAGCACGCAACCATGCTGGTCCCAGTACTGATTGAGCTTGAGAATGATTTGCTGAAAGGTCAGCATCGCGCGCCGCCGCCGTTTGCGAGCCTCGAATTTTACGCTGATCCGTGGGGTTCAGAAACGCCGGGCGCACTGCGTGCCTTCAGCGCAGGAGGCTCGCCCGCCCGCGCGGCGTGTGGATTGCGAGCTATCGACTGCGCTTTCTGCCGAGGATGATCGCGCCCGCAACCATCGTCGCACAGAGGAGGAGAACGGCGTAGTTGCCCCAGCGCACGTAAGGCGTCGATCCCGCGTAACCCTGCACCATGCGGCTGACGGTTGCCGTCTCAAATTCGGGCGCGCTTGCGAGGACCTCGCCGCGAGCGTCGATGATGGCCGTGACGCCGGTGTTGGTCGCGCGCAGCATGTAGCGACCGCTCTCGAGCGCGCGCGCCTGCGAGATCTGCAGATGTTGTTGCGGGGCGATCGAGCGCCCGAACCAGGCGACGTTGCTGACGTTCACCAGCAGCGTCGCTTCCGGGAGTTGCCGGATGATTTCCTCGCCGAAGACATCTTCGTAGCAGATGTTTACCGCGACGCGCTGGCCGGCCACCGCAAGCGGTCTCTGATCCGGGCTCCCGCGCGAAAAGTCCTGCAGCGGGATGGCGAGCACGTTGACGACCCAGGCGAGCACCGGCCGCAAGGGTATGAATTCCCCGAACGGCACAAGGTGGGATTTGCGGTAACGCTGCGTCGAGGCCGTACCGTAGGAGACGACGCTGTTGAAATACTTTCCGCTGGGCGATCCTTCAGCCATGCCGACGAGAAGGTCGCCGCCGTTGCGCCGCGCGTGCGCCGCAAGCCCCTCGAGGTACTCGTGCGGCACTTGATGCAAAAACAGCGGCAGGGCCGTCTCCGGCAGAACAATGAGCCGGCTGCGTGAGCGTTCGACCAGGCTACGGTAGGCCTCCAGGGTGGGCCGGACGCGATCCTCGCGCCATTTGAGGTCCTGGGCCACGTTGCCCTGGATGAGACTCACGGAAATGGGGGCGCCGGCCGGCTCGGTCCAGATAATCTGTTTGAGCGCCCAGCCGCCCACCCACAAAGCGAGAATGATGAATGATGAGTGATGAATGATGAACGAGCGTGCCGGCCCTCCCGGCCTTTTCTCTTTCGTCTTCTGATTTCTGCCTTCTGACTTTGAGGTGGCGTGCTGCCACGCGACTGCCAGCAGTCCCGCTGTCATGGCGGTCGCGAGCGTGACGCCGTAGATTCCGAGAACCGGCGCGAACCCGGCGAGCGGGCTCGAGGGAATTTGCGAGTAGCCCGTCGCCAGCCACGGAAATCCCGTGAACAACCAGCTGCGAACCCATTCGGCGAGCGTCCAGCAGGCCGGCGCCAGCACACCCAGTGTAATTGCCGGCGAGGCCGCGACGCGGTTGCTCGCGTAGCCCGCCGCCGCCGCCGGGAGCGCCATGATCGCGCAGAACAGCAATGTGGCGAGCGCGGCCAGCGGCGCCGGCATGCTGCCGAAGTCGTGCAGGCTGACGTAGACCCAGGATGCGCCAAACAGCAACAGGCCCATGCCGTAGGCGAAACCGAGCGCGCCTGCGCGCCGCGCGGTGTCCGCACGAAGCCAGAGAACGAACAGCGCCGCATGAGCAAGAACCGGAAGGAAAAAGACGCGAAACGGCGCAAAGCCGGCGACGGTGGCCGCGCCGAGGAGAAAGGCGACTATGAGCGATGAGCGATGACTGGTGGACAAAGAGCGTAACCAGCTTCGCGGTGCCTCTACACCCTGCCCCTTCATCGCCGCCGGTTTGTCAGTTCCGACTTTTCGGCCCTGGAGACCTGAAGCAGGTGAATTCTGCGGCTGTCGGCGCGCAGCACCTTGAATACCAGATTATCGAAACTTGCCTGCTCGCCGCGCTTGGGCACGCGGCCGAAGCGGGACAACACGAGTCCGCCAATGGTGTCGAAGTCCTCATCGCTGTAGCTGGTCCCGAAGGCGGTATTGAAATCCGCTATCTCGGTGAGCGCCTTGACCCGGTACTGGCCTCCCTTGTCCTGCACGATGTTATCCTCGACATCGTCGAAGTCGTATTCATCCTCGATGTCGCCGACGATCTGCTCGATGACGTCCTCGATCGTGATCAGTCCCGCTACCCCGCCGTACTCGTCGACGACGACCGCCATGTGATTGCGGTTCCGGCGGAAGTCTTTGAGCAGGACGTTGAGCGGCTTTGCTTCGGGAATGAAGACGGCCGGGCGCAGCATCTCCCGAACGTCGAACTCTTCCTCGCCCGCGTAGTGGCGCAGAAGGTCCTTGGCGAGAAGAATGCCGATCACGTTGTCCTTGTTCTCGCCGATGACGGGGAAGCGCGAGTGTCCGGTCTGGATCACTGTCGGAATGAACTGGTCCGGTGACTCCTTGATGTCGATGACATCCATCTGCGAGCGCGGGATCATGATGTCGCGCGCCTGCATCTCGGAGACCTGCAGCACGCCCTCGATCATGGAGAGCGCATCAGCGTCGAGCAGGTTGCGCTCGTAGCACGAGCGCAGCACCGTGACCAGCTCGTCACGGTCTTCTGGGCCTCGCGCAAGCCAGGCGCCAAGACGCTCCAGCAGCGAGGGTTTGGGTCGGTCGTCAGCCATGCGATTTGAGGGCAGAAGGCAGAAGGATGAAGGATGAAGCAATACACCGCCACTCCCCGCGGTTGCCCAGTCTCCGCCTTCCGCCTTCCACTTTCATCCTTGCTCTTTGTAGGGATCGGGGAAACCGAGGCCGGTGACAATGCGTGTCTCGCGGCGCTCCATGCTGCGCGCCTGCCGTTCGGTCTCGTGGTCGTAGCCCTGCAGATGAAGCACCCCGTGCACCGTGAGGTGCGCGTAATGCGCCGTCCCGGTTTTGCGCTGCGAGCGCGCCTCGCGGGCGATGACGGGCGCGCACAAAGCCAGATCGCCTTCCAGGCGCGGCGCGCTCTGCAGCGTGAAGCTCAGCACGTTGGTCGGATGGTCCTTGCCGCGAAAGCGGCGGTTGAGCGCGCGGGCCTCCCGGCTGCCCACAAGCCGCACCGTGATGCGCGCATCGCGCTCGAGCGCCGCGCGGGCCCAGCGCCGGAATTGCGCCGGTGTCGGCAGGCGGGAGTTCTTGACCGCGTATTGCACGGTAAGCCCGAGCCTAGGAGTGTTCTTTGCGCCGCCGGGGCGTGTGCTGCTCGTAGGCATTGACAATACGCTGCACCAGCGGATGGCGCACGACGTCCTCGGAGTTGAAGTGGCTGAAAGCGATGCCGCGCACGTCCTTGAGCACTTGCTGCGCCTCGATCAGGCCGCTCTTCTGCCCGTGCGCGAGGTCGATTTGCGTGATGTCGCCGTTGACCACCGCCTTGCTGCCGAAACCGATGCGGGTGAGGAACATCTTCATCTGCTCGGGCGTCGTGTTCTGGGCCTCGTCGAGAATCACGAAGGCGTGGTTCAGCGTGCGGCCGCGCATGAATGCGAGCGGCGCGATTTCGATCGCCCCGCGCTCGAACATCCTCGCAACCTTGTCGAATCCCATCAGATCGTAGAGTGAGTCATAGAGCGGCCGCAGGTAGGGATCGACTTTCGCGGCCATGTCGCCAGGAAGAAAACCCAGACGCTCGCCAGCTTCCACGGCGGGACGCACGAGGATGATGCGCTTGACCACATCGCGCTCGAGCGCATCGACAGCGCAGGCGACCGCGAGATAAGTCTTGCCGGTGCCGGCCGGTCCGATGCTGAACGTGAGGTCATGCGTCAGAATGTTCTTCAGGTATTGCACCTGGCGCGGGGTGCGCCCATGCAGATCGTGTCGCCGCGTGATGAGCGCGGGGCTGTCGTCGGCGCCTTTTGCCTTGCGCGGGCTGACCGCCTCGATCAGGCCGAGTTGTACATCTTCCAGTGTCAGGGTCGACTTGGCCTGCGAGTAGAAGTTCTGCAACACCTGCGCGGCGACCCGCGTCTGGTCCGGCTTTCCAGTCAGCGCGAAACGCTCCCCGCGGCGGGCGATGCTCACATCCAGCGCGGTTTCGATCTGGCGCAGGTTCTCATCGAGCGCGCCGCACAGGTTCGCGAGGCGCTGATTGTCGACGGGCGCAAAGACGATTTCGACGGGTTTCAATGGGGTGCAGGCTGCAATTCGCCGCGCAACGAGTGGGGTAAAGCACCGGTAATCACGATGTCGGCGAACTGCCCCATGAGCTCGGGCGGTCCCGGAAAGTTGACGACGCGATTGTTCGACGTGCGACCGCAGAGCTCGCTGGCATTCTTTTTCGCCGCGCCTTCCACCAGGATGCGCTGGCGCGTGCCCAGCATGCGGCTGCTGATGGCCTGCGCGCGCTCTTCTATCCGCGCCTGCAAACGGTGGAGTCGTTCGAGCTTCACCTCCTGCGGCGTGTCGTCCGGCAGATCGGCGGCGGGTGTCCCTGGCCGGCGGCTATAAACAAAACTGAAGCTCGCGTCGAAGCCGACTTCCTCGACGAGTCGCAGGGTTGCGTCGAAATCGGCCGCCGTCTCCCCGGGGAAGCCGACGATAAAATCGGAGGAAATGGAAATGTCGGGGCAGGCCGAACGCAGCCGGCGCACGATCGATTTGTACTCCAGCACGGTATAACCGCGCTTCATCGCCGCCAGCACGCGGTCGGAGCCGGTCTGCACCGGCAGGTGGACGTGATCGGCAAGCTGCGGAATCCGGGCGTGCGCATCGACCAGGCGCGAGGTGAACTCCTTGGGGTGCGAAGTCGTATAGCGGATGCGCTCGATCCCCGGTATCTCTGCGACGTACTCCAGCAGCCCCGAGAAATCGGCAGCGTCGCCTTCGGGCAGCTGTCCGCGGTAGGCGTTCACATTCTGTCCCAGCAGGGTCACCTCCTTCACACCCTGGCAGGCGAGTTCCGCAATCTCCGTGAGAACGTCCTCGAACGGGCGTGAAAATTCCTCGCCACGCGTGTAAGGCACCACACAGAAAGTGCAGTACTTGCTGCAACCTTCCATCACCGACACGAACGCGCTCGCGCCCTCGACGCGGGCCGGCGGCAGGCGGTCGAACTTCTCGATCTCGGGAAACGACACATCCACTTGCGGCGTGCCGGTCGCGCGTCTCGCATCGATCATTTCCGGAAGCCGGTGCAGCGTTTGCGGGCCGAAGACCAGGTCGACGTAGGGCGCGCGCTCGACGATAGCCGCGCCCTCCTGGCTTGCGACACATCCGCCGACGCCGATCAGCAGGGCGGGGTTGGCCCGCTTGTAGGGTTTGACGCGCCCGAGATCGGCGAAGACCTTCTCCTGGGCTTTTTCGCGCACCGAGCAGGTATTGAACAGGATCACGTCGGCGGTGGCGGGGTCGTCGGTAGGCTCCAGTCCTTGCGCGGCGCGCAACACGTCGGCCATCTTGCCCGAGTCGTACTCGTTCATCTGGCAGCCGAACGTCTTGATGTAAATCTTCCGGGACACTGCTTCGGCAGTCGTGCTCAGCGCTTGAGGGTGCGCTCGAGGCGCTCGAGCTCGTCGGGGCGCAGCAGGTAGAGGCGCGCGATATCGCCCTTGCTGTCATCGACGAACAACACCGGCGAATAATCCGGGAGCTGGTTATGCAGAATGGTGCGGTTCTGGCGGTCGTAGAGCAGTCCACCGGGCGCAAGCCGCACGACCTTGTTGTTGATTTCGAGCAACGGGAAGGGATGGCGCCGGCCGGCAAGCTCGCCCAGCTTGCCGTCCGTGGGAAGCAGCCGTGGCAACTGCGCGTAGCTCGCCGAGGCGATCAGCAACGCCAGCAATCCGGCCCACAACCCCTTACGCATCGGTCCACACTAACATGATGAAATCCGCCCCTTCAATCGCGGTCCCGACCGCTCGGCGAGCCGTCACGTCGGCACCACTCATTGGAAAAACTGGTGGCGAGTCAGGGATTTGAACCCCGGACCAACGGATTATGATTCCGCTGCTCTAACCGCTGAGCTAACTCGCCACGGGAAGGTGGCGAGTGTAAGGAGGGGGCGGGCCTTTTGTCAAGTTAACCCACTGAATCTTTTCCAGAATCAGGTTAAGAATCCTATGGTTGTGGCGTCGCCAGGACCAACCCATCCGGCCGCGGCGTTACACTGCCTCGGTGAAATAACGGCGCATCCACGCATGCAAACCGATCTCGATGTCCTGGTTGTCGGCGGCGGCCTGGTCGGCCTGAGCCTCGTCGCGTCCCTGCGCGATGCGGGGCTGCAGCTCGCGCTCGTCGAGCCGCATCCGCCGCGCGAACTGCCGGCATCGGACCTGTGGGATAGCCGCCTCTACGCGATCAGCCCGGGCTCGGCGGCGTTTCTCGAGCGCTGCGGCGCGTGGCAGGGAGTGCCGGAGGATCGCATTGCGCGCGTCGAGACCATGCGCATCTACGGCGACGACGGCCGCGCGGAGCTCCAGTTCAGCGCCTACGATGCCGGGCTGCGCGAGCTCGCCTTCATTGTCGAGAACAATCGGCTGCAGAGCGCGCTGTGGCGCGTCGTGCACGATGGCGTCCGCATCTGTTGTCCGGCGACGTGGAGCACGCTCGAAGTCGGCCCGAGCCATGCAGTGCTGCGTATGGACGACGGGGCGGAGCTTGCCGCGCGTCTGGTGGTTGGCGCGGATGGCGCCGATTCGAAAATCCGCGCGGCAGCGGGAATTAACGTAAAGGCCCAGGACTACGGGCAACTCGGTGTGGTTGCCAATTTTTCGTGCGAGAAAGCGCATCGTGGCGCCGCCTTCCAGTGGTTCCGCCGCGACGGGGTGCTCGCGCTGCTGCCGATGCCGGGAAACCGCGTCTCCATGGTGTGGTCGATCGCGCACGATCGCGGACGTGAGCTGCTCGCGATGTCGCGTGAAGAGCTGGCAGCGGAGGTGGAAGCGGCAAGCCGCGGCGCTGTCGGCGCGCTCGCGCTCATTACGTCCGCCGCTGCCTTCCCGCTGCGCTTGCTGCGCGTGACGGATTTCACGCACACGCGCCTTGCCCTGGTAGGTGACGCCGCGCATAATGTGCACCCCCTTGCGGGGCAGGGCGTCAATCTCGGCTTCCGCGATGCGCGTGAACTGAGCAACGTGCTGGCGGCCCGTGGGCCGCAAAGGGACTGCGGAGACCGCATGCTGCTGCGTCGCTACGAGCGCGCGCGCCGGGAAGATGTGCTGAGTATGCAACTTATGACACACACGCTGCAGAAACTTTTCAACAACGACGCTGTCTGGGTTGGGAAGGTGCGCAACGCGGGCCTGAAGATGGTGAATTGGCAGTCGCAGTTGAAGAGCCTGCTCGCGCGCCATGCCGTGGCATAACTCGATTGTTCAAGGACAAAGGATCGTGATGGTGCGCTGGGTGATCGTGGTGTTTTCGGTGCTGTTCGCGCTGATGGCTGGCGTCGCGCAGGGCGGCGAATCGGAAATCAGGCAGGCATTCCAAAAGAAATTTCCCCAGGCGGCCGTGGAAAGCATCGCGCCGACCCCGTTCGCGGGAATTTACGAGATCGTTTTCAATGGCCAGATCGCCTACACGGATGACAAGCTCAGTTTTGTTTTCATCGGCTCGCTTTATGACCTGCGAGGCGCTGAGCGGCGCAATCTGACGCAGGAAAGGAGCTCCGAGCTCGCGGCGCAGACCCTGCAACAGTCTACGGCGTTAGCCATCAAGCGCGTGCGCGGCAATGGCAAGCGGGTGATCTACACGTTCGAGGACCCGAATTGCACCTACTGCAAGAAGTTCCAGAAAGAGCTCCTCAAGATCAGCGATGTGACGATTTACACCTTCTTGTGGCCGATTCTGTCGCCCGATTCGGTCGAAAAGTCGAAGGCGGTCTGGTGCTCGAACGACCGCGCCAAGGCGTGGGACGACTTGATGTCGAACGGGATCGTGCCGAAGAACGATCGCAAGTGCGACAATCCCCTGGCGAAGAATGCGGAGCTCGCGCAGCGCTTCGGAGTGCGCGGAACGCCCGCCGTCTATCTCGCCGACGGACAGCAGGTCGGCGGCTTCGTCGTTGCGGAAAAGCTCGAGCAAGCCCTCGTCTCGGTCTCCTCGAAGTAGCTCACCGCGCGCAAGAACGCCAAAAACCCATTAGCCGCAGATAAACGCGGATAAATTCCGATCAGGCAAGACGAGCCCGGTTCAGGAATTCCCGGCCGCTATTCTTCGGCCTTCGCCGTTTG
>Ga0209536_100005045_pt1 | contig 20668 bp, 10 predicted proteins | sample DeeMarSeWOR28_12_FD_187461 | JGI IMG/M metagenome (GOLD analysis project Ga0209536, IMG submission 187461) | Marine sediment microbial communities from White Oak River estuary, North Carolina - WOR-2-8_12 (SPAdes) (version 2) | ecosystem: Environmental > Aquatic > Marine > Intertidal zone >... | reverse complement strand
CCGGTCAAGATCGGTCGATCCCCAGTGATCAAGATCATCGCGATGTACCTTCTCGCCGTCATCTATCGCCCAAACATGGGTGACACCCGGTTGACTGCTTGCTAGTTGGAAGGAGGTGAGAAGAAGAAGGATGAGAGAATGAAACCAAATTCTCATGGAAGGATGCTCTTGGGTTGCCCGGCCAGATCTAAACTCAGATGTGGTACAGGTCACAATATGTGCCAAAAAAACATTCGCACTAGAATAGTGAAATTCCCCGAATAATACAACTCTTCTCAAAAAATCCAGAGAAATTTCCCACAAGAAAGAATCCAGGGTTCACACAGGGCTGGCTTTCGTCATCCTATGATGACACATACGGCCGGCGGGGTGTTCGAGGCACTGCGGGACCGGTGAGCGGAGGACCCCCCGTGTTCGGTGGGCCCATCCGGCGGGAGCCTGAGCGCGACGATGAAGGAGAAGCCGAAGGGAGGCTAGGCCACCATGACACGGGCCTCAATCCCGAGGTCTGACAGCGTGGATTGGATTTCGCCACGGTAGACGGGATTCATGATGACAACAATATTCGGACGCAGATCTCCCAGCGTTTCCGGCCCAATGACCTCCTGGCCGGTGCCGGGAACAAACATCCCCTGCTTTCGCGGATTGATATCGACCATGTAGCGCACGAGGTCCTGCTCCCCCATGGCATTCAGAAAGGTCACCCCCTTGGATCCGCCTCCCCACACTACCACAGTGCGCCCCTCATCTGCCATCCGGCTGATCTGCTCCTTCCAGGAGGCAATTTTTTCGCGGTACTTGCGGGAAAATTGATCCACCAGATCACCCATGCTCTCCTCCGGGCGGGTCGGAACCACGGGCGTGTCTCCCGCTCCGCGGGCCATCACATCAATACCCAGATACTGCCCGTCATACAGCTCGGTCTGCTCGAGTACCGTGAAGCCCTGATCGGTGAACAGTCGTGCCAGCGAGCTGCTGCTGAAGTAGGAGCAGTGCTCGTATATGATATCCCAGATCCCCATGTCCCGCAGCGAGTAGAGCACGTTGGGAACTTCGAAGAAGACCACCGTCTCCGGCCGGCCCTCGATCGACTGCGCGATTGCCCCGACAAACTTTCCCGGAAACTGGATATGCTCCAACACATGGCGGCAGGTGATGAGATCTGCCTTGTACGACGAGTACTTCGGCGAGTAGAAGTCACGGACGATCGTCATTCGCCCGGACCCCGCGCTCTCCAGCTGTCCTGGAACGTAGCTGGGGTCGAAACCTGTCCCCCGGTTGTCCCCCACCCCGCACACGAGGGCGAGGAAATCTCCCTTGCCGCAGCCGACATCAATGACATCCTTGTTCCGGATGCTGTAACGCTCGACGAGACGTCTGGCCAGGGCTTCGGCATACGACTGAAATCGCGGGGAGAAATGGAGAGAGTTCTCGTACTCCTGCGTGTACTCCATCAGTGACGGGTCAAAGGTGGTATTGAAGACGTGCCCGCAGACGCGGCAGTATCCAAGGTTCACCTCACCTCGTGGCGCCCGCCGGGCTTCTTCTCTCGTCGGCCAGAGAACGTTGCAGTGAATGGGAACGTCAGGAGTCGACATCAGGTCCCTGATGTCGACCGCGTCGCAGACGACACAACGTCCTGTCGGCGTGTGATCCGGTCGAGCCATCATGCTTTCCCAGTTGTATCGTGGATGGGGACAAGCTCCGCATGCACGCTCAGTCTCTCCAGGTCGACGCGGATCTCGTCACAGTATATGGGGTTCATGACAATGACGACGTCCGGTCCGTAGGACTGCAGGAAGTCGGGAAGCACGATCTCCTGACCCGTGCCCGCCATGTAGCTCCCCCGCTTGTAGGGATTGATGTCCACCGCATATTCAATCTCCTCAACAATGCCGAGCTTCGTCAGGAAGGCAACACCCTTGGACCCCCCGCCCCAGATCACGGAACGGCGACCGGCAGCCCTCAGCTCTCGCACCCGCGTGCGCCAGCCATCGACGATCTTTTCCATCCGCTCGGTGAAGGAGAGAACCTCGCGATGGAGCTCTTCCGGTGACTCCTCCTGGGGGAGAGCGTCTTCACGTCTCCCATTTCCAGGTTTTGCTTCAATGGTGAGATACTGATCGTCATATTCGGTGCCGAGGTTCATGACATCAAACCCGCAGGATCGGAAGAGGCGGGCAAGTGACCCCGGACTGAAGTACGAGCAGTGCTCGTAGTAGATGTCCCAGAAAGCACACTCCTGCAACACGCGCCTGGTATCCGGAATCTGGAAGAACACGACCGTATCCTTCCGATCGCCGATCGAACGGCGGACTGTCTGGACGAAGTTCGCAACATCCGGAATATGCTCCAGAGTCATCTTGCAGACCACAAAATCACCGGCTGTCTCCGAGTACTTCTCCGAGTAGAAATCCTGCACAAACCTGATCCGCTCCTTCGCCGGACTCAGATTCCGTTCGGGGACGTACGCAGGATCGAAGCCCACACCCCGGCTCCCCCCCATCTCACAGAGCATCGTCAGGAATTCTCCCTTTCCGCACCCGATCTCAATAATGTCCTTTCCCCGCAGATCATATCGATCGATCAGGCGCTCTGCGAGAGCCTTGTGGAATGCGTTGAAGGTCGAGGAGAACCCCTGGGTCTCCTCGTACTTCTCGGAGTACTCGTGTTTTGAGGGATCGAAGGCGATATTCGCAATGAACCCGCAGTGCATGCAGAAGGCGAGCTCGATATCCCCCTTGGGATAGGAGAGCGCTTCGTCGCGTGTCGGGAGCAGGAGGACACTGTGCACAGGGACCTGCCGGACCTCGTAGAAGAGGTCCATTGTCCCCCAGCCGCAGCTCGGACACGTGCGTTCCACGGTTCGCGTTCCAGCAGCGATATCTCGTTGGTATGTTGATTCGGTCATTGATCTCCTTTCCCTTACATTCTTGCTATTGACGTTTGTTCTCCTGGCTGCTCGGCTCAGGGTCGTCAGCCTTCTTCTTCCCGCTGCCTGAGCGGAACCGACTCAACGCAAGATCGATGACTTCCAGGACGAGCGACCGCTGGACGAGAAACAGGACACCAGCGTAGAGAACGACACCGATCCCGACCATGGCTCCGAGTGAAAGCAGCGAATGCGCTCCCCCGCCGGCGATGAGCAGAGGTTCTTTGGAAAGATGCACTCCCAGCATCATGACGGCAGACGCCCCCAGTGCCGGTGTCGCAGCTGCAATCATCCGGGAGGCGGTCCCGGGCAGAACGGTATGCACCTGATACATATTGTAGAGAAAGCCCGCGATCTGGGCAGCCAGGACGGCGGTCGCAACACCCGCAATGCCGTATCCGAGCAGCAGAAAACCGAGCGGGATCAGCACGGCCGTCACAACGAGACCCGCCTTCAAATTGAAGACGGGACGGCCTAGCGAGAGGAAAAGAGCCGACGTGCTGGCCGAGAGCGGCTTGATCACGCTGACACACGCAAGGATTTGGAACGCCGATACCATGGGCAGCCACTTCTCTCCGAGAAGCGTTCCGATCATCTCATTCGCCGTAACAAACATCCCCAGGGCGACCGGCACGGTGACGAAGGAGACGAGCCGGAGGCTCTTCAGGTAGGCCCGGGAAAGCCGCTGGGGCTCCGCCTGGATCTTCGCATACGAGGGGAGGAGAACGGCACCAATGACGTTGTTGATCTGATCCACCGTTCGACGCGTGAACTCATGGGCCTTGCTGTAGAAGCCAAGGGAAGCGGCTCCAAGCCACTTTCCGACAATGAAGTCGGGAGCGATGGAATAGAAGAACGTGATGAAGCCTCCCCCCGTGGAATGTACCCCAAAACTCAGAAGGTCCCGCATCAGCGGCCTGTCCCACGGCTTCGGTTTCAGCCACTCCCACCCCGGGCACAACACCCACATCATCGTCGTCATCGTCACTGCCCTTGCAAGATTTGCGTAGACCAGGCTCCAGAGTCCGAACCCCGTGAACGCCATCGTCAGAGCGATCCCCAGATAGAGCATCTCCGATACTATGATCGTTGCGCTCACCCTTCCAAAGAGGAGCTCCTTCTGGAGGAGGGCCTCGGGGACAATCGTCAGGGCACCGAACAGAACCATTGCCGACATCCAGCTCAGGACCGGGGCGACCTCCCTGTTTCCGAGCAGCTCCGCGAAGGTGCCCGTACTGAGGAGAATGACCAGAAACAGAATCAGCCCCGATACGGCAGTAGCAATGAAGGCCTGGAAGGCGACCTTCCCACTGTCGGCGCGGCTCTGTATCACGGCCGGGGCAAGACCGAGGCCGGAAAAGAGGTTCGTCGTCGTGAGCAGAATCTGAGCGAGGGCGACAATGCCGAAATCCTCCGGATCGAGTACCCTCGCCAGGAGGATGGCAGCCACCGTGGAGATGACACGTAGCGCTATGGTGGCCCCCCCCATGGCCACCCCGCCTCGGAATGTCTGCGTTTTCAGATCGGCAACGATAAGTACAAACCTCTTGAGGTTAGAAGTTTCTTCCCTGACAGCGGCGGCAGGGCCTCTGGAGTGATGTTCCAAGGTAACTTAGACATTTCGCGAGGCCGGATGTGTAACCGCCGTCACACCGTGTGAGCCCGTTGACCCAACTCAGAGCACAATATACCGGATTTGCGTATATTATGAAACCGCAGATACGGAGCGTGACACTCTATGATATCCGATCTCAGCGCCGTCATCATTTGCCGGAACGAAGAGAAGATCATCGGACGGTGCATCGAATCGGTCCTCGAGGAGACCGGGCACGCCTCCGAAGTGATTCTGGTTGATTCTGCCTCGACCGACGGGACCGTGGCTGTGGCCCGGCGGTTCCCCATCACCGTTGTGCAACTGGATGGCACGTCCCTCCTTTCCCCGAGCGCGGGCCGGTACATCGGGTCGAAGTTCTGCACGCGGGATTTCGTCTTCTTCCTCGATGGCGATATGATCGTCTGCCCGGGCTGGGCAAAAGCGGCAAGAGAATCACTCCATGACAAGGAGCTGGGAGGGGTTGCCGGAAGGCTCTACTGGGTATTCCCGGGGGAGGAGCTGCACATGGATTCGCCCGACCGCCTTCCCACCGGATCGCTCAAGTGTCTGGGGGGCGCAGCGGTCTATAGAAGATCCGCCCTCCAGAGATGCGGAACCTTTCACCCGTTTCTCCTGGGGGAGGAAGAAAGGGAACTGGGGCATAGACTCCGGAGAGGCGGCTTTCGCCTGGAGAGACGGGAAGTTCCCATGGCATACCACATGGCAAAGCCAAGGACAGTCACAGAGATCGACGAGAAGGCCCGCTACTTCACCGGGGTCGGCCAGATTATGCGGGCATACCACCTGAATCACATGAGCTGGGATCTGGTGAAGGAGCAGAAGGTGACCTTTGCCTGGTTTGCTGGAACCGCATTGAGTGCCCTTCTTGCCCTTGCGCTGCTGGTGATGAACCTCTACCTGCCTCTCGCTGGATTCCTCCTGGCCGTCCTCCTTGCTTTCGCGCTTCTTCTTGCCGTGAAGGGATGGAAGAAAGTCTACCTCTATTTCCGGGGGATACTGCTCTCAGGCATCAACATCGCCGCCGGTCTCCGCACCGGACTGCCTCCCCCCGTTGAATACGCCAAGAGATCCAGTTACACGGTTGTCTCACGTCCGCCCGAATGAGGAACTGCCCGTCGGGCCGTGCGGGCGGCAAGGAGGGCAATGACCGGCGGGTAGGCTCTCACAGCACGTGCACCCTCCCGCAGACCTCTCAGCAGTCGACGCCCGCCCCATGCTCGCCTTGCGAGACGCCAATGGGCGTTCGATACTCTGCTTCTCATCAGCCGTCTCTCTGACGCCCGGAGCGTCGGACAGTGTGTCAGGATGTCCTCACAGAGCAGAATGACGTTCCTCCAGTGCTCCTCGGTCTCCGGCCGGTAGAGATGGGTCAGACGGTTGCCGGAATCGCTATCAGCCATGACAACTCCACCCACGCACGCCACGGCACACGCCGGGCCGGCCAAGCCCAGCTTCATGAAGAGATGTGTGTCCTCTGCTGACTTCAGGTGCTCCCACAATCCTCCCTTCTCGCGATACTTCTCTCTGTTGAAGACGGAAAAAGGGAGAAGCATGGGCTGCAGTTCACGCAGGACGAGTTGACGTGCATCCGGTATGAGCTGGAATGGGGATGCGGCGGAGAATTGGATCTCCTCCCAGTAGGCAGTCTCAGTCCCGGCCGAGAGAAACCGCGCATCCGAGAAGTAGAACCAGGCCTCTCCACCCGTTGCCTCGATGGCGCGGGCCATGTGTTTGAGGTACTCACGAGACCACTGGTCGTCCGAATCCAGAAACGCGATCCATTCCGAACGCGCCTCAGCGACTCCTCTGTTTCGAGCGCTGGATGCGCCCGCGTTGGGCTGGTAGATGTAGCAGACCTTCGCGCCGCATGCCTCCACAATCTGGCGCGTGTTGTCATCGGAGCCATCATCCACAACGATGATCTCGTCCGGAGGATGGAGCTGCCGACGAACACTCTCGAGGGCGCGCGAAATCAGCTTCGCTCTATTGTAGGTAGGAATGACGACGCTGAACCGGGGGGTCATACCTCTGGATCCGGGTGGGGGTTGGTAGTCGAGGGACCTGGCTGAACTCTCCCTACGAGACCTCTTCCATTGTGCGTTCGCGAGATGCAGAGTGTGTCGGCACAGCCTTCGGATTGCCGGATCCGGGAACGCGAGGTTTTTGAGACCAGCCGACCCGGATCTCCCGGATCAGGTCCGGCAGACGGTTCCGGTAGCGTACCCCCAGCCAGAAGAAACACCGTCCCTTCTCCACGATCCCGATGGGTGATCGGAGGACGGCTTTGACATACTCCCGGAGCTGCCGCCACTGCGAATAGAGCACCTGTCCTTTCAGATCGGGATCAAACCAGGAGGCCCGCTGGTGCCATCCCTCCTCAATGGGGTTCGCCCTGCAGGAGGAGGAATCGTGATGTCGATGAAGGAAGAGTGGCTCCGGGACTTCGCGGAATGTGCCGTAGAGTCCGAGTTCGGCAAGCAACGTACGGTCCGAATCGGTGTAGCTCCCGATGAGCAGAGACCGGACCAGGAGATCCCGCCGGATGAGGCCAAACACCTGCTCGCAATCGTAGTCAAGCCGGACGAGGTTCCGGAACCGCTCTGACGGCCTCGGCGAGGCCGCGCGATCGGCACTGGGAACATGGCTCTGCCGCTTCCGGTCAATCCGCTTTCCCTCATCATCGATATCCATATCATCCGGGTACGCGAGAACGACACCGGGATGCTCATCCAGGACCCGAACGCACCGTTCAAGATACTCTGGCGCACAGAGGTCATCGTGAGCTGCCCATTTGAAGTACTCTCCCGAGGCAAGTTCCACTACCCTGTTGTAGTTCCAGGCGGCACCACGATTCTCCTCCTCCCTGTAGTAGCGAATCCGCGGGTCCTGGGATGCGAAGGATTCACAGAGGCTACGTGTGCCGTCCGTGGAGCCGTTGTCCGAGATGATCAGCTCGAAGTCTCCATAGGTTTGCAGGAGGAGCGAATGCACGGTCTCTTCGATGAACCGCTCCCCGTTGTACACCGGCATCCCTATGCTCACGCGAGGCATCGACACTCTCCTGCGCCGTCCCTATTTCACCAGAATCATCTTCTTGACGAATGACACGTCGCCAGCGGTGAACCTGTAGTAGTACGCCCCGCTCGGGAACCGCGCCGCATCGAATCGAACGGTATGATACCCCGCAGATCTCTCGTCTTCCACCAGCGTGGCCACGCGCTGACCCAGGAGGTCGTAGACTTCCAGGCGGACGAACGCATCCCGTGGGAGCGCGTATTCAATCACCGTCGAGGGGTTGAACGGATTCGGATAGTTCTGTCCGAGCGCAAACTCTCGCGGGAGCTCAGGTTCGCCATCGACCCCGGTGACAATGGTGTTGAATCGTCGGACCGCACTGAACGGCCCCCAGCCCCCTGGATTACCCGCGCGCACCCTCCAGTAGTACGTACGATTGGGAAGCAGCTGGCTCACCACCGTAGTCGTGTCCACCAGCCCAGAGTCCGTGACGGCAAAAGTGAACGACGAATCAGCGGCGAGGTCAAGCCAGTACCGGTTCACAAACGGTTGGGAGGGTCGCCACGAGAGACGAACGCTGTCGCTGGAGACATCCTGTCCGTCAGACGGAGAAACCAGCTCGACTTGCGTCGGCATCGGGGTGCCGGTTCTGAAGGACCATGTCGGAGAGAAGGGCCCGTTGCCGCCGGCATCCCGCCCGTTGACCCTCCAGTAGTACTCCGTGTTGACCGTGAGCCCGACGATAAATCGGGACGTATCGGTTATGGTGGAGTCATTCTTGATCAGCCCCGTCTGAAACGTCGAGTCTGTACCCAGTTGAAGCCTGTAGGAGATGGCCGAGGGAACAGGTTTCCACTGGACGGTGATGTTCGTCGGTTCACCCGTCGAGTTGTTGGCCGGGTAGACGAGCTCCGGAGCAGCAAGCTGGGTCCCGAACGCGTAGGCGGAGCTAAAGCCACTCCACCCCCCCGCGTTCTCCGCCCGCACCCGCCAGTAGTACATCGAGGAGGGGAGGAAGCCGGAGAGGGCTTTTGCCGTATCTACCAGCGTAGAATCATTGTAGAACAGACCCGATGCAAAGGAAGAGTCCGTCCCCACCTGCAGGTGAAATGCGCCGCTGTTCGGCGGACGTGTCCACGCGAACTCAATTGTGGACGGGAGCCGTGTTGAGCCGTTTGCCGGTGAGAGCAATACCGGGACGCCGGGGACAGCCACGACCGTGGTAAACGACCATATCTGTGAGTACGACCCCTCGCCACCGTCATTGCGCCCGTTCACCCGCCAGTAGTACCGTGTCGCATGGGCGAGCCCTGTGACCGACCGGGACGTGTCAACCAGCGATGAGTCGTTCACCACAACACCCGTCGCAAACGTGCTATCGGTGCCGACGTGCAGCCGGTAGAAGTCCGCAAGTGCCGAACGTCTCCAGACAAGTGACAGACTCACCGGCTGGTCCGGGGCGCCATTTGCCGGCGAGACGAGCGCGGGTGCATCCGGTGTAGCTTCGACCGTCGTGAACGACCAGGTCTCTGAGAAAGGGCTGGATCCCGATGTGCTCATGGCCCGCACCCGCCAGAAGTGCTCCGTCTTGTTGGCGAGCCCCGCAGCCGCCCTGGCCGTGTCAACGATAGTGGAATCGTTTAGGACCAGCCCCGTGGCAAATGTGGAATCCGTTGCGACCTGAAGGTGGTACGATGCCGCCGTGGCAGATCGTGTCCAGAGGAATGTGGGGTCGACCTCCAGATCGGTTGCACCGTCGGCCGGCGCAACGAGCGACGGTGTCGCAGGAATTCGCCCGCGGAAGTAGTCAAAGAGCCCCGTGTGCGAGGGAGAGGAGCTGCCGTCACCGTCGTCGTTGTTCGCCGTGAAGAGCCCGATTGCGGTGACGGTCAGGTTGTGTTTGAACGTGACGTGCTCTTGCCAGGTCGTTCCGTTGAGGGAATAGGACAAGGTCCATATGTTCCTCTCGCGTTTTACCCTCAGGTAGAGAGGAGCATATCCGTTGGAGGCCACAACATCATCGAATCCCGTCTTTGGGGTCCCCGTCTCGCTCACGATCGTGGCTGCGAAAACGCGCGTGCCGGAGCCGCCACTGTTGAAGTCGCAGCGTATGTAGTTTGACGGGTCCTGCTGAATGATCAAACCGGTAATCTGGTACAGCTGGGACATAGGGGAATCGAATTTTGTCTCGACTTCAAAGTCGGTATTGTTGATACTCTGCATGACGCGCGGTGAGAAGTTCCCTCCCGAGAAATTGTCATGGGCAGTTCCGGCAGGGGCATTGATCGACAGCTGGGACCCTGTCATGGTTTGCGTACCATCCCCGAGGGGATCGATGAATGTCCAGAGGGATGTGTTGAGCGTCGGCCCATCGAACTCATCCGACACGATCGTTGGAGCCCCGGTCGTGATGAATGTCCTGTCACCCGAGCTGCTGGGGTTTCCCAGTCCATCGACGGAGGTCACCTTGTAGTGATAGAGGGTGTTCTCCATGAGTCCCGTCAGGACGACGCTGTGGCTCGTGACAGGAGAGGAGCTCTCCACGGTAAGTCCATATCCAGGGGTGAGCCCATACTCTACCTTTGTCGTAGCCGGCTCATCCGTCGTCCACGTCACCTCGGCCGTCGTCCTTCCGGCCGCAGCTGAGAGCTCGGAAATCACGGGCGGTGTCACGTCAGCCTGCGTCGGAGCCACCTGGACCGCGCCGAAGGTCGCATCAACATGGTGCGCGAGGAGCAAGAGCGATCCGCGCAGGGGGTCGGTTGTCGTCGCCTGGTAGCTGAGATCCCAGCTGGTCGGTTCCGGATCACCCACGCGCCAGACTCTGAAGCGGTAGTACGGCCCCGCAGGAATGGTCTGGACCTGCATTTTGAAGTAGTACGGGGTATTGAACTGGAGAGTCTTCCCGGACAGGTCCTGAGCAACGCGGACTGCGCCGTTGCCGTACATTTCCAGCCTGGGGCCTTCCGCGTCATTGTAGAACGAATAGAAGCCAATGGCCCCAAAGGGATTAAAACCGCTTTTGGGTTGCCATCCCGGTATGGGATCGTCTGTGTGGCCCTTCCAGCGCATCATGAAACCCACCGACGGTTGCCCGCTCTCGGGCGTGTAGCCGGAGGAGTCAAAGCTGTGTATGGTCACCGGAACAGTCACCTCCACGTCCCCCCAGGTGGTGTCCCCGATGGCTATGGCGCGGTCGTAGCCGAGCTGGGTCGTTCGGACCCCTCCGGCAACAATCGACCAGAGGCCGTCCACCACCTGCGCCGAGTCGGCCAGACTGGAGGCATTGGCCCACCCTACCGTGTATGTGGAAGGCCAGGTCGTACCGCCGACAAACTGCACCGTTACCGTATCCCGCGTAACGTTGGCGAGGCTGTCGGTGGCGGTCACCACGACGGCATTCGTCGAGGGGAGCGGGAGGAGCTGCGCAAAAGACAGATCGATATTGAAGTCCCCCCCGGCTGCGAGTCGGCGCAGGTCGGGACCCCTGCCCAAGGAGACAGGCGGGCCGCCGTTGAGCGTGTATTGCAGCGAGAGAATTCCGTCTGGATCGGAGACGTTTCCCAGAACATTCGCGTACCGCTGGGGGATGCCAATCTTCCGAAACGTCTGGACCTTACCGTACCAAAACGACAGAACGGGGTTTGTCGAGTAGGCAGACCCTGCAACCAGACCGGCAAGAGCGGCGGTCACAATGAAGCGCCTCATTGTCAGTGCCATTTCCATTCCTTCTGTCTTTACCCTATCAGTATAGCAACATCCGGCAAATGCTCAAGACGGCTCACCCATTTAAGGACAGCAAACATCGTACCGAGATGGGTTTCTCGGGGAGGATTTCCACGCTATTTAACGAGCAACATCTTCCGGGTCAACGTCCCTCCCCGGGTCGAAATCCGGTAGATGTAGCTCCCGCTCGGGAGCCCATCTGCATGAAATCTCTCCCGATAGAGGCCCGCCGGCCTGACCTCGTTGACGAGCGTCGCCACCCTCTCACCAAGGAGATTGAATACCTCAAGCCGGACCTCTGTTTCCGTCGGAAGCTGGAATTGGATGACCGTCGAGGGATTGAACGGATTCGGGAAGTTCTGGGCAAGGCTGAAGTGCTCCGGTACACCACGACCTTCCGCTATGTCGGTGAGAATCACGGCAAAGGAACGCGTTTCGCTGTAGGGACCCCAACCTTCATCATTGTGCGCCCTCACCCTCCACCAATACCGCTTCCCATCCAGGAGCGATGCTACGACGGTGGCGGTGTCCGTGAGTGTGGAATCGACGAGGCGGAAGACAAACTGAGAATCCGGAGCAATCTCAAACCAATAGCGATCCACATCCGGCTGGCCGCTCCTCCAGACGAAGAGAGCCGTATCGGCACTGTGTGAGATTCCCCCGGGAAGTGAGACAAGAAGGACGGGCGAGGGAACAAGACCGGTACAGGTGAACGCCCAGACAGGCGAATGCCCACCCAGAATCGTCCCGCTCTTTGCCCGAACCCTCCAGTAGTAGGTTTCCCCGTAGACGAGGCCGTGGACCACCCGGGAGGTATCCACAACCGAGGAGTCGCTCTTGACAATCCCCGTCCCAAAGGAAGGGTCTGTGGCGAGCTGAAACAAATAGGCGTCTGCCCCCTCGACCCCCATCCAGGCAAATGTCAGACTGAGCGGCTGGCCCTGCGCATTGTTCGGAGGTGAGGCAAGTACCGGCCCGGGGAACGTCGTCATGAAGGACCAGACACCGGAGGGTGGCCCGGGACCGCCGCCGTTTCTCGCTGAAACCCTCCAGTAGTAGCGGTTCCCGTTCGTGAGGCCCGTAACCGCCTTCTGGCTGTCAACAACAGAAGGATCGTCCAGGATCACTCCACTGGAGAAAGAGGGGTCCGTGGCCAACTGAACGTGGTATGTGCTTGCGTCCTGCACCCTGTTCCAGCGAAGCAGAACACCTTCCGGGTCCGTCGATGATCCGTCCAGCGGAGCGGCAAGAATTGGCACCGACAGACCCGTCGAGAAACTCCATGCTGTGGAGAAGGCACCGGAGGTCAGACCGTTTCTGCCCCTCACGCGCCAGTAGTAGCCGGTACCGTTGAGAAGCCCGCTGACGCTTCGAACGGTGTCAATGACATTCGGGTCATCCAGCACAAACCCGCCCGTGAAGCCCGAGTCCGTCGCCACCTGGACGTGATAGGAGGTGGCCCCTGTCAGAGACTGCCACCGGAGAGCCAGATTGGACGGCTGCTGCGTCGCCCCGTCGGCTGGGGAGACAAGAATCGGCGCGGAGATACCTGTTGAGAAGCTCCGGAGGGAGGAGTACGGACCGGATCCTGAAGCGTTCTTTCCACGCACGCGCCAGTAGTGCGCTGTCCCCTCCTGCAACCCCTCCACGGTCCAGGTCGTGTCCATCAGCGTTGAATCATCAAGGACCAGACCGGTCCCAAACGCCGGATCGGTTCCCACCTGCAGCCTGTAGAACTCCGCGTTTTCGGCGCTCCCCCAGATGAACTGGATCGTGCCCGGCAGGGCGGTGGCGCCATCGGCAGGGAGAAGTGCAAGGGGAGCCGGCGGCAGCGGAAGTGGCAGAGTCTGGAACGTAGAGTCGTTCGAACTCGACGCGTTGCCGCCGTAGTCAGTGGAGATCACCTTGAAGTGATAGGTCTGCTCCGGGAGAAGACCTGTGAGCTCCGCCGCATGATCCAGGACGAGTTCGTCGTTAATGACCATATTGCCATAGGACTGGCTCAGACCGTAGCTCACCCTGCTCGTTGCGGGCTCATCGGTCGTCCAGGTGATGATGGCACCCGTCGCCGAGGCAACGCTCTGGATATTCGAGAGAACCGGCGGCACTTCGTCAGGCACCGGTGTCACGACCACCGATCCAAACGTCACATATGCATGGTGGGCAACGAGAAGGAGCGACCCCTGCTGCGGGTTCGCGAGGGTTTCCTGACCGGTGAGGAGCCACGAGGAGGGCTCCACACCGGAGGATTCCCAGACCTTGAAGCGGTAGAGGCCACCAAGACCCGCGACGGTCTTCACCTGCATCTTGAAGAGGTACCGGACCCCATATTGGAGCTGCAGGGCTCCGTTCTGTGCCTTCATGGCCAGATCGTCGCCCATGAGCTCCCACTGATTCGGATCCGTGTTCCCGAAACCCGTCCGCCAGTGGTACCAGCCTATGGCGCCGAGCGGAAGGTACCCGGAACGGGGCTGGTCTATGGGGGGGTCATAGACCGGTTCGTTCGTATGCCCTTCCCATCGCATGATGAGACCCACGCCGGGCCCCCCGCTGATCGCCTGAAACGCCTCCGCGGTTGAATCAATCCCATGCACGGTCACCTCAGCTGTGACCTCGTAGTCGGTCCAGGAGGTATCCCCGATGGCAATCAAGCGATCGTACCCCGCTTCCAGGACCCTGACACCGTCCGGTGTCACGCCCCACTTCCCGTCAACCACTTGCGCAGAATCGGAGAGACTGCTTGTCGAGCTCCAGTCCACGCTGTAGGGAAACGACCAGGGAGATCCACTCAGATCCCGAACCAGCACGGTGGTCTGCGTCAGCTCGCCCCCGGTCGACATGGCGCTGATCTGGATGCTGTTCAGTCCGGGCAGGAGTCCTGCATAGGTGAGGTCAATGTTGAAATCACCTGAACGGCTCAGGCGGCGTGTATCGGGGCCGGTGGAGAGGTTTCTGGACGCCCCCCCGTTGAGAGAATAGGTGAGGGAACTCAGAGAACCCGAGACATGTCCGAGGATGTTTGCATCCCGCTGGGGAACTCCGATCGACCCGAAGGACTGGTCTCCGCCGTACCAGAGGGTGATCGAAGGAGGGACTGCAACGCCGCTCGCTTCCTCATCCTGTCCGGATGCAACATGAGGGGCAGCGAAAGCCAGCACCACCCCTATCAGGAGGGCAAGAGATAACCTTGTCGGTTCTCCACGCGGCAGGAGAGTGACCCGCGATGATCTGCGTGTTCTTCTGTTCATCAATACATCCGTCCCTATCGCAAACTCCTATCTCTGCGGGCCACTCCACCCGATTTCCGTGTGGGGTGTCCCTATTTCAGTAAGACCATCTTTTTCGACGCAACAAACGTACCACTTTCCAGCCGGTAGTAGTAGACGCCACTTCCAAGTCCCGTCGCATCAAACGTTACGGAGTACTCCCCCGCACCCTGACGCTCCTGTACGAGAGATCCCACTGTCTCACCGAGGATATTGAAGACCCGAAGCGAGACATACCCCTCCTCCTGAAGGCTGTAGCGTATGACCGTGGAGGGATTGAAGGGGTTCGGGTGGTTCTGCCGGAGGGCATAGTGCCGCGGAAGAGACTGATCCTCGACGCCGGTGATCGGATCTACGCGAATACCTTCGTAGAGGTGCACAGTGTTGTCCAGGTCAATCTGCTTCAGCCGGTAGTAGGCAACTCCCTCGTAGGGATCCGTGTCGGTGTAGCTGTAGCTGTGGGGCGTGAGCGTCGTTCCGTGCCCGGGCGTGAAGCTCCCGGGGATAGTCTGATACGCGTCAGGCCTCTCGGGTGATCTCTGGATCTCGAAGCCGTAGTTGTCGATCTCCGAGACCGTGGTCCACGTGATCTCTACTGACCCGCCGGCAACGACAGCCGCGGCAAAGCTCCCCAGTTCAATCGGTACTGGAGCGGAGCCATACCTGACGCTCACGCCGACACCCGGCCAGAGAACCTCCACTCCATGATGATCTGTTGTGGAAGAGTAGAACTCTGAGGTGTTCGTCCCCGAGTAGAGCGCTGAGGTAGGGGGCCCGAGCTCATGGTAGCTGTAGAAATGACCGTAACCGATCGTGGGGGCGGTGTAGCCGCTGTTGAATTTTATGTGATGACCGCTCCCCCCTTCATCGTTTCCGTTCCAGAGCCTCATGTGGAGAAGGACGCCGGTCGCATCACTGGTGGTGCTGACATCGGCGTAGCAGTACTGATACCCTCCGTTGATGTCTCCGCGTGCCCACATCCGTTCGGGGACACCGTAGGGCTTGAAGAAACTGACGTACCCCGATGATCGGTCCAGCGTGATGCCGGTGACCTCGGGCGTGACATACCAGATACCGTTCGTCCCCCGAATACGTGCGAGGAGCTTCACCCCCGACTGGTCAGCCACCCAGTTGTTGTTCCAGGTCACCGAGCCGCTTGACCCGTAGATCGTCCCAACATGATTGTTGATCTGGACGGGCCCCCCCTTGGTTGAGGGATGGTAGTCCCGGTGATACTCCTGGTAGACGCCGTCACCGTCGGTGTCATACCCGTCGTAGTAGGCGAGTATGTCAATCCGATCGGCGGACCCGTCGGCAGAAGCGCTCACCGAAGGGAATTCTCCGATGGTCGCGCCCGATGAAGGCGATGTGACCGAGCCGGTTGTATGCGTCTTGGATCCCGGGTCATAGTAGACCCTCAGCACGATACCGTACCATCCAAACTGGCCCCAACCGAAGGTGTAGCAGGTTTGTGCACCGGTGTATCCCTGAAATGCATTGCTTCCCGTGATGAGATGCTCCTTAGGGACATCCACGACGACGCAGAACTGAGCAGTGTAGCATTGACCGGAGCCCCCGGACGGGATGCCGTTCACCGAGGTGTTCAACTCGGGGATCGTGATCCAGGAGTGCCCGTTGAACGAGATCCGCTTATCGGTCGTCCCGACGTGTCCCCCCCAGACAGAGAGGAGTGCCTCGGCTCGCGTCACACCGCTCAGATCATCAACCGAAATATAGAGCGTCGGATTCGGGAGAAAATCACCCGCCTGAGGATAGGTGCCCAGATCAATGTTTGGATCATTGACTCGCCACTCTTCGTTCCCGAGACTGAACGTCGATACGAATTCCTTGTAGACAGACCCGGGTGGAGGAGGCGGGAAATAGACCTGCGCAGAAACACCGCTGCAGAGCACCATCGCGAGTGCAACGAGCAAGAGCGGTGCGTGGGACATGTGGGGAGGTTTCATCGTGGGCTCCTTATGAATGATATGGGGTATGAATGCCTATTTCACCAGCAGCATTTTCTTGTGGAGGGAGACATCTGACGACGTGAGCCTGTAGAGGTAGACGCCACTCGGGAGATGTGATGCCTCGAACTGGACGGCGTGAAAACCTGCCGAGGCAACGCCATCGAAGAGTGTCTTCACACGCTCGCCCAGAGCGTTATATACGTCGATACGGACATGAGTTTCCCGGGGAAGGCCGAACTGAATCCGGGTCGCCGGGTTGAAGGGATTGGGGTAGTTCTGGCTGAGCGTGAAATCATTCGGGAGAAGTTCGTTCTCCTCCACCCCCGTGATGAGAACGGTGAACGACCTGGTGAGGCTGAAGGGACCCCATTCGGTGTCGTTCCCTCCCTTCACTCTCCAGTAGTAGACCTTGCCGTTCGTCAGTGGTCCGAAGACCCTTGCTGTGTCAGTGACCGCGGAATCGATCACCGTGAACATAGCGAACGAGGAGTCCACCCCTATTTCGAACCAGTATCTGGTTGTCTGCTCGCCCGGCCGGAACCAGCTGAACGTCGCACTGTCAGCGGAGAGTGTGGCCAGGTGAGCAGGAGAAATCAGCTCCACCTGTCCCGGAAGCGGTTGATAGGTCACAAAGCTCCAGACCGGAGAAAACGGACCCGGCCCACCATCGTTTCGTCCCTGCACGCGCCAGTAGTAGCGTGTGCTCTGCGCCAGCCCGCTCACGATGCGCGAGGTCTCTGTCAGCGTAGAATCGTTCTTCACGAGCCCCGCAGTGAACGTGGAATCGGTGGCAAGCTGGAACCTGTACCAGAGGGCGCCGGCAGCGCTTGCCCACTCGAAGGTCAGGCCTGTCGTTGGTTGACTCACCGACCCGTTCGCCGGCAGGATGAGAGAGAGTGGACCTGGGGGCGCTATCGATGTGGTGAAGGATCTCGCACTGGAGAACGGCCCGTTTCCGCCGGGGCCTTTCCCCCGCACCCTCCAGAAGTACCGCGCCTCGTACGCCATCCCGGTGACCTGCACGGTCGTATCGGTCAGCGTCGAATCGTTGGCGACCAGACCGGAGCCGAAGAGTGAATCGCTCGAGACCTGGATGTGGTAGGTCTCGGCGTCACCCGCCCTCCGCCAGAGGAAGGTCACCGTCGCAGGCTGGTTGGGTGCATTGTCCGGGGGGAGCACCAGGCTCGGCGCCGGCGGTACTCCCGCCGCCGTGGTAAACGATCGTGATGGAGAGAAGTCTCCCCTCCCCGACGCTGTTCGCGCCGCAACACGCCAGTAGTAGGCCGTTTCGTGCTGCAGGGCGCTGACCGTGCCCGATGTGTCAACCAGCGTAGAGTCATTCCAGACGATGCCGGCCCCGAACGTCGAATCGGTGCCGACCTGGAGATGGTATCCCGTTGCACCCTGGACTGAATGCCAGGTCATCATCAGGCTGGTTGGCTGACCGGAGGCCGCGTCTTCGGGTGATATCAGCGCCGGCGCTCCAACGGAGGTCGTGAAGCTCCAGACGGCCGAAAAGCTGCTCAGCCCCGCGGCATTCTTGGCACGCACCCTCCAGTAGTATGTGGTGAGGCTCCCGAGGGGGCCAACCTGCCTCAGTGTATCAATCAGGGTCGAATCATCAAGGAGTATCGACGAGAAGGAAGGGTCTCCCGCCACCTGAAGCCTGTACGATGTTGCGCTCATTGCCGGATGCCAGCTCAGGAGGGGGCTGGTGGACCGATTCAGGGCCGCATCCGAGGGCGAAGAGAGGAGTGGAGCCGGCGGCTTTGGTGAGGCATAGTCACCCGTGAATTCCACGCTCAGAGCGGGGCCAGGCCAGAGAACCTCGATACCGTGGTGGGTTGTCTCTGAATTGAACTCGAATTCGTTTGCTCCCTGGATGATCTGATTGGTCGGGACAGTCCGGATGTCATAGGAGAAGGTGTGGTTCCCGCCAAACTCCCCGTCATACCATCCGTTGAGACGGCGGAAGTGGTTCTGACCGGGCTCCCGTTCGGCGTCAAGTCCGTTCCAGGTTCTCACATGGTAGACCGCTGCAGTGGCATCTCCGAGATTGTCGCCTCCCGGTATCGTCGCGCTGACAATGACCGGCGAACCGTAGGCATTGGTCCAGGCGCTCTCGGGCATCCACCCCACTTTGTAGAGCTTCACTGACTTCCCCGTCCGCCGAAGACTCAGATCAACCACTTCGTCGGTGACAAACCACAGGCCGCTCGTATTCCGGATCCGCGCAATGAGCTTCATCCCCCCCGCCTCCTGATCCGGCACCCACTGAGTGTTCCACGTGGTTTGAAACGGAGCACCTGTGACGGTCCCCACGTGGTGCTTGATGTTCATCTCCGTTTCCGAGGGACCGATATGGTAATCCCGGTGATACTCTCTGTAAACCCCGTCTCCATCGGTGTCGTATCCGTCGTAGTAGGCAAGAAAATCCACCCTGTCGACGCCAGCACTCACCGTCGCCGTGATCGTGGGATTGTCGTCAACAATGCCGCCGCTGAGGGGAGAGGTGATGGACCCCGTCGGATACGTTTTTGTCGCCGGATCATAGTAGACGCGAACCATCACTGCATACCAGCCAAACTGCCCCCAGCCAAAACTGTAGCAGGTCTGTCCACCATTTTCGCCCTGGAACGTGTTCGTTCCCTCGAACAGGTGGGCCAGCGGAACATCCACGACAACGTTGAGCTGCTGCGTGTAGCACTCGCCGTTGTGTCCCGAGGGGATCCCGTTCGAACCATCCAGCTCAGGGATGGCGATCCAGGGATTCCCGTTGAACCGAATCGTCTTTCCGGTGGTGCCGACGTGCCCCCCCCATATGGTGATTACTGCCTCTGCCCTCGTCGCCCCGTTGAGATCGGAAATGCTGAGATCCAGGACAGAATTGGGGAGAAAGTCTCCCGGGCCCGGGCTCCCGCTGTAGGTGTAGTTCGGATCGGTGACACGCCAATCCTTGTATGAACTCGGGTTGATGACACGGGAGAACTCCTTGTAAACGTCGCCCGGTTGCGGTGCACGGAACTGCACCTGCGCCCCGAGAGAGTGCGTCCCAGCAATCAGGGCCGCGAGGACGAGTACAGACTTCTTCCAATTCGTATTCATACGACATCCTGCTCGTTGTTGAAATCACAGAACGAAAACGGAATGATTCCCCCGTGTGATGGCATTGCGGAAGGGTATGGCGCACCTGCGCAGCGAGAGCTGCTTGCGGCAAGGCAACAGGCGATACGATGTCGCACCTGTTGCCTTGCCAAGCAGCCATTCCCCCGTTTGTTTCTATTTCACCAGCATCATCTTCCTGGTGAAGGCCTTTCCGTTCACCTCCAGCCTGTAGAGGTAGAGACCACTAGCACTCGCGCCAGCATTGAATCGCACGGTGTGGTAGCCCGCACCCAGCTGTTGGTCAACCAGGGAGACGATCTCCTCCCCAAGGAGGTTGTACACTGTCAGTCGCACTCGACCCGCCTCCGGAAGTGCGAACCGGATTTCCGTCGCCGGATTGAATGGGTTCGGATAGTTCTGGTTCAGCGCATATTCCGTCGGTATCTCCTCGACATCCCCTACATCAGTCACAACCACAGTGAAGTTCCTCGTCTCGCTGAACGGACCCCAGCCGCCGCCGTTTCCTGCCCGAACCCTCCAGTAGTAGGTCTCGGGCGAAAGGCCGGAGATGAGCTTGAGCGTATCGGTCAGCGTGGAGTCCACCGTCCTGAAGGCAAAATCCGGGTCGATGGAGAGCTCAAACCAGTACCTGTTCACCTGGGGCTGACTCTTACGCCAGACGAACGACACATCGCCTGACGGAGTCGTGGAGAAGGGCGCCGGAGAGACAAGCTGCACGGGATCGGGCAGCGGAATTCCGACACCGAATGCCCACACCGAAGACCAGGGGCTGGTTCCGCCCACGTTGTCCGCGTTCACGCGCCAGTAGTAGGTTGTCAGATAGTCGAGACCCGTGACCGCCTTGAGAGTATCGGTGAGCGTCGGATCGTCGACGACAAACCCGCCGGAGAAGGTGGAGTCTGTGGTGACCTGCAGACGGAAAGACGTCGCTCCGGCAGGGCGGGTCCACCGGAATGTCACGTCGGTGGGCTGGTTGGAGGAGCCGTTCAGAGGCTCGAGCTGCACGGGAACCGAAGGA
>Ga0209536_100005044_pt1 | contig 20676 bp, 19 predicted proteins | sample DeeMarSeWOR28_12_FD_187461 | JGI IMG/M metagenome (GOLD analysis project Ga0209536, IMG submission 187461) | Marine sediment microbial communities from White Oak River estuary, North Carolina - WOR-2-8_12 (SPAdes) (version 2) | ecosystem: Environmental > Aquatic > Marine > Intertidal zone >... | reverse complement strand
TCGAGCCGTCGGCTGAGGAGCGAGACCGGTCGGATCCGGATGTTCCTCTCACCGGAGGTCGCCCACTGGACGCTCAACAACAAGAGGGAAGAGCTCCTCCAGATGGAGCGCCGCCAGGACCAGCGAATCACGGTCGAGCCGCGGGAAACGCTTCGCATGCACGAGGTCGAGTTCGAGACCTCTCCCAGGGAGCAGGTCGAGACTCCGCCGGCGATGGTCGGTCCGGACCGTCCCGCGCCCCCCGTTCCGCCGGACCTTTCGGACCTGCCCGAGCCCGCCGAGAGCGCCGACGGCGGCCCGGTGTGTTCGGATATCGTGGCGTGCGCTCAGCTTGCCGAGAATGCCTGCCGAGCTGTATTTGATGTCGGTGCCACAGAGGCGGAGCTGAAGCCCTACGGCGGTTGCGCCGGGAAGTGCGCAAACGGGCGAACTTTCGAGGTCATCTGCGTTTGAAGTTCCGCTTGCTACTTCGGACGGAATCCCCTCTCGTTGATGACCCCCGAAGCCATATCCGACCAGCGACTTTGAACGCCCGCGAAGACCACGAATCCGACGAGCCCGAACCGTTCGCATCGAGCCGCCCACAGTTCACGACAACGAGCGAAGAACGGGTTGAAAACGGTGCCGAGGATCGACGAAATCGTCAGCGCTCGTCATTGCGCGTACGTCTCGCGCGTCAGCGGGAGGCGGAAAGAGCGCGTCGATCACTTCGCCGCCTGACGTAGCTCGACAACGGGCAGGTGCTTTCGCCGCAAAAGGTGGCACGTTCAGCTCGAGTCGCTAGTTGGTGGTGCCGCCGGGGCCTCGATCTCACTCGATGCCGTAGCGCCTCATCTTCCGCCACAGTGTGTTGCGCGAGATTCCCAGATCCTCGGAGGCGCGGGTGCGGTTGCCGCTGTTGCGCGTCAACGCTTCACGGATGGCGATTGCCTCGACGCCCTGCAACGGTCCCAGCGAATCGAGCTCCGACGCGGGGAGTGTGTCGTTCCCGTCCGGCCGGTCTCCGAGGAGGTGCGGGGGGAGATCCTCGCGCTCGATGACGCTGCCGGCGCAGACGACGAAGGCGTGCTCGATCGCGTTCTCCAGCTCGCGGACGTTGCCGGGCCAGTTGTGACGCATGAGCAGGCCCATCGCTCGCTCGCCTATCCCGGTGATGCGGCGCCCCTGCATGGCGTTGAACTTCTTGATGAAGTAATCGACCAGCAGCGGGACGTCCTCGATCCGGGCTCGTAGAGGCGGCACGTGGATGCGGATGATGTTCAGCCGGAAGAAGAGGTCCTGCCGAAAGCGACCCTGTCCGACGTCGGCAGCCAGGTCCCGGTTCGTCGCCGCCAGGATGCGAACGTCGGCGCGGACCGGACTTACCGCGCCCAGAGGCGTGAACTCCTTCTCCTGTAGCACCCGCAACAGCTTGACCTGCATCGCCGGCGAGATCTCGCCGACCTCGTCCAGGAGAAGCGTGCCCCCCTCGGCCAGGGCAAAGCGCCCCGGCTTGTTCTTGACCGCGTCGGTGAATGCTCCTTTCTCGTAACCGAACAACTCCGACTCGGCCAGGGTCTCGGGTAGCGCGCCGCAATTGACGGCGACGAACGGACCGTCCTTGCGCGGACCGAGGTTGTGGATGGCGCGGGCGATGAGCTCCTTTCCGGTCCCGGGCTCACCCTCGATCAGGGCGGTGCTCGTGCTGCGGGCGACGAGCTGGGCGAGCTGGCGCACGGCGCGCATGCTCTGGCTCTTGCTGACGATGTCGTCGCGGGTGTAGCGACCCTCGATCTGCTGGCGCAACGCGGCCACCATGGAGAGATCGCGGAACATCTCCACTCCGCCGACCACGCGTCCGTCGGCGTCCTCCAGGTTGGCGGTGCTGACCGACACCAGCAGCTCCGCGCCGTCCCTGCGCGTGATCGTCACCTCCTCGTCGCGGTGCGCCTCGCCGTGGGTGATGCTCTGGCGCAGGAAGCACGCACGCTCGCAGTGGCTGGCGCGGAACACCTTGGAACAGAGCGTCCCGATCACCTCGTCCCGCGTCCAACCGGTGATCAGCTCCGCCGCGCGGTTGAACGACGTGATCCGGCCGTCCCGGTCCACGGTGAAGATGCCGTGCGGGATGTTCTCGAAGATGATCGAGCCGATGCGGGGGTCCATTTCCACGATGAGGCCACTCCTCGAGGTCCCGAGATGCGTCGCGCGGGCCTCCATCCCAGTATAGTGACACAGCGTCTCGATTACGAGGCACAGACCGTGACAGTGCGTCTCGATAGTGGAACATCTCGATGACACACCTCGAACCACTTCCGGCGACCATGTTGTATTAAATCATTATCAATCAACAGTTTGGGGTCGATACACGAGTCTGGCACGAGCCGTGCCCTACTCGGCTACGCGACGGCAATAGCCGGACTTCCCGGAGGAGATATCCGCCCCGATGGCCATTCAATGCTCCTACTACATGGAAGACGTGGAGACCCGGGAGCTGCCCCGCCGCTTCCTCGAGGCGTTCTCCACGATCCTCTCCCATTCGAACTACGCCCCGCTCGTCGACGCGGCCGCGCGCATGAAGCTCCGCTGCAGCCGCTGCGCCGTCAGCTGCCCGGTCTATCAGGCAAGCGCCGAGCGCCGCGACATCCCGTGTGACCGCTCGGAGCTGCTGCTCAAGGTCTACCGGCGCTACTTCACGGTCGGCGGGAATCTGGGCGCCCGCTTCGGGCGCCCGTTCGTCCTCACCGAGGACTACATCAACCGCATGGCCGAGGAGTTCTACCGCTGCACTGCCTGCCGGCGCTGCAAGCTCGAGTGCCCCATGGGGGTGGACCACGGTCTGATCACCCGCCTGGGGCGCTGGACCCTGGCCGAGGTCGGGATCACGCCCAAGGCCCTGGTCGTGGCCACCCGCGAGCAGCTCGACGGCAAGACGCACAACACCTCGGCGATCCCCGCCCCGGCGATGCAGGACACCTGCGAGTTCCTGGAGGAAGACTGCGCCGACTTGTACGGCATGCGGATCAAGTTCCCCATCGACGTCGAGGGTGCCGAGTACGTCTTCTTCCCCGCCGTCAGCGACTACCTGCTCGAGCCGGACACCCTGATGGGCAACGCGGCAGTGATGACCGCCACCGGAGGGTCGTGGACCATCGGCACGCAGAACTTCGACGGTATCAACTATGGCCTGTTCTACAGCGACCGCCTGCTCGACCGCATCGTCTCGGCCGAGGTCGACGAGGTGCGGCGGCTCGAGGGCAAGAAGATCCTGATCGGCGAGTGCGGCCACGCGTCGCGGACGGCCAAGGTTTTTGTTCCGACCTTCTGCGGCGAGGATGCGCCGCCCGTCCTCAACATCATGGAGTACACCTACGCGCAGTGGAAGGCGGGCAAGCTGAAGCTCGAGCCCGACGTGATCAAAGAGCGGGTCACCTACCATGACCCGTGCAACGTCGCGCGCAGCGGATGGATCACCGAACAGCCGAGGGAGATCCTGCGCCACATCTGCGCCGACTTCGTCGAGATGACCCCCAACCGGAGCGAAAACTACTGCTGTGGCGGTGGCGGCGGGACCGTCTCGATTGACGAGATCCGCGAGTTCCGCACCAAGACCGGCGGCAAGGCCAAGGCCGACCAGATCCGCGCCACCGGCGCGCAGATCTGCGTCGCGCCGTGCGCCAACTGCAAGAAGCAACTCGCCGAGGTCTGTGAGGACCACGGCCTCGACGTGAAGATCTGCGGACTGCACGACCTGATCCTCAAGGCCATCGACCCGCCGGAGTCCATGCGAATCGCGGAAAGCGATGCGGAAGCACCCGGCCAGGCGAACGCAGCGGAGGAAGCATGATCGACACCTGGATCGCCTTCGCACGGGGTCCCCTGTTCCGCGTCGCTCTCGCTGTTTGTCTGCTGGGGCTGGTCTATCGCGTGGGGAACACGCTTTGGCAGATCCGCAGCTCCCACCGGCAGGCGGGCGACAAACGGCTGGACACGAGCACGGTCTTCAAGGCCACCGTGAACGGGCTTCTGCCGTTCCGCCTGCTCAAGGTGCGCCCGCTCTACACCATCGCGTCGATCGGCTTTCACCTCGGCATTCTTCTCGTGCCGCTGTTCTACATCGGCCACGTCACCCTGTGGCAGGCAAGCCTGCCCCTGGCCTGGCCGACGCTCGGCCCGGCGGCCGGCGACGCGCTGACCCTGATCGGCATCACGGGTCTTGTCTTCGTCCTGCTCGGCCGGTTGCTGATTCGCGCCAGCCGTGACCTGACTGCCCACGAGGATGTCGCCATCCTGATCTTCCTGATCTTCCTGATGGCGAGCGGCTACTGGGCCGCGCACGCGACGTCCTCTCCCTTCGACCCGCGCGCCATGCTGCTCATCCACCTGCTCCTCGGCAACCTGGCGCTGATCCTGACCCCGCTGACCAAGATCGTCCACTGCGTCCTCGGACCGCTGACCCAGCTTCTCAGCGAGATCGCGTGGCACTTCCCGGCCGAGGCCGGCCGGAGCGTCGCCACGGTCCTGGGCAAGGAGAACGAACCGATATGAAGTCCTTCGCCATCCTCACCGACGTCACCAAGTGCATCGGCTGCGAGGACTGTGTGGCGGCGTGCAAGAAGGCCAACGACAGCGGCGCCGACGACGCTCCGTGGAAATGGCAGTCCGAGGCGACCGGCCTGTCCTCGACGCGGTGGACCACCATCGAGCGCGCCCCCGAGGGGCGATTCGTTCGTGTCCACTGCCGCCACTGCCTCGATCCGGGCTGCGCGGCTGCCTGTCCGGTCAGCGCCCTGAAGGTCACCGCCGAGGGAGCGGTCGCCTACGACCCGTCGATTTGCCTGGGCTGCCGCTACTGTCTGATGGCCTGCCCGTTCGTGATGACCCGCTACGAGTGGGAATCGGCCAATCCGCGCGTGCGCAAGTGCATCCTGTGCTACGAGGAGATCAAGGCCGGCCGCATGAAGCAGCCCGCGTGCACCAAGGCGTGCCCGACCGAGGCGACGATCTTCGGTGAGCGCAAGGCCCTGCTCGCCGAGGCCCACAGGCGGATCGACGCCGAGCCCGGCAAGTACATCGACCACGTCTGGGGCGAGCACGAGGTTGGCGGCACGTCGGTGATCTACATCTCCGACGTCGACCTGACGGCCGCGGGCTGGCCGGCGCGCCTTTCCGAACGCCCCGTGCCAGAGCTGGCGACCCGCGTCCTGAACACCGTGCCCGCGACCTTCCTCACCGTCGGCGCCGCCATGGTCGGCATCAACTGGGTCGTCAAACGCCGACAGACCATCGCGGCCGAGACCGCCAAGCAGATCAACACCCATGCCGAGGGCGAGGTGGATGCCGCGGAGACCGACTCCGAGCGGACGAACGGGGAGGGGTCGTGAATACCGCCGTGAACAACCGCCTGCTGGTGACCAAGGCCGCGCTGTGGTTCTTCGTCGGCGTGGCCACCGTGATCGCCGTCGTGCGCTTCACGCTCGGCCTCGGCGTGACCACCGCGCTCACAGACTTCACACCATGGGGGATGTGGATCGGCTTCGACGTCCTGTCAGGCGTCGCCCTGGCGGCCGGGGGGTTCGTCATCGCCGCCACGGTCCACATCTTCCGTCTCGAGCGTTACCACGGCATCGTCCGCGCGGCAATCCTGACCGCCTTTCTGGGCTACCTGGCCGTGATCATCGGTCTGATGGTCGATCTGGGCCGGCCGTGGAACCTCTGGAGTGTCTTCTTCAACTGGAATCTGCACTCGCCGCTGTTCGAGGTGGCGATGTGCGTGATCCTCTACACCGCCGTGCTCGCCCTGGAGTTCGCTCCGGTCGGCCTCGAGTCCTTCCGTTGGGCCCAGCCGGCAGTTCGCCTGCTGCGCAAGCTGACTTTGCCCCTCGTGATCACCGGGATCTGTCTTTCGACCCTGCACCAATCCTCCCTGGGCACGCTGTTTCTGCTCTCTGAAGGGCGGATGCATCCGCTTTGGTACACGCCATTGCTGCCGCCGCTCTTTCTGATCTCGGCGATTGCGTTGGGCCTTGGCATGGTCTCTCTGGAGGGCCTGGTCAGCTCCTGGCTCTACAAGCGCGAGCCGGAATGGCCGCAGATCTCCGGTCTGACGAGGGCGGCCTCGATCGTGCTCGGCCTTTACGTCGGCCTGCGAATCGGCGATCTGATCTGGCGCGGTCAGATCGGCTGGGCGCTCGACGGCTCGTGGTACGCGACGCTGTTCTGGATCGAGATGGCGCTCAGCGCGATCGTGCCCGCCGTGCTCTTCCGTCTGCCGGAACGTCACGGCGGCCGCTGGGCGGTTCGGTGGGGTGCCTTCCTGACGGTGGCGGGCTTCGTCCTGAACCGCGTCAACGTCGGCGGTATCTCCCACATCGCAATCACCGGCGAGGCCTACGTCCCGGCCCTCACCGAGCTGTTCATCAGCATCGGCATCGTCGCCGGTCTGGGCCTGATCTTCCTCTTCTTCGTCGAAAACCTGAACGTCTGGGAGAAGAGGCCGGAGAGACCCGATCGATTCACCCGTCCGGCGGTCGATCCGATCAGCTCGCAGTTCATCGGCTCGCCCTGGTTCGGAAGCGGGCAGCGCGCGGCCCTGGCATGGGCCGTCGGTGCCGTCCTCGGACTGATCCTGGTCGAGGCCCAGGTCTCGCAACGCGGGCAGCCCCGCGCCAATCCCGTTCGCTCGCCGCGCAACGTGGTGGTGGAGGTCACCCCACGGCTCGACGGTAAGGGTCACGAATTCGACTGGATCCACCAGCCGGCCACGCTGGCCTCGTTCACCAACACCGAGGTCGAGAATCCGTCGATCCAGAAAGCCGTCCTCATCGACAGTGGGGGAGCGGGTCGTTTCGTCCTGTTCGCCCACGCCGCGCACCAGAAGCGCCTGGGGGGTGAGGCCTCGTGCGGCCAGTGTCATCACCGCAACGTGCCGCTGGACCGCGGCACCTCGTGCGTACGCTGCCACCGGGACATGTATCGGCTGACGGATACATTTGATCACGCCCGCCACGTGACGGCCCACCGGGTCGACAAGGACCCGTGCGTCGTCTGTCACGCCGACCGCGCCGCGGCCAAAAACCGGTCCGGATCGAAGTCGTGCGACAGCTGCCACAAGCCGATCGCCCCGCTGCTCACCAAGGTCAAGGTCAAGGGCACCTATCCGATCGGCGTCGCGCCCGGCTACAAGCAGGCCCTGCACTCGCTGTGCATCCATTGCCACCGCGAGCACGAGCTGGCCGAGGGTTTCAAGGAGCCCGTCCTGAGCCGGTGCACGACCTGTCACCGCGACCAGTTCGGAAACGAGACCGAGATGCGCGTGCAGGCAGGCTGGCCGTCACCCACCGAGCAGCCCCTGGACATCCAGGCTCGGCTCGGGTCGCCGACCGCGATCGAGCGGGCTTCAAAGAGCTCTGCAGGTCCGGGCACCAAAGTGACGCCGCAATGAATACGCCGGGTTGGGACATCTCGCAGGCCAGCGCGATCCTGGAGGAGTTGCCCTGCGGCGTCGTGGTCCTCGACCGCGACCTGCGGATCGTCGACCATAATCGCGCGTTTGCGGAAGTCTACGGCGACAGCGTCGGCCGGCCGTGCTTTCAGGTCTACAAGGACCGCGGAACGCCGTGCCCGGAGTGCCTTGCCCGGAACACCTTCGAGGACGGCCAGTCGCGTGTCCTCGAGGAAAGCGGTCTCGACCGCAACGGCCAGACGATCCACTACCTGGCGCGGGTGATCGCCCTGCGCGACGCAACGGGGAAGATCGACCGTGTGGCCGCCATCACCAGCGATCTGACCGCGACGAAGAGGCTGCAGCGCGAGTACCAGACGCTGTTCGAGAAGGTGCCGTGCTACGTCGCGGTGCTCAATCGTGACCGCCGGGTGGTCAAAGCGAACGAGATGTTCAGGCGCACGTTCGGCGAGCCGCGGGGTGAGTTCTGCTACAAGCTGTTCAAGCAGCGGAAGACCGAGTGCGAGGATTGCCCCGCCGCGAAGACCTTCGCCGACGGGGGCTCGTACACCTCGCGCCACGTCGGCCGGACCCAGGACAGCAAAGAGACCCACTACGTGGTCTCCACGGCACCGCTGCTGCGCGGAGACGGGGAGACGACCCACGTCATAGAGATGTGCCTCGACGTCACGGAGCTGACCCAGCTCGAGGAAGAGTTGCAACACTCCAACGCCTTCCGCAAAGCGCTGGTAGAGAACGCCCTCGACGCGATCGTCGTTATCGACGAAGCACAACGGGTCGTGCTGATGAACCGCGCGGCGGAGGGGCTGTGGGGCGCCGAACGCTCGAAGTGGATCGGCCGCAAGGCTCCGCCGCACGTCGTCCCGCCCCGGTTGCGGCGGCAGCGCAGCGCCTCGGAGGCGACGGTCCTGCTTCCCGACACGACGATCACGAGCCTCGCGGGCGAGACCATCCCGGTCAAGCTCGCCGGCATGACCCTGTTCGATGCGGGGAAGTACCTCGGCGGCGCCGTCATCGCCCAGGATCTGCGCGCGACCAAGGAGCTGGAGCGCGAAAAGCTCACCGCCGAGCGTCTGGCGGCCGTCGGTCAGACGGTGGCCGGCCTGGCCCACGGCATCAAGAACGTGCTGATGGGTCTGGAGGGGGGCATCTACGCGTTTCGGACCGGGATGTCCAAGGGCGACAACGAGAGGATGCTTCAAGGCTGGCAGATGTTGGAGGAGAACATCGGCCGCATCACCTCGTTCGTCAAAGAGTTCCTCGAGTTCGCCAAGGGGCGCGAGCCCGCGGTCCAGCTCATGGATCCCAATCGGGTGGTCGCCAAGGTCGTGGAGCTGTTCAGGGACAAGGCGGAGCTTGCCGGCATCCGGCTCACCGACGACCTCGAGGAGGGGATCGCTCACGCGTTCATGGACGAAGAGGGGATCCACACCTGCCTGGTCAATCTGGTCTCCAATGCCCTCGACGCTTGCGAAACGAGCGACAAGCCCGACCCGGAGGTCACGGTCCGTACTCGCGAGGGCTCGGGGACGCTGGTGCTCGAGGTCGCGGACAACGGCACCGGCATCGACTACGAGATCCGCAAGAAGGTATTCACGACGTTTTTCAGCACCAAGGGGTCAGGCAAGGGTACCGGCCTCGGCCTGCTGACCACGCGGAAGATCGTCCAGCAACACGGCGGCAGTGTCTCCTTCGAGTCGACCGCCGGGATGGGATCGGTGTTCCGCCTGGAGTTCCCTCGCGACCGGCTGCCCAAGCCGCGTGACGCGGAGGATCCGGTCGGCGAGGGTCGGGAGAAACGGGGGAAGCAACATGGTACGTCCTGAAGACAAGACCATTCTCGTCGTCGACGACGAGCCCGACGTCAGGGGCTACCTGAAGATGATCCTCGAAGATGCAGGTTTCCGGGTGGTGACCGCCGGTGACGGGGTAGAGGCGCTCGAGCTGATCCGTCGCGACAGACCCGACTTCATCTCCCTGGACCTGATCATGCCGCGCAAATCGGGACACAAGCTTCTGTTCGAGCTGAAACGGGACCGTGAGCTCGCCCGCATCCCGGTGCTCATCGTGACGGCGCACGCCCGGGACGAGCTGGGGAAAAAGGCGATGCAGGAGGTCCTGGACAGTCGGGTCATGTCCGGCCCGGGCACCTACCTCGAGAAGCCGGTCAACCCGAAGTCCTACGTCCGCGCGATCCAGCGCGCGTTGGGCATCGAGGCCCCGCCGGAAATGGAGGAGAGGGGCGATCTGAAGGAAGAGTTGCAGAAAAGCCTGCGTGGCGCCAGCGCCGAGGCCATGCGCGAGGCGCTCGAGGCGTTGCGCAAGGCGAAGATGGGCCGGTCCGGCGTCACGGCGTTGGATGACGAAGGCCCTGAAGTGGAAAGGAGTGAAGAGCGATGACGAACACGGGCGAATCGCGCACGGTCCTGGTTATCGATGACGAGCCCCACGTGGTGGCCTACCTGGAAATGCTCCTGCAGGACGCCGGCTACAAGACCATCTCGGCCGGCGACGGCAAGGCGGGACTGGAAAAGGTCAAGCAGGAGATGCCCGATCTGATCTGTCTCGACATCACCATGCCCGAGGAGTCGGGGATCCGGTTCTACCGCAAGCTGAGGGACGATCCCGCGCTGGCCCACATCCCGGTCGTGGTGGTAACGGCGGTGACGGGTCTGGGTGGGCGGCCGGAGCCGTTCGAGAAGTTCATCAGCACGCGCAAGTGGCTCCCGGCGCCGGAAGGGTTCTTCGCCAAGCCGATCGACAAGGACGAGTTCATCGGCAAGGTGAACGAGATCCTCTCCGCAGCCGCGTGATCGAACGCTCGGTCGCGTGGAACCCTGATTACGGACACTCGACGGTGACCTTCGCGCATGTCGGGCGCGCGGTGACGAACCTTGGACGAAGGAGAAGTTGCCGAGGTCCTGGTTTGTCGAGCACCCGGCGATTCTGAGTCGGATGAGCTCGTGGATGGTAGTGCTCACCGAGCCTGCGTCACCACGGCCACCACGATGCCAGCGACGAACGAAAGACCCACAACGCAAACAATCACCAAGGCAAGAGAGGTCGCGATCTTGGCCCAGGGCGGCATGGCGGAACTGCTCTCCGGATGACCCCACACAAGGCGGTGAAGCCCGACCCCCGCAAGCAGCGCACCCGTGAGTATCACTATCGGGCCGATCGATGGAATGATGCTCCCGTGCTTGCCCTGCGAGATCGCCACGAGGACGATCATGCCGATCAGGAGAAGCAGACCGCCGATCGCCCAGATCGCCCCGGAGATCCGCACGACTCGGCTCTCCGGGCTCTCGGGTGGCCGTAACGCGCTTCCCAGAATGCTCATCCTTCCACCTCCTCGAACTCACTGTCAGATCGGACCGGACCCGTCTCAGGATCACTCCCGTCAATCCTGAAATCTCGTTCTCGAGATGAACGTCGTCAAGGTCGAGCGGAGAGGGACTCCGTTGCGGGATTTGACCCCTATCGTTGTGAGGCTTACGTTTCCGAAGGCGTCTTGTGAGCACGATCCGCGGGCCGACAGAGGCCGTTCGGAGCGAGTATGACCACGTCGCGATTCAAGACCAGCACGATCCTTGCCGTTGTGATCTCAGCGGTTCTCTTCCCCAACGTTCACGCGGTACCCGAGGAGCCGTTCGGTGAGAGCATCACCCGGACGCTGCAGGACGGTCAGCAGGACCGCTTCCCCGCCTTTCTGGACATGGACAGCTTGATCGATCGCGTTCTGGTGGGTATGGACGGCAACGATGATTTCGTCGCCGAGCTCAGGAGCGGGTTCGAGAGCGCCCTGTCCCGGGTGGGTGCGGTCATGGTCAACAATCTGGGTCCGGCGGCCAGGCTCACCTACATCCGAACCCGAACCGTGGATGGAGTCACACGGGTGCTGGTGCGCGTCGATATGGGCGAACGCGGTCTCAACTACCTCGATTTCTTCGTCTCCAAGCGTCCGGACGAGTCGTGGAGCATCTTCGACTGGCTTGATTACGCCCAGGGTCAGACCTACACCGAGTCGCTCAGGGTCGTCATGGCCCTCATGATGCGGGACCAGCCGTCGCTGATGAGCCGCCTCTTCGATTTGCCCGAGATCGACAAGAAGCTGGCGAAGCAGATAGCGGAGATGGGTGCGGCCGGCCAACAGGGTGACTGGGCCGGGTGGCTGTCCATCTATCGCAGATTACCGGAGAAGGTCCGCAGCAATCGGGTTCTGCTGGTGACCCGCATGGCCGCCGCGAACATCACGGGTGACCATGACCAATACATGAGCACCATGGCCGACCTCCGCGAACATCATGGTGACGACCCGGCGCTGAGCTTGGCGCTCCTGGACTATTATGTCCTGAGCGGCGATTTCCCTCGAGCCTACGAGGCGGTGGACAGGCTGGACGAGTACACCGGTGGCGATGCGGCGCTGACCAACATGCGCTCGGGCATTGCGCTGCATGAGGGAGACACCGCGGCCTCGATCCGTTATGCCCGCCAAGCCATCTCCCAGGACGCCGACTACGAAGACACCTACTGGAACCTCATGCTGGCCGGTTCCCGCGCCGGGGACTACAAGGCAGCCATGGAAGGCGTGCGCGAACTGGAAAAACGCTTCGGGTACGAATTCTCCGAAGACGAGCTGATGGAGAACGACGACTTCAGCGGCCTGGTTGCTTCGAAGGAGTGGAGATCGGGCGCGTAGCTCGCGCGGGTCGACGGGTAGCGTGCCCGAGGCGGAATCGCCGGGCCGAAGAAAGCTCCGATCTCGTTGCCGAGCTCGTACCCGGGCCGTCCTGCGGGGTCGAGCACGAGATCCGACGAGAACCCGACGGGTTGCGGGTTCATCGATACGGAGACAGGTCAACCTCCAGCGTCACGGTGGTGTTGTAGCTCCCGTCATGGCGCGACACCTTTACCGAAGAGGCGAACTGCCGCCCATCGGGCCCGACCGTGACACGGCTCTCGATGCTGAGGTCGTCGCCCGGAGCTTCTTCGTGGACGGAACAGGCGAGGGTGGCTTCACTCCCGCCGGTTCCGGTCGGCCCGGTTTCCCGATGTTCCGTGCCTGTGGCCCCTGAAGCAAGAAGCACGGAAACCGTCACGACCCACCGTACCAATCCCAGGAGCGCGTGAAGCTTACGCAAGGTGTCCATCGGCGACCTCGGTCGGGAAAAGCCGGATTCCTACATCATCTCGCCCACGGGGGAGGCGGCTGTGTCACGGCCCGCCATCCGTACAGAATCGCAAGTACGGCCAACAGGCCGCAGGCCCAGGGAATGGGGCCGAGCTTCAACGAGAGCCCGAGGAGGATCTCCGCACCCCACAGGATCACGATCAGGAGGTGCGGCAAGGCCCGGACCAGAATGTGACGCATGCTCAGGAACAGATAGCTGACGAAGAACAGCCCCGCGAAGAGCAGGAGCCAGGGAGAGAACGCCGCGTCGAATCTGCGCCATACGACGAAAGCGATCAACCATGGAATCATGCCGACCGCCAGCAGCACCGCGCCCGGCAAGATCCGGGAGAGGTTCAGCTCACGCAGTGAGAGAGGCAAGGAATCGATCAGCCTCTGGCGGGAAGTCTCCCCATACATGAAGGCTGCGGTCCAGACCATCAGCGGCATCTGTCCGAGGTACAGTGGAGAGAGATGCTTCGCCACACGTGCCGGTCCCAGCGGCTCTCCCTGATCCAGGCTCTTGGCGAGATCCACCCAGGTGAGCGCGAGGGCCAGGGCCACGCCGGTCCATCCCAGCAGGCACACCCACAGCAGTCTGCGCCAGTCTGCGTGAACGACACGGAAGACCTTACCGATATTCATGATCGATCACCTCCGGACCCAGCTCGGTGGCCGTTGTCGAACCGCCCACCATCCGAACAGGAGGACTGCTGCCGCGAGAATCAACGACGGCCAAGGCGTCATCATGGCCGCCAGGGTCTCGGGATACCGCGTCTCGATCACCGGAGCGAAAAGAAACGGGAAGAGGGCCGGCAAAGCGTAGCGCAGGATGAGGTACCGCAAACACAGCAACAGATAGCCTGCCAGAGACAGGAACGCGAAGGCCGGCACCCAGGGTGGGACGGGCAGGTCGAAGTGCCTCCAGGTCGCCACCACGATGATCCACTTGATTATCGCGGGTCCCAGAAGGACGCCGCCGCCCAGAAGCCGTGTGAGGTTGAGGGCACGGGGAGACAGGGGCAGGGGCTCCATCAGCTTCACGCGGCACCGGTCGTACATCATGGTCTGGGCCCAGAACACCATGGCGCAGCCGCTGTAGACCCAGCTCAGGAACAGGAGCTTGAGGATTCTCGGCTGCTCCTGGGGGTCGTCGACACAGCAGTGCTTGGCGAAGTCCTGGATGATCAGCAAATGGATGATCGACCAGATCGCCGTGCCCGCCACGGCATACAGCAGGATCCGCCGCCAGTCAGCGAGGACGATGCGTAACATCTCCGTTGCCTTTCATGATGTTGACGGCGATCTCCTCGAGCGTGAGCGACTGCGCCCGGACCCTCGTCGCGCCGAGGCTCGAGAGCGCGGCCAGGGTCTTCTGCCCGTCGTTGCTGATCACCTCGAGCTCCGGACCGACCCGGGTCGCCTCGACCACGCCCGCGAGGTCCGAGAGCTCCTGGTCGAGGCCGAACCGGATTCTCCGCCACCGGTCGATCAGGTCGTCCTTGGTTGCGGACAGGCGAACGCGCCCGTCATGAAGAAAAATGACGTCATCGGCAAGCCGGTGGAGATCATCCAGGATGTGGGTGGAGTAGAGGACGGTCATGTCCTCGTTCCCCATCATCTCCCAAAGGACCTCGAACACCTCGGTCCGGACGATCGGATCGAGGCCGGCGGTAGGCTCGTCGAACAAGGCCAGTCGGGGCCGGTGGGCCAGGGCGGCGACCAGGGAGACCTTCATCCGGTTTCCCGCCGAGAGGTGCTTGACCCTGGCGCCCAGATCCAGTTTGAGCCGTTCGACGAGCCTTCCCGCGAACGGATGGGACCAGTCCGGGTAGAAACCGGACATGAACCGCAGGAAGTTACCGGCCGTCATCCGCTCGAAGAAACACGGGCTGTCGGGAACATAGCCGATGACTTCTTTCCACGACCCGTCGTGCTGCGTGGCCCTCCTGCCGCAGACGGTGATCTCGCCGGCGTCGGGGTAGAGGTTTCCCGCGATGCAGCGCAGGCTGGTCGTCTTGCCCGACCCGTTGGGGCCGACCAGGCCCGTGACCCGTCCCGGCTGGAGGTCGAGTCTCAACGGGCCGAGCGTGAAGCGCTTGAAGCGGACGGTCAGGTCGTGGAGTTCCAGGGCGGCGTTCATCGGTGTTTCCTTTCTTTCGATGCGAGCAGCTCGCGAACGAGATCCTGGATCTCCGAGCTCTCCAGACCCATCGCCATCGCCTCGCGCACGGGTTGCTGCAGCATCCGGGAGGCCAGGTCCCGGGCCTCGGTCTTGCGCGCGGCCTCCGTCATCGGTGCCACGAAGTACCCCTTGCCCTGGCGGGCGAAGATCATCCCCTCTCGCTCGAGGTCCTCGAAGGCGCGCTGCACGGTGACCACCCCCACGCGTTGTTCCTTCGCGAGGGCACGGATCGACGGCAGCTGGGCTTGCTCCTGCAACTCACCGCTGAGGATCGATCCCCGAACCTGCCGGACGATCTGCTCCCTCAGCGGGAGGGGCGACATGTCTGAGAGGCGGATGATCATCGCTTTGCCCTTACTGTACGCATACAGTGTATACAGTAAGCACAGCAATGTCAAACCATTTCTTCTCGAAAATCGCACGTCTTTGGCGAAGATCAGGCGAACAAGATCCGGCTCGGTGGCTCCGGGGGGGGCCGACGGGTCGAGCAGGCCCCCAAACGCGTCACTTCCATTTACCGGATCCGGCGCTCTCCGCAACCGTCGATGGGCCGGTCTTCTCGCGCAGATGGCCACTACCGGGGAAGGACGGCAGACATCGGGTCGGCTTCTCGTGCGTTGTTGTCAGACGATGCCCGTGGGATTCGAGCAGACTGCATCGCCGCCGTGAGTCCAGGCAGGCCCTTCCGGTGACACCGACCGGGACCTACTTGCCCTGGTCGTAGACGCGCCACATGTCGGCGTCGTCGAAGATCTTCTCGGTGTCGTCGGGGTTCATGGCGTCGCGCTCGAGGTCGCGGTATCGCCCCCGCTCGCGGAGAGACTCCTCGAAGTAGTCATGCTGGATCATGGCGCTCATGATCTCGTTCGTTCCGGTCCAGATCTGGGCCAGCCTGACGTCGCGCACCATGCGCTCGATGGGGTAGACATCGGTGTAGCCGATACCGCCCGTCACCTGCATGGCGATGTTGGCCACCTCCCAGGCCACCGTGGTGACGAACTTCTTGGTTTCGGAGACCAGGCGGCGAACGTTGGGAAGGTCCAGATCGACGGCTCGCGCCGCCTGGTAGAGCATGGCGCGGCAGGCATCGAGCTTGGTGATCGCCTCGGCGATCATGAACGAGACCGCCTGGAACTTGCGGATCTTGCGTCCGAACTGGATGCGCCGATCGGCGTAGCTCACGGCGAGATCGAGCGCCGCGTTCATCATACCGGTGCAGGGCGCGGCACTTGTGAGACGCTCGGGGATCATCATGCGGTAGAAGATCCGTCCGGCGCCATGAAGGGGACCGACGAGATTCTCCTTGGGTACCGGGACATCGCGAAAAACGATCCTCCCGGTGCCCCCGCCCCGGGTTCCCATGAGACCGTAGAGGTACTTGACCTCCACCTCCGGACATCGATCCACGAGGAAAGCCGATATGCGCTCATCGGGAGGCGCCTTCTCGTCGAGGTTCGTGCGGGCGTAAACGAGAAAGAAGTCCGCCCCCTCGGCGCCGACGACGAAGCGCTTCATGCCCCGCAGCAGGAAGTGGTCGCCCATGTTCCGGGCGGTGCTCGAGGCGCCGAAGAAATCGGAGCCACCGCGGGGCTCGGTGAGGGCTTCCGCAGCCACCTTCTCACCCCGCAGCATGGGGCTCAGGTACCTCTCCTTCTGCTCCACCGTGCCGAAGCAGTGCAGAGCCTCGCCGACGATCGACGGCATCACGAAGGCGCAGCCGGCCGCCATGCCCAGGCAGCCGATTTCGCCCTGGACGGCCGAGTCGCCGACCCAGGACAGCTCCTGGCCGCCGTACTTCTTCGGGAATCGCAACCCGAGGAGACCGTGCCGGGCGTAGCTTTCGTAGAGCTCTCGCGGAAAGCGGACCTCGTCTCGATCCATGGCCTTCAGGTACGCGGGATCGACCTGGCTCCTGGCGAACTCCCGCGCCTTGTCGCGCCAGAAACGCTCCTGGTCGCTGAGCATGAAGTCGTACATCGTGGGCCTCCCGTCATCCGGCGATTCTACGTCGGATGAGACCTCGGACCTACGGGCTCCGAAGCGTCGAAAGGAAGTGCGCATGTTTGTCGCCGGCCGTCCTCGGCTTCGGAGAAGAATGATCGGAAAGGAGCCGGCAGCCAGGAGCGTCGGTGGGCAACTCCGGCCTGGTCCGTCCCGGGAGCGACTCGCGAATTAGAAGATGGCGGGATGTTCGGTATCGAGGACGTATGCGAATTGTATTTAGGCTCGATTATCGTTCATTGATTCTGACAAGTCGTTGATTATATTAGACTTATAGGGTTGTAGATGAGCTTCTCGACGCTTGCATATGTGTTCTGCGTCGAAAAGAGGATGCGGCGATGGGACGAACGAAGAAGAGGACATGGATGTCGGTGGGGTTGCTGGTCCTCGGATGGGCCATGAATCCGACCGTTCTGGCGGCCACCGTGCTGCACCTCGGTGCGGAAGGCACCCCCGTGGCCTCGCTCGACCCGTCGGCCCCGATCGCCACCTCGCTCCCGAACCACGACCCGGGACGCGACACGCTCCCCGGCCTTCTCGTCGCGAAGGGCGGCAGCGGCGTCTCCGAGACGGACCCGATCCTGTACCAGCAGTGGATGACCGCGCCGGGAACGGTGACGCTCGACGGGCCGACCTCGCTCGAGTTCTGGGCCGCGATGAAGGACTTCGGCGTCGGGAAGCGCGGGATCGTGAACGCGTACCTCCTGGATTGCGACCCCACGGGCACCCCATGCGTGGAGATCGCCGGCGGCAGCCGGGACATCCTGGATTGGTCCGCGGGGTGGGGTTCTTGGAGCCACCATGCGATCGGATTCGGTCGCGTCACACACACCGTTCCGGACGGCCGGTCACTCGCGGTGCGCATCGTGGTCGGCAGCGACTCCGACGACGACATGATGTTCGCATATGGCGCCGCGGACTTTCCCGCCCGGGTGACCGACGGCGCGAAGAACGACACCGCCATCGACTGCGATTTTACCGACTGGATGGACGGTTCCGGTACCGAATTCGTGGTCAGCGACGAGGGCGGGCCGGACGACTGGGCCAGCCCGAGCCGACTGGACGTCACCCTGTTCGCGGCCTCGAGCAACCGGGTCGATGCCGTCCACGCGCTCATGGGCTTCGACGATACCCCCGTCAACGGTGGCGTTGTGGCAACACTGATCGACACGGACCTGGACAACCACGCCGACTTCGCGCTCGTCGCTACCGTGGACGGGACGGAGACGGTCGTCGAGCTCTACCGGTGCGACGACACCATTACCGAGGGATGCGGCAGCGCCGTGCTCCGCCGGACCTATCCCGCGTCGCAGTTCTGTACGGGTACGGCCGCCGGTCCCTGGAACACGGACACCCTGGTCGAGGTCGCGCTGCCGTTCGGCGACGTCGACGCGGCGGGCGGGCCAGTGGTCCTGACGTCGCTCGTGTCCTACGCCGCCGCTTCGTTGCTGAACTCTCCGAAGGACGCTGTGTTCGGGGTCGGCACCGAGGACTACCAGGCCGGTATCTACTACGACCTCTCCTCGGGAGCCGCGCGATTGACGTCGGGCGTGGGCTCCGGATTCGTCGTGCGACGGACCACCGATCCGGCCTCGGTCCGCACGGCGGTTCCCCACGCCAGCGTGCCGACGGCGCCGTTCGACGACCTGCCGGGCACGCTCACCGACGGCCAGGCGTATTACTACGTCGTCGAGAAGGAAGGCGACGTTCCCGTGATGCTCTCCGCACACGCCAACCGATACGACGGCGTGGTGCGTCTCGGCTTCGACGACAACGCACCGCTGTCCGCACCCGTCGATGCGGCCGACTCCACGGTGACGGCTGACCTGACGAGTATCCCGGCCGACGGCACCGCCGTCGCGACGATCACCGTCGTGCCCCGGGACCATCACGGCGAACCGATCGGCGCGGGGTGCGAAATCCAGGTGGACGCGATCGCCCTGGCCCCGGCAGCCCTCGCGGCCCCCGTGATCGACCGTTACGACGGGAGCTATTCCGTACGGATCGCCTCGACCTCCACCGGAGTGGGTACGGTCATGGTGACGGCAGAGGGCATCTTGCTGGTCTCGCGGCCGACGATTGCTTTCCCCGGCCCCTGATCGCGCAGAGAGGTCATCTCACGTCAAGCGGCCGTGGTTCCGGAATCGCCATTGTGTCTGAAGGTGCTTGTGAACCCGGCGCTGCTGCAGGCAGCGCTCACTTCGGCTGGTCGAGTGCGGCGCGTCTTGATTTGTCCCCTCTTTCTCTTTTCAGTTTTCGTTTTTCCTTGGGACTGAGCTGGGCCCTTTTTCGTTGTTCCCTTTTCCCTTTGTCCTTACTTCCCTTGTCACCCACGTCCTTTTCGCGGTGGTTGAAAACGAAGTTCCCTCTCCTCTCCGTCAGGGACCCTGGCCCTGCCCCATTGGCGTGCCATTGTACCCCGGCGCTGGTCGTGAGCCCGATCGGGGCGATCTTGGGCCGTGGGATCGGGTTTGCCTGTGCAACTGACGAAATCAAGAGCGGGTTACCACGTCCGACGAGTTCTTGGACATACAGCCGAGTCGGAGTATCATCGACGAATCTGAAACGGCACTACCCGCCTCACGACGTCGTCCGGCGGCCCCGAGGACGGTGACGGATGAGCGCTCAGCCGCAGAAAGCCATTGGCATAGTGCTTTCCGGAGGCGGAACACGGGGAATCGCCCACATCGGGGTGCTGCGCGCGCTGGGCGAGCAAGGGATCTTCCCCGATTGCGTCGCCGGCGCAAGCTCCGGGGCCATCGTGGGGGCGCTCTACGCAGCCGGTTACTCGCCCCCGGAGATGTTGGAGTTCTTCATCAAGAAGAACCCGTTTCGCCTTTCCAAGGTGGCGATCGCCAAGCCCGGGATCATCGACACGGGCAAAGTGGTGGAAGACTTCGAGGAGTATTTTCCCGAGAACTCGTTCGAAGCGCTCGGAAAAGAACTCCACGTCGTTGCGACCGATCTGACTCGCGGAGAGGCGGTCGAGTTCCATTCGGGCCCATTGATTCGAGCGGTGCTGGCGTCGTGCTCGGTTCCGCTGATGTTCACCCCAATGGAGTTTGGCGACCGGGTGTTCGCCGACGGAGGCATCGTGAGCAACTTCCCGGCGGAGCTGCTCGAGGGGCGATGCCGCGTGCTGCTCGGCGTGCATACCAGCCCGATTACCGAGCTGAACCGGTCCGACCTCAACAGCTCACTGAGCGTGTTGAAACGAGCACTGGACGTCGGCATGTTCAAGGCTGCGCAGACAAAGTTCGAGTCGTGCGACGTGGTCATTCGTCCGGCGAGTCTGGGGAGCTTCGGCAGCTTCGATACGAAACATCTGGCCGCAGTCGAAGCCGCCGGCTACGAAGCTGCGCTCGAGCGCATGCCCACGATCCGGGACGTCGTGGATCGCAACCGGCTCAGGGCTTGATCTACGGGAGCGCCTTGACCACGAGCACTGTCATATCGTCGGCTCGCGCGGTCGTCTGGGTGAACTCGGCCACGGCACCTTGAATCGCCTCGGTGATTTGCCCGGCGCTCTTCCCGAGAACGGGGCGGACGGCCTGGGATATCCCATCAAAGCCGAACTGTCTCTTGTCCGGAGACATCGCCTCGTAGATCCCATCCGTGAGGAGCACGAGGGACTCGCCGGGCGCGAGTTCCGCCGACGGCCCTTCCCGATACACCGCGTTCTCGAACATCCCGAGCGGCAGGCCGGTGTTGTCGAGCCGGACAATCAACTCCCCGTTCCGACCGAACACGTACCCGTAAGGGTGCGCGGCGCTGGCATACTCGAGGATCCGTTTCTCCGGGATCAACCGCACGAGGAGAGCGGTCGCGAAGTCCTCCATCCGCGTCTCGGCGCAGAGCATCTTGTTGGTACTGGCG